>Ga0075423_10003509_pt1 | contig 14432 bp, 9 predicted proteins | sample SoiMethybrSBSTD2_FD_80114 | JGI IMG/M metagenome (GOLD analysis project Ga0075423, IMG submission 80114) | Bulk soil microbial communities from a Populus tree surrounding site in Tennessee, USA - Soil MetaG P. TD hybrid SBSTD2 | ecosystem: Environmental > Terrestrial > Soil > Tree plantation...
CGCCGCGATGAATCGAGGCGAAGATGTCGCGCGAGATGTCCAGCGGCATTCGTGCGTAGTCGAGCTCTCTCGCCCAGGCATCCGGGTCGAACACCATGAGCGTCTGCGGAGGCTCGGCGATGACCCGTCGGATCCGCTCGTACAGGACCGTCTCCGCGTCCGCGAGATGGTGGAGGAGGAATCGAACGGACCACTTCCCGGGTCCGTAAGTACGCGACAGCTCCTCCTCGCCCAGCATGAAAAAGCCGAGCGTTTCGTCGCGAGTGGCGTCGAGGTCGCGGATCAGGTCCGCCGCGGTGCGGGTCATGACGCAATTCGGCGACGGAGGGCCGCCTGGATCGCGTTGAACACGGCGTCGATGTCTGTCACCGACGCGCGTGGGTTCACGACACAGGCGCGCAACCAGAAGCTGCCATTCAGCATCGTCCCGGACAGGAAGCCCTCACCACCGAGCTGCACATCTTCGAGCAGCTGGCGGTTGAGCGAATCCCAGTCGGCAGATCGGTCCCTCCACTCCGCCGGCGTAGCGCGAAAGCACACGATGCTCAAGCTCGTGGGCTCCCACAGCTCGAGCTCCGGTGTCGAGCGAACGCGGTCTGCAAGATGTCGCGCCAGCCCGAGATCGTGCTCGATGAGCCGGCGGTAGCCGTCTCGACCGAAGAAACTCAGCGCGGCCCACACCTTGAGCGCCCGAAAGGGCCGCGTCTGCTCGGGCCCATATTCGCTGAACCAGGTCGGGCCCTGGACGCCGCGCAGGTTGCCGTCCGTGCGAAGGTAAGGCGGCACCAGGCTGAAGGCATCTCGCATGGCCGACGCGTGCCTAACGAGCACCAACCCGGCGTCTACCGGCACGTACATCCACTTGTGCGGGTCGAGCGCGATGCTGTCGGCTCGGGCGAGCGCCAGGAGCGGCCGCGTGTACGTCTCGGTCACGATGGCGGCGCCGCCGTACGCGGCGTCGACGTGCAACCACACGCCGTGGCGCGCGCAGACGTCCGCGACCTCGTCGAGCGGGTCGATCGCGCCGGTATTCACGGTTCCGGCGCTGGCGACGACAGCGACGGGAGTATGACCAGCCGCCAGGTCATCTTCAATCATTCGATCAAGCGCATCGGGACGGAGCCTCAGAGCAGCATCGCTCGGCACCGTGCGAATGTTCGCGCTGCCGATGCCGAGCAGCTCGACCGCCTTCTGGTTGCAGCCGTGCCCCTCCGCGCCTTTGTACACGACGAGTCGCGGAGCGCTGGCGCCCAGGTCGGTCGGCTGCATACCATCGCGCCTGACGTCCCATCCTCGCCGCGTACAGGCAGCGTGGCGCGCAACCGCCAGGGCGGTGACGGCCGCTGCCGACCCTCCGCTGACGAGGAGGCCCATACTGTCCATCGGAAATCCGAAGAGCTGCTTGAACCACTCGAGGACCTGACGCTCGATCCAGACCGCGGCGTGATTTCCGCCGGCCACGCTGGGGTTCATCGCGGCTGCCAACGCGTCGGCCATCACGCCGATGGCGGTCGGTGGCGAGTTCACCCAACCATAGAAGCGGGGATGTCCGTTGCCGAACGGATAGGGCGAGATGCCTTCGACGAACCGATCGAGAATCGCATCCGCACTCTCGCCGCGCTCGGGCAACCGCGCCGACATCCACGTGTCGCCGAGCTCCGCAGGAACCGGCCGGAAGACCGGACCTGCCGGCAGCTCGGTGAGATGCTCCGCGATGAGGTCGACGACGCGATGACCGACACGTCGGATCTCGCTTGCCGACCAGGCGAAGTCAGCGCCTGACTCTCGTGCGACCTCGGTCTCCATTGCCCATCTCGAGCTTGTGGTAAGCCGACGCGCGGCCGGCGACGTCCATAGCCAGGTAGTAGACGCATTGGCTTCGGCCGGGATTGCTGAAGCCGTGTCTGCAGTCTCCGTCGAAGTAGATGGTGTCGCCGGCATCCAGGAGATGCGCGGTGCCGTCGATGGTCAACCGTAACGTTCCGCGCTCGACGGCAATGTATTCCCTGGACCCGGGCGCGTGCGGACTGAAGATGCCCGCGTCGACTCCCGGATCGATCGTCGTGCGCATGAACTCGAACTCGATGCCGGGAAGGACCGGGGAGAGAATGCGACGCTGCCATCCGCCGGGATCGCGGACCACGTCCTGATCAGCGTGTCTGAGGATGACGACGCGCGATCGCGACTCCTCGCCCATGAGTCGCGCGATGCTGGTGCCCAGACCTGTGGCGATCCGGTCGAGGACGAGCACGGTCGGCACCTTTTCGCCGCGCTCGACGGCGGAGAGCATGCTCCGGCTCACGCCGCACCGGTCGCTCAGCACCTCGAGACCGAGGCCACGCCTAACGCGCTCGTCGCGAATGCGCGAGCCGAGCGCCGTCATGTCGAGCCCATTGGCGAAAGCGTCTCTGGGCATACCTGGCCGTTTCCGGTGATCCATTATCGTGGAATATTGTCCATTATAGCGAAAGCGCAACGGTGGCTGGTGACGCGACCGGCGATCATCCCGCGTGACGGAGGCTCGTCCGCGAGTATGGCACAAATACCTGCAGTGTAGTAGAAATGAGCATGCCCCGCTCCCTCGGAGAATTCGAGCAGCTCGTCCTCCTCGCGCTCGTCGCCCTGCCGCCAACTGACTGCTACGGCGTCCCCATTCGCGAGATGATCGGGCGCCGAACGGGCCGAGCGCTGTCGACGGGCGCCGTGTACACCGCGCTCGAGCGACTCACCGCCCGCGGCCTCGCCGGGAGCGAGCTCGGCGAACCAACGGCCGAACGCGGCGGACGACGCAAGCGCATGTACTGGCTCGAGGCCGCCGGTGCACGCGAGCTCTCGCGCTCCGTTCGCACGTTGCAGGTGATGTCCGAAGGGCTGCTTCCGCAGCTCGAGCTGCTGGTCGCCGGATCGACGCCACGTTCGCGACGAAAGGGCCGCTGATGTCTTCGCCTACCCGGCCACCGGTGCTCGGACGTCTTCTGACGGCGCTCACGGTCCGCCCGCCGTCGAGAGTGCCTGTCAACGAGGGGGGAGGAGAAATCATGGCCACGGTGGGACACGATCTGCGCCAGACATGGCGCGGCCTGCTTCGCCGACCTGCATACACCGGCACGGTCGCCGTCACGCTCGGCCTCGGCATCGGCGCGACGACCACGATTTACAGCGTCGTCGACGCGGTGCTCGTTAGGCCTCTGCCCTACCACGACGCCAACCGGCTCGTGGTGATCGGGAATACCACGCCCGGCAACGAATGGGTCGAGGGTGGCGAGGGACTCCAGCGGCTCGAGGTCATAGCACTCCCGGCCTTCCGGGATGCGCATCCGCGGGTCAGCGGTCTCGGACGTGCGGCCGCGATCGAACGGGGGACGTGGCTCGCGATGCCGGACGATGCCCCGCCCGAGCTGCTCGATGTCGCGAACGTCGAGGCTGGGTTCTTCGACCTGCTATCGGTCACGCCGCTGCTCGGACGGGTTCCGCGCGCTGGTGACGAGGGCCGCCCGGGCACCCCGTGGCCGACCGCGATCAGCTACGCGAGCTGGCAGAGCCGCTTCGGTGGGGATCCTAACGTATTGGGCAAGCGGTTCGGGGATCTGTTCGTCGTCGTCGGCGTGCTGCCGCGGGACTTCGTCCAGCCCGCCGCCCTCGTCGGAAAGGACGTCGAGTTCTGGGTCCTTCTCGATCCATTCAACCGTCGTTACAACGATGCCCGCTCGCGTGGCGTCAAGGTGCTGGCTCAGCTCGATCCGGACGTCCCGCTCGCGCGGATTCGGCGCGATCTGTCGATGGCGCAGAGCCGACTGGCGGCGGAGCGACCGGCAGTGTATCGGGTGCGCGACGGAAAGACGTTAGGCATCGGCGTCAACTCGCTCCGCGACGCCACGATCGGTACGGGGAGCCGACCGGTCATCCTCTTCCTCGCGGCCGCGCTCCTGCTCCTCGGGCTCGCCGGGGTAAACGCGGCGAACCTGCTCGTCGTGCGACGGCTCGACCGCGACGGTGAGCTGTCACTCCGCCGAGCGCTGGGCGCGGGCCGCACCCGCCTCGCCGGAAACCTGGTGATGGAAAGTGTCTCGCTCGCGATCATCGGCGGCATCGTCGGGCTGGGCATTGCCGTCGCGGGCGTCTCAGCGTTCCGGCACTTCGGCCCGCAGTCGATGCCGCGGATGGGCGAGGTTGCAGTGAATGCGCGCGTTGTCGTCGCGGGCGCCCTTCTGTCGATCGCGCTCGGCGTGGTCGTCGGACTCATCCCCGCGATCCGATCGAGTCGCGTCGATCCGCTCACGAATCTCCGGTCACCACTCAACGCGTTCTCGCCGCGAGGAACGCACCTTCGGGCATCGCTCGCGGCAACGCAGCTGGCACTCGCCATCGTGCTGGGCGTCAGCGCGAATCTGCTGTTCCGATCGTTCGTGTACCTTCGCACAGAACGACTCGGATTCGAGCCGCAGCATCTAATGACGTTCTCCGTGGCAGCGAAGTCGGCGCGTCCGTGGGAAGTGTGGAATATGGTAATCGAGCGGGTGTCCACGCTCCCTGGCGTGACCGCGGTCGCAGCAGCCTCGAGCCTTCCGTTCCAGGCACCAGTGCTCTCGTTTCGAGCTGCGCCCTCGGATCAACCGTCCGACGCGTCGGTCGCGGCCGTCGCAGGTTTTGCGGTCACTCCGACCTTCTTCGCGACCGCGAAGATACCGGTGGTGCGCGGACGCGCGTTCGACTCCTCCGACCAACCCGATTCGCGGCGTGTCGCGATCGTTAACGAGCAGTTTGCGCGAGCGGCCTTCGGCCAGCGGAATCCGATTGGGCAACGGCTCAGACTACAGGACCCGCCATCCGGGATGTCAGACCTGGAGGTGGTTGGCGTGGTTGGCGACGTCGTGCAAGCCCGAGTGGAGGACGGCATGCAGCCGGCCATCTACGTCCCGCACACGCAGGCGTTCGCGCCGCTCAACGTCCTTGCTGCCACGCGGCGAGATCCGGAAGCGCTCGGCCCCGAAATCCGTCGATCTCTCGCCGAGGCCGGTCTGCGTATGGCGCCCGTGTTAGGCATCACGTCGATACCGAAGCGATTTGCGGAGTCGCTGTCCACACGTCGCTTCCAGGTCGCCGCCCTCGGAACGTTCGCCGGTGTCGCCATACTCCTTGCGGCGGTCGGCCTGTACAGCACGCTCGCGTTCACAGTGCGATCGCGCGTCCGCGAGATCGGGATTCGGATAGCCATGGGCGCGACCAAGCGACAGATCTTCGAGCTCGTTATGCGCCATGGCGCCCGGGTCCTTGGCGCGGGCCTGACCGCCGGTCTTCTGGCGGCGCTCGCGGTGACGCGGCTGCTGGAGGGATTCCTCTATCGAGTCAGGCCGCTCGACCCGGCGGCGTTCACGGTTGCGGTGGTGATTGTCGTGCTTGCGGTCGTGGTCGCGTCGATCCTGCCGGCGGCACGTGCGGCACGAGTGGATCCGATGGCGAGCATGCGCGCCAACACCTGACACAAGCACCCGGAATCAAAGGGGTCAGAGTCGTTTGAATTCAAACGACTCTGACCCCTTTGATCGCTACATCCACCCGAGCTGCTGCAGACTGATCCCATCGTTCCAGATCTTCGTCATGTGCCGGATCTTCTCACCGTCGAACTGCATCGAGTAGACGTAGTCTGCCTCCACACGCTTCCCCGTGGGCGGTACCGGCCCGCCTTAGCCAGTATGAGTTCCGCGGAAGACCGCATAGGCTGTGACCGTATTTCGGTCGTCGTCGACGGCGAACGAACGGATCTCGTACTCGCCGTCGGGCACCGGCGTGAACATGCCCTTCATCCACTCGGTGTATCCCTCCAGGGTATCCACGCCAGCCAGCGCTCCTGCTTGCGCGGCGAATGTCGCCGCCGGGTGACAGTACTGCTTGCACCCGTTCCAACCCTTGCCCGTTTCGCATGCGTCGAAGAACTGTCTCGCCGTGTTCCTGATCGAGGCCATGAGGCTGCTCCTTGCGAAGAGTGGTCGGTGGCGCACGCTGCCGCCTTCGCGCGCGGCCAGAGATTATGCCGCAGAGTGGGACGCGGGTCAAAGCGCTCGGGTCGCCGCCTCACACGAGGCTAGCCTGTACGAAGCCGTGGAACGGTGACAGCTTGGGAGTGACTCGAATGGAATCAACCCGACCGAGGCGGTACCAATGACGCAGAGAAGGATCGCGAGGCGGCTTCGTCAAATCGTGTGCGCCGCCGTCGCCGCCGCAGCGAACTTCGCCGCGTCCGAGCCGAGCGTTGCGCAGACGTCGCAGCCTGACCGGACGCCTGTCAGGCCGGCTGTGGATCCGCCGGGCGCACTTCCCTTCGACCTCGCTTTCGACGTGCGTGAGTTCCTGTGGAGCTCGACGCTGTCGATCTCGCGCGATGGGCGGCGCCTGGCGTATGTCGTCCGGCGGGCCCCCGGCAACGTGAACCTCTCGACCCGGTTCCAGCCGACCGGCACCCCGAGCTCGGTCGTGGGCGGCAAGGTCTACGTCACGGACCGCGGGACCGCCGGGGGGCGGACGACCGAAGTGTGCCCCGGCGGCAGCTGCTGGGGACCGAGTCTCTCGCCTAACGGCGAGATGGTCGCCTTCTACTCCGACAAGGATGGACCGCCGCAGCTCTGGGTAGCCGACGTCGCGGCCGGGCGTGCGCGGAGGCTTTCCGCCATTCGCATCAAGGCGAAGCTCTGGACGGGTGACGAAGCACAGTGGTCGCCCGACAGTCGCACCGTCTACGTCCCGACCGCCCCAGACACCGGCGACGCTGCGTGGCTCCCCAAGCCCGACACGACACCGGCCGCGAAGCCTAACGCCAACGAGCCGGCGGTCACCGTGCTACGCGGCGGCAGCGAGGAGCCGAAGTCCACGAAGCCTGGAGAGTCGACGCCACGCCAGACGTTCTACTATCGGGAAAACAACGCCGCGGTCACGGCCGTCGATGTGCGCACGGGCGCCGCGCGTCTCGTCGTGAGCGCGACGGCGAATCCGCGCCCGTCGGTCCTGCGCCTGTCCGCATCGGGCCGCTGGGTGAGCTACCTGTCTGTGTTCAAGGACCACGGCATCACGAGCCAGGAAAGCTCGGTCGACCTCGCCATCGTGCCTGCGGCGGGTGGCACGCCGAAAGTGGTCGTCGCGGATTTGCCGTTGCTCAGCGACTATCATGGGCGGAACTACGCCTGGCACCCGAGCGACGACGCGCTCGTGTACATGAAGGGCGGCCAGCTCTGGCTCGTCACGGTCGGCCAGGATGGTCCGGGCGCCCCGCGCCGCATCGGCGAATCGTTAGGTGCGCTGGCGCCGACGCTGCACTGGTTCACCCGCGACGGCAAGGCAGTCGTGGCCGGGACGGATCCGATCGACGACAAGGGATACGGGGACGCACGGCCGCGCGGTCTGGCGCTCATCCCACTCGACGGCAGCACGCCAACGCGGTTTCCGATCGACTCCGCCTGGACCTTCGACGATCTCGTCCGCGCAGACCCGCGCACGGTCTGGCAGCCGGACGGCGCGTCGATCACTGCGCTCGTGACCGAAGTCGCCAGTGGCGAGCGGGCTGCCCTGCGCTTCGACGCGGGGTCGGGCGCGCCGACGGTGCTCTGGAAGGGCCGGGCGCGCCTCGCGAATGCGTTCGGCGACAGTACCCACCAGTCGATCTTCGCGCTGTACCAGGATATCCGAACACCGCCTAACGTCTACCGATTCCCGGCCAACTTCGCCACTAAGGAACGCGTGTCCCACGCCGACGACCGCCTCGACGCGGTAGCCGTCGGCACCGCGGACGTGTTCGAGACGGTTATCCCGGGCTACAACGGGGCGATCGCCAAGGCGAGGACCGCGGTACTCCTTCCCCCGGGTTCCAAGCGCGGCGACCGGCTGCCCGCCGTGGTGCTCATGTACCCTGGCGGCGACCGCTCGCGTCAGGCCGAGGTGTTCGGTGGTGGCGGCGACCTCACGATCCCCACGCTGCTGTTCACGAGCAGAGGATACGCGGTCGTGCTCGCGAGCCTGCCGTTAGGCCCGAACCGCGAGGCGGGCAACCCGCTCAACGAGATGATCGATGAGCTTCTCCCGCAGGTCTATCGCGCCGCGGAGCTTGGCTACGTGGACGTCAATCGACTGGCGATCGCGGGCCAATCGTTCGGCGGGTACGGTACGGGCGCGATCATCAGCGGGACGAACCTGTTCCGCGCGGCGGTCGCGGTGAGCGGCATCTACGACCTCGCCGGGACGTACGGCTACTTGGACGAGAATGGCGGATCGTTCTGGATCGGATGGTCCGAGGCGGGGCAGGCGCGCATGGGCTCCCACCCGTGGGCGAACTTGATGCGTTACCTGGAGAACTCGCCCTATTACCGCGCCGATCGGATTCATACGCCGCTGCTCCTCATCCATGGCGACAAGGACATGGCGTATCACGATGCACAGAAGCTGTTCACGGCGCTCCGGCGCCTGGATCGCCCGGTGCAGCTCGCCACGTATGGCGGCATGGGCCACGTGATCTACGAGTGGACGAGGCCTAACGCGGTGGACGCCGCTCGGCGCATCGTCGGCTTCGTACAAAGTCACCTTGGCGACGCGCAGAAACCCGCGCCGACGTCACAATGACTCTCACCATGGGAGTCGCGTCAGTTTCCGCGCCGGCTGTTGGCTGTCGTGCTAGGCAGGAATCACGACCTGTATGCTTTAAAGCAAGGAGACGCAGAATACGCAGAACGCCCGCTGGCGCGGGCGACGCAGAATACGCAGAACGCTCCGCGTGCGGGTCCGCCTCCTCTCTCAACGAGCCGGTTTTGAAGGGGAACAACCTCGCGAGGCTGGGAGCTGACCGAGGTCGGTCACCTTTTTCAAAAGGCTCTGGTGCAAGGCGGATTGGATGAGCGAGGGACCCTTCTGCGGCCTTCTGCGCCCGGCGCGAAGCGCCGGTCTGCGTATTCTGCGTCTCCTTGCTCGTAAAGCTAGCCCTAACGCGGCGCTTACGGGCCGGGACGACCGAGGTACCAGCACCAGCCAGATCACGCGCCAAGCTGACTGGCCAGGTCCTCGAAGCTCTCCGCCGAGATGTCGACGGATTCGTCCGGCGCCAGGTCCGGATTCCCATCAGGCCCAAACTCGTCGGGCCTAACGACGAACGCCGTGCGCAGTCCTTCGGCCTTTGCCGCGCGAAGGTCGCGCACATGCGCCGCCACCATCACGACCTCGCCAGGGTTCAGGGCAAGCAGCTCCGCGGCAGACCGGTAGACCTCAGGATCCGGCTTGTAATGCCGCACGAGCTCCGCGCCGAGCACGCAGTCCCACGGCAGGGCCGCGTGCTTGGCCATGTTCGTGATGAGTGCAATGTTGCCGTTGGAAAGAGGTGCGATGATGAACTTCTTCTTCAGCCGAGTTAGCCCGTTCACCGCGTCGGGCCAGGGCTCAAGCCGGTGCCACGCATGGTTGAGGAAGTCCTTTTCTACCTCCGTGAGACCCGGCACGCCGAAGTCCGCCAGGATCTGTTCGAGCGTCATCCGGTGCAGGTCGTCGAGCCTGGTCCAGGGTAGCTCTCCCCTCCGGACACGGTTCATGCTCGGCATATAGCCGGCTCGCCACGCATCGGCGAACTTTTCGGCGTCCACGCGGAGGTCCTTCCGCGTGGCCAGCTCGCGGACTTCCTGGCTCACCGACGTGCGCCAATCCACGACGGTGCCGAACACGTCGAACACCAGGGCCTTTGGCGCAACTGTCACGGCGTTGGAGCTGGAGTACGATACCGGCAGAACACTGCTTCAACCTATAGTATTGCCAGTCATGCGAATCTTAGCCTTCATCTCGCTCGCGACAGTATCGCCGCTCCTCGCGCAGAACCCGGCAGCGCCCGCAAGCCAGGCCGCGCCGGCTCGCGTCGCGGTCAAGGCCGCGCATCTCATCGATCCCCGCGGCGAAGGCAGACGAATCGACGACGCCGTCGTGCTCATCAACGCGGACACGGTCGTGCAGGTGGGCTCCAAGCTCGCGATCCCTAACGGGTACACCGTCGTTGACCTCGGGCCCGCAACGCTGTTGCCGGGTCTCATCGACGTCCACACCCACCTGACCAGCCAGCAGACGGAATACTACGAGGGCCTGTTCCGCCGGTCGCCGATCGACGTCGCGATCACCGCACCCACAAACGCGAGGCGCACGCTCGACGCCGGCTTCACCTCGGTGCGAGACGTGGGCGCGCCCGAGTTCGTGGACGTCGCGCTGCGGAATGCCATTCAGCGCGGCGACGTCGAGGGACCGCGCATGGAGGTGGCGACCATGCCACTCTCCGCCACCGGCGGGCACGGCGACATGAACGGCTTCTCGCCGTACATCTCCTCGCAGACGTTAGGCGGCCCGGTCGACGGCGTCGACGCGATTCGCAAACGCGTGCGCCTCGACGTGAAATACGGCGCGGACCTGATCAAGGTGCTGGCGGGCGCCGGTGTCCTTTCGGAGGAAGAATCGGCCGGTGGGCCGCAGTACACGCAGGAGGAGCTCGACGCGCTCGTGGACGAGGCGCGCATGTGGGGTCGGAAGGTCGCCGCCCATGCTCACGGCGCCGAAGCCATCAAGCGCGCGATCAAGGCGGGTGTCGCGAGCGTCGAGCACGCGGGACTCGTCGACGAGGAAGGCGTCAGGCTCGCCCTGCAGCACGGGACCTATCTCGTGCCCGACATCCTCACGGACGAATGGATTCTCGCCCACGGGAAGGACGAGATGGGGCTGCCCGACAAGATCATCGCCAAGGAACGCGAGCTGCGCCGCCACCAGAACGAGAACTGGGGCCGCGCGATCAAGGCCGGCGTGAAGTTCGCCTTCGGAACAGATGCCGGCGTCTATCCGCACGGGCAAAACGCGAAACAGTTCGGCTACCTCCGCCAGCTTCCGCTCACCAGCATGCAGATGATCCAGATGGCAACCGTGAACGCGGCGGACCTGATGGGATGGTCGGGCAAGGTCGGCGCGCTCGCACCCGGCGCGTTCGCGGATGTCATCGCCGTGCGCGGCGATCCGCTTGCCGACGTCACGGAGCTCGAGCGCGTGACGTTCGTGATGAAGGGCGGGAAGGTGGTTCGCAACGCGGCCCGGGACACGACCAAAGCGATGTAGCGGAACACGCGCATGGCAAGCCTGAACGACGCGCTCACCGAAGCGATCGCGCAGGACCGCGACGCGATGGTCGAGCTGACCCGTGAGCTCGTCGCGATCCCGACGGAGAACCCGCCGGGTCTCCATTACCACGACGCCATCGCCCTCCTGAGATCACATCTCCGCGCGCTCGAGTTCGAGGAGACTTGGGCCGTAGGTGATTGCGTCCTCAGCTTCGTTGGCCGCGGGACGCGCACGCTGTACTGGAGCGGCCACTACGATGTCGTCCCTGCCCAGCGACGCGATCAATTCACGCCGGCGCTCCACGGAAAGACGATCGTCGGCCGTGGCTCGTCGGACATGAAGAGCGGCCTCGCCGCCATGATCTACGCCGCTCGCGCGCTACGCGACCTGGGCGCCCTCGACGACGGACGCATCGGGTTGGTGTTCGTGCCTGACGAGGAGACGGCCGGGCCGCGTGGATCGCGCGATCTCGCCGCGCGCGGAGTCCTCGGTGCCGACGCCATCGGGATGCTGACGCCCGAGCCGACCGGTGGCGTCGTCTGGAACGCCAACCGCGGGGCGATCACGCTGCGCGTAACGACGCGCGGCAAGACCGCCCACGTGGGGCGACAGCACGAAGGTGTGAACGCATTCGAGGGGATGCTCGCCGTCGCCCAGGCGCTGGTCGAGCTCAAGCACGAAGTGGAGAACCACACGACTGCCTACCATATCGCGCCCGACGTCGCGCGTCGCTCGATCCTCATGCTCGGCGGGCGCACGGAAGGCGGCACGAACTTCAACGCCGTGCCTGACGAGTGCTGGTTCACGGTCGACCGCCGGATCAACCCCGAAGAGGACTTCGACGTCGAAAAGCAGCGACTGTTCGATGCCATCGACCGCGTGCGCGGGCCGGTGAGCGTCGACGTCGAAGTCATCCAGGAGGGGCGCGCGTCAGGCAGCGATGAACACGGACCGCTCGGTCGCGCGCTCGCGGAGAGCATCGCCGACATCACCGGACGAGCGGCACGATTCGAGATGTGCCCAGGCCTGCTCGAGATTCGATTCTACGCGGAGCGCGGTGTGCCGGCGTTCGCGTATGGTCCGGGGCTGCTCACGGTGTCGCACGGACCCGATGAGTTCGTGCCGATCGACCGGATTGTCGAATGCGCGCAGATCTACGCGTTGACAGCGGTGCGCTTGCTGAACGAGCAAACCGAGAGCTCAGCCTAGCGAAGCGCGTGAGATTCCGGACGACAACTACGACCGCTGAGGCCGCGGGCGGCGCTGCGCGCCGACGCTGGGGACGCTGGACGGCTCGCAAGGTCCACCTCGCCGCGCGGGCGGCCGGAAGTTCTCCTGGAAACTGCCCCCGGACGCTCAAGTTCATGGCTGCCCGATAGAGTTTTCATCAAGAAAACCTCAGCGGCTTCAGCGCGGCGCGCAGCGCCTCTGCGTGCCCAGCGTCCGTGGTTCTGCAGTCCGCCGTTCTCGAAGTTCTGGTAGGCCGCCTGCAAGCCCGTCCCGCGGGGCGGTCCCGATTTGGACGTATCTCAACCACGCGTCAATCCGGACGCAACGCTACCATCGGGTCCACCCCAGCCGCTCGGCGTGCCGGGAGCCAGCTCGCCAGCGCCGCGACGGTCACCACGGCCGTCGTGACGATCGCGCCGGCAACCGGCAGCTGTATCCAGACCATCCCCGTCTTCTGCGCCAGGATCGCGAGACCGACCACGCTCAGCGGCAGGCCGAGTCCAAGGCCGACCATCGCCACCCGCAGTCCTCCCTTGAAGAACATCGCGACGACATCACGTGTGTTGGCGCCGAGGGCGACGCGGACACCGATCTCGCGGCGGCGCTGGCCGACCGCCAGACCGACCATCGCGTAGAGGCCGATCGCGGCGAGCAGAAGCGCGATCATCCCTCCGCCTGCGACGGACCCCGCGACCTCGATGCGTGAGCCTCTCCGCTCGCGATCGCCCTGCCCCAGCGTCCCGATCCGCCTAACGGGGACGAGTCGAGCTTCAGCCCTGACGACCGACATCACCGTCGGAATGAGCGACTCGGCCGGTCCCGCCGTCCGAATCAGCAGCCGCCCGTCGGCTGGCCGCCGTTCATATGGAACGAACATCGGAGGGAAATCGCTCGGGTATCCGAGCGAGTTGGTCTCTGTCTCCATCCTGACGACGCCCACGACCTCGAGCTCGCGTCGAGGCTGATCGCGCAAGCCATTGAGGAGGAACGCGCGCGTTAGGCGCCGTCCGATAGGGTCGCTCGATCCGAACAGCGAGGCCGCGAGTTGCTCGTTGATGATCACGGGCGTCACGGACAACGCCGTATCGCTCGCCACGAACTCGCGGCCGCGGACGATCGGCGCCTCGACCGTCCGGAAATAGCCGGGCGGGACGTCATATGCGGACGCAACGAATCGGAACCGAGGCGCCGCGGAGTCGCCGGGCGCCGACGACTGCGAGAGCTCGAGCGCGCTCCGACCCTGCCCACGTCCTACCGGCAGAACGCTGACTACACCGGGCAATTCACCAATGCGCTGCACGAGAGCGGGCATCCTGTCCGGCGCCTTCAGCGCGGAGCCGATGTACGCGTCGAGCTCCGCGACGACAATCCGCTCCCGCAACCCGACCACGTTCGCGGGGGGAATCTTGCCAGCGATGTTGATGATGACCGCGGCCAGCACGACCATGAGCGGCTGCGCAATCGCGATCTGCGCAATCACGAACGTGCCCTGCAGGCGCGACCGGCGTGTCGTGGCCGAGGAGGTGTCCTTGAGCACGTCGGAGAGGCCGACACGCGTTGCATGGAGCGCGGGCGAAAGACCAGCGAGTGTTGCCGTGGCGATCGCGTACACGACCATGAACGCCGTGGTCGCCCAGTTCGGCGAGACATCGAACCCGTCATTCCGGACTTCGACGAGTCGCAGCAGCGCACCGAATACCCAGAGACCTAACGCGCCGCCCACGAGCGAAAGAATGAACACTTCCGTCAGCAGTTGCCGGATGACGCGCCATCGTGACGCACCGAGCGCGAGGCGCACACCGATCTCGTGACGTCGACCGACCGCCTTGCCGACGAGCAGCGAGCTCACCGTGGTCGTGCACACGAGCAGAATCAGGAGCGCAATCGCCGGGAAGACGATCTGACTGGGCCCCATCTGGTCCGCGTATTGCCCGATCTCGATGATTCCTCGCAATGGCACGACGTCGGCGGACGCGGCGGAGGCTGGCGTGGCCTGCGCGTTCGTGGTGGCGTTCTCTCGCGCCGCGACGACCCGCACGGCCGCCATCGCGTCCGATACGCTGACACCGGGCTGCAGGCGCGCGGCGGCA
>Ga0075423_10003510_pt1 | contig 14431 bp, 10 predicted proteins | sample SoiMethybrSBSTD2_FD_80114 | JGI IMG/M metagenome (GOLD analysis project Ga0075423, IMG submission 80114) | Bulk soil microbial communities from a Populus tree surrounding site in Tennessee, USA - Soil MetaG P. TD hybrid SBSTD2 | ecosystem: Environmental > Terrestrial > Soil > Tree plantation...
ACGTGCTCAGCGAGAGCGGCATCGTACGCCGCGATATCACCTCGAGCTTCGGATCTAGCACCACCAAGGCCGAGGGCGTACCGCTCACGATAACTATGACGATCAACGACTTTGCCAACGGTAAGTCTCCGCTGGCCGGTGGCGCTGTCTATCTGTGGCACTGTGATCGCGAAGGCCGGTATTCCCTTTACTCCCAAGGCGTCACGAACGAGAACTACCTGCGGGGTGTCCAAGAAACCGATGACCGTGGCCAGGTGAGCTTCACCACGATCTTTCCCGCTTGCTACTCGGGCCGCTGGCCGCACATCCACTTCGAGGTCTATCCCAGCCTGGCCAAGGCAACCAGCAGCGCCAACAAGATCGCCACATCTCAAATGGCACTACCAGAAACCACCGCCAAGGCGGTCTACGCCACGAGTGGTTATGAACAAAGCGTCCGCAACCTGAGCCGCGTGAGCTTGGACAGCGACAACGTCTTCAGCGATGGATACGACCTCCAGATGCCGACCGTGACAGGTGACGCGGCTAGCGGCTATCAGCTGACCTTTTCCTGTGGGATCTGATTGCCTCGCTCGCCAAGCTCACTGTGTCGAATTGCTCGCTCCGCTCGCTGCGATGTTCGCTGAAGAGCCGCCGTCTTCATCGGATCCGACGAAACGATGTGTTGGATGAACCAGCTCTTTTTCGGCGCGTTCGTCGGCTCCTCCTGCAGATCGGCGGCGCGAACATCGCGGGCGCGGATCGCGCCTTGCGGCGCGCCTACTTTGTCGTCCCTCGGGGACGAAAAGCGTGTCCCCGCCCTCCTCCTCAGCGCGGCGCGTGGCGCGATCCGGTTGATTGCTCCGCGCGGTCTCGTCAGGTGCGTCGACGTCAGTGCCCGCTGACCCGCCGGTAGGTTCCACTGAGAAAGTCCTCCCACACCGCTGCATCATCGATCTTTGTGCGAATTCGGTAGCTGAGTTGACCGCCGGCCGTGGCAAAACGATGCTCCGCCATACCCCGTGGGGTGGTCTTCTGCATGATCAACTCATTGTCCTGCCACCCGCCATGGGCCGGCTCGGGCGGATAGCCGTAAGAGTCGAAGAACCACCACAAGATCGGCGTACGGGCAGCCGGCGACATCACATCCGCGCTGTCGATCATGAAGACGCCGTGCCCAGTGACCTCCCCCTGATCAGCATCCACGTGGCGGTAGTCCTGTACAACTACCTGATCACTTACGTCCAGCTTGAAAACGATCATGGCTCTGGCTGTGGTCGCCGGCGCCCACGGCGACGCTGCTTGCTGCTCGACGCCAGTCCAGTTCCCAAGCAAAGGAAGGAAAAGTTCACGCAGACCCATGGGGAAACCGTAAGCCACCGAATTGTCAGCCTGTGATTGCTATATGTCGGCTCGCGACGAGGAATACACCTCAATGTCCGAGGCCTTGACAACGGCCCAAACCTCACTGCCAAGTCTCAGCCCGAGGTCGGCGACGGCCGACGGAGTGATCTCAGCCAAGATGCTGGAGCGACGGTCCGGCACCTCGGCGATCTCCACCCGGACGCCTTCCCCGTGCGGCTCAAGTGCGGCAATGCTGCCCGCCCACAGATTGCGGGGCGTTCCGTCCGGTCGCTGCACGAACAACGACACCGCGGCGGGGCGGAAAGCGACATAGACATCTCCGGAGACTGGCTCTGCCAGTTCCACTGATCCCCCGCTGGGCAGCAGCACCCGATGACCGCGACCGGTGCCCGCCAACAAGTTGAGACCGACAAGTCTCGCAACGTAGTCAGTTCGAGGCCGCCGGGCCACCTCCTGCGGTGTGCCCTGCTGCACTACCCTGCCGTGCTCGATAACGATGAGCCGATCAGCCAGCACGGAGGCATCGATCGGGTCATGTGTCACAAGCAAAGTCGCGCCCGAAAAGTCGGCCAAGTGGCGACGCACCTCACCGCGCACCAGTAGATGGGTCTTGGCGTCGAGCGCAGCGAGCGGCTCGTCCAGCAGCAGCAGCCGAGGCTCGGTCGCGAGTGCTCGTGCTAGCGCCACACGCTGAGCTTGGCCTCCGGAAATTGCCGACGGCTTGGATTTTGCGAGGTCGGCAATGCCGACCCGCGCGAGCAACGACGCGGCCCGTTGCCGCGCCTCAGCTTTGTTCAATCCTCGGACGATCGGCCCAAATGCGACGTTGTCGAGGACGGTGAGGTGAGGGAACAGCAGATAGTCCTGGAAAACCACACCGACGGGCCTTTCGTGCGGCGCTCGATGGATATCTGCGGCCGCATCGGCCACAAGTCGCCCACCGACTGAGATCTGACCGGACGTGATCGGCAGGAGTCCGGCCAACGCACGAAGCGCGGTGGACTTGCCGGCGCCGTTCGGACCGAGTAAAGCAACGACCTCGCCGCCAGTGATCTCGAGCTCAAGATCTAGCGCGAAGCCTCCTCGCTGAACGCCGAGATCCGCGGACAACTCCGCTACCACCTACTCACCCACCGCTCCCTGAGCAAGGCAAGTACGGCAACAGACACACCGAGCAGCAGCACTGAGAGCAGCAGGGCGGAGCCAGGATCAGTTTCCAGAGCCAGATAGACCTCCAAAGGCATGGTGCGCGTGGTTCCGGGAAAGTTGCCGGCGAATGTGATCGTCGCACCGAACTCGCCGAGAGCCCGGGCCCAGGCGAGAACGGCGCCGGCCGCGATACCAGGTCCTATCAATGGCAACGTGATGCGGCGAATGATTGTCACCGGCCGCGCTCCCAGAGTCGAGGCTGCCTCTTCGTAACGGCGATCGGAAGCACGCAACGCGCCTTCCACCGACAGCACCAGGAAGGGCAACGCAACGAAGACCTGGGCCAAGATCACCGCGTACGGGGTGAAGGGAAATGCAAACCCGGTGAGCCGGTAGAGCGGCCGCCCGATCAGACCTGTGCGGCCCAGCACGGTGAAGAGGGCCACGCCTCCGACGACGGGCGGCAGCACCAAAGGGATCGTGATCAATGCCCGCAGCAGCGAGGCCGCGCGTAGATTCGGCCTGGCAAGGATCCAGGCAAGCGGTACGCCGACGAGCAGGACGATGATCACGGAAACGGTTGCGGTGATCAGGGATAGCTTCAGCGCCTGCAACGCACCCGCGCCGGCAAGCACGGTTCGGGCTTCAGCCCATGGTGCACGAATCACCAGCCCGGCCAGCGGCAAGAGCAAGAACAGCAATGCAACAGCGGCCGGCACAGCGAGCAGCAATGGAATACGGCCTTGCCAAGGTCGTTCGGTGGCGCGGGTAGCGGCGGCGCGCTGCGTCGCCGGCTTTGCGCCGACGTGAGCCGGCTCGGAGTCAGGACTGGGCAAAGCCTGCCTTGGTCAACACCGACTGGCCTTCGGGCGAGAGGACGTAGTCCATGAATGCCTGCGCCAATGCCGGGTACTTCGAGTCCTTCAAAGTGGCGATCGGATAGACGTTGATGGCCTTCTGAGCCTCGGGAAACTCCATTCCGTCAACCTGGTCGCCTGCGGCTATGACGTCGGTCTTGTAAACCAAGGCAGCATCGACTTCGTCGAACGCAACCTTCTGCAAAGCCGCTTTGACGTCCTGCTCCAAAGTGTCTGGCTTCGGAACAATCTTCGCCTCGGCAAAGACCTTAACCGCCGCTGCGCCACAAGGAACCTGAGGCGCGCATAGAGCGATCCTCCTGCTTTCGTCCCCGAAGTCCTTCAAACCGCTGATCTTGTGTGGATTGCCTTTCGGTACGGCGATTTCGAGGGTATTGGAAACGAAGTCTTTCGGTGCGTTGGCGGCGGCGGCATCGGTCACCACCTTCATCGTCGCTGGGCTGGCCGACGCAAATACATCAGCAGGTGCGCCCTGCACGATCTGCGTCGCGAGAGTCGCGCTTGACCCGAAGCTAAACGTGACCTTGCTGCCCGGATTCTTTGCCTCGAACTCCTTGCCGATCTGGTTGAACGCCTCGGTCAGCGAGGCCGCCGCGAGGACAGTGATCGCTCTGCCTGTCGCGAAACCCTCTGAACTCGGGGATGGAGCTGTCCCCTGAGGCTGCGCGCCGCCGCAGGCCGAAAGCAGGAGGCTGAGCACCGCTGTAAGGGCGAAGAACGCCAGAGGTTGGCGGGCTTTATGCGTGCACGCTGTTTTCATAGATCTGCTGGTACCTCTACGACGACGTGGGTGGATTTCACCGAGGCCACCGCGAGCACCCCGGGTTCGAGCTGGAGTTCAGTTGCCGCCTCAGCCGACATCAGCGACACAACCCTGAATGGGCCACATTGAATGTCGACCTGCGCCATCACCGAGTCCTTGATGACGCGAGTGACAAGGCCCGTGAATCGATTGCGGGCACTCTCAGCGACCGACGTACCCAGTTCTGGAGCGGTTGCAATTTCCTGGGCATGTGCGGCGAGCTCAGCTCCATCAATGGTGACTGGCCCACTGTCACCGCTCGCGCGTAACCGACCTGAGTCGATCCAGCGGCGTACGGTGTCGTCGGAGACGCCGAGCAGGGTTGCGGCCTGCGCAATTCGGTAATGCGGCACAAGAGCTGAGTATAGATCCGCTTCTGCGGATCGCCAGCTCTGGCCAGTAGCCGAGAATGCGGAACTTTGCAGAGGCGTATTTGGAGAGCCGAGCACTACTCCGCCGCAGTCATTGCGGGACGACATTGCAAAAAATCGAAGCTCAATGCTGGCTCTTGTGCCAACAACGCAACAGACTTCCTTGTGTGATGTCTGCTCGGGGGAGAGTCATCGTGGTCACCGGCGCGATGGCAGCAGGAAAGTCAACGGTGGCTGACCTTTTGGCAATTCGGTTGCCTAAGTCGGTCCATATCCACGGTGATGTGTTCCGTCGCATGGTCGTGAACGGTCGCGCCGACATGACACCCAATCCCAGCCCAGATGCGATCGGTCAGCTGAATCTGCGCTACGACTTGGCGGCTATGGCGGCTGACCGGTATGCCGAGGAAGGCTACGACGTCATCGTGCAAGACGTGATCTTGGGAAAGGACCTGGCCGACTTCGTCAAGCGCATTGAAACTCCGGAGCGCTATCTCGTTGTGCTGTCGCCAAGCGTGTCGGCTATGGAATGGCGGGAGGAACAGCGCTCGAAAGATGGATACGTCCATTTGTCGCCGGGCGCGCTGGATGATGTGTTACGACGAGAGACGGCTCAGATCGGCTACTGGCTCGACTCCAGCACGCAAACTCCAGATGAGACTGTGGACGACATCCTCACGAACCTGCAGCGGGCTGCGGTCTAAGACTTAACTCCGCACGACTGTCGACTCAGCCTCACATGCGTCTGACTATGCAGGACTGCCGCTGCCCTGGTAGGAGCTAGCGCCAAAAAGTCGAACCCCAATGAAGTAGATGCCCGCGATCGCATAGCAGGTGAGCCGCTGCGCGGGCTGGAAGCCGGGGGCCATAGCACAGGTATTGATGAGCTCGGTCAGGAATATCTGATCGCAGTTAAGCCGACTCGTCGAGCTGCGTTGGTCGTAGCAGTTATCGTGATGGTTACAAGCCAGCGTGAAATCGGCGGTCAGGAAGGAATCCGGGACGAAGTTGCAGGAATCGGTTGCCGCCGCGCTGAGCTGCTGGGCAGCATTCGCCACCCTCGACTTTGCCTGCTGAATGCTTCGCTTGATGGCGACATCCGGAACACTGTCGGCACGACCCGGCGTTCTCACAACGCGGAGATCTGACGCGTCCGGCTCGCTCCAGCTCAGCCTGTAACCCCGGTAGATAACGACGGTCTCGGTTTTGGTGTCCCGGTTTGCTGCCTGAGCCGGAATGATGCCGACATAACCAAGGGCCAGCACACCCAGCAGAATCGCAAGAATTGGCCGTGTCCATCGCTTCATCGTCGCCCCCGATCAATCTCCGCCAGAAATGAAGCTGCGCTTCTGAAAGCTAGCAGCGACGAGCTAACCGATACAACGCATTGACTGCGCGCGTCGAAATCGTGCTTCGGACTCTGATGGCAAAAGCAAGAGGGGCGGCCCCATCCCAGGGCCGCCCCTCATACCTCGATCTTAGCGATAATCGCCGAGATCAAATTCCTCCAGCGGCACGGCAGCACCTGAACCTTGACCGAAGTCGTAGTCGAAGGAGTCGTATCCGACCATCGAGTACGCCTGTGCCTTGGCTTCCGGTGTCGGCTCCACCCTAATGTTCCGGTATCGCTCCAGACCGGTACCAGCCGGGATCAGCTTGCCCAAGATCACGTTCTCCTTGAGTCCCACGAGGGAGTCGGACTTGGCGTGAATTGCCGCATCGGTCAACACCTTGGTGGTCTCCTGGAAGGACGCTGCCGAGAGCCAGGATTCGGTTGCCAGCGACGCCTTGGTGATCCCCATCAGCACCGGACGACCCGACGCAGGAGTACCACCCTCGGCGACGACATGACGGTTAGCCGCCTCGTAGGCCAGCCGGTCCACCAGGTCGCCGGCGAGCAGCGTGGAGTCACCGGATTCGATCACCGTCACTCGACGGAGCATCTGCCGAATGATGATCTCGATGTGCTTGTCGTGGATCGGAGCACCTTGAGTCCGGTACACCGACTGCACCTCATCCACCAGGTGCTCTTGCACCCGACGGACACCGAGCACCCGCAGCACATCCTGCGGATCGGGCGTACCAGCGGTGAGCTGTTGGCCGACCTCAACACGATCGCCGTCCTCGACCAGCAGTCGAGCGCGACGCGACACAGAGAACTCCGCAGCATCGGATCCATCATCGGGAGTGATGATGATCTTCTTCAGCCGGTCGCTGTCTTCGACCTTCACGCGACCACTGGCTTCGGCGATCGGCGCCTTGCCCTTGGGCTGGCGTGCTTCAAAGAGCTCCACGACACGCGGCAGACCCTGAGTGATGTCGTCACCAGCCACACCGCCGGTGTGGAAGGTACGCATCGTCAGCTGGGTACCCGGCTCACCGATGGACTGCGCCGCCACAATGCCGACGGCTTCGCCGACATCGACCAGCTTGCCGCTGGCAAGCGAACGGCCATAGCACATCGCGCAGGTACCGCTCGCCGCCTCGCAGGTCAGCACGCTGCGAACCTTGACGGAGGTAATGCCGTTCTCGGTCAGCAGCCTGATGTTGACATCACCAAGATCGACTCCAGCCTTCAGTAGCACCTCACCGTCCTGGCCGAACACATCGGTTGCGAGGGTGCGAGCGTAGACCGCAGTCTCCACATGCTCATCAAGGATGAGCTTGCCGCGACCGTCGTCGGCAGCGATCGTCTTGGTCAGGCCGCGCTCGGTACCGCAGTCCTCTTCGCGGATGATCACATCCTGGCTGACGTCCACCAATCGCCGGGTCAGATAGCCGGAGTCGGCGGTACGCAGCGCCGTGTCGGCCTGGCCCTTCCGCCCACCGTGGGTGGAGATGAAGTACTCCAACACAGAGAGTCCCTCACGGAAGTTTGACTTGATCGGCCGCGCGATGATCTCACCCTTCGGGTTGACCACCAGGCCACGCATAGCGGCGATCTGGCGCATCTGCACCATGTTTCCGCGAGCGCCGGAGTGCACCATCATGTAGATCGGGTTGGTCTTGGAGAAGTTGTTCTCCATCGCCGTACCGAGCCGGGACGTGGCGTCGGTCCAGATCTCGATCAACTCCTGACGACGCTCGTCGTCGGTGATCAGGCCACGCTCGTACTGCTTGTCGATCTTGTTAGCACGATCCTCGTAGCTCGACAGGATTTGCGGCTTGTCCGCCGGGGTCTCCACATCACCGATGGAAACGGTGACGCCTGAGCGGGTCGCCCAGTGGAAGCCCAGGTCCTTGAGCTGATCGAGGCAGTACGCAACCTGGACCTTCGGATAGCGCTCGGCAAGATCATTGACGATCTGGCCCAGCTGCTTCTTGCCAACCTCGAAGTCCGCGTACGGGTAGTCATCAGGCAGCGCCTCGTTGAACAGAGCGCGGCCAAGCGTCGTCTCGAACAGGATGGAACCGTTCGCAGACAGCTCATGACCCAACGGCGGCACGATGTCGCTCAGCCGGAGTTTGATCTTGGCCTGCACCGAGAGCTCGCCACGGTCGAAAGCCATCAAAGCCTCGGCAACCGAGCCGAACGCCCGGCCCTCTCCGGCCGCGCCATCGCGCTGCATGGTGAGGAAGTAGGTGCCGATGATCATGTCCTGGGTCGGCATGGTCACCGGACGACCGTCAGCCGGCTTAAGGATGTTGTTGGTCGACAGCATCAAGATCCGAGCCTCGGCCTGCGCCTCTGCACTCAACGGCAGATGCACCGCCATCTGATCACCGTCGAAGTCGGCGTTGAACGCCGTACACACCAACGGGTGAATCTGGATGGCCTTGCCCTCAATGAGCTGCGGCTCAAACGCCTGGATACCGAGCCTGTGCAGCGTAGGCGCCCGGTTCAGCAATACCGGATGCTCGGAGATGACCTCCTCGAGCACATCCCATACAACCGGACGCTGGCGCTCCACCATGCGCTTGGCGGACTTGATGTTCTGCGCGTGGTTGAGGTCGTCCAGCCTCTTCATCACAAACGGCTTGAACAACTCCAACGCCATCGCCTTGGGCAAACCGCACTGGTGAAGCTTGAGCTGTGGACCCACCACGATGACGGAACGGCCGGAGTAATCGACGCGCTTGCCCAGCAGGTTCTGCCGGAACCGACCCTGCTTGCCTTTGAGCATGTCGGAGATCGACTTGAGCGGGCGGTTGCCCGGACCCGTGACCGGACGGCCGCGGCGGCCGTTGTCGAACAGCGAGTCCACGGCCTCCTGAAGCATCCGCTTCTCGTTGTTGACGATGATCTCGGGCGCACCAAGATCAAGAAGCCGCTTCAGCCGGTTGTTCCGGTTGATCACGCGCCGGTACAGATCGTTCAGGTCCGACGTCGCGAATCGGCCGCCGTCGAGCTGCACCATAGGACGCAGGTCCGGCGGGATGACCGGAACACAGTCCAGCACCATTCCGGTGGGGCTGTTCTTCGTGGTGAGGAACGCCGAAACCACCTTGAGCCGCTTCAGCGCGCGGGTCTTGCGCTGGCCCTTGCCGACCTGGATCGTCTCGCGCAGATCAGCTGCCTCGGCCTCCAGATCGAAGGTCTCGAGCCGCTTCTGAATGGCGTCAGCACCCATGGAGCCGGAGAAGTACTTGCCGAATCGGGTCTTCATCTCCCGGTACAGCACTTCGTCACCCTCGAGGTCTTGCACCTTGAGGTTCTTGAAGCGATTCCATACCGCCTCGAGCCGGTCGAGTTCGCGCTGAGCGCGGTCGCGCAGCTGCTTAACCTCGCGCTCTGCACTTTCGCGGACCTTGCGCTTGGCGTCGGCCTTGGCACCCTCGGCCTCGAGTGCAGCGGTGTCCTCCTCGAGCTTCCTCATCCGGCTCTCGATGTCGGAGTCACGCCGGCCCTCGAGTTGCTTGCGCTCCACGTCGATCTTTGCCTCGAGCGAGGGCAGGTCCCGGTGCCGGGCTTCCTCGTCGACCTCGGTGATCATGTATGCCGCAAAGTAGATGACCTTCTCGAGGTCTTTCGGGGCAATGTCGAGCAGATAACCCAGACGGGACGGCACGCCCTTGAAATACCAGATGTGGGTAACCGGAGCGGCCAGCTCAATATGACCCATCCGCTCGCGGCGAACCTTGGACCGGGTTACCTCAACGCCGCAGCGCTCGCAGATGATGCCCTTGAAGCGCACCCGCTTGTACTTGCCGCAGTAGCACTCCCAGTCCCGGGTGGGACCGAAGATCTTTTCACAGAAGAGGCCATCACGCTCCGGCTTCAGAGTCCGGTAGTTGATGGTCTCCGGCTTCTTCACCTCACCGTGCGACCACTTGCGAATCTCATCGGCAGTGGCCAGGCCGATGCGGATCTCATCGAAGAAGTTCACGTCGAGCATTCTTTGCTTATCTCTCTTCTCTCAACTAACGCGATATCTCAAGTTGTCAAAATGCACTGAACCTTCACTCCTCCGACTTGTCAGCGTCGGTGGTCGTTATAGCAACCACTGACGCTGACAAGTCGGCAAGAGAGTCGGTCCTTAAACTTCTTCGACTCCGCCGAGGGAGTCACCGGGGCGACGGGACAGGTCGATGCCGAAATCCTCAGAGGAGCGGTAATCGTCCTCGGAGTCTCGGAGCTCAACCTCAGTACCGTCGCTGGACAGCACCTCGACATTGAGGCACAGCGACTTCATCTCCTTGACGAGCACCTTAAATGACTCAGGGATGCCCGGCTCAGGAATGTTCTCGCCTTTGACGATGGCCTCATAGACCTTTACGCGGCCTGGAACATCGTCGGACTTGATCGTCAGCAGCTCTTGCAGCGCCCAAGCCGCGCCGTACGCCTCGAGCGCCCAGACCTCCATCTCGCCGAATCGCTGTCCGCCGAACTGAGCCTTACCACCCAACGGCTGCTGAGTGATCATCGAGTACGGTCCGGTGGAACGCGCGTGGATCTTGTCGTCGACCAAGTGGTGCAGCTTGAGCATATAGATGTAGCCAACCCCAACAGGATCCGGGAACGGTTCACCGGAGCGACCGTCGAAGAGCCGGGCCTTGCCGTCAGCATTCACCAGCCGTACGCCATCTCGGTTCGACTGGGTGTGGCCGAGCAGACCAGTGATCTCCTCCTCGGTAGCGCCGTCGAAGACCGGCGTCGCTACCTTGACGTTGCCATCGGTCTTGGCCATCCCAACGCCGCGCAGCCGATCTGCCCAGGCATCCTTGACGCCGTCAAGCTCCCAGCCTTGCTTGGCGACCCAGCCGAGATGGGTTTCCAGCACCTGCCCGACGTTCATTCGGCTCGGCACGCCCAGCGGGTTCAGCACGATGTCGACCGGTGTCCCATCTTCCAGGAACGGCATGTCCTCGATCGGCAAGATCTTGGAGATGACGCCCTTGTTGCCATGCCGTCCGGCAAGCTTGTCGCCGTCTTGGATCTTGCGCTTCTGCGCCACGTAGACCCGGACCAGCTGGTTGACGCCAGGCGACAGCTCGTCGTCGGCATCGCGGTCGAAGACACGTACGCCAATGACTGTGCCCGACTCGCCGTGCGGAACCTTGAGCGAGGTATCGCGGACCTCGCGAGCCTTCTCACCGAAGATCGCCCGCAACAGCCGCTCCTCCGGAGTCAGCTCGGTCTCGCCCTTCGGAGTCACTTTGCCGACCAAGATGTCACCGGTCGACACCTCGGCGCCGATGCGGATGATGCCGCGCTCATCAAGATCAGCGAGCATCTCCTCACTCACGTTGGGAATATCCCGAGTGATCTCCTCAGCGCCCAGCTTGGTGTCACGAGCGTCGACCTCGTGCTCCTCGATATGGATGGAGGTCAGGACGTCGTCTTGGACCAACCGCTGGCTGAGGATGATGGCGTCCTCGTAGTTGTGGCCCTCCCACGGCATGAACGCGACCAGCAGATTACGGCCCAGGGCCATCTCCCCACGATCGGTGCACGGCCCGTCAGCCAGCGGCATCCCCTTCTCGATCCGCTGACCAGTGGTGACCAGCGGACGCTGGTTGATGCAGGTGCCCTGGTTCGAGCGACGGAACTTGCTGAGCCGGTAGCTCTTGAAGGTGCCGTCGTCCTGCGCGACGTCGATCAGATCAGCGCTTACCGACGTGACCACGCCGCTCTGGGTGGCGACAGTTACGTCCCCGGCATCGACCGCGCCGCGGTACTCCATGCCGGTGCCCACGAACGGAGCCTCTGAGTGAATCAGCGGCACTGCCTGGCGCTGCATGTTCGAGCCCATGAGTGCCCGAGATGCATCGTCATGCTCCAGGAACGGGATCATCGCAGTTGCAACCGACACCATCTGCCGCGGTGACACGTCCATGTAGTGCACGTCGCTCGGCGGCACCGTGTCGACCTCGCCATGCCGCCTGCGGACCAGCACCCGGTCCTCGGTGAAGCGGCCCTTGTCATCGAGCTTGGCATTGGCCTGCGCCTTGAAGTACCGGTCCTCTTCGTCGGCGGTCAAGTAGTCGATCTGGTCGGTGACCTGACCCTTTTCCACCTTGCGATAAGGCGTCTCCACAAACCCGAACGCGTTCACCCGCGCAAAGGAGGCCAGGGAGCCGATCAGGCCGATGTTCGGACCTTCAGGAGTCTCGATTGGACACATCCGGCCGTAGTGCGACGGGTGGACGTCGCGAACCTCCATGCCGGCGCGATCCCGAGACAGACCACCTGGACCGAGTGCGGACAGACGCCTCTTGTGCGTCAATCCCGCAACCGGATTGGTCTGGTCCATGAACTGGGAGAGCTGCGAGGTGCCGAAGAACTCCTTCAGCGCCGCCACGACGGGCCGGATGTTGATCAAGGTCTGCGGAGTGATCGCCTCCACATCCTGGGTCGTCATCCGATCTCGAACCACCCGCTCCATGCGGCCGAGGCCGGTCCGCAGCTGGTTTTGGATCAATTCGCCGACCGTACGCAACCGCCGGTTGCCGAAGTGGTCAATGTCGTCTTCTTCAACGAGCAGCTCGCCGCGTGGTGACTCCAAGGTCTCCTTGCCCTCGTGCAGGGCAACGACGAAGTGAATGGCGGCGATAATGTCTTCGATCGTCAGCACGGTCTTGTCAAACGGCAGCTCAAGACCGAGCTTCTTGTTGATCTTGTAACGACCGACCTTGGCCAAGTCGTAACGCTTCGGGTTGAAGTAATAGTTCTCCAGCAGCGCCTGTGCGGCCTCACGGGTAGGAGGCTCACCCGGGCGTAGCTTGCGGTAGATGTCGAGAAGCGCCTCATCCTGAGTGGTGGTGTGGTCCTTCTCGAGGGTGAGTCGCATGGACTCGTAGTCACCAAACTGCTCGAGGATCTGCGCGTCGGTCCAGCCGAGCGCCTTGAGCAGCACGGTGACGTTCTGCTTCCGCTTACGGTCCAAGCGGACACCGACCATGTCCCGCTTGTCGATCTCGAACTCAAGCCAGGCGCCACGCGACGGAATCATCTTGCAGGTGAAGATGTCCTTGTCGGAGGTCTTGTCGGTGGTCTGCTCGAAGTACACACCAGGTGAGCGGACCAACTGGGAGACAACCACTCGCTCGGTGCCGTTGATGACAAACGTGCCCTTGTCCGTCATCAGAGGGAAGTCGCCCATGAAGACGGTCTGGCTCTTGATCTCACCAGTCTCGTTGTTCATGAACTCCGCCGTAACGAACAGCGGTGCGGCGTAGGTGACGTCGCGCTCCTTGCATTCGTCGACGGTGTTCTTGGGCGGTTCGAACCGGTGGTCCCGGAACGAGAGCGACATGGTGCCTGAGAAGTCCTCGATTGGAGAGATCTCTTCAAAGATCTCCTCGAGTCCGGACTTGGTGTTGATGTCAGTACGACCTTGGTCGAGCGCGTTCTCAACGCGATCACGCCAGGCGTCGTTTCCGATAAGCCAGTCAAATGAGTCAATCTGCAGATCTAGCAGATATGGGACTTCCATTGGTTCGGCGATCTTCGCGAACGAGATCCTGCCGGTTGGGGATAAAACTTTGGTTTTCGAGGCTGTGCGCGAGGCGGCCAACTCCTGTGTCCTTCCGAGGGCTCGCAGTGGAGGAGCGAAATGCTTCTGCGCATGCTGAACGGCCCGTGTCAAAGTGAAACGGGTCGGCAGATGGCGAGGGCAAACCCCCAATATAGACGCTGAAACGCCCAATGTCAAGTACGGAGCGCAGCACAACCTAGAGCAGTCAAATCCTCGACTACCTTGGCAGAGATCATACTCTTCGTCAGCCGCGCGACAAGGGGCAATGACAAGGGGAAATACGGCGACTTTCGGATGCTCTGGGGACTGCCATCGCCGGGCTCCGTCGGGAACCGCGCAATAGTCGAGCCACAGTCGAAATGTTCCGACGTGGGGGCACAGCTCTAGCTGTGCGAGCACCGCCATTTCCTGCTGACCCGGGACCTTAGGCCCTCCCGCGGTATGTGCTACACCTTTTGACTGGAGGCGTACGCCTCAAGGCCGAGAGGAAATGCCATGGCACAGCCCGCGCCGGACAGATTCACTGACGATGAGTCGCCGAGCGAGTTTCGGGCGATCAGCCCAGCCCGCTGCCAGGAGCTGCTTGAGAGTCAGAGCGTCGGACGGCTGGCATGGCAGGCCGCCGATGGTCCGCAGATCCTCCCTGTGACGTATGCCTGGCATGAGGGAACGATCATCTTCCGCACATCACCGTACGGGGTCTTGTCAGAGCTGATCCGGCCAACCGAGGTCGCACTGGAAATCGATGACCTTGATCAAAAAACGCGTCAGGGCTGGAGCGTGGTGGTGCAGGGACGGGCCCAAGGAGTCGCCGAGCCTGATCAGCTGGTCAAGATGTGGACCGTGGGTGGCGTTGTGCCCTTCTGAGGTCAGAAACGTCTTCATCCAGATCACGCCGCGCAAGATAACCGGTCGTGTTGTCGCAGCCCGGGCCCGTTAGCGCCAGTCTGTGAAGGCGCTCGCCTAACT
>Ga0075423_10003513_pt1 | contig 14427 bp, 14 predicted proteins | sample SoiMethybrSBSTD2_FD_80114 | JGI IMG/M metagenome (GOLD analysis project Ga0075423, IMG submission 80114) | Bulk soil microbial communities from a Populus tree surrounding site in Tennessee, USA - Soil MetaG P. TD hybrid SBSTD2 | ecosystem: Environmental > Terrestrial > Soil > Tree plantation...
AGAATCCGGAGATCACGCGGAGGTTTATCAAGGCTTACGTCGAAGGCATGCACCGCTATCGTACCGATCGCGAATTTACGATCGGAGTCCAGGCGGAGTACAGTGGGATCGCGGATCGTACAATCGCGGAAGAAACCTACGATCTCACTCAACCGGGCATGCCGCGCGTGCCGTATCCCGTGGTCGCCTCATTGCAAACGCTACTCAATTTCATGGCGCGAGAAATGCCCGAGGCAAAAGATACCGACGCGCGGCGTTTTATCGATGACCGATTTGTTCGCGAGCTCGACGAGGATGGATTCATTGCTTCGCTGTCCGATCGAAGTTGAGCGGTGAGCATGATGACCTTGGTAAACACTTGTTTACGATCTCTCTTCGTTTCGCTCACGCTAATAGCTTTGTGCTCCTCGAGCGGCTCAACGGCCAGCAACGACATGCTGATCGAAGCCGCCAAGCGCGAAGGTGAAGTCGTTTACTATGCGTCGATGAACTTGAGCGAAGCCAACGCTCTGATCGGCGAATTTGAAAAACGCTATCCCTTCATCAAGGTCAAGCTCCAGCGCACCGGTAGCGAAAAGCTGCTGACCCGCGTGCTCACAGAAGCCAGAGCCAAAAAGCCCTTTGCCGATGTGATTCAGACGGTCGAATTCAGCATGCATATTTTCAATCGCAGCGGCATACTGGCGCGTTATATTTCGCAGGCGAACGAGCTCTACCCCAAGGACTTCAAGGAAGAGGGTTTCTGGACGACGGTCTATTACAATGCCTACGTTACCGGCTACAACACCAGACTGGCTCCAGCCCGCACGCTGCCGAAAACATATGACGATCTGCTCGATCCCAAATGGAAAGGCAAGCTGTTGATGGAGGGAACTAAAGCGGAGTGGTTCGCCGGCATGCTGCAGATTTTCGGCCAGGAGCGCGGGCTCAAATACATGCGCGAACTGGCCAAGCAGCAGCCCAGCCCGCGTGAGGGACATGAACTTTTGGCCCAGCTCGTCGTCGCCGGCGAAGGAGTTATCGATATTAATATCCCCGCCGCCTCGGTGGAACGCATGAAAGAGCGCGGCGCGCCCATCGACTGGACAGCCTTAGGCCCGGCGCCGGCGGTCATGGTCGGTGCCGGCGTCTCGGCGCAAGCGCCACATCCAAATGCCGCAAAGTTGTTCTTGGAATTTGTGCTTTCTCGCGAAGGTCAAAAGCTAATGCAGACTCCCGGGCGCCTGATCGCCCGTGGCGATTTGGCCAACGAGCAAGCCACCATGCTGAAAGACCTCAAGATCGTGCCCGTGAATGCCTCGCTTGCAGAAAAACTGGATGGATACGCGAAACAGCTCAGATCGATCTTTGGTGGATGATAGTGAGATTTCCATATAGGTACTAGCCTTATCTGTCCTCCTCTAATCGAAGGAGAACGCCATGCGCTTCATGTTCTTGAATCATTCCTACGTGCGCCACTCATCGGAGCTCGAAGCTCATGTACTGAAACTGCTCAAGAGCTATGCTTCCCCGGAGACAACTTTTGAGCTTGCTTACCCCGAGGACCTCGGTGGCGGACAAGTGCTGAGCCTACTCGAAGAGCGTAAAGCGCTTTCAGGGTTGCATCATATCCTCGAAACTCCGGCATTGGTCAAAAAAGCCATCGAAGCGGAGCGTCGGGGTTTCGACGCTGTGATCCAGAGCAACACCTTCGATCCGGGCGTCGAAGCGAGCCGGTTGGCGGTGCGCATTCCAGTGATCGGGCTTTTGCGCGCATCGCTCCACTTCGCCGCCACTATCTGTGATCGTTTCGGCATCATCGTGCCACTCGAAACCCACATGCCGCACACCATGAGAATCGTGCAAACTTACGGCATGACACCCTTCGTCTGTGGCATCCGCACCGTCGGTCTCTACGACACCGGCGATCTGTCCGGCTATCATGATATCGTCGTCGAGCGTACTGTCGCAGTCGGAAAAGAATTGATCGAGCAGGGTGCCGAGGCAATCGTTCCGCTGGGCGGGAAGATTTATCCTTATGTCGTCAGCCCCGAAGAACTGGAACCGCATCTGGGCGTGCCGGTGATCAACACCAAGGCCGTCGGTGTTAGCTTTGCTGAGCTCATGGCGCGGAACCAGATAAAGCATAGCCTCAAGGCTTATCCGTGCCCGACCGGGCTCGATCCCGAGGCGGTTTCACAGAGATCGAAGTAATCACTGCGAAGCGACAAAACCTGAAATTGCTGCGCTCAATCAAACCCAGATTGTACTGGCGTCTACGCTCCCATATGTCGATCGGAATTCTACAGAATTATCGGAAGTGAGGAATACGCGATGATCATCGACGGTGATGGCCATTTTTTTGAAACCGAAGAAATATTTGAGAAATACATGGAGCCGTCGCTGAGAAACTATCGCCCTCGTTTGTTGAAGGACGACCAAGGGCATAATTTTTGGGTCGTTGACGGTCAGACGCCGTACAAACGACCCTCGATCAAGGGCGCTGGCGCACCGGGAACCGCTGCCCCACCTGGTGAAGCGCTCCAATCAGCGCGCCGCGCGTCCGTAGGAAGTCAGACGCTGACGAATCTTAAAGAACGCTTGGATGACCTCGACAAAGAAGCAATCGATGTGCAGTTCATCTACCCGAGCTTTCTCTTGCATATTAACGCGTGGCCGGATGGAATCTTAGCAATGGGGGTTTGCCGCGCCTATAACACTTGGCTTGCCGAAGCTTGTAATAAAGCGCCCGATCGCCTCAAAGCGGTCGGCGTCGTTTCCCTGCAGGACCCGGAAGGCGCCGCCCGCGAGATTTTGCGTCTACGGGGCATGGGTGTGATGGCGGTCATGATCAATGGCACGGCAGGAGCGAAAAGACTCGATCATCCGGATCATGACGTGTTTTTTGCCGAAGCTGACCGGCTGAAGATGCCCATTGCCGTTCACTTCAGCTTGCAATTTCCAATCGTCGATAAGCTTTTCGAGCATCATTTTCCCAACCGAGTACTAGCGGGCATCTTTCCGATCATGGCGGGATTGACGAGCGTGCTTTGTTCCGGCCTATTGGATCGCCATAAGAATCTCAAGTTCGCCTTCCTCGAAGGAGGCATCAGTTGGGTCCCAGCCCACATTGAGCGCATGGACGATCATTTTGAAAATCCACGGTATGGCGCCAGAGACTTAATCAGCCATCCGCCAAGCCATTATTTGAAGTCGCGACGAATCTTTTTCGGTTGTGAAGGCAACGAATCCTTTCTCGGCCGTGTCGTCGGAGAAGTCGGTGAAGACTCGTTCATGTTCTCCTCCGACTATCCCCATGCCGATCGCACCGAAGGAACCGCAAAGTTATTGCGGGATCGCAACGACATTCCGGCGGCCGCACGACTAAAGCTCCTGGAGGAAAACGCACGACAGTTCTATGGCATCTAAGGGTTCTCACAAGCTGAGTGCGAACTGCCATCGTTGTATCGTTCGATCGAAAATCGGGCTGCCACGTGCTTGCGTTTCGCGATATTCCATGGTGACTTGAATAGTCGCAACCACGTCTAAATGTTGAAAGGAGGTGATACTGTGAAAAACACAATCAAAGCTTTTGTCGTCGCATTGACCCTGTTGGCATTCAGCGGTGTCAGCTTTGCGCAGGCGACACCGGCTACCCCCGCGAAGCCGGCTACGCCGGCGGCGACGGAAAAGAAGAGCGAAAAGGCCATGGAGAAGGCCGCGGACAAGTCCGACGACACCAAGGGCAAGGCCAAAAAGACCAGAACTAAGAAATCTGCTAAGAAGTCCTCGGAGACGACGGACAAGAGCAAGGAGAAAACGGAGGAAAAAAAGGCCGAAATGATGGAGAAGAAAACCAAGTAATCCCCCGCCGAACTCCGACTCCAAAGGGGTGATCGAGAGTCTCGGTTACCCCTTTTTCATCCGTACAATCCGCTCGCGACAGGTGCTCGAAAGCATTTTCTCATCATCACCGGCTCGACTATCCTCGACGAGGTGGAAAGAGCGCCAACAAAGTATAATTCGGTCGGGCGACGAGATTGGAACCCGGCACATACCGGACTTCAGCTCAGAACAGTTGCTTGATTTACCCTACCCAGTCGATTAAAATTTTTAATATTGGCGCCCGGTGCGAGTTCACGGTGACCGGTAAGGAGGAGTGGAGATGGACCTGCCGAAATGCCAGAAATGCAACAATGGGCTGATGATCCCGTTGTCCGACTACGGCCAGGATGGAGCTTCCGTGATGTATAAGGCTTGGGCGTGTACTAACCCCGATTGCGGCTTCTCAATCCGCATCGACAAGGGCGAAGTGAGCTACGGCAAAAGGATCGAGCCGAAGCACTAAACTTCCGCTTCAAAGGAATCGCATTTTAGCCAAACATTTCGGCAGCTTCCGCTCGACTGGGCATCAAAATCCACTACTCCAACAGTCGGGTACTCCAATAGCCCCTAGCTAGCTCGCCATGCTCCGGTTAAAACTCTGAATGGCTCGGCCAAATAGCTCGCAACCTTGTCTCAAAGCGTCCAAGCAATTTTGCTGGGTAGTCATGTCAGTCCCGTAGCGACTGAGAATCGCCGGCGCGATCCATTCATGGCCCTCTTCTTCGGCAAGCAGCGTGTCGCGATAAATCGAAGCGGTTTTGGGATCGATGGGCATCACCCGCTCGATGAAGGATTTCGAAGTTCGCGGAAAAAATTCTTCATGCCCGAACTGCACGCTGGCGATCAATTCGCATAGCGAACCGAGAGTCGCGTGAAAATCCCAAAGCTCCTTAAGCTCCTTGAGCGGCTCACTCCAAAGCGCGTCCGGGTCGCCGTCTAATTCAGCGATCCTTTTGCGTAAGATCGCCGCGTGCTTCAGTTCGTTAACGACGTATTCCGACATCGGTTGTTGGAGATCAAGGTCCGGGATTCTTCCCACCCACGGCGCGGTTACTTCGGCCGCTTTGCGTTCCATGACAACACCGAACTGCAGCCGGCGTAGAATAACCGCAGGGCTCAAGGGCTTTTCCGCCCCATAGCTTTTTCTTTCGGCGTTCATCTTTTCCCAGAACGTCTCTCGCGTCGTCACTAATTGCTGCAGAAACTCTTCCGGCCTAAGAGCTGCCATAAAAAATGCCTCCCCTGAGTTAAACCGCACTGATTGACACGTAAATTAATTTAGGTATTAACAATACAGGAATTTCACTCGCTGCAAAAGGCACAGAAAACGGCCAGACGCCTAGAACCCCTGATAGTTGAACCCCTCATGGAACCAGTGGACGCCAAGGCATTCGTCGATAATCTTTATAAAGAGGTTTTCGCTCACTGGGACGATAAGATCAACCACGGCGCTTTCATGACCCAGCTGCGTGCAGGGACGTTGCCGCTCGCTTGCCTGCGGCGTTTCTTCAAAGATTGGGGGCTTTTTTCGGTCGAAGTCGTTGCCCTTAACGCGGTTTCCTATTACGTTCACCTGCCTTTCTTCGTTGAAAACTACGATTTATTGCCCGCTTTCTCCGACAAGATTGCCGAAGAGCTGATCGCGCCGAAGCCGCCGGGCCATATTCTGATCTTGCTCGAGACCGCCGGGGCGCTCGGTCTTTCGAAGGAAGAATTGTTTCAGTATCCGGCCTCTGCCCCCGGCCGCGCGATTAGCGACTACTGTCGGCGGGTTTTTCAAGACGGCTCGATTATCGAGCTTTGGGGCGCCCATGTGTACGAGGAAACTCTTGGTCACTGGGCCAGCCAGTGGGGTGACGCGCTCGTAAAGCATTACGGCATGAGTAGGCGCCAAGCGATCTACTTCACCGCGCATGCCGAAGCCGATCTTGTGCAGCATGAAGACCGCATGGGACATGGCCCGCTCAATCGCATGATCCTGCAGCGGATACTCGAACGAGGGATGACGGCTAAAAAGCTCGGCTACGATCCCAAATACTGCGCCTATACAATGGTCGACTTGCATGCGCTGATGGAACAACACGCCTTGGGAAGTCCCTACCCATCATAGACGATCAGCATTCGACGCCTGCACCAGAGCCTGTCGGTACGCTTAAACAACGCCTGAGCACAAGTATTTTTTATGAATGAAGAGCACGCGGCGCTGCTAAGAAGCTGGTTGGCAATCCTGGGTTTCGCCGTATTATTTTTCTGGTCAAATCAACAGCTGTTCGCACAGCTCCCGGGAAAGTGGGAGACCCGCGCGCCCATGCCATCAGCGCGCACCGAAGTAGCCGCTGCTGAGCTTGGGGGTAAGATCTATGTCATGGGCGGCTACGACAAAGGCGGCGATCTCGTCGAGGAATACGATCCGGCGAAGGACAGCTGGCGGCAGCGTGCGCCGCTTCCCAAACCACTGCATCATATCGGTGCCGCTGTGATAAACGGCAAGGTCTACGTCATCGGCGGTTATATCTCTGGGATCGGCGCGGTCGATACCGTTTACGAATATGAACCCGGTGTGGATAAGTGGAGCACAAAGAAAACTATGCCGACCGCGCGAGGCGCGCTGGCCGTCGGGATTATCGGCGGCAAAATATTCGCCATCGGTGGCGTGGGATCAAACGGAAAGAACACCAATGCAAACGAAGAATACGACGCCGCGCAAGACCGGTGGACCAAGCGAGCATCTTTGCCGACGCCGCGAGATCATCACGCGATTGGTGTGATCGACGGCAAACTCTACGCCATCGGCGGACGGGTCAATGGCAGGCATGACCGTAGCATCGCGGACAACGAAGTGTACGACCCGAGCACGGAGCGGTGGCGTCCTCGGCCTGCCCTACCGACGGTGCGAAGCGGTATCGCCGCCGCTGCGCTGAACGGCAGAATCTTTGTTTTTGGCGGTGAATCGGGTCGCGGCACACACCGCGAAGTTGAATCCTACAATCCGACAAAAAACCGCTGGGAGCGCTGGGCACCGATGCCGACGGCTCGCCACGGCCTAGGAGCAGCGGTTATTAATCAATCTATCTATGTCATCTCCGGCGGACCTCAACCGGGCGCGACTTTTTCGTCGGCAAACGAAGTATTTACGCCGTGACGAAAGCGTTATCACCCACCGCCATTGTTAAATCCTTTTGTCTATCACTGCCCGATGGTGACTTGAAATGCGCACCTCTTGTTTCGCCCGTTGATGACGCCTCGCTGCGAGTGGATTTTCCACGGGAATGGGTCTCGAGCAATTGACACGAGCCGAGTAACCGGCCTATAGCCTAAATGTCCGAATTGAATTTGGAGGCACCGCGCTCATGAAGTCGCGCCCGTTACCCTATCCAGAACTTATTTTATACAATGGCAGGATTCGCACCTTTACCAATGAAACTTCTACTTGCGAAGCTCTCGCCTGCGCCGGTTCCCGCATTGTTGCCACCGGAACATCCGACGACGTCCGACGGCTTGCCGGACCCGACACTCAAGCGATCGACCTCGAAGGTCGCACCGCCATTCCCGGCTTGACCGACACTCACGTTCATCTGTCAGAGAAAGGCACGGCGGAAATGGAGTTGGTCGACTGTCGTGATTTCTACGTCGGTGTGGTTTCCGTGGCGGATATCTTGCAACGACTTGCCAATGCCGCGGCCAGCGCGCCCAAGGGTTCGTGGATCGTTGCTCATGGCAGTCCGATGCAGGACTTTCGACTCAAAGACAAACGATTTCCCGACAAGCATGACCTCGATCGCGCCGTACCGGATAACCCTGTGTCCATTTCGTTCGGCGCGCACATTACGGTAGGCAACAGCCTCGCCCTTGCAGCAGCAACAATCACCGCCAAAACTCCTGATCCGGCTGGCGGCCATATCAGGCACGATTCGCAAACTGGCGAACCGACGGGAGAGCTTCACGAGCGAGCGCAGTTAATCCTTAAAAAAGTCGCGCCGGAATTCAATTACCTTCAGCTCAAAGACGGTATCGTATATGCGCTCAATCAATGTCTCGAACGTGGCGTAACGACGGTTCACGACATCGTCCGCTACGCCGAACCGGTGCGGGCTTATCAAGAACTCTACAAAGAAAATCGCATGCATGCACGCGTGAGCATTTTGCCGCGCGTGATCGAATCCATGATCGAATCGAAAAGCCTTATCGAGCTTGGATTGATCACCGGGTTTGGTAACGAGTGGCTACGCGTCGGCGGGGTCAAGATGAGCATCGACGGCGGCATCACCGGCCGCAACGCTTGTTTTTACGAACCCTACGAGGACGACGAACATAATCACGGCATCATCCGTATCCAACAGGACGAATTGAACCACACCGTGCAGAAATGCCACGACGCCGGACTGCGCTGCTGCGTCCATGCGATCGGCGACCGCGCTTTTGACATGGCGCTGGATGCCTACGAAAACGCGATTGAAAATTCGCCGCGCAAAGACCACCGTCACCGCATCGAACATATGGGCAACTGGCTTTGCACACCCGAGCGGATGCAGCGCATGGTCCGCTCCGGCATCATCGCAATTCCAAATATCTCCATCGGCTATTACGTCGGTGATGCGATTCTCGACTGCGTAGGCGAAAAGAGGCTGACCAAAGCGTTTCCATTTCGTACACTGTTGAAAAATGGTGTCACCATCGCCGGCGGCTCCGACTCGCCGGGTTACTGGCCGGTCGATCCGTTGCGCGATATCGCGGCGTGCGTGTCGCGCAAGATGCGTTGGGGTGAAGTCTGGGTGCCTGAAGAACGGATTAGCGTCGCCGAAGCTTTTGCCATGCACACGACCACGGCGTCCTGGGTCGGCTTTGAAGAAAACGACAAAGGCACGCTCGAAATCGGCAAATTGGCGGATATCGCCGTGCTGGCGGACGATCCTTTTGAAATTCAGGCTGAGAAAATCAAAGATTTGAAAGTCGAGATGACCCTGGTCGGCGGCGAGATTAAGTATCAGGCCTAAGCGTCATCCGTCGTTCAACTGTTCCGGTCCACGCTGACAAAAGGCCGGTGCGCCTGTCGCTCCGACGCCAAGTTGATTTTTTTGCGCTGCTTGTAAATGTGCAGGCACAGCTCCTCAACCGTCGACGTGTGGGACTCCTTGGTTTCCCGCGTCGGCTGGACGGCCTCCCATTGGACGGTTACCGATTGAATCTTGTCCGATTGGTCCTGCCAGGAAACCCTCAGAAGCCTTCCACCTATGCGATCGATGTAGTTACCGGCGAATCGCAAAATCAAGGACAGACTGAGCAGACTCGGAGGGCCTGAAAAAGGTTTTCGCTTTTTCCGCCCTTCCGCGTCCAGTTTTCGCAAATCTTCCGGCGCATAATGCTTTTCCAGGTCCATCGCCATGGATGTGCCCCGGTTCCATGCTTGGACGATGAAGTCGTCGCCGTGAGTTTTTATTTCAATCGATTTGAGTTCCATCGCCTCGAGGGACTGTCCGATGCAACGCAGAATTGAGGCATAACGAATCTTCACGGACACAGCTTCGTTTACGGTACCGTCATTCGTTTCCATACGACTTTCTGGCAGCAACCAGTATGCCAAGAAAACGAGCAACAGATTCTATAATTTTCCAGTAAACCTTGTCGCGGCTGTGCAAATTTGGCCGAGGCAACTCAATCTCGTCGCCAAATGACCGTAAAACTTTCTTGTGCAGGGGATATGACCGTTAGAGCTGGCCTATGAAGCCGGGCGGCGGGTAAAAACCGATCAAAACGATATGCGCATGCTGAACGTCATCGAATCTTCATTTCGGCGGCAAATGATCTTTTCGTCGGGGCGAGCCTTCCAAACTACATTGCGCGCCGCACCGTAAATTTCTGCTAACGTGTAGAGCGGCACGAACGACACATCTTCCATTAAGATCCGGCCGGCCGGCTGCAAGATTGCGACCCGTTTCTTTGGGTCGCCGGTTCTCTGTTCCTCATCGATCAGTTTGTCGAATTCCGGATTCCTATACTGAATGCGCGGAGTCACACCCGAACGATAATATTGATCGTAAACCGTATCCGCATCTGCGGCTGGCCGGCCGACGTAATAAAACGGCAGTTTTCCGCCGTTGACTCCTTCTTTGCCCCAGAAAATGACGAACTCCTGGGATACCAGTTCGGTCTTGATTCCGACCTTCGCCAACTGGTCCGCGATGACCTGGCAAACTTCTTTGGCCTTGGGATACCGGTCCGGTGAAAAATAGAGTTTAACGTCTGCTCCCTGTGAATAGCCGGCTTTCTCGAGCAGCTCTTTGGCCTTTTTTGGCTCCTAAGGATACCGTCTGATCTTGGGATCGTAACCGATCACGTTCGATCCTAGAGGTCCGTTCATGAGATAGCCGTTGCCCTCGTAAATATGCTTAGTGGGGCGCGATCGTGTCGCATTGACGCACGGTTTCCCGATACGATCACGACGGCCGCGCGCCTAACACGGAAGAGGGGTGGGCGATTGAACGCACCCTTCGACAATGTTCAGGGTAATCGGCATACGAGGGTTCCACGAGGTTGTTAGCGAATCTTCATATCAAAGGCCAGAACCTTTTCCTCCGGGTGCGCCTTCCAAATCACATTGCGAGCCACACCGTAGATTTCGGCTAAGGTGTACAATGGCACCAATGCCGCCTCCTCCATTAGAATGCGCCCTATTTGTTGCAGTAGCGCAACGCGCTTTTTTTGATCGCCCGTCTTATGCTGCTCGTCGATCAGTCGGTCGACCTCGGCGTTTTGAAAACTGACCCGCTTGGTTCTCCCTGACCGATAGTATTGGTCGTAGACCGTGTCTGCATCGATGGCTGGCCGGCCAACGTAGTAGAAGGGAATTTTGCCGCCGTTAACACCATCCGATCCCCAGAAGATGGCGAATTCTTGAGAGACGAGCTCGGTTCTTACGCCGGCCTTGGCGAGTTGATCCGCGATGACCTGGCAGACTTCTTTTGCCTTGGGATAACGATCCGGCGAAAAATAAAGTTTCACTTCCAAGCCATTGGCGAAGCCTGCTTTTGCAAGTAGCTCCTTGGCTTTCTTCGGGTCGTAGGGATAGCGCTTGATCTTGGGATCGTAGCCGATCACGTTGGCGCCGAGCGGCCCGCTCATCACATACCCATTGCCTTCGTAGATATGCTTAATCACGACGGTGGGATCAACGGCGTAGTTGAAGGCCTGGCGCACGAACTTGTTGTCAAACGGCTTGTGGGTGACGTTCATCGCCAAGAAATACATTCGTAGCCCTTCGACTTTTTCGGCACGCAGCCGCGGATGTTTGTCCAAGCGAGCGATCTCTTCCACCGGAACATTGTTGACCACGTCGCCCTGTCCGGCGAGCAGGCCGGATATCCTCGTCGCATCCTCGCCGACTTTTTTCAGGACGACTTCTTTGATATCAACTTTTGGCCCCCAATAATTGTCGTTGCGCGTCATGACGAGATTGCCGTCGCGTTGCCAACTCACAAACTTATACGGCCCGGTGCCGATCGCGTGTTGATCGACGTCATCGCCGTATTTCTCCGCTGCGCTCTTGCTGACAATAAACCGATTTTGCAACCGGTCGAGCATAACGGCGTTCGGCACCGCGGTCGTGAAGACCACGGTATTATCATCAGGAGCTTGAATTTCCGTTAGATCGTCGAAATTAGATTTCTGCAGGCTCCTCTTGTCGTTTCTTATGCGGTTGACCGAATGGACCACGTCCTGCGCGGTAAACGGCGAGCCATCGTGGAAATGAATCCCTTTTCTCAGGCGAAACACCCACGTGTTCCCCTGAAATTTCCACGACTCGGCGAGCACGCCGTAATAATCTTTGCGCGCATAGTTGATCTCGACCAGAGGCTCGATCATGTGTTGCCAGATGCCGTACTGCGGGCCGGAGCTGTGGGCGTAGGGATGAAGCGTGTCCAAGCCGATGCTGCTGAGAATCATCAGCCGTTCTTTGGACGCCGACCAACCGAGGCGCGGCAAGGCCGCGCCCGTAAACGCACTCAGACCCGCAAAAACGCTTTGTTTGAGAAAAGTTCTTCGTTTGATTCCAGCCTTGTCCGAACCCATCGTGCCTCCAGGATCAGAGTTTGCAAATCGAGCAATAGCGAAAACATTTTCAGCGCAGCCGCCGCAAGGGATTGCTTACTTTATTTTCATATCCCAGCCGAGAACTTTTTCGTCCGGGCGCTTTTTCCACACGACATTTCTGGCTACGCCGTAAATATCAGCAAGATTGTAAAGCGGTATGAAGAGCGCTTCATCCATAATGAATTTGCCCGCCTGTTGTAGAATCGCGACACGTTTCTTCTGGACGTCGGTCTTTTGCTGTTCTTCGACCAGCTTGTCGAGATCCGGATGGCTGTAATTCGTCCGTTTCGTCGTTCCGGTGCGAAAATACTGATCATAGAGCGTGTCGGCATCTGTCAACGAACCTCGGCCGATATAATAGAAGGGCAATCTGCCGCCATTGACGCCTTGCTTGTCCCAGAAAAGCGCCCATTCTTGCGAGATAAGCTCGACACGAAAACCGCCCTTAACCATCTGCGCGGCCACTACCTGACAAACCTCCCTGTCCTTCGGATAACGGCCGGCGGAATAATACAACTGGATGTCGCAACCGTTGGGAAAGCCCGCTTGCGCCAACAACTGCTTGGCCTTCTGCGGATCGTACGGATAGCGCTTCAGTTTTGAATCCGCGCCGATCACATTGGCACCGACCGGCCCATTGCACGGGTAACCGATGCCGTCGAAAATATTCTTTACGATGGCGGGAGCGTCAACAGAATAATTAGCCGCTTGGCGCACGAGTTTATTGTCCCAGGGTTTATGCGCCATGTTGAAGGCGAGAAAGAACATGCGCAGACCCTCGACCTGGTCGACGCGCACGCGCGGATGTTTTTGCAGCCGCGCCACTTCATGCACCGGAATGTTGTTGACGAAATCGGCTTGACCCGACTCCAAAGCCGCCAAACGCGCCGCGTCTTCCGTGACTTTCTTAAAGATGACTTCTTTGATCGCCGCCTTGCCGCCCCAATAGTCGTCGTTGCGGGTAAAAACCATATTGCCGCCGCGCTGGTAGCTGACGAATTTGTAGGGGCCGGTGCCCATCGGATTTTCGTAGAGCTTGTCACCGAATTTATCGCCGGCCACTTTGCTCAAAATAAATCGGTTCTCTAAACGATCGAGAAAAATTGCCAGCGGCTGCTTAGTAACGAAGATCACGGTTTGATCATCCGGCGTCTGGATTTCCGTTACGTCTTTGAAATTCGGCGCCTGCAGGCTGCCGCCCTTTTCGTCGCGCATTTTTTCAATCGAGAACGTGACGTCTTTGGACGTGAGCGGCGCGCCGTTGTGGAATTTGATGCCTTTTCTGAGTTTGAAGGACCATTTGTTGCCTTGAAATTGCCACGACTCGGCGAGCACACCGACATAATCCTTCTTATCGTAGTCGAGCTCGATGAGCGGCTCCATGACATGCTGCCAATCGCCGTAAATCGGACTGGAGCTGTGGTTATAAGGATTAATCGAGTCCGCGACACTCGAGTGAAAGATCGTCACACGGTCGCGGGTCGCCGCGAAACTCTGGCGCGAAAGATAGGGCGCGACCAAACCGCCTGCGCCGAGAAGCGCGCTCCGTTTTAAAAAATTCCGCCGGCTTATGTCGGTTTTGCCCTTTCCCATTATCTCCTCCTGAATTCTTTGAAACTATCGTTGACGTCGCAATTTGGGATCGAAAATATCGCGCAAGCCATCGCCTAACAGGTTGATGCCGAACACAGTAATAAAAATCGCCAATCCGGGAAAAATCGTAAGCCATGGCGCGCGATTGATATAGCTCCGTCCTTCGCTCAACATCGAGCCCCATGTCGGGATGTGCACCGGTACACCCAAACCGAGAAAGCTCAAGCTCGCTTCCGTGATGATGACGATCGCCATACCGAACGTCGCAATCACCGTGACACTGGCAAACGTATTGGGCATCACGTGACGGAAGAGCACGTAAAAATCCCTACCCCCTAACGCCTTTGCAGCCGTTACGAAATCGCGTTCTTTGAGAGAGAGCACCTCGCCGCGAACGACGCGACAATACTGCACCCACCGACTTAGCATTAACGCCATGATGAGATTGCCGACGCCTTGACCAAGAAACGCCATGATTGCGATGGCAATCAACAAGAACGGAAACGCCAGAAAAATTTCCGAGATTTTGCTGACCACGTCATCCGCCGCGCGTCCGAAATAGCCGGCAATAGCCCCAAGCGAGCAACCGACGAATCCGGCGAAGATGACTGTGGCGGCGCCGACCATCAATGAAATCCGCGAACCGTAGATGATTCGACTGAGCATGTCCCTGCCGAGATTGTCGGTGCCGAGAAAATAGGCCGCCGAGCCGTTTTCAGTCCAACGCGGCGGTCGCAGTCGATCCTCCAATGTCTGCGCCTGGGGATCGCGCGGCGCCAACAGCGGCGCGGCCACGCCGCAAACGCAAAGCAGAAGCAAGATCGCGCCGCCGACCAAGACTTTGAAGTGACGCAACCAGGACATTAAAACCTGATCCTTGGA
>Ga0075423_10003514_pt1 | contig 14420 bp, 8 predicted proteins | sample SoiMethybrSBSTD2_FD_80114 | JGI IMG/M metagenome (GOLD analysis project Ga0075423, IMG submission 80114) | Bulk soil microbial communities from a Populus tree surrounding site in Tennessee, USA - Soil MetaG P. TD hybrid SBSTD2 | ecosystem: Environmental > Terrestrial > Soil > Tree plantation...
ACGATCGCGTCGGATAATTGTCATTCGATCGCGGACGTGAAAGTGGACGGCGTATCCCTGGGGCCGCGCACGAGCTACACCTTCTCCGACGTGAGAACGGACCACGTGATCAGCGCCACGTTTACGTCGGGGGCCTACACCATCACCGCCACCGCCGGGCCGGGCGGATTGATCGACCCCGGCGGCATCACGTCCGTGAACTGCCCGGGCAGCATCACCTACACGATCGTGCCCGTGCCGACCTGCACCGACATCCAGGACGTCAAGGTGGATGGCATGTCGCAGGGACCGATCGATCACTACACGTTCACCAACGTGACATCCGACCACACGATCCAGGCGATCTTCACGCCGCCGACGCTGTTCACGATCACCGCGAGCGCCGGACCCGGCGGGACGATCGACCCGGCCGGCGCCACGACCGTGACGTGCGGCAGCAGCCGGAGCTACACGATTCTCCCGGCGACAGGCTGCATGCGGATCGCGGGCCTGAAGGTGGACGGTCTCGCGGTGGGACCGAACTCGTCCTATACCTTCCTCGACGTGAGGGCCGACCACACCATCGAGGCGACGTTCGGGCCGAGCACTGTCTCCTACACGATCAGCGCGAGCGCGGATGCCGGCGGCCTGATCAGCCCGGAGGGATTGACGCGCGTCGCATGCGGCGGCAGCCTGACCTTCGACATCGGACCGCGCGACAGCTGTCATGACATCTACCGTCTGATCGTGGACGGCGTGGCCCGCGCCCCCTCGCCCACCTACACCTTCACCAACGTGACCTCCAACCACACGCTGCTTGCGACGTTTTCGTTTGCGGGCTCGTTCGCGATCACGGCCAGCGCGGGCCCGGGCGGCGTCATCAGCCCGAGCGGCACGGCCCTGGTGAGTTGCGGACAGGACCGGACCTACGCGATCACGCCGGTCGGCGTGTGCCGCGCGATCCAGGACGTGAAGGTGGACGGCATCTCGCGCGGAGTGCTCCCCAACTACACCTTTGCCGGCGTGATGACCAACCACACGATTCGGGCCACGTTCACGTCAGGGGCCTTCACCATCACCGCCAGCGCCGGGCCCGGCGGGGTCATCACCCCGGCCGGAGCCTCCATCGTGCCGTGCGCGAGCTCCCGGAGCTACACCATCACGCCCGCGGACGACTGTCACCGGATCGAGAACGTGAAAGTGGACGGTGTCTCGAAGGGGGCAGTTGCGACCATCTCCTTCGACAACGTCATGGCCGACCACGTGATCGAGGCCAGCTTCGCCGTGAGGGCCTTCACTATCACCGCCAGCGCCGGCCCCGGCGGCACGATCGGCGGCGATCCCGCGGTCCTGTGCGGCGAGAGCCGCACCTACGCGATCGCGCCGGCCGACCATTGCCACGCGATCGACGAGGTGAAGGTGGACGGCGTGTCGAAGGGGGCGATCGCGAGCTACACCTTCTCCAATGTCACGAGGGACCACATCATCCAGGCCACGTTCTCGACGCTCGGCCCGTTCACGATCGACGCCGCGGCCAATCCCGGCACCACGATCACCCCGGCCGGCGTCGCGAGCGTGCCGTGCGGTGAGAGCCGGAGCTACGAGATCGCCCCCGCGGACGCCTGCCGCGTGATCCTCGACGTGCAGGTGGACGGCGTTTCGGTCGGCGCCGTGACCCAATACACGTTCGCCGATGTCCATGCCCGGCACCGCATCGTGGCGATCGCAGCACCCAGCAGCCTGGCGCTCGCCGAGAGTCACACCGGCGCGAGCTGGGGCGGGCAGAGCGACGGCGCCATCGATCTCACGGTCACGGGCGGCATGCCGCCGTACGCCTTCTCGTGGTCCAACGGAGCGACGAGCGAGGACCTCGCGGGGCTCGCGGCGGGGACGTACGAGGTGCGCGTGACCGACGCCCAGGGTTGCAGGAACACGCTGAGCGCCACGATCGTGAACGTCGGGCCCGCGGAGCTGACGTTGAGCCCTCCGGCGCCGAATCCCACGTCGGGCCCGCTCACGCTCCGCTACGGCATTCCGGCCGAGGCCACGGTGCGGCTCAGCATCCTCGATCTCCAGGGTCGCGAGATCGCGGTGCTGGCCCAGGGGACCAAGCCTCCCGGCTGGTCGTGGGCGAGCTGGAACGGCGAGACCGACCGCGGCCGCGCCCCCGGCGGCGTCTACTTCATCCGGCTCCACGCCGGCGCCCGCCAGCTGGTTCAGCGCTTCGCGCTGGTTCGATGAGGCCTCACGCTTAGGCCACGCGCGGGGAATCCTCCTTCGCGCGGCGGGCTCTTGTGGCGCGATCGGCGGCGGGCTACGCTTCTCGCTCGTATCCACGCCGTCGCTCCCTCGCGGGATTCCCCCCGATCCCCGGAGGTTTCGTGAGAAGCTCCGCGACCTTCGCGCTGTTCCTTTCGACGCTGGCAGCGATCGCCGGCGCGGCGCGGCCGTGCGACGCGAGCGCTCTGCGCCGCGCCTATTTTCGCGCCGCCACACCCGAAGCGCGCCAGCGGATCGCTCCCTTCGTCGCGCGCGAGCTGCGCGGCGGGATCGTCAGCGCCGCGATCCCGCCCGCGATGCTCGAGACCTTCTCCTCCACCCCTGGGCTCAAGTTCCTCGGCTACGAGGCGCTCTACCACGCGGACCCGATCGCGACCTTGGTTCCGAGGGCGGATGCCGCCCGATCGAGCGCCGCCGCCGGCGCAGAGCGGCCGTGCACGCTGCCGTCATGGATCCCGCCGGTGGGCTGGGGAATCCGGACGATGTACGACGACCCCAACCTCCTCCACCCCAGCGGCGGCGCCGGCGTCAAAGTGGGCGTGATCGACACCGGCGTTTATCCGCATCTCGATCTCGTCCGACGGTTGGCGAAGTGCATGGACCTGACGCCGAACGACATCCTTCCGCCGTGCGCGGACTCGATGAACCACGGCACGATGGTGGCGTCGGTCATCGCCGCCGACGGCGGCGCCGACGGCCTCGGCATGTGGGGCATGGCCCCGGAGGCCTCGATCTACAGCTACCGGGTGTGCGAGCCCAACACCGAGTGCTGGGGCGCGTACCTGGTGGATGGGATCTACGCGGCGATCGCCGACGGCGTGAACATCATCAACATGAGCCTCGACGGCCCCGGCAACGACGAGGCGGTGCGGGCCGCGATCGACGATGCGGTGGCGCACAACATCCTGGTCGTCGTGGCGGCGGGGAACAGCCCGCCCTACTCGTATGTGGGCTACCCGGCCTCGTACCCGGAGGTGGTGAGCGTGGGGGCGATCCGCGAAAATCTCGATCCCTGGCCCTACACGGCATCCGGAGTCAACGACCCCGACTACGTGCGCGAGGACAACGAGATCGAGCTGGCCGCTCCGGGGGCCGCTGTGCTGGCCGCGATGAAGACCGGCTGCTGGGTGCTGGGAAGCGGCACGAGCCTCGCGGCGCCTCTGGTCACCGGCCTCGCGGCACGGCTGTGGAACGGCGATGCGGCAGCGACCCGGGCGCGGCTCCAGCGCGCGGCGCGGTTTCGCGATCTCTTCGTGGCGGGCAACGACACGCTCACCGGCTTCGGGCTGCCTACGATCCGGGATTACTCCGACCGGTTCGTGATCAACGCGTCGGCCGGCCCGGGCGGCTCTGTGAGCCCGGGCGGCGGGATCGCCGTGTCCCCGGGCGCAACCCAGAGCTTCACGATCGTGGCGTCGGACGACTGTCACGTGCTGCAGGACGTGGAGGTGGACGGGGTCCCGCAGGGGCCCGTTACCGGCTACGCTTTCAGCGACGTGCGCGCGGACCACGTGTTGCGCGCGACGTTCGCGCCGCTCGGCCCTTACACCATCACGGCGAGCGCCGGCCCGGCCGGAACGATCTCGCCGAGCGGCGCGACCGCCGTGGCGTGCGGCGGCCACCAGACCTACACCATCACGCCGCCTACGGGCTGCGGCGCGATCGAGGACGTGAAGGTCGACGGCGTGTCGCAGGGAGCGATCGCGAGCTACACGTTCTCCGACGTACGCTCCCCTCACACCATCGAGGCGACGATCTCCGCCACCAGCACGCACACCATCACGACCTCCGTGCTCGGCCCCGGCGGATCGATCAGCCCGGCGGGAGTCGTCAACGTGACGTGCGGGAGCACGCAGACCTTCACGTTCACCCCGACGAGCAGCTGCTACGTGGTCGATGTGTTGGTCGTGGACGGGGCGGTGGCCGGACCGCGCACCAGCTACACGTTCACCAACGTGAGGTCCGACCACACGCTGGCCGTGGCGTTCACCTACGCGTTCACGTCGACGATCACGGCCACCGGGAACCTGGGCGGGACGATCACTCCCCGCGGCCCCGTCACCGTGCCGTGCGGGCAGGACCAGACCTATACGATCGTCCCGACCCCCAACTGCGGCATGGTCGAGCGCGTGAAGATCGATGCGGTGTGGCAGGGGCCGATCACGACCTACACGTTCAAGAAGGTGCGGGGGGACCACACGATCCAGGCGGTGTTCTCGGGCGGCACGCAAACCATCACCGCGAGCGCGGGCGCCGGAGGCACCATCAGCCCGAGCGGCGCCTCCACCGTGGCGTGCGGAGCCAACTGGACCTGCTTCATCGCTCCGGCCGACGCGTGTCACCGGATCCAGGACGTCCAGGTGGACGGCGTCTCGCAGGGTGCGGTCTCGAGCTACACCTTCACCAACCTGAGCGGCGGACACACGATCGAGGCCGCGTTCTCGACATGGGCCTACACCATCACCGCGAGCGCGGGCCCCGGCGCCTCCGTGGTTCCGAGCGGTCCCATCACCGTGCCGTGCGGCGGGAGCCAGAGCTATGCGATCGTGCCCGCCGAAGCCTGCCGCGTGATCGACGGCGTGCTGGTGGATGGCGCACCGGTCGGGGTCGTGGCCAGCTTCACCTTCCGCGACGTCGCAGGTCCCCACACGATCAGCGCGAGCTCGGCGCCCAGCGGCCTCACCCTCACCGAGACACACACCGGCGCGAGCATCGGCGGCGTCGCCGACGGAGCGATCGACGTTACGGTCGCGGGCGGCGTTCCCCCCTATGCCTACCTGTGGTCCAACGGGGCCACCGGCGAGGATGTCGCGGCGCTCGCCGCCGGCGCGTATCAGGTGACGGTGACCGATGCGCAGGGATGCGAAGGCCGACTCGACGTCACGATCGACAACCTCGGACCTAAGGAGCTCACGCTGAGCCGCCCCGCGCCCAATCCGACCTCGGGCGCGCTACGGCTTCGCTACGGCGTCCCGGTGGAGACCGCGGTGCACTTGAGCGTCCTCGATCTCCAGGGACGCGAGCTCGCGGTGCTGGCCCAGGGCACCCAGCCGCCCGGCTGGTCGTGGGCGAGCTGGAACGGCGAGACCCGGAGCGGCCGCGCGCCGGGCGGTGTGTACTTCATCCGCCTGCGCGCGGGCAGTCGCCAGATCGTGCAGAGGTTCGCGCTGGTGAGGTGAGTTCAGCGCCCGGCCTGATTGCGGTAGCTCTCGCGCGCCTTGAGCGCCTGGTCGAGGATGTCGGCCGGCACGATCGGCCCGCGCATCTTGGCGGCGAAGGCCTGCGCGGTCTCCTCCCACTCGGCCCGGGCCTCGGGCTTCACCTCGGTGACGGTGAGCCCGCGCTTCAGCATCTCCACCACCGCCATGCTGTCCTGCGCGGGAATCTCGCGCTCGAGCCGGTCCTCGGCCTTCGCGCACGCCGCGAGGATGGCGGTGCGATCGGCCTCGGAGATCTTCATCCAGGTCTGCTTCGTCATCACCATCGCGCCGACCAGCGGCGCGAGGCCGCTCTCCACCATGTACGGCGTGCTGTGATACCACTGCAGCGAGAGCGCAGCCAGCGGCGTGGTGGGATACGCCTCGATCATGCCGGTCTGGAGCCCGGTCAAGATGTCGGTGGCGGCGAGCGGAACGGGCAGGAACCCGTTGTCCTTCCACAGCTGGATCATGCGGTCGTCGCCCGCCCACACGAACATCTTGGTCTTCTTCATCTCGGCGGCCGTCGTCACCGGCTTCTTGGTGAAGAAGTGCACCCAGCCTGCGTGCCCCCAGTTCAGGAACACGAAGCCCTTCGCGTCGAGCCGCTTCTTGAAGGTCGGCTCCATGCGCTCGATCACGTACAGCAGCTCACCGTACGAGTCGAACATCATCGGGATGCCGAACACCAGGAACGAGTCGTCGATCGAAGAAAGCCCCATCACGGTGAGCGCGCTCGCCTGGATCTGCCCGATCCGCATCTTGCGCACCATGTCGGGCTCGTCGCCTGCCACGCCGCCGGGATAGATGCGCAGCGTCACCCGCCCGCTGGTCGCGGCGCTCCACTCGGCGCCCGTGCCCTGCAGGATCTTTGTCCACACCGAGCCGTCGGGCACGAGGCTCGCGAGCTTGACCACGGTGGGCTGGGCGCCCGCCGTAGCGGCAGAGGCCGCGAGTGCGAGGGCTACGAGGAGGGTTGCGAATGTGCGGCGGTGAAGCGGCGCGCGGGTCATTTCGCGTTCTCTGCGGGTGAGCCGGAATCGAGGAACAACTCGTCCTCCTTCGCGAGCAGCGCGCGGGCCTTGCGCTGCATCAAGATCGTCACGAGCCGGGCGGACTGGTTCTTCTCGGGATCGATGGCGAGCGCCCGGTTCAACAGATCCTCGAACTGCTTGCGGTCCTGCTTCATCACCGCCACGGTCTCGGCCAGCGTCACATAAGGGCCGGGCTTCGCGCCCTGCGAGATCGCGACCGCGCGCTCGAAATGCTCGCGAGCGCGGTCCACCGAGCCCCCCATCTCGGGGGGCACCGCTTCGATGGCGATCATGGCCTCGTGGATCGCGCCGTCCTCGAAGTTTTCGTCCAGTGCCAGCGCGCGCTTCATCAGGGCTTTCACCGTGGGGAAATCCGCCACCAGCTCGGGCCGGTCCTTGCCGAGCGCGATCGCCGCGCCCCACGCCGCCGCGGTCCAGTAGAGCATCGGCTGCTCGCGCACCGTCACCTCCTGCGCCGCGGTTGCGGGATCCTTCGCCAGCCGCTCCGTGATGCCCTTGTGCTTGAGCTCGAGGCCGCGCAGCCCGTACCCGCGCGCGCGCAGGTAGAGCTTGAGCGCCCGGTCTTTCAGCGCCTGCTGCTTCTCGAATTCGAGCCCGGGATGGTCGGCGTCCATCTCGACGAACGCGTAGGCGTACTGCGTGAACCCCTGGCAGGCCGCGAGCAGGAGGCCCGCGTGCTTCGGATTCTCGGCCAGCAGCGACTCCATGGTCTTGAGCCCGAACGGAATCGCCTCGCGCACCAGCTCGGGGTCGTCGTCCGATGTGAAGACGTCGCCGCTCCTCGCGATCGCGTTTCCCACCTGGTTCGCTGCGAACTTGCTGGGCGAGCAGGAGGCGAGAACGAGGCCCAGCAGCGTCGCGAGCACGGCGCACCACACCCCCGATGGGGCAGAGTCTCGCTCCGGGTGCGGTGGAGCGCTGAGTCGGCTGTCGATCTGGGGCTCGCGATTCATGGGGGGACCATCCCTGGGTCCGGCGTCAAGGAGAGCGTGCATCTGCGGCGGCGAACCGCGTCTGCGCCAAGCTAGGGCCGGCATCGGGGCCCGTCAAGCCGCGGCGCCAGCGGTGCGCCGCCGATCGCGCGGGCTGCACCGAAAGCCACGGCCACCCCGGGAGGTGGCCGCGAGCGGTGAATCCCGTCGAAGTTCTTCGTTTCAATGATACTGGGCCTTGATCGATCCCCAGGTGACGTTCTTCGCAGGCGTGGCGGCGTAGCAATTCGATCCGATGCCCCCCTGCCAGGTTGCAAAGGCGCGTGTCGCCGGTGAGCCGATGTACTTGCCTCCATACGGATTGTCGGCCGGCTGGTTGATCTTGATGCTCTGGAGCACGATGCAGACGCCGGTCGCGCAGCCTGCGCACGAGCCGAGGCCGACGGTCTTCGTGTTGCTGATCCGGGCCTTGAACGAGTAGACCTCGGTGCCTTCCAGGATTCCGCCGATGTGCGGGTCGCCCGGGGCCAGAGCGAAGACGAGCTTGATCCGCGTCCGATTGCCCTGCGGGGGAACCATGGATATGCCGCCGACCGCCGAGCCCTGCCAGTAGTCGTAACAGGTGAAGGGACCGGCCGTGAAGTCGAAGTTGGCGGTGAGCGAGGCCGGGCGGCAGCCTCCCGTCCGCATGTTCCACCAGGCGGGCAAGGTGACGCCGGTGCTCTGGAGGTCCATCACCACTTCATTGGCGGTCATCTCGGTCACGCAGCACGGAGTGATGAAGCTGCCGATCAGGGTGTTGAAGCCCGCATTCGTGTCGCAGGCAAAGGTCTTGTTGCCCGTGGCCGGCAGGCCACCGCAGTCGTCCCAGCCCAGGTTCAGCCCGCCCCCGGAGGGCGGCTTGTCGTAGCTCACGGTTCCCTCGAACTGCAGGTTCATCGCGTCGTTGGCGTCCGAGCGCGCGACCCCGACGAGAGCACAGGCGCCGGGGTTGTTGTAGACAAAGAACGTCAGCGTGTTCGTGCCCGCCACGAAATGGTGGAGAAAGTTGTCATGATACGTGAGGTGGTACACGAGCTGCGGGCCGTTGGGCGGCTTGCACATCATCCCGGAAATCTCGAAGCCATTCAGGTACAGATCGCCGACGTCGTCCACCTTCACCCGCATGTCGAGATCGATGTTCGAGCAATTGGCCGGCAGTGTGAACTGTACGGTGAATGTCGCGTACGCATCCGAGCTATTGGTGGTCGTGACGCACTTCGACTTCCCGGGGTGCCCGAGGTCGTCCTCGACGAAGCAGGGGTCGGCGGGGGCGCCGGTTCCGACGATCGCCGCCTGCGGGGTCGGCACCGAGGGCGACGTGAATACCACGTTCGGATCCTGGGCGCAGGGCGTTCCGGCGGGACCACTCAGGAACAGGATCGTATCCCGCGCGTCGGCGACGCGGGACACGCCAGCCATCAGGACGATGATTGCGACGAATGCACGGAAGGCGAAGGACAGGGGATGAATCCTCATGGGTGCGGTCCTCTTTCTCGTCGGGACGACGACCGGACGTCGGGTTCGCATGGCCTCCGCCTTTCGCGCGGCTGCCTCGCCGTGGAATCCGCCATCAAGGCTAGGACGGTCGCACGCGGTTCTCAAGGCTCTTCTGCGCGCCCAGAGGCCGATCCACCGCGAACGGCCGGGAGCGTCTCGACACCACCGACCTTTGTGGCATAGTCCCGCGGCCGAAACGCACCCAACGATCTTCCGCCCGGAGACCTGCCATGGTTCACCGACGCCCATCCAGCATGTCGCACGCGAGAGGACGAGCGCGTGCGGCCGCGACCATTCCGACCGCCGCCCTCCTCGTGCTTCTCATGGTTGCCGCCTCGCCCGCAGCGCAATCGGCCAAGGCGCCGCAGAGCGCCCCCGCCGCGAAGAGCACGAAAACCCCGAAGCCCGCGGCCCCGAAGCGCACCGGGCTCGAGAATCTCGAGAAGCAGGTGAAGCAGTTCTCGCTCGCGAACGGACTCACCTTCATCCTGGTCGAGCGCCACGACGCGCCGGTCTTCAGCTTCGCGACGGTGGTGAACGCCGGCGCCGCGAACGACCAGATCGGAACCACCGGCATCGCCCACATGATGGAGCACATGGCGTTCAAGGGCACCGAGATCGTGGGCACCAAGGACTATGCGGCCGAGGCGCCGCGGCTCGCCGCCGAGGAGCAGGGCTGGGACGCCCTGATCACCGAGCGCCGCAAGGGCGCGAAGGCCGACTCGGCGCGGCTCGCATCGCTGGACCGGAGCTTCAAGGAGGACCAGGAGAAGGCGCGCGAGGAAGTGGTGTCGAACGGCTTCACCACCGTCATCGAGCAGAACGGCGGGCGCGACGTGAACGCGTTCACATCGAACGACATCACCGCCTACTTCTACTCGCTGCCGTCGAACCGCTTCGAGCTGTGGGCCCTCATGGAGGGCGGGCGCCTGGCGCACCCGGTGTTCCGCGAGTTCTACAAGGAGCGCGACGTGGTCTACGAGGAGCGCCGCATGCGCTACGAGTCATCGCCCACCGGGCGTCTCTTCCTCGAGTTCGTCACCGCCGCTTTTCAGGCCCACCCCTACGGCTTCGGCGGAATCGGGTTCCCCTCGGACCTCAAGAGCTTCAGCCGCACCGAGGGCGAGGAGTTCTACCGCAAGCACTACGTGGCGAAGAACATGGTCGTCGCCCTGGTGGGCGACGTGAAGGAGGAGGAAGCCAAGGCGAACGCGGAGCGCTACTGGGGCGACATCTCCGATGCGCCCGCGCCGCCGGCGCTCGACACGGTCGAGCCGGAGCAGAAGGCGGAGCGCCGCGTGATCCTCGAGGATCAGGCGCAGCCGTTCATCTTCATCGGCTGGCATTGCCCGGCCGCGACCGACCCCAGCTACCCGGCCTACGAGGCGCTCGGCAGCCTGCTCGCAGGCGGCGACTATGCGCGGCTCAACAAACGACTGGTGAAGGAGAAGAAGATCGCGGTGCAGGTTCAGGGAGGTCCCGGGTTCCCCGGCCAGAAGTACCCGAATCTCTTCGTCATGGTCGTGGTGCCGGCCGCCGGGCAGGACCCGCTCGCGGTCGAGCAGGAGGTCTACAAGACGATCGACGAGGTCGAGTCCACGGGCTTCACGGAGGAGGAGCTGAACGGCTTCAAGGTGCGCACGCGCGCATCGAAGATCGGCACGGCGGAGTCGAACAGCGGGCTCGCGCTCGAGCTCGCGCAGTCGCAGACGCTCTACGGCGACTGGCACGAGTGGTTCCGCGACATCGAGCGCACCCAGGCGCTCCAGCTCTCGGATCTCAAGAGCGCGATGGAGCGCACGCTGCGGAAGTCCAACCGCACGGTCGGGCTCATCGTGAACGCCAAGTCCGGATCCGCGACGGGCGGAGGGCGCTGACCATGAACGATCGCATTCGCATTCGCGCCGCGGCGGCACTCGCCGCACTCCTTGCCGTTTCGCTCGGGCTCGTCCTGCCGGCCTCGGCCGCGCTCGATCCCAAATACGATCCTGCCAAGCTCACGATCCCGCCGCTCCACCCGGTGAAGGAAGTGAAGCTGTCGCGCCACGTGCTCGGGAACGGCCTGGTGCTCTACCTGCTCGAGAACCACGACCTGCCCGTCGTGCTCGGCCAGACCTACGTGAAGGGCTCCTCGCTGTGGGATCCGGCGGCCAAAGTCGGGCTCGGCGGCCTCACCGGCGAGGTGATGCGCAGCGGCGGCACCGCGGCGCACAGCGGCGACTGGCTCGACGACCGGCTCGCAGCCATCGGCGCAGCGATCAGCACCGGCATCGACGACGATCTCGCGACGGGAGGGTTCCGCTGCCTCACCGAGAACACCGCCGAGGTGGTCGGGCTGCTCGCCGAGGTCCTGAAGAAGCCCGCGTTCCCCGAGGACAAGATCGAGCTGGCGAAGGTCGGCCTGCGCCGCCGGATCGCCGAGCGCAACGACGAGATGTTCGACGTGCTGCGGCGGGTCTCGGCGGCCGCGGTCTACGGCAAGGACAGCCCTTACGCGCGCGTGCCCGAGTACGCGACGGTCGAGGCGATCACGCGGGCCGACTGCGTCAAGATGCACGACCAGGTCTACGCGCCCAACCGCGCGGTGCTCGTGATCTACGGCGACTTCAAGAAGGCCGACATGCAGCGCCTGGTGGCTTCGACCTTCGGCGACTGGAAGAAGGACGCTTCGCCCTCTCCGGCTCTGCCGCCGCTGCCGGCGCGCGCCGGCAACCGCGTGGTGTTCGCGCCCAAGGACGACGTGACCCAGTCGGCGGTCGTATTGGCCCACGTCGGCTTCAAGGCCGACAGCCCCGACTACGCCGACATGGAGGTGTTGGAGCGGGCGCTGGGCGGCGGGTTCCAGTCGCGGCTCTTCAATCACATCCGCACTCAGCGCGGGCTCGCATACGCGACCGGCGCCAGCTCGGGCTCCGGGTTCATTCGTCCCGGCCTGTTCTTCGCGTACTCGCTCACGCGCAACGACTCGGTGATGACGGCGCTCGACCTGGTGCGCGACGAGGTGCGGCGCATCACGCGCGAGCCGGTCACGCCCGAGGAGCTCAAGGTCGCGCGCGACGCGGTGCAGAACTCGTTCGTGTTCAACTTCGAGCAGCCCAGTTCCGTCGCGTTCCGCGCCGGGTTCTACGAGCTGGCCGGCTATCCGCAAGACTTCCTGCTGCGCTACCAGAAGGCGCTCGAGAGCGTGACCGCCACCTCCATGCTGGCCGCCGCGCAGCGCCAGATCGAGCCCGACAAGCTCGTCACCGTGATCGTGGGCAAGGAGAGCGAGTTCGACCGCCCGCTCACGTCCGTCGGCCCACCGGTCGAGCGCTTCGACATCAGCATCCCTCCACCCCCGTCGAAGGCCGGCGCCGAGGTCGGCGCGGCCACGCCCGAGGCCCTGGCCAAGGGGCAGGAGTGGCTGAAGCGCGCCGCCGACAAGGCGGGCGGCGTCTCCGCGTGGGCCGCGGTCAAGTCGTGGAGCGAGGACTCCAAGGTCTCGGTGAGCATGGGCGGCCAGACCATCGCGCTCGAGGCCACGCAGTCGTGGCTGCTGCCCGACCGCCATCACATGATGCAGAAGACGCCGATGGGCGAGATTGCGCTCGGCTTCGACGGCAAGAACGGCTGGGCGAGCGTGATGGGCAAGGTGCAGGACGATCCCACCGCCGCCCGCAAGCGCAAGGAGGACTTCGAGCGCTCGCTGTTCCGCATGTTCCAGCATCCCGACCAGCTCGAGGCCCAGGCGCTGCCCGAGCCGCGCACGATCGACGGCGCGAGCTACGCCGCGGCGTTCGTGAAGAGCGACCTGGTGCGCGACTGGGTCCTGCTGTTCGACGCCGAAGGCCGGCTCGCGCGCATGGAGTACGCCGGCGACGGCCCCGAGGGCCCCGCGAAGCTGGCCGAGACCTGGAGCGACTGGCGTGCGGTGGGCAACGTCCAGTACCCGTACGCAAACAAGCTGCTGGTGGACGGCAAGACGGTGATGGAATCCACCATCACCCAGGCGCGCATCAACCCCGCGCTGCCCGACAGCCTGTTCAAGAAGCCGGAGTAGTAGGAGAGCGTGGCGCCGGGGTCCGCTGGCGCTGCGTGCGGCGCTCGTCGTTGCGGCCCTTGCGGTAGGCGTAGGAGTAGACCAGCAGCACGGCGAGCACGTGGATCGCCCACCAGCCGAGCTTGAGGAACTGGAGGCCTTCGGGCAGCGACATCCGGTCAGCCGCGCGCGCCCAGGGAACGCAGGAACTCGCGGTCGGCGGCCAGCACCTCGCCGACATCGACTTCCGCGGGATTCACCCAGCGCGCGGCGTGCACCTCGGGGCTGGGCCTGAACTCGAACGAATCCAGCTCGCAGCGCACGAACACGATCTCGACCTCGAGGCCGTGCGCGTAGTCGTGGGTCACGACCTCGAGCACCTGGAGCGCGCGCGCTGCCACCCCCAGCTCCTCGCGCAGCTCGCGCACCAGCGCGTGCTCGGGCGTCTCGCCCTCCTCGATCTTGCCGCCGGGCAGCTCCCACTGGAGCCCGAGCGGCCCGCCGGGCGGGCGCTGGGTGAGCAGCAGCGCCTCGCCGCGCCTCACGACCGCTGCGGCGACGCGCACCCGGCGCTGCATCGCGGCGCCGGGGTGGTGCAGGTGGATGGGATCGCGGTGGTCGTCCATGCGTGCGGGGCTCCTCGCGCGCAGATTCGCACCCCGCGCCGCGGGCAGCAAGCTCAGGATCCGGCGCGGATCATCAACCCACCCAATGTTCCGGCGCGGACCATGCGCAGGAGGTCGCGCTCGAAGCGCATGAGGTAGCGGCGGTCGCCGGCCTCCCGCGCCTCGATCGCGGACCGCGCGCGCCGGCACAGCACGGCGGCGTCGCCCGGCGAGACCCGGCGCGTGCGCGCGATCGCGCGCGGCATCTTGAGATAGCCGGGCAGCGAGTCCACCACCAGCGGCGAGCGTGCCAGCGCCCACAGGTCGCACGCGCGCTCGCCGCGCGGCACTTCGCCGCGGGCCTGGAGCAGATGCGTCAGCTCGTGCGCGATGGTGAAGTACTCGAGCCGCCGCGGGCGCACCCACACGCCGGGGTGCTCGGGATCGAGCGAGGCCCAGCCGAGCACGCCGCGCTTCAACGCCATGCCGACGCGCACGGTGATGCCGTCGAGCTCGGGGTAGAAGCGGCGCACGAACTCGAGCCGCTCGCAGATGCGCACCCGGTGGGGCGACACGAGCACGCGGCGCGAGAAGCTCCAGCGCGGGCGCGCGGGCCCGAGCTCGAGCGCAAGCTGCTCCAGCGGCCGCACGCGCCTGCGTGGCGCGAGGCGACGCGCCGTGGCCAGGTTCGAGGGTGCCACGATCGCAGTTCTTAGCACGACGCGCGGTGAATGGACAACCTTCGAAGCCTCTGCAATCCTCCGCGACCCATGACCGAAGCGCCTTTGGACTCCCCCATCGACATCTCGGTCGTC
>Ga0075423_10003515_pt1 | contig 14415 bp, 15 predicted proteins | sample SoiMethybrSBSTD2_FD_80114 | JGI IMG/M metagenome (GOLD analysis project Ga0075423, IMG submission 80114) | Bulk soil microbial communities from a Populus tree surrounding site in Tennessee, USA - Soil MetaG P. TD hybrid SBSTD2 | ecosystem: Environmental > Terrestrial > Soil > Tree plantation...
GGCGACCAGCCGCCGATGCCAGCAGCAGCGTCTCCGGCTTCACCAGGAAGCACGACCAGCGGCCCCGGGGCAACACGCGGCTGATCGCGGCCAGCAACGCGCGGTCGGCGGGCTCGAGCTTGGGCCGTGGGACCTGGCGACGGAGGACGCCGGCCTGGTCGCGCAACACCATCAGCTCGAGGTCCTTGGCGGCGTCCCCGCGGGCAAGCAGCAGCACCAGCAGCTGGATGGAGCGGCACAGCATGAGGTAGGCGAGCTTGGACAGCATGTGGAGTCTCCGTAGTCGGCTGGCGAGGCGCACCATACCAAGCGTCGTGCAGCATGGACTGGCTGCTCAGAGCCATGAACGAGTTGCGCACCCGACACCCTCGCACTACGGCTAGCCTGCGAGCACACCCGACGAGCCACCGGACAGACGTCACCCGAGGACGAAACTGAGGTGAGGCAGCACGATGAAGGGGTTCGATCCGTTCGACAGCTTCGGCCCGGAGGTCGCGTCGAGCTACGACGAGGACCTGCGTGGCGACGAGGCGGAGACGCTGGAGTTTCTCGCTGAGCACGCCGGGACCGGGCCGGTTCTGGAGTTCGCGATTGGGACGGGGCGCATCGCGCTCCCCCTGAGCGAACGCGGGATCCGGGTGGACGGCATCGAGCAGTCCACCGCCATGGTCGACCAGCTCCGCGCCAAGGCTGGCGCCGACAAGATCAACGTCACCATCGGAGACATGTCCACCGTCGAGCTGCCGGAGCAGTACACGCTCGTCTATCTCGTGTTCAACACGATCCACAACCTGGTGACCCAGGATGGCCAGGTACGGTGCTTTGAGAACGCAGCTCGGCACCTCGACAGTGACGGCGTCTTCGTCGTCGAAACCGGTGTGCCGTGGCGTGGTCCGCGCGAGGGCAGCTATATCGAGGTGCCCAAGGTGACGATGGACGAGGTCCACATCAGCCCGCACACCTACGACGCGATGACGCAGGTCCTCGACATCAGCCATCTCCGTCTCACCACCGAGGGTATCCGGATGTCCCCGCTCTCACTTCGGCTTGTCTACCCGAGCGAGCTCGACCTGATGGCGCGGATCGCCGGGCTGCGGCTCCGGCATCGCTGGGGCGGTTGGAAGCAGGAGACCTTCACGGTGCACAGTCGTCGTCATGTGAGCGTGTACGAGCGGCGATAGGCAGCCAACGGCCCGGCAGGCTGGATATCTACGAGGTCTGCCGGATCGATGGCTGGCGGGACAAGCATGCCATCGGAGATCGGCGAGATGACCATCTGCGTGGCATCAGCGCCGAGAACGGTGACCTGAGCCCTTGACGTTGGTCCAGCTGTTCCAGCACCTCGGCGCGGCGGCCAAGGATGACCACATGGTCGCCACGCTCGTCGAGGGCTGCCGCCGCCGCACGCCCGCGCGGGTCGGGGCGATATGGGCAGGGACGCCGGGTGACGGCGGAGGCTGTCGGCAGGTCGTTTGTGCACGTCACGAGCGGTGATCGGGACCAGGTGGGATGGCGCGGGACCCGCGGGGTGACGGCGCTACGACCTGTAAATCGCCGGCATTGCCTACACAGGTTCGAATCCTGTTCCTGCCACACTTCCCCTCGGGACGGTCCGCCGGGAGTGCCTCGATCAGCTGCGCCGCGACGTCCTCGGTGGACTGATCCACGAGTACGAGTACGCAGCATGACACCCGACTTCTGGCACCCACGGGCATCACTGAGCCTCCGCTCTCACCTACCAGTAGGCGTCCGGCTGGCCGATTAGGTGCCCGTCGATCGGCCTCACGCGACGTGGACAAAGGGGCGTCGTTGGGGTTGGGGTTCTGCTGCCCGGAGGACCTCGCGGGTGACCGGTGCGACCTCGCCGCTGCCGAAGATCAGGAAGCGCAGCAGGTTCGCCACCGGGTTGCCCTCGGTCCAGTCGAAGTAGATGTGGGGGCGCTTGCCGGTGAGGTCGCGGATGTGCAACAGCACGGCCGCGATCGCGTTGGGGACGGCGGCACTCTCCATCCGCAGGATGCGGTATCCGTGCCGCTCCTCGCCGGTGACCTGCAGCTGGGCCTCGAACTCCGATGGGTCCGCCACCGTGACCTCCAGGAACAGCACCGGATCCTCGGGAGGGATCTGGTGGCGCGTGCGCTCCTCGTGCTCCTTCTCGATGTACTCCAGGATGTCCCGGGCATGTGGCTCGTTGGCGATGATACGGATCTCGCCCTTGGCGGTTGCCTCCTCGAGGAAGCGTCGGGCGGTGTCGTCCACCTGGACCTGGGTCACGCGCAGCTCGGTGGCCCGGGTCACCCGCGAGATCAGCGAGGTGACCAGGATGGCGGCGATGAAGAAGGAGGCGATCTTGACGCCGTCGGGTCGCTCGATGATGTTGGCGATCGTGGTGTAGGCGAACACCAGGGTGATCAGGCCAAAGGCCAGCAGGGCGGGGCGCCGGCCACCTCGCCTGACCGACAGCGTCACCGCCACGGCCGCCGAGGACATCAGGACCAGCACGCCGGTGGCGTACGCCCCGGCCTGAGCTTCGACATCGGCCCGGAAGATGAGCGTGATGGCAGAGGCGATGGCCGTGAACGCCAGGGCGAGGGGACGGACCGCCCGGGTCCACTCCGGAGCCATCCCATAGCGAGGCAGGTATCTGGGCACGATGTTCAGCAGGCCGGCCATGGCCGAGGCGCCGGCGAACCACAGGATACTGATCGTGCTGAGGTCATAGGCAGTCCCAAACCCGTTGCCGAGGTACTGGTGGGCCAGGTAGGCCAGGGCCCGGCCGCTGGCCTGGCCGCCCTCCTCGAACTCCTGGTGCGGGATCAGCACCGTGGTGGCGAAGCTGCTGGTGATCAGGAACCCGCTCATGATCAGGGCCGCGGTCGTCAGCAGCTTGCGGGTGTTACGGATCCGGACCCGCGGGTACTCCGGGCTGTCGTGCGGGTCTCCCCGGACCAGGGGCATGACGGCCACGCCGGTCTCGAACCCCGACAGGCCGAGAGCCAGCTTGGGGAAGACCAAGAGGGCCACCCCCACCATGGCCAGCGGGCTGCTGTAGCTGCTGGTCAGCAGCTGCCGCCAGTCCACCACCAGCTCCGGGTTGGCGATCAGGTGCTCAAGGGCGACGGCGACCACGACGAGGTTGAGCGCCAGGTAGACGGCCACCAGCCCGACCGCGATCCCGATGGCCTCGGTGAAGCCCCTGAGGAACACCCCGCCCAGCAGCGCGATCAACAACAGCGTGACCGCGACCTGGTGACCCTCGAGGAAGCCGGGGACCAGCGGATTCTCCAGGACATGGGCGGTCGCGTCGGCCGCCGAGAGGGTGATGGTGATGATGAAATCGGTGGCCACAAAGCCGAGCAGCACCAGCACGAACAGCTTGCCCTGCCACCACGACAGCAGCCGCTCCAGCATCGCGATCGAGCCCTCACCGTGAGGGCTCTCGGCCGCGACCCGGCGGTAGATCGGGAGGGCGCCGAACAGGGTCAGCAGCACCAGCAGGATGGTCGCGACCGGCGCCAGCACCCCGGCCGCCAGTGCGGCGATGCCTGGCTGGTAGCCGAGGGTCGAGAAGTAGTCCACCCCGGTGAGGCACATGACCTTCCACCATGGATGCTGGTGGCGCTCGGTGGCCTGGGTGTGCGGGCCCGGCAGCTGGTCGGTCCGGGTGGTGAAGCCCTCCAGGAGCCAGTTCCGGAAGCGGGCCGACAGCCGGGGACTCCCGGTGTTCCCCGTTGTCGTGGCCACCTGCCCCTCCCACGCCAACGTTCCTGTCGGGCGGCTGGCCAGCCAACCGGCGTCGCGATCAGCTTAGCAACTGCTTGCCTACGGCCATCCAAGTCCTGGCCGGGGGGCACCCGGGGTCACGGGTACCCATCGGTCTTCAGGGTCAAGCCGTAATGCGCCGGCGTCAATGCTGTCGTCTGGACTGGGATGACACTGGCCGGATGCCGGCGGTTGACGAGGTCGAGCAGCATGGCGCCGCTCCGGTGACGGCGGCGCAGACCGGCGTAGGAACGCTGTTCAAGGGAGTGGCGAGATGGAGCTACAAGAAAGGGCTCGTCTGTATGTCAGGCGGCGCCAGCACTCAGTACGAGCCGACCGCCGAATGGTAATGCCCACGCCGCCCGAGGGTGTGGGAGCATCGGCTCGACGGACAACCCAGAGGTGTGGACCCATGGACTATCCGCCGTTGCCGCCGGATCGCTGGCCCGATGCGCCTGGCCGCTATCCTGACCCCGCCGTCCGGGTGCTGGATCCGCGGTTCGACCGCTGCCGGCTCCACAACTCGGCCGTCGAGCGGATCGCAACCGGCTTTCGATGGGTCGAGGGGCCGGTCTGGTTCGGTGACCACCGTTGTCTGGTATGGAGCGACAGCCCCAACAACCGCATGCTGCGCTGGGATGAGGCAACGGGCGTGGTCGGCGTGTTCCGGAGCCCGTCGAACTACGCCAACGGGCACACCCGGGACGGGCAGGGTCGTCTCGTCTCCTGCGAGCACCTGACCAGGCGGGTGACCCGGACCGAGCACGACGGCTCGATCACGGTGCTCATCGACCGCTTCGACGGCCGACCGCTCAACGCGCCCAACGACGTGGTGGTGGCCTCGGATGGCTCGGTGTGGTTCACCGATCCCGGCTACGGGATCATGTCCGACTACGAGGGTCGCGAAGCGGCATTGGAGCTACCTACCGCGGTCTATCGGCTCGACCCCGACCGGGGCAGGGCCGAGCCGGTTGTCCATGACCTCGAACGGCCCAACGGCCTCTGCTTCGCTCCCGACGAGTCGCGCCTCTATGTCGTGGACTCGGGGTCCGAGCCGGGGAGCATCCACGTCTACGACGTCGCCGAGGGGCGGGTTGGTGCCGGCCGGCGCTTCGTGGACATGAGTCCGGGGAGTTCGGACGGCATCCGCTGCGACGCCAACGGGAACCTGTGGGCCGCCGCCGGTGGCGGTGGCGACGGCTACGACGGCGTCCACGTCTTCGCGTCCGACGGGGCCCTCATCGGGCAGATCGTTCTGCCGGAGGCCTGCGCGAACCTGTGCTTCGGTGGTGTCGCCCGCAACCGGCTGTTCATGGCCGCCAGCCGCTCCATCTACGCCGTCTACGTCCACGCCACGGGAGCGTAGGCATGGTGCTGCGCCATTGTCCTCGTGCGGGTGCGCCCGCTGGCCGGGGTGGAGGACGACGAGGGATGTCGCTGTTGCGGTGCAGGTGATCTCCACCGACACTCCCGCGCGGGGTGATCACCTGCCCTTGGTGTAGGCGTCGTGGTAGTTCCACCACTGGTACGGCGGGGTTTGCGGGTACCCCTCCGGCGAGTCCTCCCATTGCTCCTGGCGGCCGAGCGCGGTGATGTCGAGGTAGTTCCAGGTGCTCCCCATCTGCTCGTCGCCGCGGGCGTTGACAAGGTAGGTGCGGAAGATCCGGTCGTCCTCGCGGATGAACGCGTTGGTGCCGTGCCACTCGTCGACGTCGAAGTCCTTGTCGAAGTCGTCGGTGATCGTGTACCAGGGGATGTGCTGCCATCCGTGGCGCTGCTTCAGGCCCTGGATCTCGGCCTGGGGGGCGCGCGAGGCGAACGCCAGCGTCGTGTTCCGCGCGTTCAGGTGGGCGGGGTGCGCGACCTGGTCGGCGACGAACGAGCAGCCCACGCAGGCCCGCTCCGGATACGAGCCGCCTTCGGCGTAGGTGGTGACCTCGGGCCCGTAGAAGGCGCGGTAGAGGATCAACTGACGGCGGCCATCGAAGAGGTCGAGCAGGCTCGCCATGCCGTCGGGCCCGTCGAACTGGTACACCTTGTCCACGGCCAGCCATGGCATCCGCCGACGCTCGGCGGCGAGCGCGTCACGGGCGCGGGTCAGCTCCTTTTCCTTCACGAGCAGTTCCTGGCGCGTAGCTTCCCACTCCGCCGGCGACACGATCGGGGGCGTCTTCATGCGGACTCCTCTCAAGACTTGGGGCCGAGGTCGTCCCGAGCGTCCAGCTTCGCGTCGCGACCACTGGACGGTGGGGCGTCCGTTGGTCCGCTCATGCGACTCGTGCAGCATCGCATGCCGGTGGAACAGCGTCGACGTGACGGGCGGGCACAGCGACGAACGTCGGCATCTGCCGGTAGCCCTTGAGCCGGCGGAAACCCGTGGAGTGCGGAAATTCGTTCATGCAGCTCGCCGGCACCCACCCCGGCGGGCTCCGTCAGCGGCATCAGGATCGCCGGGCGGAGCGGGTGGCTCAAGCCTGAGCGCGCGATGTGGCCGATGCCGGTCGTAATGCTCGATGTAGACGCGTAGCACCTGCTCCAGATGGCGGCGTCCCGGATCAGCAGCCAGTCACCTGCTTGACCGGTTGCACGAGCGCCAGGGCCAGACCCTGGGCGAGCTGTGCGCCGATCTCCGCATGGCACGTCAGTCGGCCACCCAGCACCTGGCCGTCCTCGAGGCCGCCAACCTGATCAGCTCGGTGCGGCGAGGGCGCGAGAAGCTGCACTACCTCAACCCCGTCCCGCTCCATGAGGTCCAGGAGCGGTGGATCGACAAGTTCGAGCGCCCCCGTCTCCGGGCGCTCGCCAACCTCAAGCGACAAGCAGAGGAGGAGGAGGAGATGACCGACAAGCCGACCTACGTCTATGTCACCTACATCCACAGCACAGCGGACCGCGTGTGGCATGCCCTGACCGACGCTGACCTGACCGGCCAGTTCTGGGGACACAGCAACGTCTCCGACTGGGAACCCGGCTCAACCTGGGAACACCGTCGCACCGACGGCTCAGGCATCGCCGATGTCGTCGGCACGGTGCTCGAGGCCGTGCCGCCCAAGCGCCTGGTGATGACCTTCGCCTCCCCGCAGCACGCCGCCGCCGAGTCCCAGGTGACATTCACCATCGAGCCGCATCGGGACATCGTCCGGCTCACCGTGACCCACGAGCACCTGGCCGACCAGGCCGACTACGAGGCCGCCGCCGCCGGGTGGCCGGCCGTCGTCGCCAACCTCAAGTCGCTGCTTGAGACCGGACGGGTCCTCCCCCAGGCCCCCTGGGAGCTGCACGCCGAGCTCCGGGCCGCGCAGCTGGCCGGCAACGATCCAGGCTGAGGACCGCGTCACCAAGGAACGGACAGCTCGCGGCAAGCCGACCAGGGCCGACGCAGGACGTGGGCTGATCCACGAGTACGAGTGCGCAACATGACCTACCGACTTCTGGCACCTCATGGGGCAGCGCTGCAAGGACCGGCCCATGTATGCCGGGCTGCAGGGACGCCAGCGGCGAGCCGGCTTCGCGGTCTCGAACCCGCGGCCAAGCACCGCCCGGACAGCCTTGACAAGTCGGCGTAGCGGCGGTCGATCGCTGCGCCTGGCGCGGTTCAGCCCCGCCGCAGACCAAGGGTGCTGGTCGTCACCAGCCCGAGCCCGCAGCCGAGCTGGACGACCCACCAGGCGCCGACCTGGCTGTGGTGGCCGGACACCGGGCACGCGACGGTCGAGACCACGAGCAGGCCGGATGCCAGCAGCGAGGCCGCCATGCTCCAGCGCCGTCGCAGCCAGAAGCCGGCGAACGCGGCCACCACCGCGGCCAGCAAGACGGTGCCGAGCACGTTGAGGAACCACGGGTCGACGGCGTTCGGATTGGTGGGCGGCGGTTCGACCGCGATCCCGATCCCGAGGAGCACGACCCAGGCGACCGCGCCGATAGCCGCCCAACGCCCGCTGAGTGGTTCGAGCAGACGCCGCCGAAGCAACATCTTGAGGACGGCGGCCGCCGGCCCGTTGCCCGCAGCCGCGGGCGGCACCTGCGCGTCCACCCCACTGTCCTCAAGCGCCACAAGGTCGTGGTCCTCCAGCTCCCGCTCGTGCCTGGTCAGCTCGTCAAGGCGATCTTTGGTCGTGGCCATGGCTGCTACCTCCTTGGCGCCGCGCACGACGTGCGGGCGTCCCGCTGATGGTGCAGATGCGGGGGCGACCCGGGCTCCTGACGGTAGATCTTACGCGGCGGCCGGACCAGGCCTCAGCGTCAGAGCGACCGGACGGCCTCGGCCACCAAGAGGTCGCCGCTGAACAACTCGAACGTCACCCCGATCGTGTTCGGGGCATCCAGCACCTGCGCGATGACCGCGGCGACATCGTCGCGCGGGACCTCCCCGCGACCACCCAGTTCCGTGGATACTCGAACGCGCCCGGTACCCGGATCGTCGGTGAGTGACCCGGGGCGGACGATCGTGGAGTCCAGGCCGCTCGCCAGCAGATGGCGATCGGCCTCGGCCTTCGCCTCGAGGTAGGGCCGCATAGCGCCGGACGCGGCGTGCGGCTGGTCCGCTCCGATCGAGCTGATCATCACGTACCGACGCACGCCGACCGCCAGGGCGGCGTCGACGAGCTTCACGGCACCACCCAGGTCGACGGAACGCTTCCGTTCCGGACCGCTGCCCGGGCCCGCACCGGCGGCGAAGACCACCGCGTCGGCGCCCTGGACATAGGTGGCAAGGCCCGCGTCGGCCTCCAGGTCGCCCAGCACCGGCACCGCGCCGACCGCCTCCAGGTCGGCGGCCTGCCGAGGGTTGCGGATCAGGCCACGGGCGCGGTGACCCTTCGCGGCCAGCAGCCGCAACAGGCGCAAGGCGATCTTCCCATGCCCACCAGCCACCAGGACGTCCATGGGTGGAGTCTATGTGTCGGGCGGGGGCCGGCGCGGGCTGGCAGCGAGCAAGGGCTCGGTGGGTGGGCTCCCAGCACACCCCCATGGCAACTCGTGGGGTCCAGAAACTCAGACCGGACCGTGACGTGAGCATGCCGTCACCTCCGGCGGAGTTGACAGTCGACTGACTACATGTCAGTATCCTGACATGACCCCAACAGACGAACCCCGCACCCCCGAGGGGGAGACCGCCACCCAGGTCATCCTCTCGCTGTTCCGCGCCAACGGCCTGCTGCTCGCCGCCGGCGACCTGCTGGCCGCCGACCAGGGCCTCACCTCCGCGCGCTGGCAGGTGCTCGGGGCGATCACGCTCGCGGAGCGGCCGCTGACGGTGCCGCAGATCGCACGGCGGATGGGCCTGACACGCCAAAGCGTGCACGCCACCGTCGGACGGCTGGTCCGCGACGGCCTCCTCGCCCTGGCGCCCAACGCCGACCACCGCCGCTCCGCGCTGGTCTGCCTGACCCAGCCCGGCAGCGCGACGTACTCGGCGATCGACCGGCGGCAGGCGGCCTGGGTGAGCCGGCTCGCGGTCCGGATCGGCCGCGCGGACCTGGAGACGACCGCACGTGTCCTGGAGGAGCTCTGCCGCCGGCTCGAGGACGACGCGCAGGACACCCCCAGGGCCGGCGGAGAAGGAGGAGGAGACGATGAGGACACCGCCTGAACTCCCAAAGCGCATCCAGCCTTGCTCGGGCCGACCAAGGAGCCAGCGATGAGCCAGTGGTGGGCTGTCCCGATGCTGCTCAGCGGCGGCCTGTTCGCCGGCGGCGTGAGCTCGATCGCCTGGGAGCGCATCCCCGCCTGGCGACCGACCGACCTCTCGCAGTTCCGGACCGGGTTCGCGCACACACTGCGACGGGTGGACCGCCTCCAGCCGGCGCTCCTGGTCGTCTGCGTCGGCTCGACCATCGGCTTTGCCAGCAGCGTGGGCGGCACCGCGCGTGCGCTCGCCATGCTCGCCGCCGGCGGCTTCCTGGTCGTCCTGGTCGGCTCGGTGGCCGTGCTGGTCCCGGTCCAGCGGCGGCTGATCGCGTCGGGGTCGGCGCCGCCGGCGGCGACCCTCGAGCGGCTGAGAAGCAAGTGGCTTCGCGGTCACCTTGTTCGCACCGCAGGCGCGCTGGCCTGCTTCGCCCTCGCCGTCGTCGCGGCGGTCCTGTGAGCACGCCAGCGACGCCGGCGGTCCCATTGGCGCGCACCTCGCCAGCAAACCACCCCCAACAACCGCAATCCCCTCTGCTCAACAGGGATCAGCCACCTGAAGCCACGTCACGTCGGCCGAGAAGGAGGCCTTGATGTTGCAGCGCACCGAGATGGACGACCGCGTAACGCTGGCCGACCAGCTGCCCCGGGAGGTCGGACCGGTCATCCTCATCAACACCTTCCGGGTGGCCCCCGAGGACAGCGACGCCCTGCTGGAGGCCTGGGCGGCCGATGCCGCCTACCTCAAGCAGCGGCCGGGCTTCATCTCCACCCAGCTGCACCGCGGCATCGGCGGGAGCACGGTGTTCGTCAACCACGCCGTCTGGGAGTCGGTGCAGGCGTTCGGGGACGCGTTTGGTGATCCGCAGTTCCAGGCGACGTTCGCCCGCTACCCCGACTCGACGGTGGCCTCCCCGCACCTGTTCCAGAAGGTGGCGGTGCCGGGCATCTGCGTGGACCGCTAGCCTGTCGACGACAAGCCCCCGTTCACCGCTGTGAACCCGAACGGGTGTGCGGTCGCAGCACCGGTGATGTCCAACGGTTCCCCGTCCGGCTAGGTTGGCCGATAGTTGTAGGTGGCGACCTGGCTGACCGGCACGTTGGCCAGGAGCCAGACGTAGGCAGCCCTCGAGGGTGCTGGATCGAAGCCGCAACCTCCAACCTCCAGCGTCCGACCGGTCCCGCTGGGTAGGCGCCGCGCCCGGCCTGGACAGCGGTCGCGGCGCGGGTCAGGCTGGCCGGCGATGGTCAAGCCCTTCACCCTGGCCGTCCCCGAGGCGGAGCTGGACGACCTGCGGGCGCGGCTTCGCGCGACCCGCTGGCCGGAGCCGGCGACCGACCCGGCACAGGGCGTCGCCCTCGCCGACCTGCAGGACCTGTGCGCGTACTGGGCCGACGGCTACGACTGGCGGGCCACCGAGGCGCGGCTGAACGCCACGCCACAGTTCCGCACCGAGATCGACGGCTTACGGATCCACTTCCTGCACGTCCGCTCCGGCGCCCCTGACGCGTTCCCGCTCGTCCTCACCCACGGCTGGCCCGGCTCGGTGGTCGAGTTCCTCGACGCGCTCGAACCGCTCACCGCGGCCGGCTTCGACTGCGTCGTCCCGTCGCTGCCCGGTTACGGCTGGAGCGACAAGCCCGCCGAGCCCGGGTGGGGCGTGGAGCGCATCGCGCGGACCTGGGCGGTGCTGATGGGACGGCTCGGGTACGACCGCTACGGCGCCCAGGGCAGCGACTGGGGCACGAGCGTCAGCGCCGCGCTCGGCCAGCAGGACCCCGAGCGCGTCGCCGGCATCCACCTCATGCCACCGCTCGCGCCGACGGGCTCGGCCACACGGCAGGCGGACGATGACGCCGGCTACTCGACCCAGCAGCGGACCCGGCCGCAGACGATCGGCTACGCGCTGGTGGACTCCCCCGTCGGCCTGGCCGCCTGGATCACCGAGAAGCTCCTCGCCTGGATGGACCCGCGCAGCCCGGTCACCCGTGACCGGATCCTCGACAACCTGATGCTCTACTGGCTGCCGGGCACCGCTGCCTCGTCGGCGCGGCTGTACTGGGAGAGCCTCGGCGACGTGACCCGGTGGCTCCAGGGCCCGCTCCAGCCGCGCGACCTCGTCCACGCCCCGACCGGTTGCACGATCTTCCCCTATGAGCTCCAGCGCCCGTCGCGCGAGGAGGCCGCCCAGCGGTTCACGGCCATCCGCTACTGGAGTGAGCCTGACCGCGGCGGCCACTTCGCCGCGCTCGAGCAGCCGGCGTTGTTCGCCGATGAGGTCCGTGCCTTCTTCACCCTCCTCCGCCAGCCGCGGTGAGGGGGTGGGTGGCCCAACAGAGCCGCAACCTGCTCATGACTTCGTGCTCACATCGAGGCCAGCAAGTGGAACTCGTCGTCGTGGAGCCGCAGCGCCGAGGCGGCCAGGTTCTCCTCCAGGTGCGCGACCGACGAGGTGCCGGGGATCGGCAGCATGACCGGCGAGCGCCGCAGCAGCCAGGCCAGGGCGACCTGGGCCGCCGTGGCGTGGTGGCGCCGTGCGACCTCCACCAGTGCCCCTCCAGCCTCGACGAGGCTGCCCGCGCCAAGGGGGAACCACGGCAGGAACGCGAGACCCTCGTGCTGGCAGTGGTCCACGACGGGCTCCCAGGCCCGGTCGGCGAGGCTGTAGCGGTTCTGCACCGAGGCGACCGGCACGATCTTCCGCGCCGCCTGCACCTGGTCGACCCGACCTCGGAGAGCCCGACGTGGCGGATCTTGCCCTGCTGGCGCAGCTCGGCGAGCGCGCCGAACTGGTCGGTGGCCGGCACCGTGGGGTCGATCCGGGCCAGCTGGTACAGGTCGATGCGCTCCAGCCGCAGCCGCCGTAGGCTCCCCTCCACCGCCTCTTGCAGGCGCCCAGGGTCCCCCACGGCCGGGGAAGAGGTTGCGGAGACGAGTTCGTCCACACGTCGCCACGGACTCCAGGATCCCGAGACGTTGATTGGTTGCGGTTCTCGGGCCGGATAGTTGCCCAGACCGCTGTCCAGCTTCAGGCCTTCGCATGAGTGGGCGTCCCTCCACATGCTGCGCCGCCCTACTACGGCACCCGTGGATCATGATCTCTGCAGTGGTCGTCGTAGGATCTGAGCGGCGAGTGGGGAGGCGCCGTGGCAGAAGCAATCGTCGGTCGTGAGGCAGAGCTCAGCGCAATCGAGCGGTCCTCCCCGCGTTCGTTATACACCGCGGTCCCATGGCGAGTGACCGGCGTGAAGCATCCACAAGCCTCCGAAGGCCATTGCGGGCCGTGGACGGCTGGGCTCCGGGGCCGATCGTGAGGGTCTCACGCGATACTGCTCGGTAGTCCGCGTTGAGATCAGGAGGCTCGCATGTCGAGAGCGGGAAGCCCCGTGCCCCGGCCGCCTGCCGGCGCCTCTGGGCAATCGGTCGGACCACCGACGTCGGAGGCGAGCCCAACGGGGACGGGCAGCGTAGTTCCGAGTGTGCGGGCGCAGCTGCTCGCGACCGAGCACTGGAGCCTGCTCGCCACCCGCAGCACCACCCAGAGCGAGGTCCTCAGCCGGATCACCACCTTCCTCATGCTGGTGTCGGCCAGCATCGTCAGCCTGGCCCTGATCGGGCAGGCCACCCGATTCGACCGACGGTTCATCGCCTTCGCGCTGGTGCTGCTCGGCATGGTGCTCATGATCGGCGCCCTGACCCAGATGCGCCTGGGCAACGCCGCCATTGAGGACCTTGCCCTCGTGATCGGCATGAACCGCCTGCGAGCCGCCTACGTCGAGCTCGACTCGGGGATCGAGCGGTACCTGGTGACCTCCGCCCACGACGACGACCCTGGCATCTGGCAGACCTACAACCACCTGCTGGGCCCCAACCCGATCTGGCAGCCGTTCGCGAGTACTGGGGCGTTCATCACGTTGGTGAACTCCGGCCTGACCGGTGTATTCGCCGCGCTGGTGGCGGTGGCACTGGATGCGCCTGGCCCGCTGGTCGGGGTGGTGGCGGCGGCGTGCGGCCTGGCCTTCCTTGGCGTCTCCGTGACCCTGGCTGTGCGGCAAGTCCAGCGTCTGAATCGCGGTTACGTCTCCATGTTTCCTGGACCCGGCACGACCAGCAGCGGGCGTGGTGACAGCCAAGCGGTCGCCGAGGAGGGTCAAACGTAGGACACGACCGAGTTGTAGTCCAGGAGCTCGGTCCGGTGGCTTGCTCGGTCCTCAGCTCACCGCCTGCTTCACGAGCGCGCCGATCCGTGCCTCCTCGGCCGCGGTCAACTCGGTCAACGCAAAGGCGGTCGGCCACATGGCACCGTCGTCCAGGTTCGCCTGATCACTGAAGCCCAAGGTCGCATACCGCTCCTTGAACTTCTGCGCGGCCTGGAAGAAGCAGACCACCTTGCCGTCCCTGGCATAGGCCGGCATCCCATACCACAGCTTCGGCGACAGGGCCGGGGCGCTGGCCGTGATCACGGCATGGAGCCGCTCGCCCAGGACGCGATCCGGTTCCGGCAGCTCGGCCAGCTTGGCGAGCACGGCGCGTTCGCCCTCGGCCTTGTCCGCCCGCCGGCCGCGGCGCGTTTCGGTCTTCAGTTCCTGGGCGCGCGCTTTGATCGCGGCCCGTTCCTCGTCGGTGAATCCCGCCGCCGGCTTGTCGGCCGCGCCGGTGCCCTCGGCGGACTGCTGTGTGCCCTTCTCGGCAGGCTTCCTGTCGGCCATTGCGAAGCACCTCCGTGCGGTCGCGGTAGAGGGCCAGGGATGCGTCCGGGTCGTCGTGGGGGAGGAAGCTCTGGTGGATGGTGAGGTCCATGGCGGTCATGCTAGTTGCGGCTCGAGGGCCGGTGCTGCTCGGTTCCTGACCGGTCTGGTCACCTGCTTGGCCACACACGACGGCAGCCCCGCCGTCGCCCCCGCCGCCCGGTGGCGGTAGCGGCTGGGCGGCACCCCGACCAGCTCGGTGAAGCGACTGCTGAAGCTGCCCAGCGACCCACACCCGACCGCGAAACAGACCTCGGTGACACTCAGCTCGCCAGCCCC
>Ga0075423_10003517_pt1 | contig 14406 bp, 9 predicted proteins | sample SoiMethybrSBSTD2_FD_80114 | JGI IMG/M metagenome (GOLD analysis project Ga0075423, IMG submission 80114) | Bulk soil microbial communities from a Populus tree surrounding site in Tennessee, USA - Soil MetaG P. TD hybrid SBSTD2 | ecosystem: Environmental > Terrestrial > Soil > Tree plantation...
GCCGATTTGACGTCGGCCGGCGTGCTGCTCACGGCGTTCATCGTCGCGATCTGCGACCGAACTGCCTCCATGGAGTGCAGCATGTCCACCGTCCCGTTCGCGGTTGCCTGCATTGCGAACAGGAGGTCGGTCGACGCCTTGATGTCGGCGAGCGTCGCTGCCGAGTTCGGGTCCCGCCGGACTTCCAGGGGCTGCGTGAACGACTTGCCGTCGACGGTGAGCTTCACCGTGTACCGGCCGGGTGGCACCTGTACGGAAAACGTCCCGAAGCCCGGCGTCGGACGCGTCCCGTCCGAGTCCATCGTGAACTCGGCGTTGTGCATGGGTTTCGTGCGGAGCTTGGGCGTCTTCGTCGGCTCGTTGTTGAGATTCCACCAGACGCGATTGAGGCCCGCCTTCCGCGGTCCGACCAGCGTCCGCACCGTCTTGCCCGCGGCGTCGAGAATGGCGATCGAGGGGGCCGATTGCGGCGCGGTCTTGAGCCAGTAGTTGAACACGGCGTCGCCCGGCGGGTTGTTCCCGGCGGTCGGATCGTCGTTGGTCGCATAGTTCCCTGGAACGTTGATCCACCGATACGCCGGTCGCGGCGGGAACAGCGTTGCTGCGGAGGCAATCACCTCGGGCGTGAGCTTCTGCAGTGGCGACAGGTCGTCGAAGATGTAGAAGCCGCGCCCGTAGGTTCCGATCACGAGGTCGTTGAAGTGCTCCTGGATCACAAGCCCGTAGAACGGCGCGGGTGGCAGGCCGCTCATGAGCGGCGCCCAGTTGGCGCCGTCGTCGAACGAGACGTACAGCGCGTTCTCTGTGCCGAGGTAGAGCAGTCCGCGCCTGACGGGATCCTCGCGGATGATGTGGGCGTAGCTCAGCATGCTCTTCGGGATCCCGTTCACGATGAGCGTCCACGACTTGCCGAAATCGGTCGTCTTGTAGACCCACGGATCTCGATTGTTCTCCTGATGGCCGTCGACGATGATGTAGGCCGAGCCCGCCGCATAACGCGACGGCTCGATGTGCCGCACCGAGCCGTACTTCGGGATACCGGGAACGTTCGCGGTGACGTTCGTCCAGCTCTTGCCGCCGTCGCGCGTGACCTGCACGAGACCATCGTTCGTTCCCGCCCAGATCACCCCCGCCTGCACGCGTGACTCGGCGATCGCATAGACGACGTTCCCATACTCGACGCCGATGTTGTCGGGCGTTAGGCCGCCCGAGATCTGCTGCATCGCGCGGTCGTTGCGTGTGAGATCAGGGCTGATCTCCTTCCAACTCTTTCCGGCATCTGTCGTCATGTGAACGAACTGGCTGCCGGTGTAGATGCGATTGTGGTTGTGCGGCGAGATCGTGAACGGCGCGTCCCACACGAAGCGATACTTCACCTCGGCGGCCGAGTGCCCGCCGGTGCTGAGCGGCCAGACTTCGACGTTCTGGCCTTCGCGGCGCCGGAGGTCCATGCGCGTCACGATGCCCCCGCGCGCGCCACTGCCGGACGCGGTGGACCAGACGATGTTCGTGTCCACGGGATCGGGCGTCGCCCAGCCGCTCTCGCCGCCTAACACGCCGTGCCACTCACTGCGAGCGATCGTAGTACCGCTTCGACTATTGCTCGGCCCGCGGTACGAGGGGCCGTCCTGCTTGTTGCCGTAGACGTAGTAGGGAATGCGGGTGTCGACCGTAACGTGGTACATCTGCGCGATCGGGAGCTGCACGCGAAGCCACGTGCGTCCGCGCGTCGTCGAGATCGACACGCCGGCGTCGTTCGCGACGGCCATGCGGTCGGCGTTCGTCGGGTCGATCCACATGTCGTGGTTGTCGCCGCCTGGACTGCCGGCGGGGTCCGGCGCTCGCACGGTGGCGCTGTCCGCCTGCGGTTGGCCGGGCGTACGACGGCGTCCACCTAACGTCGCACCGCCGTCGAACGAGTAGCTGAACGTCGCGCACAGGAAGTACGTCTCGTCCGGCTCATCCGGTGCCACGGCCATCCGCGTGTAATAGGGCTGCCGACAGGCGAGGTTGCGGTCGTAGCTCGCGACCTTCCACGTCGCCCCGCCGTCGTCCGACCTCCACAGCTCCCCGTTGTCGGTCGGCTGGCCGTGGATGGGAACGCCGTCACCGGTCTCGATGAGCGCGTAAACGCGGTTCGGGTTCGAGCGGGCAATTGCGAGGCCGATCTTGCCGACGGGATGCGTAGGCAGGCCGTTGCCCTGCAGTCGCGTCCACTGCGTGCCGCCGTCGCGAGAGATGTAGATGCCGCTGCCCGGCCCGCCGCTCTCGCGCCCCCACGTCTTCATCTCGAGTTGCCACGTGGCGGCGAACAGCGTGCGTGAGTCCGTCGGGTGCATGAGGACGTCGATCCCGCCGGTGTTCTCATCCACGAACAGGACGCGCTGCCAGGTCTTGCCACCGTCGGTCGTGCGGAAGATCCCGCGTTCCGGCTGCGGGCCATAGCTGTGCCCCTGCGCGGCGACGAACACGATGTCCGGATTCGTCGGATCGATCGCGATGCGTCCGACGCGCCCGCTGGCCTCGAGGCCCATGCGCGTCCACGTGCGTCCGGCGTCGGTCGACTTGTAGACGCCGTTCCCGACCGAGATATGGCTGCGGATGAACGGTTCGCCGGTGCCAGCCCAGACGATGTTGGCGTTCGATGGCGCGACCGCCAGTGCGCCGATGGAGGAGACGTCCTGACTGTCGAAGATGGGAGCCCAGTGGATGCCGGCGTCCGTGGTCTTCCAGACTCCGCCCGACGCGGCGCCGACGTAGTAGACGTTAGGGTTGCCGGGAATGCCTGCGACCGCGACGGTGCGGTTGCCCACAGGCCCGATGTACCGCGGCTTGAGCTCGGCCGCCGTCGCCGGATCGAACGCAATCGGTTGCGCGCGGCTGGCGGTGGTTTGCGCGCCTAACGACCCGCGGACGAGGGGCAGCGACAGGGCGGCGGACGTGACGATACGAAGAACGCGTGGCGGCATGGGAAGCTCTCCGAAGCCGGTCGGGGAATTACGGATCCGAACAATCATCCGACGCTCGGGAAGCCGCTGCAAGGTGGAACGGTCGCATCTGATCCGGGACGTTGCCGGGTGGTCGACGACGTGGTAATACAGTGCCGCGTCCGAGTCCGGGCCCATTCCGAGCCCATCACGATCGTCGCGTCTTGATTTGCAAGGAGCGTATCCAGTGTCGCCTGCCCATCGCCGCACGTTCGAGCGCCGCGCCGGTGTCGCGCTCGGTTTCTCCCTGGCCGTCGCCGTCGCGGCGCCCTTGAACGCGCAGGCTCAGCGTTCCAACACCCGCACGGCGCCTGATCCGGGGCTCGCTCGTCTCGAGGCCGAGGTTTCCCATCTGGCGACGATCGCAGGCGGGAAGGTTGGCGTGGCGGCGATCCACCTCGAGACCGGACGCGAGGTGGTGGTCAACCGCGGCGAGCCATTCCCGATGGCCAGCACGTTCAAGGTGCCCATCGCCGTGCAATTGCTCACGCGAGTCGACTCCGGCACGCTGCGGCTGGATAGCATGGTGACCATTCAGTCAAGCGATCTGCATCCAGGCAGCGGCACACTCACTCAGCTGTTCAACGATCCGGGCGTGTCACTCTCGGTTCGTAACCTGCTCGAGCTGATGCTGCTTATCAGCGACAACAGTGCGACCGACATCATGTTGCGCACCGCTGGCGGGAGCGGACCGGTGAATGCGCGGCTCAAGGCCATCGACGTCAGCGGGATCTCGGTCGATCGCTCGACTCTGAAGCTGATAGCCGACGCGATCGGCGTCACGAACCTCCCGGCGGAATCGGAGCTGACGCCGGAGAAGTTCAGAACACTCGCGAGTGGCGTGACGAGCGAGGCTCAGAAAGCCGCAGCCGACGCGTTCTATCGCGATAAGCGCGACACGTCGACGCCGGAGGGCATGGCCCGTCTGCTGGAGGCGATCTGGCGCGGGCGAGCGCTGTCGCGCGCGAACACGGACCTGCTGCTGGACATCATGCGGCGATGTGAGACGGGACCGAACCGAATCAAGGGCCTCCTCGCGCCCGACGTGGTCGTGCGCCACAAGACGGGGACACTCGGCATCGGCGTGGCGAACGACGTCGGGATCCATCGATCTACCTGACGGCGCAGGTCACCTCGTGCTCGCGATCTTCGTGAAGGAGTCTTCGCGCCCCGCCGACGTGCAGGAACGCGCCATCGCGCAGATCGCGCGCGCAGCCTACGACTATTTCCTCTTCAACCCGAAATAAGTCAGACTCCGTTCCCACCATTCTGTTGCATCGGAGGGGCAGGACGCCGCCGGGCCACCCACCACACGCCCACGACAAGCACGGCTGCGAGCGGCAGGAGCACCAGCACCCCGAACGCGAGTAGCGTCAATGCAAGCCAACCGATTAGCACTGGCAGCGTGTGGATGTTCACCGAGATCGTGATGGGAGCGAGCCAGACCACCAGCCATGGTATCACGGCGGTCACGACCAGCATCGCGATCTGCGCAACCGACCATTGAGCGATGTAGGCTCGGGTTCTGGCTCGTAGCACGACGTAGCCGGTCGCAACGCAGAGGCCTGCGAGAACGAGTCCCGCTGCCGCACAAAGGCCCCAAACGATTGGCGGCACTCCGGGTCAGGCTCCGCGCTCGGTGTTCCTGGCCACCATCCAGACTCGTAAGGCTTCGGCGCAGCGGCCGACGTGCGAATGGTTCGTCATGAACACATGCGCACGGACTGAACGAATCAAAAGGCTGCTTCCACGTACAAATGCACGCGCCAGACCGTCCGGGGGTCCACGCCGCGCGCGAGATCGATCCGCGCGAGGCCGTCGAGGAACGACACGCCGACACCCGCGCCGCGAATGTTCCCAGGGGACTTGCTCCACGAGCCCCGCGGGCCGGCCCAGCCCGCGTCGTAGAAGACCACCGGACGCAACACCGGTCCGCCCAGAAGCGCGAGCTCCGCGCGTGCGAGCCAGTAGGCGTCGCCCATGAGCGCATCCGGCGGGAAGCCGCGGACCGTGCTCGTGCCGCCGAGGTGCCACGCGCGCTGCGGAGACAGCGTGCCGCCGCTCGTGCCCGCTCCTCCCATGAGCGATAACCCGACATCGCGGAAGAGATATCGTGACGCGTTGAGATCGATCGCGCCACGCGTGTAGTCGAACGTTCCGGTCGCCGCTTCGAGACGAATGTCGCTCGACAGCCGGAACCCGCGCGGATCGAGACCATATGCCGAACGGATACGAGCCGATGCGCCGCCCTCCGTCGCCGGAATCGCTCTCACGTTAGGCTCGAACTCGGCGCCTCGGAACGCGTTGGGCAGCGATACCTGCGTCTCCACTGGCGCGTTGTGCTGGCGCTCCGCGAACATCCGCCACGTGACGCCCGTCGCCGCGCTCGCCACGCGCGCGCCGATCAGCTCGGCACCCGAGCTGCGGAAGTAGAAGCCCTCGTCACGACCGAAGACGAGCGCGGACAGCGAGCCTCCGAGCCCGAAGGCATCGCCCCAGTCGTTCGCGCTATTGAGACGATGGTACCCCGTGAGCTCGGCGGAGCCCTGCTCCGTCCCACGCGCGATCCGAAGCTCCACGTTAGGCTCCAGGTCGGCGCTGCCGAGACGGAGCAGGGCGTTTCCGTCATACGCCTTCCCGATTTTGCGCTCGGCGAGCACGCCTAACGACAAACCCTCTACGCGGTTGTAGCGCATGAGCCCGCGGCGCCAGCCATACGACACCACCGTCGACTTCGCCGTCGACGACGACGAGCCGGAAACGGCCGCCAGCTCCTTGTCGATGCCCAGCTCCTTGGCCAGCGTGCGCGCCTCCGCGATCCCAAACGTCTCCTCACCCTTGTCGAAGATGGACGGCGGCAGCTCGGGAGAATGGGCAAGGGCGGCCGTATCGCACGGCATGGTAATCGTCATGCGAATGTCGCCTCGCCGCTCGCGATGGTAGGCGGTGTCGCCCTTCGCGCAATCGATGGCTCGACTCCGACGCCTGAACTGGCGTCCGGGCACCACACCGTCGACCACACCCTCGACTACGGATCCGATGTCGTCGCCGACATCCGTGGAGACCCGACGCATTCCCGCTGATAAGGACGGAAGCGTATCGGTACCGTTCACTGACGCGTATCGGAAGCTCTGATCCAGAGTAGCCGTTGATCGGACGAACCCCATGCGAAGCTCACCGCGTGCAGTCTGCGATCGTGGGAGCCACCAGCGTTCGCCGTAGAGGCCGTAGTCGATCGTGAACGCCTCGATGTCGAACGAGAACGGCGTGAGGAGCGTCGCACGGATCGGAGCGGGTACGTCCTCGAACGAATCCTCGCCGACGATCTTCATCATGTTCATCGGCGCCGCGGGACGAAACGCCGCGCGAACGAGCTGGCCGCCAGACTCGAACCAGAGCGAGCCGACAATGAGGTCGTCACTCGCCTCCCGCGCGCGAACGACGACTTCCTTCAGCACGATCTCCTTGCCGCCGGGCAGGTGAATCATCGCCGAGTCGCCCGACCGATACTCGTAAACGGCCTCAGCGCCACGTTCGAGCGGGTTCACATACGAAAACGTGTCCTCGTCGTTGTCGCCCTCGCCGCCGTCGAAGTTGAACCACCACATCAACCGTTCGCTTCCCGCGAAATAGGGGATCGGAACCATCTCGGCCATCCCGGTGAGGACCCGCGCACCGGGGAACGAAGTCGGGACCGCCGAGCGCGCACCGAGCATGTCCACCCAAACGCGGTTCGACTGGTTCCAGCGGACGCGCGCGGCGAGCTCCGTGCGGAACAGGAGTCGGTCGTGGCCTATCGATTTGACGTTGAGGCCGGCCGACAGCCGCTGCTTCACCGTCGCGTCGTAACTCGTTAGGGTGGAATCCTGAAGGAAGCGGGCGGCGCGGGCACGGCGGATCGTCTCACGGGCGCTGGCATCGCGGTAGGCGTTCGCGGCGACGCCGGCCGAGACGTCGGGCAGCGGCCCTCGGCGCGAGTAACGCGGATCATCCCACTGCCTCGAGTACCGCGGCTCGGAGCGTATGGTGACGCGGTCACGACTGGTGTCGGGGCGGGAGCGGTCGGGCTGGGCGGCCTGCGCGTTGAGGGAGGGAACCGCGCCGATGGTGGTAAACAGCGCCCCGAAGATTGGGCTGACATGAGCCAATCGCACGCTGCGACCTCGCCGATCAAGAGAGATGTCCCTACGGCAACGCTACGCTTCGCGGTTTCTCGCGGGTAGCGGTTTCGTCCCACGAATTCTCGTTCTCCATCACGCGGGCCATCTTCGGCTCGGAATGACACACCCCGACGGCTCAGAATGACACAGGCGATTCCGAACGTTCCCCGGTTCCATCGGAAAACGGGACACGCCATCGCTCGGCGTTAGGCAAGCCGCGAGCCAGGCGCTGGCAGCGGGGAAGGAACGGGAATGCCACCAGGGAACAGGGTTAGGCGTACCTAACAAAATTCGTGCGCTGCTGTGACCGCCGTCACTCCGGCGAAGCCGCCACGGCGACACATTTGGTATCACAATCCATGCTTCGATCGTCACACAACGGCCGGCGCGTCTGAAAGGAACGCGTCGCCTCGATCGATCTATACGAGCACCGACCAGCACCACGTGGAGAACCGAATGAACCGACGCATCTTCGCTCTCGCTCTCGCCGCGACGGCGGTCGCGTGCAAGGAGCAGCCCCGTCGCAACGCCGACGGTAGCCCCGCACTCAGCTATGCGGCGCAGGATTCGCTGCTGAAGGTCAAGGACAGCGTCATCTCCGAGAAGACCCGTCAGCTCAGCGAGCAGAGCTCGATCATTGGCGACGCTGCAACCAGCGCGCGCCTCATCAGTGAGATCGACAAGGATCTCGCCAACGTTCGGCTCAAGACCGGCAAGAAGGCCGAAGTGACCAACGTCGCCGAGACCGAGGCGAACGCGTCGAGCAAGCTCGAGACGATCCAGGCAAAGGTTGGCGTGCTCATCGCGCGCCTCAACGCGTCTGAAGCTCGCGTGCGGAATATGCGTGCGGACCAGCTCGCACACTCGAAGGTGGATTCGGAGCAGGTCGCTCGTCTCGCCGAATACGAGCGGTCGATCCAGGACATGAAAGAGACGGTCGAACGCCAGCAGGCCGAGATCGCTTCCCTCACGCAGCGCGTCGACAGCCTGACGACCGCCAACACCGTGCTCATCGCTCGCACGACCGAGATGGCGGCGCGTGAGGACTCGGTCTTCGTCGCGATCGGCTCGGAGAAGGACCTCATGAATCGCGGCCTGATCAAGAAGGAGGGCGGCACCAAGCTGTTGTTCGGTCGCGGGAAGACGATCGTCGCCGCTCGCCACCTGGAGCCGGCGCAGTTCCAGATGATCTCGAAGCAGAAGGACCTCACGATCAGCCTGCCCGATCCGAGCAAGACGTACCGCATCGTCACTCGGCAGGATATGCACTTCGCCGAGCCGCAGGATCCGAAGAAGGGCATGGTGAAGGGCTCGCTGAAGATCTCCGATCCGAACGCGTTCTGGGGTGGGTCGAAGTATCTGATTCTCGTGGAGCAATAAAGCCGGGAAGCAGGATAGGGAGACGGGAGACGTAAAGCCCTCGGGAGGCCTCTCAACCAGAGATGAACCTCCCGAGGGTTTCCGCATCTTACCCGTCTCCCGTCTCCCGTCTCCCGTTCCCGCTCACTCCTTCATTCGTTCATACGCCGCTCGCGCCGCCTTGGCCGTCAGCCCCAGCTGCGCGCACGCCGCGGCGAGCGCGAGGGGAAGCGCGTCGAGCACCGCCAGCAGGATGTGCTGGGTTCCCGCCCGGCGATGGCCGTCCTTGCTCGCCTCCAGCAGTGCGCTGTCGAGCGCATGCTGAGTGTCTGGCGCGAGCTGCAGCGGCTTGCGTTCGCCACGCCCCTCCTTGTCGGGCAGTCGCTCGACCAACGCTTCGGCGACGCGCTTGCGTGAGCCGACGACCTGATCGAGCACCACGACCGCCATGCCGTCCTCGCGGGACGCGAGAGCAAGCAAAACGTGCGAGAGCTCGACCGCGGCGTGATCGCGGGCATCCGCTTCCGCGTACGCGGCACGCAGCGCTTCGCGGGCGCGACCTGTGAAGTCATCCACCAGCGCTACGCCGTACTGGCTGCGCGAGCGCGCGTAACCTGGGGCCGCAGCCTGCGCGATGAGGTGATCGGCCGGTCCAATGTGACCGCCGGACGATCCCACGAGAGCACGCGTCTCGGCCCGCGCGCGCTCGGACGTCACACCCAGGGAGCTCAGCACCTGCGCGCCGATGCCCGTCTGCTCGGCGATGAGGCCGAGCAGCAGGTGCTCCGTCCCGACGTAGTCGTGACGCAGGAGGCGCGCCTCGGCCATCGTGAGCTCCAGCACCTTCTTCGCGCGCGATGTGTAAGGCAGGTCCGGCCCGACGCGGCGTTCGGGGCTCCCCGGCGTGACAGCAGTCCGGACGCGCGCGACGACGTCATCACGGCGCGCGCCTAACGCGTCGAGCACGGTCGCGGCGGGCCCGTCCGGCTCCATCGCGACGGCGATCGCGAGGTGCTCCGTACCGACGTACTCGTGGTTCATCTCGAGCGCGACTTCACGCGCCCGCCGCAAAACCTGCCGGACGCGATCCGTGAAGTTGTACCCCGGTCGTGCCATGAGGCGCCTGACGTCAGCGGTCGTTGCGGTACACGCGACCGCTCTTCATCACGAACCTCACTCGCCGCAGGGCCTCGATGTTCCGCGATGGGTCGCCCTCGACGGCGATCAGGTCGGCGAGCTTCCCGGGGGCCACCGTACCTAACGAGTCCGCCATGCCGAGCGCCTGGGCGTTGAGCGACGTGGCCGAGATGATCGCGTCCATGGGCTTCTGACCGCCGTCGCGGACGCGGCACACCAGCTCCTCGACGTTGCGCCCGTGCGCCCCGGCGACGGCGTCGGTGCCATACACGACGTTGAGCCCCGGCGTCGTGATCGCCTGCCGGTACATCTTCGCGGCGAGCGGCAGCGCGCGTTCCATGGATGCGAAGCCGGAATCGTTGTAGTTGCCGATCCCCTGGTATTTCGCGCGATTGTCGAGGTAATTCCGAAAGACGAGGCACACCTGCGGGTCGAAGTACACCTTCCGCTCCGCGAGCAGCTTGAGCACCTCGGGCGTGGCGAACACGCCATGTTCAATCTGCGAGCAACCGGCCATGGCGGCGGCGCGCATGCTCTCCGCGCTGTGCGCGTGCACGACCGATCTGAGCCCGACCGCCCTCGCTTCGCCGCACGCGGCGATGAGCTGGTCGTCGGTCATGGTTTGCCCGCCACCCTCCCGGATGCTCTTCGACGCGAAAAGCTTGATCACGTCCGCGCCCTGTTCCTTTCGCTGGCGGACGAGCTGACGGAGCGAGTCCGGCCCGCCGCTGCGCTCGGTGAGTGGGCTGAGCGATGTCAGGAGTCGCGGCCCGGGGATCTGATCGCTCGCGATCGCGGCACGAAGCGGGTTGTCCTCCGGCGAGCCAAGACTCTGTGAGGTGGTAATGCCACCACGCAGCGTGGCATTCGCGTTCCCGGCGATGGCGAGTGCGCCCTCGAATTCCGTCTCGCCGTCGTCGCGGCCCCCGTGATAGCGCCCCTGCGGGTTGAAGTGCCAGGCGAGGTGATCGTGAGCGTCGATTAACCCGGGGAGGAGGGTCAATGATGAGAGGTCGTAAATCCGCGCGCCGGCCGGAGCGGCCGCGTTAGGTCCGACCGATACGATGCGCGTGCCGCGCACGACGATGGTCGCGTTGGGAATGGTTTGCCCGGTGCCGTCGAGCACGCGTGCGACGCGAATGACGGTGATGGAGTCCTGAGCGCGTGCTTCGGCGCGAATTCCGAGGCTCAGCCACGCGACGGCGAGGAGGCGGCGGAAGACCATGAGCGGCTGCGGGTTGGAGTCGCCCATAATCTCTCATCGCGCACCGAAACTACAAGGCAGCGATCTGGGTCACTCCTCCGGCAGCGTCACCTCGGGTCGACCCATGCTGGCTCCGCGGACGCGCAGTGCAGCCGATGATTCGCCGGTGGGGAACGTGTGCGTTAGGCGTGATCTCGCCCCACCGGACCCTGCAGGATGTTCAGCTCAACTGTGCTCGACCGGAATGCCCGGAGTGGGCGTGTTAGGCGGGAGATCGATTATCCGGACGGGCGGGTCACTATGGTACGGAACCGGGTCGGGTCTCGGGTCAGGAGTGGGGTCGGGGTGGGGATCCGGCTCCGGCCAGGGGTGAGTGTCCGGGGAATGCGCACGCATGGTTGGGCCTCGAACGGATGTGGCAATGGGCTCGAACAGGACTGGTTCCGGGATCCGTCCCGCAAACATCGGGCGCGATTCACAGCTGTCGGACAGCGGGTTAGGCGGTGGTTAGCTGATCGGCCATATGGTGTTATCCGATTGTTACAGAGCGGGTTGCGACGCGCATCACGGCCGGAAGTGGCGATTCCAACACACAAAGAAGTGACGGATGCCTCACTCGCAAGTCGAACTGGTAAGACCTCGATCCGTTGGCCGACTGGGCGATCCACGCCCTCGCTCGGGGTGCGGTGAAGGGTTGCGAACTCCTGCGGTCAAGGCCATACGTATACGCGTGGGGGGATTTTATGCGCCGCCGGTGGTCTTTCTCGTCACCGACGACGAATGCGGCTAGCGGTTCATCAATCTGGCTCGCTCGTCGCAGCCACCGTTCGTTGTCTCAAGTGGGCTGGGTGACGTGACGCTCACACTCTACGAGAAGGTCAGTCTCAATTTCGGCTCGGGTGTTGTCGCGGTCGCGCTGATCGGGACGCTGTCGTACGTGAGCCTGGGCAAGCTCGCGCTCGCGACGCGGAATGCCGGGGATACCGAAGCGTTCCTCGAGCAGCTCGAGACGCTTCGCTCGAGCATCGACGACGCCGGCACGGCGCAGCGTGACTACCTGTTGGGTGGCCGGTCAGACGACCTGGAACGATTCGAGAGTGCGCGCGAGAGCGCGCAGCGTAACCTCACGCGTCTGCAGGCGCTCGCCGACGGGGATCTCGGTTCAAGGAGCCGAGTCGATTCGCTTGCGCCGGCGCTGGGGACGCATCTGGGGGAGCTCGAGCGCGTCGCCGTCCTGCGAACGCAGCGCGGCCTCGAAGCCGCGGCGGTCGCGCTGCATGACGAGGACGTTGCCGCGACGCACGATCGCGTCAATTCGCTGCTCGGCGAGTTTCGCGACGATCAGCGACTGGTGTACGCGTCGCAGTGGCGCGAACAAGCCGCGCGGGCGAGCGACGCCGGTATCGTCCTGGCCGTCGGAATGCTCGTCTCCTTCATCGCGGCGGCATTGGCCCTCGCGAACATTCGGCGGTATCTCGCGGATCGGCGGAAGCTGGAGCTTCAACGAACGGCCGTTCTCGAGCAGGAGCAGGCGGCGCGCACGGCGGCCGAGGAAGCGAATCGCGCGAAGACCGATTTCCTGCGCATGATGAGCCACGAGCTGCGTACGCCGCTCACCGCGATTCAAGGGTATCTCGAGCTGCTGGAGATGGGCATCTACGGCGGCATGACCGAGGAGCAGCTCTCGATTCTGCGCCGCATTGAGTCGAACGAGCGGCATTTGCTCGCGATCATCAACGACTTGCTCGATTTTGCGCGTGTAGACGCCAAGCGGGTGGAGCTCCGGATCACGGCGCTCCCGGTACGCGACATCAGGCTGGCGGTCGATCCGGTGTGCCGCCCGCTGATCGACTCGAAGCAGCTCAACTACGCGTGGCACACACCCGGTGACCAGCAGATCGTGCGCGCGGACCGGGAGAAAGTGCGCCAGATTGTCGTCAATCTCGTATCGAACGCCTGCAAGTTCACGCCACGAGGTGGCTCGATCGACGTCGAATGCGTGTGTCTCGACCGGTTCGTCGAGTTACGCGTGATCGACACTGGCCCCGGTATTCCGGCGCACAAGCTCGACGCGATCTTCGAGCCGTTCGTGCAGCTCGACAACGGCCTAACGCGGGCGACCGCCGGCACGGGCCTCGGACTCGCGATCAGCCGCGAGCTCGCGCGCGCCATGGGCGGTGACCTGGCCGCCACGAGCACGTTCGGCCACGGCTCGACGTTCACCCTGATCCTGCCGCGCGGAGACGTCGAGGTCGAGGTGCTCCCCGAGCCCGCACCGTCGTCGGAGTCGCTTTGGGGAGCGGGCTCGCGCTAGGAAGCGCTGAGGAATCGAAGCGTCGCAAAGGAAATCAAAGGGGTCAGAGTCGTTTGAAAATCAAACGACTCTGACCCATTTGATTTCCGCGCGGTAGCTCCGGCCAAACGGCCGGCGGCGCTGTTATAGTTGGTGGCCACAGGGCGTCCTGGTCGCAGGGGCAGGGAGGGTATGAACTCGGCACTGACAGTGGATGACATCCCGGCGAGGGCCGCCGCGGCGCGAACGGCTACGCGTTTCGTCGCGGATTGGATGACGCTCGGCGCGCTGATCATCGGTGCGCTGGCGGTCGTGTTGCTCTCGCTCCCCTACAAGGCGTTCGATCTCGACCGCTTCTTCGTCCCGAAGGAGCTTGCGCTGCACGCGACGGCCGCGGTCTCCGGGCTCATCGTCCTCGCTCGACGCCGACAGCCCACGCTCTCGCGGGTCGATACGCTTCTCGTCTCGTTCCTCGCTCTCAGCGTCATCTCGGCGCTGTTCGCCGAGAATTGGTGGCTGGCCACGCGCGCGCTGGCGATCACGGCAAGCGGACTTACGGTGTTCTGGGTCGCTCGAACGATTTCGGCGGCCGGGTACGAGCGGGCGCTAATCGCGGGTCTCGCGACCGCGATAGTGATCGGCGCGATGACGGCACTCCTGCAGGCATACGGCATCGAGCCGGAGTATATGAGCCTCAGCCGCGCACCCGGCGGCACGTTCGGAAACCGCAACTTCATGGCGCACCTCTCGGCCATCGGGACGCCGATCATCCTCCTGTGTACCCTCGAGGCTCGACGCTCGTGGGGAGCGGCACTCGGTAACGTGGGTATGGCGGTTGTCGCCGCGGCGCTCGTGCTGTCGCGATCGCGCGCGGCGTGGCTCGCGCTCATGACGGGTGGTGCGCTGATGGTGCTGCTCTCGTGGCGAATGCGAGACGTCTGGACCGACGCCATGCGGAGGCGTCGCCTGCTCGTGTTAGGCGGTGCGGCGCTCGCCGCCGTGATCGGCGCGCTGGTGCTCCCGAATGCCCTCGAATGGAAGAGCGATTCGCCTTACCTCGACTCGGTACGAGGTGTCGTCAACTATAAGGAAGGGAGTGGAGCGGGACGTCTCGTGCAGTACCGGAACTCGCTGAAGATGGCGGTTGCGCACCCGCTCCTGGGAGTCGGCCCGGGTAACTGGGCAGTGGAATACCCGAAGTTCGCATCACGTAACGATCCATCGCTGAACGATGAGGGCATGACCTCCAACCCGTGGCCGAGCAGC
>Ga0075423_10003519_pt1 | contig 14405 bp, 10 predicted proteins | sample SoiMethybrSBSTD2_FD_80114 | JGI IMG/M metagenome (GOLD analysis project Ga0075423, IMG submission 80114) | Bulk soil microbial communities from a Populus tree surrounding site in Tennessee, USA - Soil MetaG P. TD hybrid SBSTD2 | ecosystem: Environmental > Terrestrial > Soil > Tree plantation...
GACACGCCGGACATGCTGTTCATCAACTACAAGATGATCGACTACATCAGCCACGTGTGGACGGTGAACAGCCCCGAGATGCACGACGCGGTCGTCGCCCAGGATGCCGCGTTGCAGGACTTCGTCGGCTTCCTGAACAAGCAGGTCGGCCAGGGGCAGTGGGCGATGGTGCTGACAGCCGACCACGGCTCGATCCCCGACCCGAAGGTGACCGGCGCCTTCCAGATCTCGACCACGGCGATGACGGACGGCATCAACGCGGCGTTCGACACCGACGGTGACTCGACAAAGATCGTCCAGCTGATCCAGCCGACGCAGATCTTCGTGAACGAGGACGAGCTGCGGCAGAACGGCCATACGCTCGAGGACGTTGCGAATTACGTCATGACCCTGACCAAGGGCCAGACCGCGCTGCCGACCGTCACCGTCCCCGCCGACCAGCAGCAGGACAGGGTGTTCCAGGCCGCCTACCCCTCCAAGATCATGCAGCGCCTGCCCTGCCTGCCCGAGGCGCGCGGATGAGACGCCTGGCGCCGGCGCTCGCGCTGGTGCTGCTAGCCGCGGCCTGCGCCGCGGGGATCGGGTCGAACGCCTCCGCGTCAGGCTCCGCGTCGCCGGCGACCGTGGCGGCACCCTCACCCGGCGCGCTCGCGAACGCCGCGTGCTCGCTCCCGCACCGCGAGCTCATGCGGATCTGGCGCGGGACCGATCCCGAGCGCTCGGGCCAGATCGTGTTCGTCCCCACCGAACCGAACTACGTCGGGACGAACTTCCCGCACTCGGGGCCGTGGGACTACCTGCAGGACGTCCCGCTGTTGTGGTACGGGCCGGGGATCATCCCAGCGCTCGGGAGCGTGGACCGGCCGGTCACGCTCGCCGATATCGCCCCCACGCAGGCCAAGATGCTCGGGTTCGACTTCGACGCGCCCGACGGGCATCCGCTCGAGGAGATCCCCAAGCCCTCGACGCCGCCGCCGCTCATCGTCACGCTCGTGTGGGACGCCGGCGGGCGGAGCGTGCTGGACGCCTACCCCAACGACTGGCCGGTGCTCAAGTCCCTGATCGACAAGGGCGTGTGGTTCGACCACGCGAGCGTCGGCTCGTCGCCCTCGATCACGCCCGCTTCGCACGCCACGATCGGCACCGGCGCTTTCCCGATGCACACCGGCCAGACCGACGCGGAGTTCCGCCTGGGCAAGAACCTCGTGCGCGCGGGCGCCTTGGGGCCGGTGCTGCTGATGGAGCCCACCCTGGCCGACCTGTACGACCGCGCGATGGGCAACGAGCCGCTGGTGGGTGCGCTCGCGAGCGTCACCTGGCACCTCAACATGGCGAGCCACGGGTCGCTGTGGGGCGGCGGCGATCGCGACATCGCGGTGCTCCGGGTGCCGGTTGACGCGAGCAACGAGGGCGCCGAGGGCAAGGAGTGGAACCTGCAGGGGCGCTACCAGCCCTTCTACCAGTTCCCGTCCTACGTGAACGATCTGCCGCCGCTCTCCGCTTACACCGGCGGGCTCGACCGGCAGGACGGGGCCCTCGACGGCAAGTGGCGGGACAACTCGATCGCGCAGTTCGAGGAGGGGTGGGCGACGCCGGCGCGCATCCCGTACCAGGGGCGCATGGTCGAGGACGTCATTAAGCGCGAGGGGTTCGGCGCCGACAACACGCCGGACCTGCTGTTCATCAACTCGAAGGCGATCGATCACATCAGCCACCTGTTCAGCGTCAACAGCCCCGAGATGGTCGACACGCTCTCCTGGCAGGACGAGGACCTCGGCCGGTTCGTCCGCTTCCTGAACCAGCAGGTCGGCAAGGGCCGCTACGTCCTGATCGTGACCGCCGACCACGGGGCGCAATTCGACCCGGCGGTCTCGGGCGCGTTCCAACTGACCCCGCCCGAGCTCGAGCGCGACCTGAACGCCGCGTTCCCAGTGTCGGGCGGGAAGTCGGTGTTCCAGGCGGTGCGGTCGAGCCAGATCTACCTGAACGAGGACGTGCTGGCCGGCAGCGGCTACACGGCCGAGCAGATCTCGCGGTTCATCCTGGAGTACACCGAGGCACAGGGGACACCCGACGGCTCGCCGCCGCTGCCCGCGTCCGAGGGCGTCAAGCGCGTGTTCTCGGCCGCGTTCCCGATCTCGATGCTCTCCGACCTGCCGTGTCTGCCCGAAGCGCAGTCAGCGGGCTGACCCGTCCCCTCGGTCCGGCAGGGGATCCAGGATCAACGGTGGGATCGGCTCCTGGTCGAAGTCGAACTCCTTGCTGAGGTCGCCCAGGATGTCGATCTCCTCCCGCACGGTGGGGCGCCGGTCCGGCCGGCCGTCGGTCGCGGGATCCAGGCGCTGGCCCCCCAGGAACCGGTCCTCGATGAACTTGAGGTACGCGTCGAACGACAGCGTCTGGTGGTCGATCATCCCGGCGCGTGCCCACGGGCTGATGAGCAGACCCGGCACCCGCAGGCCGAACCCGTTTTCGTCCACGACCGGCGGAACGACGTGGTCGTAGAAGCCTCCCCAGTCGTCCCACGTGACCCAGATCGCGGTCGAGTTCCAGTCGGGTCCGCGCATCGCCGCATTGATCAGGCGGGTGACGTACGCCTCGCCGTGGCGGATCGGGGAGCCGGAGGCGGGATGCTCGCTGCAGCACTCGCCGGGCGCGATCCAGGAGACCGATGGGAGCGTGCCGTTCTTCGCGGCTTCGAAGTAGTCGGGGTAGCGCTTGAGGTTGCCGAACTGCTTGTTCTGGCGGACCGTGACGAATCCGTACAGCGGATTCTTGTTCGGGGTCGTGCCGTCGCCGTGCGCGCCTGGGCACGGACGATTGAAGCACGTCCCCGGGTGCACGTAATAGGCCCAGCTGACGTCGTTCTTGTGGAGCAGGTAGGTGATGTCCGTCCAGCCGTAGGCGGGTTTGTCGCCGTAGCTGACCACGTACTTCGGGTTGTTCAGGATGATGTTCGAGCGGCAGCTCATCGGGTCCTTGGGGTCCTGGCACGCCGCCGACCATGCCGAGACCAGGAACAGATGCGACGGCAGCGTCCACGAGTCCGAGGGCGCGAACAGCCGGTCCTGCAGGACGAAGTGATCCGCGTACGTCCAGTAGTTCGGGATGTCCTCGCGTGTGTGATAGCTGAGGACGTCGGCCTGGTTCTGCGGGCCAAGCTTCTTCTGGCACCCGGGCTGCGACGGGGTCACGTAGCAGAAGTACTTCGCCGGCCCGAGCGCGTTGAGGAACCCGTCCATCTTGCCGCCGTGGATGTCCTTGACCGCCGCGTGATGGTTGTGCGGCCCGCCGTCCTGGAACTGACTGGTCGTCTTGTACAGGTGCGCGCACTGCGAACCCCAGGGGTTCGGGATGCACGGCGTCGGCTTGCCGTTCTTCATCGGGATGCCGTCGGCGCCGGGGTAGGTCCCGAAGTAGTGATCGAACGACCGGTTCTCCTGGATGATGACGATGACGTGGTCGATCTTCTCGATGCCCTGTGGGGCGTCGGGTGCGATCGTCCCGCTCGAGCCGCCCACGCCCTCCGTGGCCTTCACGTCGGCGTCGGACCGCGTGCAAGCAGCGCCGACGAGCAGCATCAGCGCCACGGCGGCCGTGTACGCGACTCTTGTCCGTCTCACCTCGGCGGGGATACGCGCGCGCATGCTCTCTCGGGATGGCCTCAGCCGCGGTCCGGCCACGGGTCGAGGATCAGCGGCGGGATCGGATCCTGGTCGAAGTCGAACTCGAGCGCCAGGTCGCCCAGGAACGGAACCTCCTCACGCACCGTCGGCCGCGGATCCGGCCGTCCGTCCGTCGCCGGGTCAAGGCGCTGTCCGCCCAGGAAGCGGTCCTCGATGAACTTGAGGTAGGCGTCGAACGACAGCGTCTGGTGGTCGATCAGGCCCGCTCGAGCCCACGGGCTGATCAGCAGGCCGGGCACGCGAAGGCCGTAGCCGTTCACGTCGATGTCGGGGGGCTCGACGTGGTCGTAGAACCCGCCCCAGTCGTCCCAGGTGAGGAAGATCGCGGTCGAGTTCCAATCGGGGCCATGCATCGCCGCGTTGATGAGCCGAGTCACGTACGCCTGCCCGTTGGCGATCGAACCGACGGACGAGGGGTGCTCGCTGCAGCAGCCGCCGGGCGCGATCCACGAGACCGATGGCAGGGTTCCGTTCCGCACCGCGTCGAAGTAGTCGGTGTGGATCTTGATGTTGCCGAACTGACCGTTCTCGTAGACGTCGGTGAACCCGTAGAGCGGGTTCTTGTGCGTCGGCGTGCCCTTGCCCGGCACGGGTGCGCATGGCGGATCCATGCAAGTGGCGGGGTCGACGTAGTACGCCCAGCTGACACCCGCCTTGTAGAGCAGGTACGTGATGTCGGTCCAGGCGTAGATGGGAAGCTCGCCGTATTCCACCTGGTAGCGCTCAGCCTCCAAGAGGATGTTCGAGCGACAGCTCATCGGGTCGGCGGGGTCCGTGCACGACGCCGACCAGCCGGAGACGAGGAACAGGTGAGCCGGCAGCGTCCACGAGTCGGTCGGCGCGAACATCCGATCCTGCAGGACGAAGCGGTCCGCATACGCCCAGTAGTTCGGGATCTCCCGCCGGTCGTGGTAGCTCAGCACGTCGGCTTGGCCGTCGGGGCCGACATATCCTTTGCACTTGTGCTGCGACGGTGTCACGTGGCAGAAGTACTTCGCGGTCCCCAGAGCCCTCAGGAAGCCGTTCATCTTCCCGCCGTTGACGTCCGTGACGGCCGCCTGGTGGTTGTGCGGTCCGCCCTCCTGGTGAAGGTTCCTGGAGTGGTAGGGCGAGCCGCAGCGTGGCCCGAACGGGTTCGGCATGCACTGCTTCGGCTTGCCGTTGCGCATCGGGATCCCGTCGGCCCCCGGATACGTCCCGAAGTAGTGATCGAACGAGCGGTTCTCCTGGACGATCACGATCACGTGCTCGATCTTCTCGATACCCACGGCGCCTGCCGGGCCCGACGGTGCCGTTGATCCCGAAGGGGCGCGCGAGTCCGCGACGTTGCCTCGCGCAGGCACGAACGCGCCCGCGAGCAGGCTGACCGAGTTCAAGGTGCCGACGATGAGGAGCATGCGCCGATTCACGGAGCGCCGAGTGTACGCCTGAGGGTCGTGTTTCTCGTACGAACCGATGCCCTCCGGGGCCGCCCGAGACGCGCGGGCTCTCACCTTGACCCAGATCGGGCGTCTATGCTCTCGGGCTGCGCCCGCGTTCGGGCGTGACCCGAACGATGCGCGAGGAGACACGCACGAGATGGCGCTGACGAAGGACCGCTCGGAGGCGGCCGTTCAGGTTCCTGAGGCCGGGGGGCGGTCCCGTCTCTCGAGCCCGTGGGTCCTGGTCGGAGCGATCGTGATCCTGTTGATCGCGTTCGGCTGGACGTTCCTTCGCGATCCCTCGATCAGCGCCCCCACCCGCGACCCGGCCTGGTACACGTGGCGCTCGAACCTGATGATGCACGACGATCCCGGGCTGATCGCCGGGGACTGGGGCCCGTTCTCGATGTTCGGCGGCGGATACCGGGTGACGGTGCCGCTGCTCGGTTCGATCCTGCAACGCGTCGCCGGCATCGACCTGTACACGTTCAGCGCCTTCATGATGATCGGTGTCCCGGTCCTCACCGGGCTGGCGCTGGGCGCGTTCTCGTGGCGATCGCACCGCGACCCGGTGCTGTTCCTGCTCGTGATGCTGTCGACCGCCGCGCTGTTCATGACGACGCCGTACGTCGGCTACCTCGACAACATCACGGTCCTGTACTTCCTGTCGCTGATCCTCGCGTTCTTCCTACCGGCGCGAACGTCGTGGGGCGCACGCACCGCGATGTTCCTGATCGGGATCGCGGCCGCGTTCACGCATCCGACCACATGCGTGATCTTCGGCTTCTCGTTGATGGCCGTGTTCGGGCTGCGCGTCCTGACGAGCCGGTTCCACCTGGGGCCGCCGCTGAAGGAGCTCGGCCCGTCGCTGATGTCGGTCGGGTTCGGGATGATCTTCGGCCTGGCGACGTGGCTGATCGCCCCGTGGGGCGTGAGTGGCTCGCTCGCCGACGCGGCACTCCCGCCGCCGTACACGCGCGACGTGTTCTTCGACCGGCTGAAGGGATGGGTCGGCTCGCTGCAGCCCGGGATCCTCATCCCGCTGGTCGTGCTCGCGATCGCGTGGACGATCTGGACGGCCCGCCGGAACCGGGAACGCTCGGACGAGTTCGGGACGATCTCGGCGATGCTGCTGCTGCCGTTCCTGGGCGTGTTCGGGTTCGTCGCGGCCACCTATCCCTACTACCGGTTCATGAACGCCACGATGGCGCTGTTCGCGCTCGGCGGCCTGGGCGCGTACGTCGCGATCCGATGGCTGTGGAGGCGCGAGGGCGCGGCCAAGATCGCCGGCGTGCTCGCATCGCTGCTGATCGTGGCCTCGTTCGGCTACATCTGGGTGCAGGGCCGCGAGATCTCGCACTGGGCCGACCCCGACAGCCAGTGGATCGACCAGCCGACCCGGACCGCGCTCGAGGCTGCGCGCGCCGTGGTCGAGAACGAACCGACCGATCGGCCGGTGGTGTTCGTCGTGAACTACCAGGACACCTACCAGGCCTACGGCTGGTCGAAGACCTTCACCAACGTGTCGCGCACCGGCCTGCCCGGCGACGCCGTCAAGCGCTCGATGACCTATTTCGGCAGCGTGGACGACCTGCTGGCCGACCAGCCCACCGTGCTCTCCGATCCGACCTACAACAAGATGTCGCGCGCGTTCCATCGCGAACTCACCGACCTGCGTGAGGAGTACACGGGCCCGCCGATCGCGTTCCTGATCCGGCAGTTCAACGAGGGCACGGTGAACGAGGACCTGCTCGATCAGGCCCCGGACAACCTCGTGGTCCTGGGGGACGACGTGGCGGTGGTCACCGGGAGCGGCTTCACGACGCCCTCGGACGGCGCGGTGGCCGACGCCCGCGCCGCCGAGCAGCAGGTCGCGGCCTTCTACGCCGATCACCCAGGGATCTTCGGGAACCTCGGACACACGCTGTGGGTGGTGTTCGCGCTGGCATTGATGCTCGTTGTCCCCGGCGCACTCGCGGCCCGCTGGTTCGAGCTCGACGGGCCGTGGCTGAGGATCGCGCTGATCCCGGGCATCTCGATCACGCTGCTCGCGCTCTCGGGCATCGTCGTGGTGGCGGTCACACGCGCGCCGTTCGGCGTCGCGCACGGATGGGCGTCCCTCACGCTCGCCACGGCGGCCGCCGCCGCGCTCCGGTTCGGCGCGGCCCCGCTGCTGCGCGTGCTGAACGGGTTCAGCGGCTTCTTCGACCGCCTGTTCTCGGTGTTCTCGAACGCGGACTTCTCCGTGTTGGTCGGCATGCAGTTCCTCGCGCAGGCCGGGCAGGGCGTGATCCAGGGCGCGATCGGCAAATCGATCGCGTTCGGTGGCGAGAAGGGATTCGACGTCTCGACGGTGCCCTCGGCCGACTACCTGCTCAAGGTCGTGCTCGCGCTGTACGTCCCCTACACGCTGATCTCGCCGTTCATCGGCGTGTTCATCGACCGGTTCCAGCGCAAGCGGGTCGCGGGCCTGACCAACATCGTCGTGGCCGGGATCGTCGTCCTGGTCGCGCTCATCGCGATGATCCCGCTCGGCAAGGCCACGAGCGAGGGCGACGTGGGCGCGACGATCGCGCTGGTGATCGGACTGCTCGCGGCGCAGGGGTGCGTTCGCGTGGTGCTCGCGGTCAAGTCGGCGGCGATGCCCGACGTGCTGTCCGGCAAGGACCTGCTGCAGGGCAACGGGCTGTCCCAGGCCGGCGGCGCGCTGTTCCAGGTGGTGGGGATCGGGTTCGCGCTGGGCGCCGCGGCGGCGCTGCCGGCGTGGATGGTCGTGGTCGTGGGAGCCGGGCTGCTGGTCGCCGCGGCGATCGTCGCGACGCGCATGCGCCACGCAGAGGTGGCCGAACCCCGGACGAGCTTCGGCCACGAGGCGTCGCGTGTGCTGCACAACGTCTGGGCGGGGATCCGCGAGCTCGCCGCGCGGCCGCCGGCCGCCGTGGGTCTGTCCTCGTTCCAGATGCTGCGCTACCAGTTCTGGGGGTTCGTGCTGTTCACGTTCGCGCTCTATGCGAAGAACCTCGTGGAGGGCGGCGACGCCAGCAACATCGCGCTGGGGCTGTCCGGCGGCGGCGGGCTGCTAGGCGGCGCGCTCGGCCTGATCCTCGCGCAGACGTGGAAGGATCGGGTCCCGCCGATCCGGATGCTGCTGGGCTCGATGGTCCTGCTGGGGATCGGGACGGTGGTGTTCGGCTTCCCGGTGTCGCTTGCCGGGTTCGCGGCGCTCCTGTTCGTCGGATTCTTCTCGTTCTTCCTCGGAAAGATCTCGGCCGACACGATCGTGCAGCAGGCGATGCCCGACGACTTCCGCGGGCGCGCGTTCGCGCTGTTCGACATCGCGTACAACCTCGGCTTCATCGTGCCGGCGCTGGTCCTGTCGTTCGTCTGGGTCGAGAACGACCCGTCCCAGGTGCGCACCATCCTGGTGGCCTCGGGTGCGGTGTTCCTGGTGCTGACCGCCCTGGTGTGGCGCTGGGCGCGCTCGATCCGAGAGGGGTTCGCGCCGCAGGACGACCTGGTCGATCGGGGCGCGTAGATGGAGCGCGTGCCCACCCCCGACCCGGTCTCGCAGGCGGCCGAGTACCAGGACTACCTCGTCGGCCTGGTGGGCGAGGACGATCCGGCCGAGGTGCAGGCGGCCGGCCCGGACGCCTGGCGCGAGCTCCTACGCGAGGCCGGCGCCCGCGTGGCCGACCGACCCGAACCCGACGAGTGGTCGGTGCTCGAATGCCTGGGCCACGCCACCGACGCCGAGCTCGTGGCCTCGGGCCGGTACCGCTGGATCCTTGCCCATGACGAGCCCCCGCTGATCGGTTACGACCAGGACCTGTGGGTCGACCGGCTCCACCACGGGCAGGACGATCCCGAGGCGCTGCTGGAGACGTTCGAGGCGCTCCGGCGGGCGAACCTCGCGCTGTGGGCGCGCTCGTCGGACGAGGAGAAGGCGCGCGTGGGCGTCCACTCCGAGCGCGGGCCCGAGAGCTACGACCTCACGTTCCGCATGCTGGCCGGGCACGACCGGTTCCACCTGGATCAGGCCCGGCGCGCGCTCGCCGCGCTCGGCTGAGGCCTAGCGCGCGCGGACGATCTCGCGCTCGAACTCGGGGAAGTACCGCCCGATCACCGACACGTCGAACGATCGAAGGATCGACTCCTTCGGCTCGCGTTCGAGCAGGAAGTCGAAGCAGTCGCGGACGAACGCGTCCGGCGGCCTGCCGGCACCCAGGCGCTCGAGGTCCTCCGTCGAGACCGTGACGTCGTGCTCCGTGGCGGAGGCACCGTCCTCGACCCGCACCGAGAAGTGGCCCTCACCCGCCGGTCGGACGGTGATCTCGGCCATCCTCTGTGCTCCCGGGAGCCCTGTCGCTCGCGTGTTCGCGATCGCTCGTCGAGGCCCCGGACCCCGGCGGGTATCGTACGCGCGCAGTGCCCGAGGTCCGCAACCACGATGCGACGCTGTTCTGCGAGGTGGAGGGCGAGGGGCAGCCCGTCACCGTGCTCGCGCACGGCCTGACGAACAACCGGAACGAGCTCGCAGCGTTCACCCCGCTCGTCCCCGGGACCAAGGTCCGGTTCGACTTCCGCGGGCACGGGCGTTCGAGCGCGCCCGCGGACCCCAAGGGCTTCCGGTTCGAGGACTTCGCGCGCGACGTGGATGCGGTCGCGAACGCGTTCGGCGCCACGGTCGCGGTCGGCACGTCGCTGGGTGCGGGGGCGATCGGGAATCTCGTGTGCAGCGTCCCCGACCGGTTCGAGCGCATGGTGTGGCTGCTGCCGGCGGGGCTGGACCTGCCCTTCGGTCTCGCGTCTCGGTACCACCTGCTGGCGGGGGACCTGGAGGGCAGGACGCCGGAGGAGGCGCTCGAGGCGGTGCTTAACGACCCCGCGCGCGTGGCCGAGTACCTCCAGACCCCGTGGCGGCTCGAAGTCGATCGCATGATGTGGCGGCACGAGGACCCGGACGGCCTGGCGCGGGCGATCCACGGCGTCGTGGAGGACTGGCCGATCCCGGACCGCGAGATGCTGCGAGAGGTCCGGATCCCGACGGTGATCGTGACGATCGAGGGGGACGAGATCCATCCGGCCGAACTCGGCCGCATCTTCGCCGACCTGATGCCGAACGCGGAGCTGCTCGCGTTCGAGAGCCAGGAGGAGCTGTTCGGTCAGATCCCGCAGCTGGTCGCGCGGATCTCCGCGTTCATCGCCGGCTCGGGCTGACCGAAGACGCGGCCTCGTCCCCGGCCCGCACGCTCTCGCCCTGCACGTCCGGGGCCTCCGTCGGCACCGTCACCGTGAACGTGCTTCCGCGCCCGGGACCGCTGTCGACCTCGACCCGCCCGCGAAGCTCCTCGACGAGCTCGCGAGCCAGGTGCAGCCCGAGGCCGAGCCCGTCGTGCGAACGGGTGCTCGACTGGTCGACCTGGTGGAACCGCTCGAAGATCTCGGCCTGGTCGGCCGGGTCGATCCCCGGACCATGGTCGGTCACCCGCAGTCGCAGCTCGCCGTCCTCGACGGTGCCATCCACCGTGATGGCGGACCCCGCTGGCGAGTACTTGAGGGCGTTGTCGAGCAGGTACCGCAGGACCTCGACGATCCGCGCCCGGTCCGTCCGAACGGTGCCGGCCGGCAGGTCGAACGAGACGCGGTCGGTCGCCCCGAGCTCTTCGACTACGGCCCCGGCGGCCTCGGCCAGGTCGACGTCGTCGAGCTCGACCGGCCGGCCCTCCTCGAGTTGAGCCTCGGTCAGCAGGTTCTCGACCAGCCGCTCGAGCCGCTTGGCCTGGCGCTGGGCCGCCTCCACGAACTCTCCGCGGGCGGCCGCGTCCCCATCCACGTCGGGCTGCGTGAGCGTGGCGAGCGAGCCCAGGATCGACGTGAGCGGCGAGCGGAGCTCGTGCGACGCGGCGCTTACGAAGTCGTCCTTCTTGCGGGCCAGGTCACGCAGCTCGGCGACGGTCCGCTGCTCGCGCTGCAGGAGCTCGGCCAGTTGGTCGTTGCGCCGGCGAAGCTCCCTGGAGGCTCGTAGCGCGATCGGGAGCAGCAGCGCGTACAGCACCGCGAGGCCGCCGACCACGATCACGGCGACGCGGCGGACGACCGCGTCGATGTCGTCCTGGATGAACGAGTAGTCCTGGTAGATCTCGGCTACCGCGACCACCGGACCCTTCGGCCGGGTTCGGAGCGGTAGATACGTGTAGAAGAGCGTGTCCGCGAGCCGGCGCTCGAACTCGTTCTCCTCGTCCTCCAGGTCCGACACGCCCAGCTCGAGGTGGCCCTCGGCGACCTCGGCCAGCTCGGAGGCCTCGTCGGGGAAGCGCTCGCCCACCAGCCGGGGTTCGTCCGAGAACACGATCGTGCCGTCCGGCCGCCAGACCTTCACGCGCACGGCCAGCCCGTCCGAGAGCACGCGTGAGCGAACGGCGGCGGTCGCCCGCTGGTACTCGGCGCCGACGACCGGGCGGTTCAGGTTCACGCCCGCGAACAGGGGACCGAGCACCGACTCCCCGACGAACGTCGCGTGGCGCGCCCCCACGAGCTCGGCCCGGTCCCGCGCGTTGCGCACGAGCAGGTACAGGGCCCCGACGGCAACCAGGACGAACGCCAGCAGGCTCGCGAGCGCGAACCGCAGGACCAGCCGAGGCTCCCTCGTGGGCGCCATCCCGGGCATGTATCGGATGTCCGGGCGTGCCGCCTGAGCCTGCCCGCGCCTGCGGCGCAGCCGGGAAGAGCGCTGCCCGCGCGGGGGACGGGGAGCCCTCGGGGCGTCGGCTACGCTCTGGCGGTGACCGAGGAGCTCTTCTCTACCGACGCCTACGCCCGCACCTGTTCGGCCACGGTCGCCGAGGTGACCGAGAGCGGGCTCGTGCTTGACCGGACCGTCTTCTATGCGAGGGGCGGCGGGCAGCCCGGGGACACCGGCGTGATCCGCTGGGACCGCGGCGGGGTATCGGTGACCGACACGGTCAAGCGGGACGGCCATGTGCTGCACCTCCTCGAGGGCGAGCCGCCGCCGGTGGGGGCCTCGGTCGAGGCCGAGATCGACTGGGAGCGCCGCCACACGCTGATGCGCACGCACACGGCGCTGCACGCGCTCTCGGCCGTGATCTTCCGAGACCACGATACGAAGGTCACCGGCGGCAACATGGAGCCGGGGATCGCGCGGATGGACTTCGAGCTCGAGGCCATCGATGCCGAGTTCGCCAAGCGCGTGGAGGAGGTCCTGAACGCCGAGCTGGCGGCCGACCGGCCCGTGCGGGTCAGCTTCCTGCCGCGTGCCGAGGCCCTGTTGGACCCCGACCTGATCCGAACGAAGGTCAACCTGATCCCCGAGTCCGTCGACCCGATCCGCGTGATCGAGATCGAGGGCCTGGACAAGCAGGCCGACGGGGGAACGCACGTGCGCTCGACCGCCGAGGTCGGGGCCGTCCGGGTCGCCAAGACCGAGAACAAGGGCAAGGCGTTCAAGCGCATGCGGATCGAGCTCGCCCGAGCGTGAGCGATCCCCACGCCCGCAACGACCTGCTCGGTGGGCTTTCGGCCGCCGCGTCGGCCATCCTGTTCGGCTCGATCATCATCTGGGGCCGCTTCGTGCTCGAACGCGGCGTCCCCGTCGAAACGATGCTGTCGATCCGCTTCGCGATCGGCGCCCTGGTCCTGCTGGTCGCCGCGCTCGTCACCGGCAGCCCGGTGATCGCCGAGCGCGGCGAGCGCCTGCGCCTGGTCGTGCTCGCGGTGTGCGGGTACGCGATCGAAGCGAGCCTGTTCTTCACGGCCACGCAGCACGGGACCGTCGCGACCGTCACGCTCCTGTTCTTCCTGTATCCGGTGTTCGTCACGGTATGGGCGTGGGCGCTCGGGGGACGGCTGCCGGCGCGGTTGACCGTGGTCGCGCTCGTGTGCGCCGTCGCCGGGGCCCTGATCGTCGTCGGGACGGGCACCGGTCTGGAGATCGACGGGATCGGCGTGCTGCTGGCGTTCACCACGGCCGCGACGTACAGCCTGTACCTGACCGGGGCGGACCTGTGGATCAAGCGGACGGCCGCGCTCACGAGCGCGATGTGGATCAGCGCCGGCGCCTCGATCGGGCTCTTCGTGTACGCGAACGCGATCGGACACTGGGAGGTGCCCTCCGGCGCGCCCGAGTGGGGGCCACTCCTGGGCATGGGCCTCGCGTCGGCAGGCGCGTTCTTCTTCCTGATGGACGCACTGGGGCGTATCGGGGCCGTGCGAACGGCGATCGTCTCGGCGATGGAGCCGCTCGCGGCCGCGGTGCTCGGGTTCGTCTTCCTGGACGAGTCGGTCGCGTTCGGGGTCGCGGCCGGCGGCATGCTGATCCTGGCCGGCGCGATCCTGGCGAGCCTCGCCCGGACACCGACGCCGCAGGAACAGCAGGTGCCGTGATCGCGGCCGGCTAGCCCGACCCGGCGGCGATCGCGATCGCCGTGAGCGCCACGTAGATCGCCATCCCACCGACCACCAGCACGAGCCGTAGCGAGCGCTGGATCGGCGAACGCCCGAACGCGTAGTACGCGATCGGACCGAGCAGCGGCACGACCAGCACGACGAGCATCCACAGGATCCGCGTCCGGTTCGGCACCGCCTCCTGTCGAACGAGATCCCACAGCGCGATCGAGACCCACGCCGAGTACAGGATCAGCGGCAACACGTAGGCGTACAGGCCGACGAGCACACCCCACCATCCGGTGGCGAGCGACAGACCGAGCACGGTGACCTCCTGGTTGATCTCGGACGACGGCGCGACGTCGAGCGTGCGCGCGTCTCGGATGACGACGGGTTCGGGAACCGCGACTCCGGCGATCGCCGGGTCGGGCGGCGCGTCCGCGGCGCCGGGCATCTGCGGCTGGGGCGGCGGCGGCGGCTGCGAACGCCAGTCACCCGTGGCCACCCCCCCGAACGCGGTCTCGAGGTAGCGTTCGAGCGGGCCGAGCAGCGCACCCACCGATCCGCCGGGCATGCGCGCGAACGCCGAGCCGCACCCCACCTGCCACTCGATGGCCGGGGGCAGGCTCGAGACGAACGCGTTGCCGGCGAAGCAGTCGCCACCCGCGTTCGGAACCCCGAGCGCGAGATCGGCCTGGCCCGAGTGATGTACGACGTTGTCGCGGATCTCGTTGCCCTCGGTGAGCCAGAGGTTCTCGTCGGGCGAGGCGACCAGCGCGATGCCGAACCGCTCGTGGCCCTCGACGAGGTTCTGGGTGACGACGTTGTCCCGGCCGCCGTTGACGAGGATCCCGATCCCCACCGACGGGTACTCGAGCTCGAAGGAGGGCGCGTCGGC
>Ga0075423_10003523_pt1 | contig 14399 bp, 18 predicted proteins | sample SoiMethybrSBSTD2_FD_80114 | JGI IMG/M metagenome (GOLD analysis project Ga0075423, IMG submission 80114) | Bulk soil microbial communities from a Populus tree surrounding site in Tennessee, USA - Soil MetaG P. TD hybrid SBSTD2 | ecosystem: Environmental > Terrestrial > Soil > Tree plantation...
CAAATCCGGCTTTCCATCATCGATCCATTTCTTGGCAAATGTAAGACCTTCTATTTCCGCTACTCGTCGTACACGAAACGCGGTGTTGACGATTAACTTGCTAAGCCTTCCTTCACCGTCTTCGCTCCAAATTACCGTAAGGCGTGGTTCCCATCGCGTGGCAGCGAGCCGCGAAGCTGAAACGATAATCTTGTGACCTTTGTGAGTGTCGTTCATTACTTTCCTTCCCTAGCGGAAGCGATATTGTCGTTGATTATGTAGATGCCCACCATTCTGTCAGGGAATCGCAAAGAATTAGTATCCGGTGAATCGAGCATGTGGTTCGGTGATAAATACCGGAGCGCTATCTCTTCAAAAACCTTCAAAGGAGTGGGTTTGTATAATATCTCCGCAGCCCCAGCGGCGATAGCACATTTCACAAGTGATGATTCCCGATGAAAGGCGGTGTTGACGATCACTGGGATGTCTCGAGTCGACGGATCGGCTTTAAGCCGCGCCGTTGCTTGATCACCCGTGATCTCGGGTAAACCGAGATCCATGATGATCAGATCGGGACGAGTCGCACGTGTTTGATCTATCGCATCGAGTCCGGTTGCCGCTTCAACAATGTCGTAGCCTGATCGTCTGAGAATGAGAGCGAGCAGTTCTCGGGACTGAGAATTGTCTTCTACGATGAGAATCCTCTTTTTGTCCACGCTGCTCTGCGATGCATGAATGATGCCTGTCGAAAGGTTACTAACGATTTAATCATAGCTATGCAGGTACGAAGGAATCTATAACGGGATTGGAACATGCTTGGCCTTCAAAGGAGCGAGCTGATTTTGACAACGCTGTCTTAGAATTGCCAGCTGTTCATCTTGTATATGTCAATTTTACTCGGCAGCCCGCAATTTACATCGTAATCATGCAAGCCGCCGACCTGGGCGGCTTACTGGACGACCCGGTTCACCGCTCAGTTAACAAAGAAGGCGATTGAATGAGCTTACGCACAAACCGTAACAAGTCAGGACGCGAGATAGGCTTAATCAAATACTCCGCTACCCCCGCTTTAAGTGCTCGGACCTTCCAGTCTCCAATCGTCATAGCTGTAAGGACAATAATGGGAATGCCGGCGGTAGCAGGATTTCGCTTGAGCTCGTGAGCTGCATCCACGGCATTCATATCTGGAAGGTATAGGTCTGTGATTATGAGATCTGGACGGTCACATGAAGCCTTGTTAATTCCCTCTACCGAATTTCCTGCTAATGAGATTTCATAGCCTTCGGACCGCAGGGAAATGGCCAGAAGTTCGGACAAATCCGGGTTGTCCTCGACTATTAGAATTTTTTGCGGCATTAGGCTCTTAGCTGAAATTCTGCATAAAACAGACTCTTTCGCCGAGTAATAGTTTTAGTGGCTGTCCAACAGTCGATCTCATTTAGCGAAGGACATGCCGCACACGGAATTACTCGGACCGAATAAAAAGTGCGGAGGATTCTGTCTCATGAGCGCTCCCGGTTACCATAATTTGGCACGTTGCCCGGGCGCGGCATTCGGCTAGCGAGAAAAGGACTTGATTTTATTTACAGACGGTTTCGGGCATGTGGGTTGCTCTAGGGAGAGGGCGATAAATCGATCGCAGTAATGGAGTAAGTAAATGGAACAGATCGAAGACCCGGATATTCGCCCACTATGGTCGGTGAGCTACCCTAAACGTAAGCAGAGCATTACCTTTCACGCGCTCTGCCATATTGTTTCCGATGTTATCAAGCACCGCGCAGAGCTAATTAGTCCGCACGGCAATTTCGGCGATAAACTCCACCAGGCGTTGAAGGCGTTAGGCGTTCAGGAAGAAGAGTTTTACCAGTTTCAAAAAGAATCAAATGAACTCTGGCGGTTCACTGAATAGTTACATGAACAGATTTTGTCTGGCATTCTCGGCCGTCATTCTTGTCTATCATGTGGCGGCCGGTTCATTCGCGCATGCCGATGAGGTGAGTGATGCGTGTGACTATGTCTCACGCAAAGTGAGCACATTCAAAGGCGGGCTTTACCGGCAGGCACCAGAGACCTTCGAGGATGAGGGAAAGATATACAGAGGATGCGTCGTCATCGTAGTCGGTGACCGGAACAAAGTGCCGTGAAGATTCCGCTGGCGCCCGTTCTGCGGGCGGAGCTTGAGCAGCATCGGCGGAACTATCCAGATTTGGAGCCAATCTTTCCGGGCCGATCCTACCAGACCAGGGGCAGGAAAATTTATTCGCGCCGTCGTTACTTCGAAAAAATCCAGTATCTCACGGCAAGAATCCGTTACGCGCAGGCACACCCGGAGTTAACCCCGATGCAGGTCTTAAAAGCGGTCAAGACGGAGAAGTACAAGGGTGGGGTGAAGCTCACAACCAAGGATATGCGCGATGTCTTCGGAAGGGTGGTCATGGACAACGTAGAAATGCGGATACCGCCCGGCGATTGATGTGCCACACGTCTCTCCAGACCACGACTAAATATAGGCTTGGTTAAGACAGGATGCAGAACGCGGTCAAATTTTTGGGTAAAACTTTGGATACCCGTTGGAGGCAACTCTGGAGGCGTCTCCCCGCGCAAAAATACTTAAAGCGACATCTTACTTAAACTCGCGATTGAGGCGTTAACCGACAGTCAAGGGAAAAGGCTGGTGGCGGTGGTAGGAGTCGAACCTACGACGCCGCGGATATGAGCCGCGTGCTCTGACCAACTGAGCTACACCGCCAGTGGACGTTTATAATGGATAGGGAAAGGATCAAGCCTCAAGGAAAAGCCGGAGCTAAGTTCCACTTTCGCTGCACGGAAGTGGTATTGACGCTCCTTCGTCCTCGGCTGATTTGGTAAAGAACTTTCTCATCTACTTCGAGGCATGTCAACATATTGCCGTAAACCAGTCCGGTGTCCAATCCGACTTTGTAGGGAAGATCGTAGAACACCGTCGGTTGCGGGGTATGCCCGAAGAGAACGGTACAAGGAAGCATATGAGAGCTATAGATAAATGTGTTTCTGATCCAAAACAATTCCTCATCGGTTTGCTCGGCGAGAGTTTTTCGCGGGTGAATTCCCGCGTGTACACACAAGAATGGATTCAACACATAGTAGCTTTCCAGCCGCTCAAAAAAAGCCAGGTGGTCGGCAGGCATTATCGAGAGGACTTCATGAGGCGCCGGCCTACTTGCCGCGATCCCGTAACTTTCAAAAGTTGCCTTGCCACCGTTTACCAGGAACATGTCGCCGTGCTGGCCATTAAGACCGAGGTATGACAACAGCATGTCCTCGTGGTTGCCCTTTAGAAAGACATATTCAATGTCGTCATGTGATTTTTGCTGAGAGATTAAGAATGAGACAACGCCGCATGAGTCCGGGCCCCGGTCGATGTAATCGCCCAGAAAAACCAAGCGGTCGCCGCGAGCCAATGGCAATGCTTCGACCAAATAACGCAACTCGTCAGCGCACCCGTGAATATCTCCGATTACGTAGCGACTCATATTAAGAGAATCCTAAGCTACTCACTGGGCATGTGCAAATGATTCAACGGGTGGAAAATTCGTTTGCATCCCGGTATTCTCTAACAAAAGAGACAATAAATGAAACCGCGCGAGCTCTACTCTAGTCATTTGATGATTTCGGGCTTGGTGTGTTTGGTTCTTGGAATTGGCAACTGGACCGTTGGCGCGATCGAAACCACCAAATATCAAGCTTTGTTGTACAAAACCGCCCGAACGGGATTAGAAGAGACCTATCGGAGTTTTCAGGAGCTCGATCACCAGAAAAATGAAGAAGTGCTTCGGCGCATCAACGATGACCGTGAAAAGTTTAACGCGGCGCGCGTCAAGCTAAACTTTTTTTATATTGTCCTGGTTGGTGGAAGGCTGCTGTTTCTTAGCGGCGCGCTGCTAATACTGACGGCATTGGTGCGTCTGATTCGACGCGATAGTCAATTGAAAATAAAACGGCTCTCAGCGCTGCCGAATAAGCATGCAGGTTAAGCAGGCATTCGTTGTTCGGCTACTTCGAAGGCTTGGATTTCTGGTATTTGCGATAGTCGTAGCCGGTTGCCATCGCCAGGAGGATATCCTCCATGCCGCCGCTCTTTTCGCGCCGAAGAATCAATAGTCGATCATAGAACTCTTTAAAATCCTTGTAGATGCGCTGGCTATCATCGATGTTGCGAAGGTAAAAATCCTTGATGCGGGTCACCGTAAAGCGCAGCGCCGAAAAGCGCAACTCATTCGGAAACGAATCCCATTCCGGTAGTGAAAGAGGCCGCAAGCTTTCATAGCCCGAAATCAACGCTTCGAATCGGTCGATACGATAACGATTATCAATGTAACAAAGCGCATTGACGGCGGTAGCCAGATCATAGATCAGCTTGCCGCGGCAAGCGGCCTCGAAATCCATCACGCCGGTGAGCCGGTTGCCTTTGAACTTGACGTTATCGGGGAACAAATCGCCGTGAATGATGCCTTTGGGCAGATTATTATCGAGGTAGTTCTCGAGGTAGGAAAACTCATCATCTAAAACCCGCACAATGTTTTTAAGATGCGAGGGAAGTTGGCGGCGGACTTCCCGATAGATCGTGACGATTCGGTTAAAGCCAAAACGATTGTCGATGCCTTTTTTGTAGCTGCGCCCGATCAGGTGCAGATTCGCCAAGGCGTGACCGAGGGCACTCAAATGTGCCGGAGTAATCGCCTCGACGGGTAACTCTATGCCATCGAGATAACGGGTCAAAGTCAGATACTTCCCCTGGAAGTCGAGGTGAAATCGGCCGGTCTTGGATTTGATCGGTTGCAGGCAGGGAAAATTCTGTTTTCGAAGGTGAAGTAACAGCTCGAGTTCTTGCTTGAGCTCAAGCTCGCTCTTCACTTCATCGACTTTGGCGAAGAACTTGCCGCGCTTGGTTTCGATGAGATAATGAGTATTTACCGACCCATTTTTTATGCCGCTAAAAGAAACGAGATCACCAAGCGCAAACTCGTCGACGATCTTGCTGATGTCCCTTTTGGAGAGTGCCGTATAGATAGCCATCAAATGGTTTCTTAGTTTTTGCGTTGGGCTTTAGATGTCGAATCCCGAATCGCGTTAACTAGGCTATTTATAACGGAAAATTGATGAAAGGTCAAGATTGCTTGGATTTAGTCTCTGAAATTCAATGAGATAAAGAGATAACCTAATATTGTACTTTAATACGTATGCGCCCGGGATATCTCCAAAGGCTGCATGAAGCAATACTCGGGATTGGTGGAATCCGATCCACCATTTTCAATAATTTTGGCGTTGGGTGAGCTTGGAATCCGGGATGTTGCTCCATGAAACCGCTTGCCGAGATACCCAGCGCTTGCCTTGCTCGCCACTAGTCGAAACCGAGTTTCCGAATGGTTCGAAATGGAGTGAAGCCGACGGGCCGGTCGCCGGTCGAGTGACTTGCCGGGTCGTCGTGGAGCCCATCGGCACGTGTGATTGGGGTATAGTGCCAGAACTGCCGCCCGAACAATAACTGGCGATTTCCTTTTTTTTCTTGACAAGGATAGCCAGCTTTTCCTAATCTCGCCCCCTAAAATCAGAGGGAAGTCTCTTTTTCAGTCTGAGATAGGCGTGACCGTTGGGAATCGACCCCATTCCTTGCGAGCTTCGAGGATGGAAGGAGAGGCGCAGCAATAACCGTGATCGGCTTTGGGGCGAGCACGAATGAGTGGCATACCAAGTTGCGGCGTATGCAAGGGAGGTTCGGGTAATGGCGAGCGGCAAGGTTAAATGGTTTAACAATGCAAAAGGTTACGGGTTCATCGAGAAGGAAGGCGGCGGCGACGTATTTGTTCATTACAGCGCGATTCAGGGGGACGGATTTAAGACGTTGAATGAGGGCGAGAACGTCGAGTTTGAAATAACCCAGGGAGAAAAGGGGCCGCAAGCCGTTAATGTTGTGAAACGAATATAATAGTTGTTCTGGCAAGCGCCGGGTTCAACCGAGCCGGCGCTTGCAGCATTATCTTCAGGCCGTGCAAATTTCCACTGCAGGTTTCCTAGCCCTTTAGCCGGCCGAAAAACAATTCATCAGCAAGATCGGTCTGCAATCGCATATGTCTCTGTAGCAAGGTGACAAAGGTGCCGGCGGAGATCGATTTGTCTAGTCATAAGAAAAATAGTAGCTTGGCAAGAGAAACGAGATTGGTCGGGATCGGTTAAGAACAGACAGCAAAATCTATGGCACAATCAAATCTCAATAGCGGCGCACGCTTCGGTCAGGAAAAGCTCCTTTCGGAGACGGTTGTGTTAACGCGTCTCGACAAAGCCGTTGGTTGGGCGCGCAAGTATTCGCTCTTTCCGTATCCCTTCGCTACCGCGTGCTGTGCGATGGAATATATGTCCCTGTCGATGTCGCCGTACGATATCGACCGATTCGGCGCGCTGCTGCCACGTTTCAGCCCGCGGCAGGCCGATTTGTTAATGGTTATCGGCACGGTGAACCACAAACTTTCTCCGGTGTTAAAGCGCGTCTACGACCAGATGTCCGAGCCGAAGTGGGTAATGGCCTTCGGGGCTTGCGCCGCAAGCGGCGGCTTCTATGACAACTATGCGACGGTTCAAGGCATTGATCGAATCATTCCTGTCGATGTTTACGTTCCCGGCTGTCCACCCCGTCCGGAAGCGGTTTTAGACGGTCTCATGGAACTACAAAAGCACATAGCTTCGCAGAAACATCCGATCGGTTAGTCGCGTCACTTCTGGTCGACGGGCGGTCAATTTCAATGAAAGTAGGCTTTTCAAATCGCCGGGTGATGCCGGTTGCAGTGATCGAGAATTGTGAGTGAATTCATGGCTGAGGAAGGAAGTGACCCACTGGCATCGCCGCGTGGGGATTTTTTTCACCAAGGCGTCATTACTAAACTGTTTCCGTCAAACAATACCGGCGTTGTGCGCACCGAGAGCGGCCGGGAGCTTACTTTTTCGTACGATTTGGTAATTCTCTGCGGCGAGGCGAAATCGCCGCTCGATTTAAAGGTCGGCGACCCGGTGGGTTACGATCTCGGGTGGACGTCGAACGGGCTAAGAATTACCAAGCTCAAAACTTATCCAAAAACAGGCGGCGAAACCAATCACTCGGGCTCAGAAGGGCAGAGAAGTTAAGGCGAGGATCTGCCGCCCCAAAATTTCCCCGACAAAGACTCCCAGTAGCGCGATATAAAACAATCCCGTGGCGGCCATGGTATGCGGTATCTGCAGCGTCCGCCAAATCATCCAAGATAGAATTAACGGCGTGATTTGGCCGGTGATCACGCGGGTAAGCAGTAACGTCGAATGATATTGCCAGAGTCGATCTAGGCCAAGCCGGCTCTGCGCCGAGCCAAAAAAGTAAAGCGTGGGCAGCGATAGTGCAAAAGACGCGCATTGAACGATCAACGCAATAACAAAAAACTTATAGATGCGGATGAACGGATCTAAGCTCTGTCCGGTGTCGATCAAGTACCAGTGGCCGATTAGCATGCCGACGGTGACGCTGCCAAGTAGCAGGGACGAGGAAAAAAACGTCGTCGGGTAAACCAGGGTTTCGACCGAAACCAACGATGCGTGATAGAAGCTATGGGCGCTGAATATAAGTCCGGCCAACCCGGTCAGCACGCACGACGCGAAGCTGCGCGCCCGAAAGGCTTGTCGTTCGCCCCATAGAGAGATCATATAGCAGGAAAAAAAAACCATGAATGCGACGTGAAAAAGAACTTCGAGGCCCACCCCCCAACTAAGATGCTCTGACAAACTCTGCCAATAGAAGGTGCTTTTGCCCCACAGACCGAGCAATGCGATGGCATAGAGAACGCCGGCCGTCGACTTGTAAAATGCGCGCTCGATTTCATGAAACGGCGTACCGGCCAACGCGAAAAGACCGCCCAATGCGACCTGATAAAAGAAAATCAAAAAACTACTGGAAAACCCGTGCATGCCTTGATTCTCAAGCCGGAGATGACTTTTGCGCAACGTGCATGCATACCGCGCCGTTCATAAACTTGCAGGTCGCGACATTTGCAAATCCGGCGCGTTGGATCAGCTTTTCGACATTCTCGGGGGTATGAAACTGGCGAACCGATTCAGACAGATACCGGTACGCATCGCGGTCGCTTGATAACAATGCGCCGATCCGGGGCATCAGGCGATAAAAGTAAATGGTGTAGAGTGTCGAGAACCAGCTCGCGGACGGCGGATACATGTCTAAAGAAACGAACTTAGCGCCGGGCTTGAGGACGCGGAAGGCCTCGGCAAATAAAAGCGACAAATCGGAGACGTTGCGCAGCACAAAGGCCGTCATGGCACCATCGAAGATTGCGTCCCTAAACGGCGAAGCCATAGCGCTGCCCATGACAAACGCGGTGTTTTCACCCCAGGTAAATGTGGCCTGTTTGGTGCGGGCTAGCTTTAGCATTTTCAGGGAGAAATCCAAGCCGACGATGCGCGCGGTGCCCGTGGCTTCCTTTACGGCGGTGAACGCTAGATCGCCGGTTCCGCTGCCGATATCGAGAAGAAGCGAATTTCCGCCCGTCAGAATGCTGCGAATCGCTCGACGCCGCCAGCGCACGTCAAGGCGAAAACTGATGACGCGATTGAGTAAATCATAGCGTCCCGCGATCCGGTCGAACATGTTCTGAACGGCTCGGTCGCGCGGAGAGTTTAAAGCGGACATCAGCAAAGATCTAAACTACAGGATCGATGCGCGGAAGATCAGCGAGAGATGTGGTTAGAAATCTCGATCGATGATCAGCTGCACTAGAGTTTTGAGTCCGTTACGGTACAGCGATGGCGGCAGTTTTTTGACCGATTTAAGGGCTTCTTGCGCATAGCGCTTGGAGAGCAATTTGGCTTCCTGGATCGCGGAACTCGTCTTAATGGCCGTCAATGCGGCTAAAATTTGCTCCTCGGTCGGCTTGCTGCAGTCGAACGTTTTACGCACCATTGCATCGCCGCCGTTCATGGCCAGAATGATCGGCAAAGCCGGGTTGCCATCGCGCAAATCCATTCCGGTCGGTTTGCCGAGCAGCTCGGCATTTCCCACCACGTCAAGAATGTCATCGACCATCTGGAATGCGATGCCCATGTTCAGTCCATAGCGTTCGGTCTCGTCCACCAAAGAAGGATGGGCGCCGGCGAGATAAGCGCCGACCTTCGCGCCGGTGTGAAAAAGCGATGCGGTTTTCCGTTTGACGATCTCCACGTAGTGTTCAAGCGTCACGGCCCGGTTGCGATTGAAATGGCTCTGCAAGATCTCCCCTTCAGTAAGTAGCGTGCAGGCGTCCGCGGTCCATTGAACTACGGTCTCGTCGAATTTTCCGGCGAATTCGAACGCTTTAATGAATAGAAAATCTCCCGCGACCAGCGTCGACTTGAGGCCGAATTTCTTGAATGCGGAAACTTTGCCCCGGCGCGTCTCGGCGCCGTCTATGATGTCGTCGTGCAGCAGCGTGGCGGTGTGAATAAGCTCGATTGCCGTCGCGATATCGACGATATCCCGGATGCGTTGTCCGCCAAAGGCGAAATACGCTAAGAGCGTCACCATCGGCCGAACTCGCTTGCCTCCGCCATGGATCAAATGCGCGGAAATATCGGTGAGATCGCGCTCTCGGGAAGCGATAGCGCGAACCAGATTCGCTTCGACAAGTTGCAGCTCCTCGGTGACGCAGCTAAACGGATCATTGCTTCCCTGAAGCAAGGGAATTCTCCGTTCGACATCGAGTGCAATGCTGGAATCTGCCGGCGATGTATTGATTTTTGTTTCTCGGATCAGAGACGCTCCGCGCGCCGATCAAAAGCTAGCTCGGAAAATGGCATAGATCACTACATTGGTCAAGTCAGACTTGGTGCCGCGATGATCGCGCCATGAATCGTCCGGCAGCGAGCCGAAATTCATCGCGCGCGGCAATGAAAAACTCGCTGTGTGTTGAAATATCGGCGATTTTCCTTGACAAAATTGAGCCACCCCGAATATATAACGCCAAAGACCTGGACATTGTTTCATTCGATAAAACATAAAATGGTGTAGAAGGAGGGGAGAGCAATGGAGTTTACATTGTTTATTTTGCGGTGGATTCATTTTTTGGCGGGCATTACTTGGATCGGAATTCTTTATTATTTTAATTTCGTGCAGACGCCGTTTTTCGCGGAGACCGAAGCGCCGGTCAGGATCGGAGCGATTCAGAAGCTGGTGCCGCGCGCGCTGTGGTGGTTTCGTTGGGGCGCAATGGTCACCTTCCTTGCCGGTATCCTGATGTACATCATGCGCATGAGCGAAATGGGAGCGGGCCTGTTCTATTCATCGTCCTATGGTGTGACGATTACCGTCGGCGGGTTGATCGGCACCATAATGTTTTTAAACGTCTGGCTTGTGATTTGGCCGAACCAACAGATCGTCATTGCCTCGACCAATCAGGTAGCTTCCGGGGGCCAGGCCCTGCCCGCCGCCGCCGGCGCCGCTCGGCGCGCCGCTTTGACTTCTCGAACCAACACCGTTTTTTCGATCCCCATGCTCTTTTACATGGGAGCCGCCAGCCATTATTCCGCGATGGTGGGCTCAATGGGTCCATGGGGTTCACACGGATATTTCTGGTTTATCGTGATCGTTCTGGTGGGGGCCTTTGAATGCAACGCGCTGATAGGCACTCAAGGCGTGGCGAAACAACCGCTCGATTCAGTGAAGGGAGCCCTCTGGTTTGGCTTCCTGTTGACTGGGATACTGTTTTTGCTGACGCTCGGGTTGACGTAGGTCGCGAGCGTTACTTGCCCAAGTAGGCGGCCAGGTGTGGAATATCGTCTTTCAGAAACGGGAATTGCGGCATCACCTTCGTCGGCCGTTTGGGCCTGTAGCCCGGTGGATAGTTGGTGCTGAGCACGCGGGCCTCTAGCAGTTCTTTAGAAGACCCCTTGATAGCCGGCCCGATAGGTCCATCTCTGGATGGATCGTTGTTGTGGCAAGCGACGCAGTTCGCCAGGTAGACGGCTCTGCCTCTTGCGGCGTCAGCAGTTTTTACTGACTTTGACGAGTCGTCTGAATCTTTCGAACAGGCCGCCAGGGTGAAGACACATAACCCAATCAAGAATAGTTTCATCGATAGTCCCGTGGCTCGGTCGAATTGCTGTCTTCATGGCATCGCGACTATCGGGTTCAATTCCAATACCGCGGCGATGAATCCGTCAGGCTCACATCTCAAGCTTCTCTAGCAGAATTTTGCTTCACCTGTCGCATGTATAGGCTCCGCATCCAGCCGAACTGCCGCGCAGCGCGCGGTTCTTATTATATAATTAATCGTTGCCGCGCATGCGGGAAAGATCCGCCGAACGTTAGAGAAACTTGGGTTTATGTGATAGGTATTGACATTACGACTTGGTGCGAAAGGGGGGAATCGAACCCCCACGGGAGTTACCCCACAGGATCCTGAATCCTGCGCGTCTACCAATTCCGCCACTTTCGCGCAGTTAGCTCATACCCATCGATGGCTGTTTTTATCTAACTTGAGGTCAGGGTCTTGTCAAGTTTGTCAGGAACGACGCGACATGAGTAGGATATTGGTCATACAACCGCATAAAATGTTGCAACACGCTTTTTCGGTCGCTCTTTTTCCCGAGCATCATGTAGAAGTTATGGAAATGTTTCCCGACGCTGCAGCTGTGAAAGATATCGACTTGGTTATCGTGGATGCTGCAGCCCTGCGAGAACGTGACTCACTGACGACGCGGGACCTTGGCGATGTGCAAAATTGGAAGACTCCGACGATTTGGATTGACCGAGCCGCTGTGGCGCAAGCTCCGACAAGCGAGAAGTTGATGGTGATAGACCAAGCGATAAGTAAAGACGCACTGCAAAAAGCGTTGGCAGAATGTTTGGGAACGACGAACACCGCGAACCAATCGGCTAATCCGAAAAGCGGCCGTGTGGAGTCGCCTTCGTCAACGAAGGGGCAAAGTGCAGCTACGGACATAGAAGGCCAAGTGATTGATCTCGTGGAGGTCGTCGACGAGGGGTCGATGCGCGAAAAATCGAAAGCACCGCAGCAGAAGACGAAATAAATGCATGCAACTATCGAAGGCTTATAGTCATAAAGATATCGAGGCGAAATGGTACAACCACTGGATGAAATCCGGGTTGTTTGAACCAACGAAGGGCGCCGGTGCGGGTTTTTCTATGGTGATCCCACCGCCGAACGTTACCGGTTCCCTGCATATGGGGCATGCCCTCAACAATACACTCCAGGATATTCTTTGCCGCTATAAACGCATGGACGGTTACCGTGTGCTTTGGGTCCCCGGCACGGATCACGCCGGCATCGCGACGCAAAACGTTGTCGAGCGCCAGCTTGCCCAAAAGGGAATCAGCCGGACGCAACTGGGGCGCGAAAAGTTCATCGAAAAAGTCTGGCAGTGGAAACAGGAAGCGGGCGACGTGATCCTGCACCAACTGAAAGCGCTGGGAGTTTCCTGCGACTGGAGTCACGAGCGATTCACCATGGACGAGGGGTTGTCGCGCGCAGTGCGCGAGGCGTTCGTCCAATTATGGGAAGATAAACTTCTCTATCGCGCAGAACGACTGATCAATTGGTGTCCCCGCTGCAAAACCGCGTTGGCCGATATCGAAGTGGTACACGAAGAGTCGGACGGCAATCTCTGGCATATTAGCTATCCCTTCGCCGACGACCCGTCGCAGGCGCTCGTGGTAGCGACGACTCGGCCGGAAACGATGCTCGGCGATACGGCGGTGGCGGTGCATCCGGATGACGAGCGCTACAGGAACTTAATCGGTAAAAAGATTCGCTTGCCGATCACGGGACGTGTCGTTCCGCTTATCGCCGATCCCTTCGTCGATCGCGAGTTCGGCAGCGGCGCGCTAAAAATCACGCCGGGACACGATTTCAACGACTTCGAAATCGGCGAGCGCTTCGGCCTGGATAAAATCAAAATATTCGACGCCGACGCGCGCGTCGACGCGGCGGCGTTCTCAGGTCGCGGCGAGAGCGGCGAATGGATTGAGCGTTATCGCGGCAAAGACCGCTTCGATGCGCGGAAGCTCATCGTCGCCGAGTTAAAAGAGAATGGATTTCTGGAAAAAAGCGCCGTTCACAAACTTGCGGTGGGGCGATGCTACCGTTGCCAGACAGTGATCGAGCCCTACTTGACGCCGCAGTGGTTCGTTGACATCAAACCGTTGGCCGAGCCGGCGACGAAGGTGGTGCGCGACGGCAAAATTCAGATTATCCCCGAAGCCTGGAGCAATTCCTATTTTGCCTGGATGGAAAACATCAAAGACTGGTGTATCTCGCGGCAGATTTGGTGGGGCCACCAGATTCCCGCTTGGTACTGTAAGCGCTGCGATGCGGCAAACCTTATCGCCGGACCCGACGGCGATTATTTACTCACCAAAGACGCAATTCCCATCGTCGGGCGGCAAGCTCCGCAGCAATGTCCGAAGTGTGACGGCACGGAATTGATCCAAGACCCCGATGTTCTCGATACCTGGTTTTCTTCCGGGCTGTGGCCGTTCTCGACTTTGGGCTGGCCCGACAACACGGACGATCTCAAGACTTTTTACCCGACATCCGTATTAGTCACCGGGTTTGATATTTTGTTTTTCTGGGTGGCGCGGATGATCATGATGGGACTTAAATTCATGGGTGAAGTGCCGTTCCGTGATGTTTACATCCACGCCCTGGTGCGCGACGAACAGGGGCAGAAGATGTCCAAATCGAAGGGGAACGTCATCGATCCGCTCGAGGTCATGAATCAGTATGGCACAGATGCGTTCCGCTTCACACTTGCCGCGATGGCTGCCATGGGACGCGATATCAAGCTCGCGGAAGATCGCATCGCTGGTTATCAGAATTTTGTCAATAAACTTTGGAACGCCTCACGCTTCGTGCAAATGAATCTGGCCGGCGCGAGTGACGCCAGACACGACGGATACGATGTGCTGTTCGATAATAACTTCGAATTGACTGACCGTTGGATTCGTTCGCGCCTCGCCTCGACCATCGTCGAAGCGCGCAAAGCGATCGAGGCGTACCGGTTCAACGATTATGCCAACATCCTTTATCAGTTTACCTGGCATGAGTTCTGTGACTGGTACATCGAGATGAGTAAGCTGGCACTCAACGGTACCGTCGGCGACGATCCGGCGAAGAGCCGCGAATTCCTGTCGGCATTGTTGGATCAAATTCTCCTGCTGCTTCATCCGATTATGCCGTTTGTGACCGAGGAGATTTGGCAGGTGTTCGGTGACACCCGCAAAAGCATCATGGTGCAGCCGTATCCGACGGCGCCATCAACCTGGATTGACGCGGACACGGAGACAAAAATGGCGTTTCTGATGGGCGTTGTTCGCGCCATCAGGAATCTTCGCACCGAAATGAACTGCCCGCCAG
>Ga0075423_10003524_pt1 | contig 14399 bp, 13 predicted proteins | sample SoiMethybrSBSTD2_FD_80114 | JGI IMG/M metagenome (GOLD analysis project Ga0075423, IMG submission 80114) | Bulk soil microbial communities from a Populus tree surrounding site in Tennessee, USA - Soil MetaG P. TD hybrid SBSTD2 | ecosystem: Environmental > Terrestrial > Soil > Tree plantation...
CTGACGCGCCACTTGCCAGCGGCTGGCACCGAGCGCGAGCCGCATGGCGATCTCGTAGCGGCGTGCGCTGGCGCGCGACAGCAGCAGGCCCGCCACAGTCGTGCACGCAATCAACAGCACGAGGCCAGCGATCGCCAGGAGGATCACGAGCGGACGCGTGTATTGCTGCCGCAGCGGCGTTTCGCTACCGGTCGCCGCCGACGCGACCTTCAGGCCGATCGAGAGAAACTCGCTGCGCCGATCGCCGGAGAAGCCGGCCGGCAGCGCCGCGTCGCGGGCGTCCGGCCACACTGCGGCGAGCTGCGCACGCGCCTGTTCAATCGTGACCGACGGCCGCAGCCGACCCATCATGCCGACGTTTCGTGCCGGGGTCGCCGCAAATGTCGACGGGGTTCGGCCCGAGATCAGCGGCGCTGCGGTCAGAGGAATCGTGAGATCAGGCTCGGTGACGATGGAAAAGCCGGTAAAGCCCGCCGGGCCGACGCCCACCACCGTGAACGGCTGGTTCTCGATGCGGATGGTCCGGCCCACGATCGATCGGTTGCTGCGGTAATTGCGCTGCCAGAACCCGTGGCCCAGTACCACAACGGGCTGCGCGCTGGGCGGACTCAGCGTCATGTCACCGGCAGCAAGCAAGCGTCCGGCTTCAGCAGTGATTCCGAGCGCGTCGGGCATGTTGCCGGTTGTCGCCCACAACAGGCCCTTCATCGCGGTGCCGTTGTCGCTCACGGTCACCAGTGGACCGGCCCACATGCCGATGACGTCCGTGAAGACCTGCTGGCGAGCGGACAGCTCTCGGAACAACGCATACGTCAGCTGCGCGTCTCCCTGCAGCCTCGCCGTCGTTGACACCTGGACCAGCGTCTTGGGATTCCGAACTGGGAGCTCGCGCAGGACGAGCGCGTTGAGCAGGCTGCCGATCGCCGCAACCGCGCCGACAGCGAGACCGAGCGAGACCGTCGCTGTGATTGCGATCCCCGGCGCTCGACGGTAGATCCTCATCGCCTGCGCGACATCGCGTCGAAGCATCTCGACGAGGCGCGGAAACACGCGTCGACCCTCATCAAGCCTCGTGCCAGCCTTTCCGTGCGCAGACCGAGCGATTCGTTAGCCAGAGACGCGGAGATGGCGGCGGGAGCGTTCGTTCATGGGACGACGCTGTCTCGGCACGAACAACCGCACCGGCTTCTCACGCCACGACCGCCCGCGGTCGCGACGACTGCCGCTTGACACTCATTTGCATATCCCAAAGGAGATCGACTATCTTCTTTGGTATGTCCAAAGGAAGCGGTCAACCCCGATCAGAGGTGCTGCAGGGCACGCTCGATCTGATGATTCTCAAGACGCTCAAAGCCATGGGCCCGCTGCATGGCTTCGGGCTGGCGCGGCGCATCGAGCAGGTGAGCGAGCACGTGCTCGTGCTCAACGAGGGCACGGTCTACACGTCGCTGCTGCGGCTGCAGCAGCGCGGCTGGATCTCGTCGCAGTGGGGCACGTCGGACAACAATCGCAAGGCCCGTTTCTACGCGATCACCAAGCGAGGACTGAAACAGCTGGAACGCGAAACCGACGACTGGCAGCGGATCTCCTCGGTCATCGGGCGCATCCTCGGTCAGGAGAGTCAGTCATGAACGCGCTGCGGGTGTTCATCGGCAAGATTCGCGCGCTGCGCTCGGGCGGAGGCGTTCCTACTGCCGACGACGAAGTGCAGGAGCACATCCGGCTTCTCACCGAGCGCTATGTGCGGGAGGGAATGCCCGCCGACGAGGCCGCACAGACGGCGCGTCGTCAATTCGGCAACATGACGCGCCTGCGCGAAGATTGGCGAGAGCAGCGGATGTTTCCCTCGCTCGAGTCGCTCTGGCGCGATCTGCGTCACGGCGCCCGCGCGTGCTGGAAGAATCCAGGCTTCTCGACTGCGGTCGTGCTCACGCTGGCCCTCGGCATCGGTGCCAACACCGCGCTCTTCAGCGTGTGCAACACGATTCTGTTGAAGCCGCTTCAGTACCAGGACCCCGACCGACTGGTGATGCTGTGGGAGCAGATACCGAGCGTCGATCGCATGCCGGTTGCCCCGGCGAACTTCGTCGACTGGCGGGCTCAGACCCACGCGTTCAGCGGCGTCGTCGCCATCAATCCTTTTCTCGCATTCGTGATGAATACCCCCGACGTCCCGGCGCGAGTGTCGGCGGCAGCGGTGTCGTGGGATTTCTTTTCCGTGTTGCAGGCGCCGCTGGCGATCGGGAGGAGCTTCCTTCCCGACGAGGATCGACCCGGGAGTAATTCCGTCGCCATTCTTTCGCATGCCCTGTGGACGGAGCGATTCGGCAGCCGACCCGAGGTCGTCGGCTCGACGGTCACGTTGAACGATCGCCGCTTCACCATCGTCGGCGTCCTGTCCGAGAACTTCGAGCTGGTCAACGGGATCGTCTTCAGAGGTCGCATGCAGTTCGACATCTGGATACCGCTGGCGCTCACCAGCAATCCGTCGCGGGGCTCGCATCCGCTGCGCGTGCTCGCGCGCCTCAAACCCGGCGTGACCCTCGAGAGGGCGCAAACCGATGCGAGCGCTGTTGCATCGAACCTGGCTCGCGCATATCCGGAAGACGACAAGGATCGCGGAATCGCCGTCGTTCCCCTGCACGATCAGGTAACCGGCGACGTGCGACCGGCGCTGATTACGCTGTCGGGCGCCGTCGGCTTCGTCCTGCTGATCGCCTGCGCCAACGTCGCCAACCTGATGCTCAGTCGCGGCACCGCACGTCGGAAGGAGATCGCCGTGCGGATGGCGATCGGCGCCAGCCGCCTTCGCGTGGCACGTCAGCTGCTCATGGAAAGCGCCGTGCTCGCCTGCATCGGCGGGGCTTTGGGCTTGCTGCTCGCGTTCGCGGCCGTTCGCCTTGCTGCGCCGTATCTGCCTTCCGATCTTGCGCGAGCGACTGGTTTCCCCGTGGACGCGCGCGTGCTGGTCTATACGGCACTGATATCGCTGGCCACGGGAGCGTTGTTCGGGCTTGCGCCGCTGTTCCAGGCGCGCCGCATCTCCGCATCCGAGTCGCTCCAGCACGGCACGCGGATCGCCGGCGGTTCGGCTCGGCTGCGCAGCGCGCTCGTCGTCGCCCAGATGGCGGTGACGATGATTCTTCTCATCGGCGCAGGTCTGTTGGCGAAGAGCCTGTGGACACTGCTTCACGTTCCTCCGGGATTTCGAACCGACCACCTCGTGAGCGCCCGCCTGACGCTGCCCCGAAGCCGTTTTGCAGATACGGCCCGCGTGTCGGCGTTCCATCGCGAGCTGATCCAACGGCTGCAGGACTCTCCAGGCATTGAAGCGGCTGGACTGGCTGCCTATTTGCCGTTGAGTGGCCAGGATAACGGATGGGCATTCTTCATCGAGGGCCGTCCGCCGCTGCCGGTTGGCGTCTATAACGTCGCCAAGTATCGACCGGTCAGCGAAGGCTACTTCGAGACGATCGGAATGCCGATGATGGCCGGACGGGCATTCACGGCCGCCGATCGCGCGGATGCTCCGCGCGTGGTCGTGATCAATCAATCGATGGCCCGCACCTACTGGGGTAGAGAGAATCCTGTCGGACAACGGCTGCGATTCGGCGCCCCCGACTGGCGCACGATCGTAGGTGTCGTCGGCGACGTCCGGCACGAAGCACTCGACGACGATGCGAAGGCGGAGATGTATGTGCCATTCGCCCAGACGCCGCAGCCCGAAACCATATCGACCGTCATCGTGAGAACCTCGATCGATGCTGCAGCGATGACCAAAACGCTGCGCGACGCAGTGTCGGCGGTGGACAACTCGGTGCCGCTGGATTTGGCCAGAACCATGGAGCAGATCGTGTCGCTGTCGGTGAGCCAGCCACGATTCCGGACGGCGCTGCTGGTGGCATTCTCGATGCTGGCGCTGCTCATGGCATCGATCGGCGTCTACGGCACGACGAGCTATTCGGCGAGGCAGCGCATGCGCGAGTTCGGTGTCTACATCGCGATGGGCGCAACCACTCGCGACGTGCTTCGCACGGTGCTCGGACGCGCCACGATCCTCATCACGATCGGCCTCGCGGTAGGTGTTCTGGCGTCGCTGGGACTCACGCGTCTGCTGACGAAGTTCCTGTACGGCGTCACACCGCTCGATTCCACGACCTTTGTCGCGGCACCGATGTTTCTGTTCGTCATCGCCATGGTGGCGTGCTACTTTCCCGCGAGACGAGCCACGCGCGTGGATCCGCTGGTTGCATTGAGATATGAGTAACACCCCTGATGCCGAGAGCCGGTCATGAACGCGCCGCGTGTTTTGATCGCCAAGGTTCGCGTGTTGCTCTCGCGCCGAAGCGGCTCCGGTTCCAACGACGAGATCGACGAGCACATCCGGCTGCTGACCGAGCGGTACGTGCGTCAAGGGCTGTCACCGCACGATGCCGTGGCGGCGGCGCCAGTACTTCTCTTCGCCGTTGCCCTCGCCGCCAGCTACGTTCCGGCACGACGTGCGACCCGCGTGGATCCCATCGTCGCGTTGAGATATGAATAGTCTCGTGCATGACTCTCAGGGCCGCCTGAAGGCGGCGCCCACATTCGAAGTGCAGGCGGCCGTTACATTCAAGAGGGTCAAGACGCTCGGCCTCGCGTTGCCGGGCGTCGAAGTCGCAACGCGGTACGACGGCTCTCCTGTGCTGAAGCAGGGCGGCGCCTTCATGGCGGGCCTGACCACCCATGCCTCCGCCGAACCGGGATCGCTCGTCGTCAGAGTGAGCGTCGAGGAGCGCGAGTGGCTGCTGAACGAGGCGCCGGAGACCTACTACGTCACCGACTACCACCAGCCACATCCCGTCGTCCTGGTGCGTCTGTCGCGAATCGATCGCGACGCGCTTCGCGAACTGCTTTCGATGGCGTGGCGACAGACCCAGCCGAAGGCACGCCCTCCTCGGAAGCAGCAGCGTGGCGCGCATTTACCTTCATCTTCCAACGCAACGGGATCGATTCCGGCAGGTAGCACACGCGGTCGTCGCACGCCTGGTAGTCGAGCGCGCCCGTGATCGTGATCGTGGAATCTGCACCCGCCGATGATCGCTCCACGTCCCCAATCGTCATCGGCACCTGCAATCGAAACGACCCCTGATACACGGGCTGCGTCTCGTTCAACGGCTTGAAATAGTACGACTCCGCCAGCGGGTACACCGTCTGCGCAATCGTCAGCGCTCGCTGCGGCTCGATGGCGATCGTGATCGGCCGATATTTCGATCCCGGCGCATAGACATGCATGCGCGACTTCGGCGACACATCAACCGTCAGCATGATGCGATCACCCGCTGAAACGACGCGAGGGGACGCCGACACAGTGAACTTGAGATGTTTGGTCTCGCGCGTGGCGGCGGCTTGTGCGGCCAGAAGCGCGTTGGCCACGGCCAGCATCAGCACCACCGCCGCCGACGCGCTGCGGCGGAGGCTCACGATCAGAGGCCGAGCGCCTTCTGTATCGAGCGCTCGAGCTCCTTTTCGTCGCCGGCCTTATAGCCGGCGTGACTCGAGATCACCTGGCCCTTGGCATCGAGCAGATAATGCGTCGGCGTCATCCGCAGGTTGTAGCTCATGGCGAGCGCGCGATCGCCGAGCAGCACCGGCACGGTGTAGCCGTGCTCCTTCTGCCACGGGGCGATCAGCCTCTCTTCGTTGGTGATGACGTTGATCCAGACCATCGACAGGCCGCGATCCTTGTACGAGTCGTAGATCTTCTGCACCGACGGAAACGCGGCGTTGCAATACGGGCAGGTCGGGTAAAAGAAGACGACGAGCGTTGTCTTGCCGAGAACCTCAGATAGCGATCGCTGCGATCCGTCGAGCGATTTGAGCGCGAACGGCTTGAACTTGTCGGCCGCGAAAGCCTGTTCTGGCAGCATGGTGCCCAACAACAGCGCCGCACAGACCCAGGTACCGAATCTCATTGCTGCTGTTCCTCTCGCGTCCGTCCGGGCGCGGGCATGACGCGCGGCGTCGCCGGCTGATCGCTGACAGCCGGCGTCTGCGACGCATGCGTGCGGCCGCCGAGGCGCATCGAGTAGGTACCAATCGCGACGTATTCGGGGAACGTCGAGTCGCCGCGCGCGCCGGTGTACGGATTCGGGAAGCGATTGTAGTAGTAGCCGATCGGCACGTTGAACGAGATCGCGTGGCGCCCCGCTGCTATCGTCACGCCCGGCTCCCAATACATCTCGACACCTGGACGACGGAATCCATCGGAGCGGCCGATCAGATCGTAGCGCGGCACACCCTCGACCCGCCACGCAATGGATGCCGCAATGTGTCTGGTGACGCCAACCGACGTCCCCATGCGTGCCACGAACTGATCCGACACGGTGTTGACGTTCGTCGGTGTCGCGGTGACCAGCGTTCCGCGCGTGGGCGCGCCGGTGTCACGCGCGTTGACCATGTAAGTCGCCGAGCTGAAGGTCGTGAAGCGACCCATGGTCTTGTAGCCCTGCACGTCCCAGATCATCCCCCAGCCGCCATCGCCCGGGTTCACGGAGATGTCGACGTAGCGCACGCTGTTGTTGTTGCCGTTGCCGTCGGGGAACACGTCGGTCGACGCATTGTCGCCGGTCGGGAACTTGACGCCGCCGCCCACGAGCACGTTCCAGCTGTGCCCAGACGACGGGCTCAGCAACGCGACGCGAGCCAGTGTGGTGATGTCGCCGATGCCGTGCGCGTTCTCGTTGGCGCGAGCCGCAGGACCGCCAGCACGCGGCGAAGGAATGCCCCACGACGCTTCGACGTACGGGATGCCCGCATTCAGGCTGATGCGCGGTGTCAGCTGATACCCAATCGTCGCCGTCATCGAGTTCTGACGATTGACGACATAGGTCTGCTCGGTCTCACGCTGAATCTGCCGCACCGTGCCGTTGTAATGATGGTCGGCCGTCGAGTTGCGCCCGGTGAGCGTGACCGTCCACGTGCCGACTTCCTCGTCCACCGAGCCGGTGGTGCCAAACATCGGCGAAGTCTGGCGGAAGAGGATACAGCCCTGGGCGGAGGCAACGGAGGCGCTCCCGATGAAAACGGTCAGAGTGGCGGCTGCAACGACAACGGCGGAAAGACGCATTCGGTTGGGTTCCTCGTAGAGCGCATAGGTTATGGGGACGAGCCGACCAGCTCAATAGTCGGAAGGGGGTAATGCGATCCTGCTACTCGAGGAAGCGGAGGAGTCGGAGGGAACGGACAAAGAATCACACGGAGAACGGAGGGAACGGAGATCTCTTTGGTTTGCAGCTGCTGCGCGAATTCTGCGTACTTTGCGTTGTCCCAGGTTCGCGGGAACTGCGATTCCCAAAGCACGATAAGTGGCTGTGGCGCGAGATTCGCCGCGGGCGCGCCGTTTGCTATGTGTGACGGCCATGTTGATTGACGCAGCGTTCAACCCGACCACCGAGCGGATTATCGGTGCGGCAGTTGAAGTGCACCGCACGATTGGCCCGGGCCTGCTGGAGTCGACGTACCTCGAATGCCTCGAATGCGAACTCGCGGAACGCGGCCTTCGGTACGAGCGAGAACGGGTGGTGACGATCGTCTACAAACAGAAACGCCTGAAGAAAACCTACAAGCTCGATCTCGTCGTCGAGAATCTCGTTGTCGTGGAGGTCAAGTCGGTCGCGGCCCTTCTCGGGGTTCACGATGCCCAAGTCATCACATACCTAAAGTTGACGGGATATCCCGTAGGGCTGCTCATGAATTTCAACGTCGCGAAGTTGATGGTTGGGGGCGTGAAGCGATTGGTCCACCCAGACGAATTACGCAAGCATCGCGCTCGCAGCCGCGAGAGTGATCGACCAGTTGTGTGAGTATTCTCCGTTCCCTCCGTTCTCCGTGTGAATTCTTCTCCGTTCCCTCCGTTCTCCGTGTGAGTCTTTCTCCGTTCCCTCGTCTCCCAGGTTTCCCCGAACCCGACTAGAATGCCGCGCATGCCCACGCGCCGCGAGTTCCTCTCAACGCTTTCCGTCGCAGCGGCAGGCTCGATGCTGTCGACGCTAGCGTCCTCTGCGCAAGCACCAACTGCGAGGCGCATCGATATCCATCAGCACTTCGTCTCCCCGAGCTTCCTCGCCACGCTCGGCGCGAAGAATGCCATCGCACCGGTTCCTGGCTTCGCCGCGTGGAAAGGGTACTCGCCGGCGCGTGCGGTGGAAGCGTTGGATCGCGTCGGCATCGCCACGGCGATGCTGTCGATCACCGCGCCCGGCGTATGGTTCGGCGACGTGCAGGAGGCGCGCACGCTCGCGCGCGAGATGAATGAGTACGCCGCAGCGAAGATGGTCGGCGACTACAAAGGGCGGTTCGGTCTGTTCGCGGTGCTGCCGCTGCCCGACGTGCCGGGCAGCCTGCGAGAAGTCGAGTACGCGTTCGACACGTTGAAAGCCGACGGTGTCGGCCTGCTCACCAGCTACGGCAGCGCGTGGCTCGGCGATGTATCGTTCACGCCGCTGCTCGAGGAATTGAATCGGCGCCAGGCGGTGGTCTATACGCATCCCACGGATGCCATGTGCTGCCAGAATCTGATTCCGCGTGTAGCGAATCAAATGCTCGAGTACCCGACTGACACCACGCGCACGATCGTGAGTCTGGTTGTCAGTGAAGCGGCGACGAAATATCCGGATATCAAGTTCATCTTCTCGCATGCCGGAGGCACGATCACCGCGATCGCCGGACGCCTGCTCGGTGCCGAGATGACGGCGGACAATCTTGCGCGCACGCCTGCTGCCAACTCGCGGCTGTTTCATCTTCGCCGTTTCTACTACGACACCGCGGGCTCGGCGAATCCGGTGAACATGAATGCGCTGAAGACGCTGGTCCCAACGTCTCAGATTCTCTTCGGCACCGACGCACCGTTCTTCGATGGCGCGCCGCAAGCCGCGGGTCTTCAGACTGCCGGGTTCACGCCCGAAGAGTTGCGAGGGGTCGAGCGCGACAACGCGGCGAAGCTACTGCGGCGGGTCTAAAGACCCGCCTCTACATACGGCGAATCGACACTCGTCGAGGCGGGTCTTTAGACCCGCCGTGGTTTAGACCCGACGTGCAACGACGCGATCAACGCCGCGAGATCGCGCGGAAGCGGCGATTCGAAGTGCAGCTCGCGTCCATCGACTGGGTGACGAAACCCCAGCCGATGCGCGTGAAGCGCCTGGCGCGAAAACGTGATCGCGGGCGTGGCGTCTCGCGCTGCGTATTGCCCCTCGCCGATCAGCGGATGTCCGCGCAGCGCGGCCTGAATCCGGATCTGATTGCGCCTGCCCGTTCGGAGACGGACTTCGATCAGCGAGGCCTCGCGAAACGATTCGATCACGCGGTACTCGCAGATCGCTTCCATCGCACGCGGATCGCGCGCGGCGGCGACGGTCTGCTTGAGCGCTCGCGGATCCCACGCCAGCCGATCGCTCCACGTGCCATGCTGCGGCACGGGATGACCGTCAACGACTGCCCAGTACACACGCTCGGGCTCGTGGCGGATGAACTGCTGCTTCAACGTTTCTTGAGCGCGAGCGCTTCGCGCAAACAGCACGAGACCCGACGTGTCGCGATCGATCCGATGCACGGGAAACACGCGACGCCGGCGGTGCGATCGAAACCGCTCCTCGATCATCGACGCGACCGACGGCGCCCGCTCGCGTCGCGCAAGCGGCACAGTCAGCAGACCGGCCGGCTTGTCGACCACAACGATGACCTCGTCCTCGTAAACGATGACGAGATCGCGAGCGGCTGAGGAGGAGCGCCGTTTCACCATTCAAGCGAAAATGAAAAGTAACGGCTGAGCCATAGCGGGGACAACGGTCCGCACGAAGTTTTGGACAAAAGAAATTGGCGTTATGGATCGCATGGCGAGTCACCTATGAAGCCGGCGCGAAACCCGCATCGTCGAGCGATGGCACGAGGGCACGCCCATTGCAACAACGTCATCCATGAAGTCGACACTCCCGATCCTGCAATGCGGAAACTGCGAGCCGCTGAAAGCATCCGTACACGGCGCCGTACTGGGCCTGTCAGCGCTCTGTGCGGCGTACAACCTCGCGGCGTGGCTGACCCGTCATCAAATGCATCTCGCCATCAACACGCTGCTCTACGGCACCTTGGTCGCGTGGGAAGCGGTGCACGTCCGGCATCATCTCGACGTTCCGCCGCGCAGAATCGCAATCGTGCCCAACGGCGTGCCCAACAATCGCGTCGCGTAGCCGCCACGGCTCATCGCGCTCTTCGTGCGGCCGACCGGTCGTAGACGATCTCGCCACCGACAATCGTCATCTGTGCGGTGGTCTTGAGGATGTCAGCGGGCGGCACGCGCATGACGTCGCTCGAGAGCACGACGAGATCCGCCAGCTTGCCGCTCTCGAGCGAGCCGGTGAGCGATTCGGCGTGGGCCGCGAACGCAGCGCTCGTCGTGAACGACACGAGAGCTTCTTGCCGCGTCATGCGCTGGTCGGCCATCCATCCGTCGCCGGGCTGACCCGAAGCATCTTGGCGCGTGATCGCAGCATAAAGACCTCGCATCGGATCGGGCTCTTCAACCGGAAAGTCCGAGCCGTTTGCAATCACGGCCCCGGTCGCCAGAATCTTTCGCCACACATACGCGCCTTCCTCCATGCGTGCGCGTCCGATGCGGGCCGGCACCCACGGCATATCCGAGGTGGCGTGCGTCGCCTGCATCGAGGCAATCACGCCGAGGGCCGCGAAACGAGGAATCTCAGTCGCGTCGAGAATCTGCGCGTGCTCGACGCGCATGCGCAGCGCGCGAGCGCCCGGCACTTCCCGCTGCACGCGCTCGAACGTATCGAGCACGATCCGGTTGGCGCGATCGCCGATCGCATGCACGGCCGTCTGAAACCCAGCCTTCGATGCCGCCAGCGTTTGCGCGTAGATCTCCTCCGGCATCGTCGTCAACAAACCGCGCGAGCCCGGTTCGTCATCGTAGGGTTCCAGCATCGCGGCGCCGCGCGAGCCGAGCGCCCCGTCAACGACGATCTTGATCGCACGCACCGCGAGCCGATGGTTCGCATAGTCGGTGACGGGTCGCTTCGCGAAGAACGGCTGAAGGAAGGCGAGCGGGCCGCGCAGCATGACGTAGAGACGTGTCTTGAGACGTCCGGCATCGATCAAGCGTTTGTAGGCGTCGACGGTGCGGCCGTCAGTGCCCGCATCATGCACCGTGGTGATGCCGAGCCGCCGCATCTCACCATCGGCGAGCAGAATCTGCTCCTCGAGCTGACGATCGCTCACCGCAGGAATCCGTGACGACACGAGCCCCTGAGCGTTGTCGATCAACACGCCTGTCGGTTCGTTGCCGGCGCCACGGATGATTCGACCTCCTGCGGGATCGGTCGTTGCTGCAGTGAGACCCGCCAGCATCATCGCCGCGCGATTGGCAAGGCCGGCGTGCCCATCGACGCGGGTCAGATACACCGGGTTGTTCGGCGATACGGCGCTGAGCGCGTGGTGCGTCGGGAACCGGGTGTCGGCCCACTCGTTTTGGTCCCATGCGCGGCCGAGGATCCACTCGCCAGGTCTGGCCTTGGCGACGCGCTCGCGAACGCGATCGACGATCTGCTGATAGCTCGTGGTACCGCGCAGATTCAGCGACTGCAGGAAGGCGCCCAGACCGGTAAAGTGCCCGTGCGCATCGTGAAGACCCGGGATCACGGTGGCTCCGCTCAGATCGATGACGCGCGTGGACGAGGCCCGGAGCTTGAGGACGTCGGCGTCGGATCCGACACGCACGATGCGATCGCCTTGAACCGCGATGGCTTCCGCGATCGTATTCGCGGGGTTAACCGTATAGATCCGCGCGTGGTGGAGGATCAGACTTGGTTCGCCGGTTTGGGCTGCGGCAACCGCGGCGCACAGGGCGAAAGCGGCGACCACACCGAGCGGCACACGCGTCATGTCTCCCTTATCATCGCAGACGAATCGGCCCATAATTCAACCCACGTGGTGACGGACGGACGCGACGGGGCGCTCATCGCGGTCAAAGTGATCGCGCGGGCGTCGAAGTCCGCAGTGTCCGGCATCCGCGATGGCGCTCTGCTCGTACGGCTCAGTGCGGCTCCCGTCGACGGAGCCGCCAACGCTGAATTGATCGACGTGCTCGCCGGGGCGCTCGGTGTTCACAAGCGCGCGGTGACGATCACGTCGGGCGAGACCTCGCGTCGTAAGACCGTACTGATCGCGGGCGTGAGCGCGGCCGCGGTTATTACCAAGTTGAGTCTGTGACCACGCACGAAGGCCCTGGCCCGCCGAAACCCATCGGCGAAGGCGGCCGTCCGATCGCCGACTTCGTCATCGAGCACGCCGACCTGATCGCGACCAGCAAAGGGCCTGCGCCCAAGCGCGGACCGTCGCAGCATCATTTCGTCAGAGAGCGCGAGAGCCTGATCGCGTCACGCGACGGCGTGATCGTGTTCGTCGGTCGGCGCGACGAGGCGTCGGCAGCGATCGACATCGCGCCAACGGCGACGCGCGTCGATGCGTCGGGATGCACGGTCATCCCCGGCTTGGTCGATCCTCACACGCACGCCGTGTTCGCCGGCAACCGCGACAACGAACTGCGTCAACGCCTGGATGGCGCCACCTACGAAGAGATCGCGGCATCGGGCGGCGGCATCCATGCGACGGTCGCGGCCACCCGCGCTGCATCGGAGGACGCCCTCGTCGAGGCGGCGCGGCCGCGCCTCGACGCGATGCTCGCGTCGGGGACGACGACATGCGAGATCAAGAGCGGCTACGGCCTGACCACCGACACTGAGCTGAAGATGCTGCAGGCGATTCGTCGACTCGATGTCGAGCATCCCATGGACATTGTCGCCACCTTCCTCGGCGCGCACGAGGTGCCGCCCGAGCTACGCGGCCGGCGGCAGGACTACATCTCGACGATCGTCAACGAGATGATTCCGCGCGTCGCCGCCGAGAAGCTGGCCGACTGGTGCGACGTGTTCTGCGATCGCGGCTATTTCTCCGTCGGCGAATCGGTGGCGATTCTCGAGGCCGGTGCCCGCGCTGGTCTGCATTCACGTCTCCACGCCGACGAGTTGGCATCGAGCGGCGGCTGTCGCGTTGCCGCCACTGTTCGCGCGCGCTCGGCGGATCATCTGATTCACGTCGACGATCAAGGGATCGATGAACTCTCGCGCGCAGGCGTGTGCGCGGTGCTGCTGCCGATCGCGGCGTTCTATCTGAAGCTGCCCTTTGCGCCGGCGCGGCGTTTGATCGAGCACCATGTGCCGGTAGCGCTTGCCACCGACATCAATCCCGGCGGTGGGTTATCGCCGTCGATGCCGTTTGCGATCGCGCTCGCCTGCTTCGGCATGCAGATGACGCTCGAAGAAGCGCTCGTGGCGGCGACGATCAACGCCGCGTGGTCGCTCGACCTCGCCGATCGTGTCGGCAGCCTCGAGGTCGGAAAGCAGATGGATGCGGTGTCGATCCGTGGCGCGCTCACCGAGCTGCTGCGCGTCGGCGTCCCGGTCGTCGATCGCGTCATCAAGCGGGGTAGCGTTGTGTTCGAGCGAAGCTGAGTACGTTCGTCGTCACGCGAAAGGGACCTCTTTCGTCGTGCCAAGCTCATGTGTGGCGCCAGGCTCGGTCGCCTTGCACGAATCATGAAGCGCTCTTGGCCGCGTCGGCGTAATTGAAGAACTAGAATCCCCCCGATGCCAAGCTCTGCGGATCGATCGGTGACCGATCTCCTGGACGCGTTCGCCTCGAGCCAGCCCGTGCCCGGCGGCGGCTCTGCCGCAGCATTGGCGGGGGCACTCGGCGCGTCGCTGTTGATCATGGTCGCCGGTATGTCGAAGACGCGCACCGGCGCGGCGAGCGAGCGCGCATCGTTGGATGACGCGGCCGTGCACCTTCGGCCGCTGCGCGCCACGCTCGCCGCCCTCGTCGATCGCGACAGCGAGGCGTACGCCGCGGTCGTCGCCGCGTACAAACTGCCGAAGGGAACCGATGCGGAGCAGTCATCTCGGCGCGGCGCGATCGAAGAGGCGATGCGCGGAGCCACCGAGACGCCGCTCGACACGATGCGGGCGTGTCAGCAGGCGCTCGCGGAGGCAGTGATCGTCGCCGGCGGCGGTGCGCGAAGCGCATCGAGTGATGCCGGCGTCGCCGTGGAGCTGCTCGGCGCGGCACTGCGCGGGGCCGCGCTCAACGTCGACACCAACATCGGCTCGCTCACCGACCGCGCCATGGCCGAGCGCATGCGCCAGCAACGTCAGGATCTCGAACGTCGCGGCGCGGCCGACGCCGCGCGTGCGCGCGCGTTGCTCGTGTGAGCGATGGCGAGGTCCGGCGACCTGCCTGCGCCAAGGCTACGGCGGGTCCGCCGAAGCGTTACGCGAAGGCGGAAAGCCGGACAC
>Ga0075423_10003529_pt1 | contig 14395 bp, 7 predicted proteins | sample SoiMethybrSBSTD2_FD_80114 | JGI IMG/M metagenome (GOLD analysis project Ga0075423, IMG submission 80114) | Bulk soil microbial communities from a Populus tree surrounding site in Tennessee, USA - Soil MetaG P. TD hybrid SBSTD2 | ecosystem: Environmental > Terrestrial > Soil > Tree plantation...
GCCGCAGCGCATCCTCGACCCCGAGCTCCCGCGCCTCCTGCTCGCTCAGCGGGCGGCGCTGTCCGTCGAACCGCCGGCTCCACAGGACGACGTTCATGCCGAAGCCGGCGGCCCGGCGGATCATTTCCTGCCCGATGCTGCCGACGCCGAGCAGCCCGAGGGTGCGGCCGAACAGTCCCTGCGCTTTGGAATACTCCTTCTTGTTCCACCTGCCGGCGCGCAGCTCAGAGACGTTGTCGGGCACCCGCCGATCGAGCGCGAGGATCAGCGCGAAGGCGAGCTCCGCGACCGCAATCGCGTTCTTCCCGGGACAGTTCGACACGTAGATGCCACGCCTGGACGCCGCGGCCACATCGATCGTGTTGTAGCCCGCGCCGGCGCGCACCACGAGCGACAGCCGGCCGGCATCGAGCATCGGCGCCGTGACCTTGGTGCTCCTGACCACGAGCACGTCGGCGCCGGTCGCCGCGATCGCGTCCCGCAGCGCGTCGTCTTTCAGATCCGGATCGCTGACGACCTCGCAGCCGGCGGCTTTCAGGCCGTCGATGCCGGACTGTTCGAACGTGTCGGCGATCAAGACCTTCATCTGGCGGCTGATTCAGATCTCATGGATCAACAACCCGTCCCGCAGCTTCGGCTCGAACCACGTGGACTTCGGCGGCATGATCCCGCCGGCGTCGCTGATGGCCATGAGGTCGGCGACGGTGACCGGGAACATCGAAAACGCGACCGCGGCGCGGCCGGAGTTGACCGCGTGCTCCAGCGCGCGGGTGCCGCGGGCGCCGCCGACGAAATCGACGCGCTTGTCGGTGCGGATATCGCCGATCTTCAGGAGCTTCTCGAGCACGTGGTGCTGCAGCAGGGCGACGTCGAGCCCGCTCGCGCGCGAATCGTCTTCGGGCGCCGCTTTCGCCAGGTCGACCGTGTACCACTGCCCGGCCAGATACATCGCGACTTCCCCCTTGTGCCGCGGCCGCGCCGGCCCGTCCGTGACGTGGAACTGCTTGCGCAGCTCCGCCAGGAACTGCTGCGGCGTCCTCCCCGCCAGATCGCGGACCGTGCGGTTGTAGGGAAGGATCTGCACCTGGTTGTCGGGGAAGGCCACGGCGATGAAGCGGCCGGCTTCTTCGGCCTCTCCCCTGCTCTTCAACTCGGCCCGCGTCCGGGCCGCGCTCGCGGCGCGATGGTGGCCGTCGGCGATGTAAAGCGCCGGCACCCCGGCAAAGCCCTCCACCAGCTGACGGGTCTCTTCCGCCGTCGCCGTCCAGATCGTGTGATGGACGTCGTCGTCGGCCGTGAAATCGAACAGCGGGGGGCGTGCGGCGACGCGCCGCGCGATCGCGTCGAGGGCGCCGGACGCTTTGTAGGTGAGGAACACGACCCCGGTCTGCGCGCCGAGCTCGATCATGTGCCGCGTGCGATCGTCCTCCTTGTCGCGGCGCGTGCGCTCGTGCTTCTTGATGAGGTCCTGCTCGTACTCGTCCATCGAGAAGCAGCCGGCCACTCCCGTCTGCTCGTGGCTCCCCATCTTCAGCCGGTACAAGTAAAGCGCTGGCTCCTCCTCGATGACGAGCGGCGCGCGTTTGCGGAGCGTGTCGAAGTTCGCGCGCGCCCGCGCGTACACCTGGTTCGAGTACGGATCCACGTGCGGCGGCAGGTCGATCTCGGAGCGGCTGACATGCAGAAAGCTGAGGGGATTGCCGTCGGCGAGCTCCCGCGCCTCCTCGGTGCTCACGACGTCGTAGGGGACGGATGAGACCGCGTCAGCGTTCTCGGGCGTGGGCCGCAATGCCCGGAACGGATGGATGAGGGCCATCCGGGTATTTTAGACCGCCTTGCTCAGATCAGGAGGAGACGGAGGCACCGGATCCCGAAACGGAGCAACGGAAACAACGGAGAGAACGGAGTATCAACTTGTTTGTGAGAAAGCCAACTGCATCATCCGTTCACTTCGTTGGCTTCGTTGCTCCGTTTTAGGAGATCCGGTGCCTCCGTCCCCTCCGAATAGCGCTCACTGCGCAGCGTGGACGGCTTCAGGCTTCTGACGGGAGGCCTCGGCGATGATGCTGGTCTCGATATGCTGGAGCAGGGCGTCGCGGGCGGACAGGAACGCGGCGCGATGCTGCGCCTGGATCGGCTCGCCGGGTGGCTGGCGGCGGCGCTCGGAGACCGGATCGACGAACTTGCCAGCCTTGAGCAGCCGGAAGTCGAGGTGCGGCCCCGTCGCTGCGCCGGTCGCGCCGACCCGGCCGATGACCTGACTCTGATCGACGGTGGCGCCGGCACGGATGCCGGGCGCGAACGACGAGAGGTGCAAATAGTACGTCTCGATGCCGCGATCGTGCCGGATGCGGACCTGGTTGCCGCCGGCGCCGGCCCAGCCCGCCGACACGACGGTGCCGCCGGCCACGGCGACGACGGCCGAGCCGTACGGTGCGGCGTAGTCGACGCCGAGGTGCGCGCGGATGTCGTGGTAGACCGGGTGCAGGCGCTGACGCGAGAAGCGCGATGTGATGCGCGGTTCGAACTTGAGCGGCGACACCAGGAAGAAACGCTTCAGCGACCGGCCTTCTTCGTCGTAGTACGCCGCCTTGCCGGTCTCGGGATTCACCCACCGGATCGCCTGGTGGGTCCTGCCGTCGGCCACGAAGGTCGCCGCCAGGATGTTGCCGTAGCCGGCGAACTGTCCCTCGCGCGTCGACTTCTCGAACAGCACCTCGAATCGATCGCCCTGCTGCAGGTCGCTGTTGAAGTCGATCTGACCGCCGAAGATGTCCGCGAGCGCCATCGCGAGTTGAGTGTTCTCGCCGGTCACACCCATGGCGGCGATGAGCGACGAGTGCCGGGCGTCGATGTCGCCGCGGATCGCGAGCACGTTCGATTCCTTCTCGAACGGCAGCACTTCGGCGTCGAGCGTCTCGGGACGGTCGCGATCGCGGTTGATGATGCGCAGGAACTTGTCGGTGTCGATCTCGTACTCGAACTCGCGGAGGAAGCCGTCGAACGAGAGCACCAGCCGGTATGGCCGATCGGCTCGGAGCTGCCGCGGGTTGAAGACCGATTTCGCCGAGCGGACCGCCGCATTGACGACGTCCGTCGACAATTGATGCTGCCTCAGCAGGCTGTCGAGGGTCGCGTGCCGCTGCACGCGCGATTCGATGATCGCGGCCTCCGCGCGCATCACGACGTCGGTCACCGCGCGCGTCGCCGGTGCCGGGGCCGGTGCCGGCGCTGCGCACGATGCGGCAGACGCCGCCACGATGGCGATCCCGAGGACTCTGCTGACCATGAGAAGTCAGCAGTGTAACAGGACTCAGCCGCGGCCGGAGCTCGGCTGTAGCCCGATTTCACTGTCATCTTTTGGTAATAGTCGAGCGACGAACCACAAAGAAACGAAACTGTCGCGCGCGTTACGAATTCGAAGTTGGAAGGCGAGCGGAACGTAGCTACCGGGCCGCCATCACCCAGACGCCCCAGCCGCCGGCACGCTGGCTGTGATAGGCCAGACGGCGGCCGTCGGGGGCCCACGAGTAGTCCTGGGCGGTCGGATCGTCGAGCACCCGGCGCATCGATCCGTTGGCGACGTCGAACAGCCAGGTGCCGTCGCCGTGAACCTGGAAGACGATGCGGCGTCCGTCAGGAGAGACCACGGGCGTGCGAACCAGGTGGCCCTTGCGCGGCGTGGCGAACGTGCGCTCGTTGCCGGTCTGCAGATCGAGGATCACGAGCTGCTGCTCGTGGCCGTAGGCGATCCGGCGCCCGTCCGGGAACCAGGAACCGCCCCAGGGCTGTCCGTGATCGTGCGTCGTGATCTGGCGCATGTCACCGCTCGACAGATCCAGCGTCCAGAGGTTCCAGACCTGCGGATCCGCCGCGTCGGCGCGCACGAACGCCAGACGCCGGCCGTCCGGCGACCAGCTCGGGACCGCGCCAAACCCGTCGCCGCTGACCCTCTTCACGTTCTGGCCGTCGGCATTTGCGACGTAGACGCCGCGCACGCCGTCCCGATCCGAATCGAACGCGATTCGTGTGCTGTCGGGGGACGGACGCGCGTGAAAGTTGCTCGCCTTGTCGTCGAGGATCCGGGTGATCCGGAGCGTCGATCCATCGCTCGTCCTGTCGGCGTGAACCGCGTCGGGCGCGCCCGTGGTGTCCTCGCGGTAGAACATCGCGGTTCCAACCGACGCGAACGCCGGCGCGACGCCACGATCGGATGCCAGCCGGTATCCTGCGCCATCGCCTGCAGTCGGGCGCGGAGTATCGGTATGGGTGTCGGGCGCCGAGCGGCGGCCGGCAGTGGCCGCGGCCTCGGGCCGGGCGGCAGTGCTCTTCGCAGTGTCCTTCGAGACGATCGCCTCAGCCGGTCGCGGCGCTTGCGCGCCGGGTGGCGGGGCTGGTGCGGCCGCACTGGCCGTGGTCTTCGCGGCAGACGGCACCACCGCCGACGACTGCCGCGCCCACCAGGCAGGAAGCAGCGCAATGGCCAGCAGAGCGGGAATCGCGAGAGCGGCCGCGGTTCTGAACCCCCAGCGGCTCTCCTTCGACGAAGGCATTCGATGGAACAGGACCCGGTCGGGTACGACGAGCGCCGTGCCGGGCTCGATGATCTCGCCCGGGATGGCGGGCTCGTCGGTCGTCAGCGCGGCGATTGCGGTCCCACTCCGTTGGACGGGCAGCGGGCGGTTCAGCTGGTCGATCAGGGGCACGAGCGTTGAGACAACGAGATCCTCGTCGAGCCCGGCGGCGCGCGCGTACAGTACCAGCTGCGACCGGCCGTACTGGCCGGCGGGCCAGTTGATGAAGTAGCCCCATTCGAGCTGCCGCAACAGCCCGACGGGGATATGGCTGCGTTGCGCAATGGCCGAGAGCGGCAAGCCGGTCGCGCGCCGGGCGCGCCGGATGTCCGAGACCGTCAGCGGGTCGCGCGAGAGGTGCGCGCGAATGTCCTGCGTACGCGCTGACACGAATGGCTGCACCTGAGCCGCAGCGACCGGGACCGCATCGATCGCGTCCGGCTCGCGCGCCGAGACGAACGCACTCCACGACTCCACGAGACTGGCGACCGCGGCGGCGCGATCGGTTGCGCCGAAGCGCGCAAGCGCGTCGGCAAACGCTTCCAGCGACGGGAACGGCGGCAGGTCGAGCGTCCCCAGCGCGCGCGCCACCACCAGTTTCAAGCCTCCCGGAACCCTGAATTGATGTCCTGCATCGGCGGCCGGCAGCAGTGAATCCAGCAGTTGCGCGGCGCGAATGACGGGCCGGCCGCCGGCCTCGACCGGACCTTCCACCGAGACCTCGCCGGCGCTCGAGAGTCTGATGACGTGTGCCGACGGCACGCCCGCCACTTCCCCGCGCACAACCTCCTGCAGCAACTCGCGGACGATCGTCACCGCCTCGTACGGACGGAGCTTGACCCCCGCCGCCGCCAGATCAGCCAGCGAGATGGGCGCGTTTGGTCTCGGCATCGGCCGGGATAGTGCGACATCCCTGCCAGAACGGCGGCGCGCTGCTGCATGGCTGAAACCCGAGGAGAAAAAGAAAGGCAGACCTCAGCGCGACGAATGGTTGAGCGGGAAAGAGGGCGACTGTTCCACGAAATTACACACCGGGACCATACGAGCATCCCACTGTGGCGCGAGGATCGGTCAGCGCTTGACGTTGAGGGAAATCAGCCGGCGATACCGGACCGGTTGACCGTCGAGCGTCGCGGGGCGGTACTTCCAGTCCTTCGCAGCCGCCAGCACCATCGCGTCGTAGGACGGATGGATCGACAGGCGCATCGTCATCGAGACGACGCGGCCGAGTTCGTCGACGACGACTTCGACGAGTCCGCGGGGTCTGGCCGTGGCAATCATGAACTGCGGCACGTTCGGGATGTCCTGCCTCACCGGGATGGGCGGCGCGACCGTCTCGTCCTCGGCCGTGTAGATCTTCCCCGCGGCGGGCCGCGTGGGTGCCGCGACCGGCGCAACCGTGGCTGCCGGGAGGGCTGATGGCGCCGGCGCGGACGCTTTCGGCTCCACGCTTGGTGGTGGCGGCGGAGGCGGCGCGGCCGCCCGCGCGCTGAGCTCGAGGAAGCCCGCGGTCAGGACACGGAGATCGGTGAGCTTGCCGCCGGTGTCCGGATCGTCGATCAACGAGAGGACGACCCTGAACTGCTGTTCGGCTTCCGCCCACTCCCGCCGATCGTAAAAGGCCTTGGCGACCTGATACCGGGCGCTCGTGATCCCGGGCAGCAGCCGCCGTCGAACCTCGGTGAAGGTCGTGCGGACGCGCGGCGACGCTTCGGACTCGCCGGGCCGATACGTGGGGTCCGCGGTGATGACCGCGGCGATGGCGGTCTCGGCCTCGCTTGCGCGGCCAAGCGCGAGCAGGCAGAGGGACCGGTACTGCTCGACCGACTTGCGGTCGACGCTGTCGCCGAGCCGGAGACCATTCAGCACGCTGAGCGCTTCGTCGTAGCGGGCCGAGGCGTAGAGATCCTTCGCCGCGCCGAGGGGGTTCTGTGGCGTGGCGCCGTCGAACTGCGCGGCCGCCGGAAGCGCGAGCCCGATCGCCATCACGAACGCTGCAACACCCAGCTTGCTCATGGCTTCAACCTGTCAATCGTCCGGGGTTTTGCGAACGGGCTGCTATTTCATCGACACGCTGATCCGGACCGGCGCCGCCGCCGTCACCGAGACGGCCTGCTTCTTCTCGCCGAACTCCGGGTGGCGGAACACGATCTCGTGCGGTCCGATGGGCACTGACAGGTTGCCGATCGGCGTCTCACCCACACGGCGCCCGTCGATCCACACCTCGGCCCACGGCGACGCGTTGAGGTTGACGGTGCCCTGCGGCAGCTCGATCGCGACCGCCGCGACCTTGCCGGGCAGCACCTGCACGGTCCGCGTCTGCCGATACCCGAGGGTGGGATTGACGAGCTCGAGCGCATGCTTGCCCGACGCGAGCATCACGCGATCGGTCTCGGTCGTGCCGATCAGCTGGCCGTCCTCGCGAATCTCGAGCAGGAACGGAGACTTGATGCTGACCCAGCCCGATACCGGCCCGTCGGCGGCCGCGGGCGCGGTGAGGACAGGCGCGACGAGTGAGGCGGTCGTACCGGCCAGCACCTTCACGGTGTGGTGCGACGATCCGGCGGCGCTCTGCAGGACGACCTCGTGATCGCCGCTCGACAATCCCTCGAGCGTGATCGGCGCGACACCTCTGGCGACCCCGTCGACCGTGACGTTGGCGCCGGCAGGCTGCGAGTGGACGACCAGCATGCCGGTCGTCGGCGTGTCGGCGAACTCCAGGTACTGAGAGACCTGTCCGCCGGCCGGCACCTGCAGCGGGATGACCCGCGGCACGCCGCGGCCGCGCAGCTCCAGGATGTGCGAGCCGCCCGGCACCGACACACGGGCCGGCGTCATGCCGCGGCTGACGCCGTCGACGAACACCTCGACGCCGGCGGGGCTCGATTGGACGACCAGCGTGCCGAGCTCGGGCGCGGCGCCGCCGCGGAAGTGGCGTGATGCGTAATAGCCGCCGCCGGCAAGAGCGATCAGCAGGACGGCCGCGGCAATCAGCATGACCCGCGATCGTCCGCCCGAAGCGGCAGCGGCGCGAGGCGCGCGCGGCTCTTCGACGGCGACTGGAGCGGCCTCGGACAGGAAGCTGCCCGCGGGCGGCGTGTCAGCCAGCGACGCGTCCAGGGAGGCGAACGGCGACGCGGCGTGCCTGGGCTCCACGAGGTCCGCGGTGAAGTCGAACGCGGCGCGCGACTGCGCGTGCGCGCGGGAGTTCTCGGAGGGGAATTCGTGATCCGGCCTCGAGGGCTTCTGCGGCAGCTTCAGATCGTCGAGCGGAATCAGGTCCGCGAGCGTCGGCAGCGACGCGATGGCGACGGCCGCGGCCGCCGGCGCGAGCGGCGACTCGGCGACCGCGCGCGGATTCAGCGCCGGGATCGCTTCCACGGGCCGCGGCGATTCCATCGGGGTAGACGAGACGGAGATCGGCGCCGGAGCCTCGGATGGCTGGCTGCCGCGCGCAGCCGGTCCGGAGGCGGGCGGCGGGACAATCGCCAGCGGCGGCGCGCTGACCGGCGCGGCCGGCGCATGCATCGCCGCCTGATACTGCGCAAGGAACGTTTCGAGCGCCACCGGCGCCGCGACATACGAGGAGTCGGTGGCCAGCGTCTCCTCGAGCGCGGCCAGCGCTTCCGGCGCGGACGCGAACGCGCGGCGCACGTCCAGCTGCAGGGTCCGTCCGAGCCAGTTGCGGAAGGCGTTCGACAGCGGCTGCTCTTCGCCCATCGGCGAGCGCTCGCGGGCCTGCATCAGGAGCTGCGGGACGCCGTGCGGGACCTCGTCGGCGGCCAGCGGACGGCCGAGGACCAGCGACAGCGCTGTGATGCCGATGCCGTTGACATCGGCCCGGTGATCGAAGCGCGCCATGCCGGCCGAGGACGGGATCGCGAGCCGGAACTCCTGCCAGAGGCGGTCGCGCGAATACTGCAGCTGCTCGACGCCCGAGCCGAGCACGTGCTCGACGATCACGAGCCGCGCGTGCGGCGTGACCACGAGGCGCTCCGGCGCGATCAGGCCGTGCGAGGCGTCCCGTGCATTCTCGTGCAGCAGCGCCACCGCGGGGACGAGCTGGCGAATCAGGCAGAGCGCGGCGTTGGTATCCAGCTGCAGCCGGCGCTGGTGCGCGACCCGCAGCAGATCGGAGAGGCGCGTGCCCTCGACGTGGTCCGACACGATGGCCAGCCCGCCGCCGGGCAGCCGATCGACCCGCCGGACCCGCGCGTAGTAGGCGTGCCTGAAGTTCATGAGCCGCGCCGTCCGCTCGCGCAGCGCGAACTCGAACGACGGAACGGCGGTCAGTTCGGGACGCAGCCGCAGCACCTGCAGCAGTTCGCCGGTGGTGGCATCCGCAGCCAGCGCCCGCTCGCCGAGTCCGTCGACGAAAAGCGGGGCGTCGGCCCGATCGAGAGAAAAGGTTGCGGGCGTCATGTTGGGAACCCCGCACGCCCCTGTGCAACCCTCAGACCATCTCAAGGCCGTCAGCGCGATGACGGAAACTGCTGCAATGACAAGGCTGTTATCGCGATTTCTTCCCTGCGCCCCGAAGCCCCACATTTACAGCCCTGTGGGGCTGAATGCGGATTTGTAACGGACGATATATCCTCTTTCTTTTGCACGCTTGCCATTCCCTCGAGGAGAGGACGATGAGATTCCGATCGAGCCGGAGGCCGCGGCTGGCCGCGGCGGCGTTCGCGCCGGACTGGCGCTCGTGCCGGTCGCGGCGCAGCAGGCGCCCGCGGAGCGCGTCGACTACGACGCCATCTACAAGATCAAGGATGAAGGGTTCCAGCGCTCGAAGGTGATGGAGATCCTGAGCTGGCTGACCGACGTCTACGGCCCGCGGCTCACCAACTCGCCGGGGTTCCGCAAAGCCGGCGAGTGGGCGGTCAAGGAGATGACGTCGTGGGGCCTCACGAACGTGAAGCTCGAGCCCTTTCCGTTCGGACGCGGCTGGTCCAACGACCGCTTCGCGATGACGGCCACCACGCCCGGCGGCAGCTTTCCGGTCATCGGCATGCCGGTCGCGTGGACGCCCGGAACGAACGGCGTGACGTCGGCCGATGCGGTGTTCGCGCCGATGGCGGCCGACGAGGACCTCGCACAGTTCAAGGGGAAGCTGCAGGGAAAGATCGTGTTCACACAGGCGCTTCGCGAGGTGCCGGCGCTGTGGACGGCGCCGGCGTCGCGCTACGCCGACAAGGATCTCGAGGACCTCGGGCGTGAGACGGATGCGGCGCCGCGCAGCGGGCGCTTCGGCCGCGCCGGCGGACCCGGACGTCAGGGCGGCCCGAACGCCGGCCGCGGCGGCGCGCAGACCTTCGCGCAGCGGCTGGCGCAGTTCCTCAAAGACGAAGGGGCACTCGCGAGCGTCACCACTGGCAGCCGCGGTGACGGCGGCACGCTGTTCGTGCAGGGCGCGGCGGCCGCGAACCGCCAGCCCAACGCCGACCCCGGCCTGCCCGCGCTCGTCATCGCCGTCGAGCACTACGGCCGCATTGTCCGCACCCTGCAGAAGAACATGCCCGTGAAGATCGACCTCGACGTGAAGAACACCTTCCACGAGACCGACACCACGGCGTTCAACGTCGTCGGCGAGATTGCCGGATCGGACAAAGCCGACGAGCTCGTGATGCTCGGGGCGCATTTCGATTCGTGGCACGGCGCGACCGGCGCGACCGACAACGCCGCCGGCTCCGCGGTGATGATGGAGGCGATGCGGATCCTCGAGCAGTCCGGCCTGAAGCTTCGACGGACGGTCCGGATCGGGCTGTGGGGCGGCGAAGAAGAGGGGCTGATCGGATCGCGCGAGTACGTGACCGCGCATTTCGCGAACGTGGCCGACATGGCGCTGAAGCCCGCGCACGCGAAGCTCTCGGGCTATTTCAACGTCGACAACGGGACCGGGGCGATCCGCGGCGTCTACCTCCAGGGCAACGAAGCCGCCGGTCCGATCTTCGAGGCGTGGATGAAGCCGTTCCGCAATCTCGGCATGACCGCGCTGACCATCCGCGACACCGGCGGCACCGATCACCAGTCATTCGATCGCGTCGGACTCCCCGGCTTCCAGTTCATACAGGATGACGTGGAGTACGACACGCGGACGCACCACTCCAACATGGACAGCTACGAGCGCATCCAGGAAGAGGACATGCGCAAGAACGCGGTCATCGTCGCGGCATTCGCGTATCACGCGGCGAACCGCGATGACCGGCTGCCGCGCAAGCCGCTGCCGCCGCCCTCCGGCGGCCGCGGGCGGGGCGGGCAGCACTGAGCTCGATGGTCGAGGCAGCCGGCAGAGCCGGTTGCCGCGGCAGGATTTCGGTGCGACCGACGTAAGATTGATCGCGTCTAATCAACGCGACATGAGCTCAGCCAGCCTTCGCCTCACCAGCCTTCTCGTCACACTCCTCATCACCACCGCCTGGACCGCACGGGCGCAGACCGCGGCGGCGACCATTCGTGGCGTCGTCGTCGATCAGACCGGCGCGCGGCTGCCGGCGGTCGACATCAAGGTGCTTCGCGAAGAGACCAACGAGACGCGGCAGGCGGTGACCGACCGGCAGGGACATTTCGCGTTCCCGGAACTGCCCGCGGGCAACTATTCGATCGAAGCCAGGCAGACGGGCTTCACGATCTACCGTCACCGCGCGGCACTGGCGGTCGGACAGGAGCTGTGGCTGGAGCCGGAGCTGACCGTGAGCGCCACCGCGACGGTCACGACCGGCGGCGCCGACAGCCGCGTGCCGCTCCTCGAGCACAACCCGCCGGCGCTGGCGACGCTCATCGATCAGGACCTGGTCGCGAACCTGCCGCTCGACGGCCGGAACTTCCTCGAGCTGGCGCTGCTCTCGGCGGGGACCGCGCCGGCGCCGCAGGGATCGGCCAGCTCGGTGCGCGGCGATTTCGCGTTCAGCACGAACGGCGGACGGGAGGACTTCAACGGCTTCCTCCTCGACGGCGTGTACAACATCGATCCCAAGCTGAACACGCCCGGCGTGCGCCCGCCGGTCGACGGCATCCGTGAGTTCGAGGTCATCACCTCGACCTACGACGCGACATTCGGCCGCAACGCGGCGGGCCAGGTGAACGTGCTGACGCGGTCCGGCGCCAACATGGTGTCGGGAAGCGCGTACGAGTTCTTCCGGAACAGCGGGCTTGCGGCGCGCAATCATTTCGCACCCGAAGGTGAGCCGGATCCGGAGTACAGCCGTCATCAGTTCGGCGCCGCCGTCGGCGGGCCGATTGCGAAGAACCGGACCTTCTTCTTCGCCGACTACGAGCGCACCCGGCTGCGTGAAGGGCTCACCCGGGTGAGCAACGTGCCGACCGCCGCGGAGCGGGCCGGCAACTTTTCGCAGTCGGCATTCGCGAGGCCGATCGATCCGCTGAGCGGCCAGCCGCTGCCGGGCGGGCAGCTGCCGCCGTTCTTCATCAATCCGATCGGCGCCGCGATTGCCGCGCTCTATCCGCTCCCGAACCGCGCGACGCCGTTCGCGAACTACGTCTCCTCGCCGGTTCAACGCGACGGCATCCATCAGGTCGACGCCAAGGTCGAGCACAAGGTCTCGAACGCGATTCGGCTGACCGCGCGCTACAGCCTTTCAGATCGCGGCTTGATCGAACCGTTCGCGGGCGCCGGCTTCGCCACGATTCCCGGCTTCGGCAACGACGTCGACCGGCGCGGCCAGAATCTCGCCATCAGCACTACCCAGGCGTCGTCGCGATACGTGAACGACATCCGGGTCGGCTACAACCGCGTGCACATCGGCGTGTTTCCGGAGAATGCGACGGTCACCAATGCATCGGTCGGCCTGCCGACGCTCTCGAGCAATCCACGGGACGCCGGGCTGAGCCTGATTTCCATCGCCGGCTATTCGCCGATCGGCCACGAGTACAACAACCCGCAGGAGAGCACGTCCAACACGCTGCAGATCAACGACACCGCCACCGCGGCGTTCGGCCCGCATCTGTTCAAGGCCGGGGTGGAGTGGTACGGCGTGCGGCAGTCGGCGTACCGGGACGTCCAGGCGCGCGGCTTCCTGACGTTCATTCAACAGGGCTATACCGGCAACGCGCTCGCGGACCTTCTGCTCGGGCTGCCGGTCCTGACCGGCGGCGCGCGCCTCGACAATCCCGAGAGCCTCCGGTCGAATTCGATCAGCCTGTTCGCGCACGACGACTGGCGCGCCGCGCGGCGGGTGACCTTGTCGATGGGGCTCCGCTACGACTACTCGACGCCGCCGGCCGACAAGGACGACCGCGCCAACCTCTACGATCCCGCGACCGGCAATCTCGCCGCGGTCGGCAGCGGCAGCATGCCCCGCGGCGGCTACGAGGGCGACCGCAACAACATCGCCCCGCGCGCGGGCTTCGCGTGGACGCTGGACGATCTCGAACGCTGGGTCGTGCGCGGCGGCTACGGCGTGTATTACAACCAGGGCGCGCTGGCCACCGCCGAAGGTCTGTATTTCAACCCTCCGTACTTCAACCTCAACGTCTACTTCCCCGGTCAGGGGCTGCCGCCGCTGACGCTGCAGAATCCGTTTCCGGCGAACTTTCCGGTCTTCATTCCGCAGTCGGCGACGGCCTACCAGCGCGATCTGCAGACCCCGTGGCTCGAGCACTGGAACACGAGCGTGCAGCATGACATCAGCCGGGGCCGCGGCATCGAGGTCGCCTACGTCGGCTCGCGCGGCCACGATCTGATCTCGGCGCGCGATCTGAATCAACCGGCGCCCAGCCCGCGGGTGCCGAACCTCCGTCCCAACCCGCTGTTCGCGGACATCACGCTGATCGAGTCGCGGGCCAGGTCGAAGTACCACGCGCTGCAGATCAAGTACAGGCAACGGCTCGAGCAGGGGCTGTCGGCGCAGGCCAGCTACACCTACGGCCGTTCCAGGGACGATGCGTCGGGGTTCTTCACGAGCAGCGGGGATCCGAATTTCCCGCAGGACAGCCGGAATCCCGGCGCCGAGTGGGGACGATCGAGCTTCGACGTGCGCCACCGGCTCGCGGCCAGCCTGTCGTACGACCTGCCCTTCTCGGGCAACAAGTGGCTCGACGACTGGCAGCTGCAGGCGGTCGCCACGCTGCAGAGCGGCCGGCCATTCACGGTGTCGGTGCATCCCGACATCGATGCCAGCAACACCGGCCGCTCGAACCTCGGGTTCGGCTACAACGATCGGCCGAACGTCACGGGCGATCCGGCCCTGTCCGACGCTTCGGAGACGAAGTGGTTCGATACCTCGAAGTTCTCGATGCCGGCATTCGGGACGTTCGGCAACTCGGGGAGGAACACGCTGGACGGTCCGGGCTATCAGAACGTCAGCGTCGCGGTGATCAAGCTGATCCCGCTCGGCGGAGCGCGCCTGCAGGGACGGTTCGAGGTCTTCAACCTGTTCAACAGCGCCAACCTCGATCTGCCCGACGCGTTCCTGGGCTCCCCCACGTTCGGCCAGATCCTGTCAGCCGGCTCGCCGCGCCGTATTCAGCTGGGGATTCGAGCGTTGTTCTGAGATCGTCGGGGCTCAGTTCGCTGTCACGCTGCGATCGTGTTGACGGTTGCGCTTCGCGCTGGCACGACGCCACGACGACGCGACGACACGACGCAAAGGCACGGAGGCCACCAGCCACAAAAACACAAAGAAGACCTGCTGATCTCTTCGAAGCGGCTCTGCCCGCTGCGGGGGGAACCGTTGATATTGCCCCTTCTTGGTGCTCTTCGTGCCTCTTCGTGTTTGACGTCGTGATCGTCGTGGCGTCGTGACGTCGTGCCATGCGCGAAGCGCAACGCGTGGACACAGTCGCAGCGTGACAATGAAGGGCGC
>Ga0075423_10003530_pt1 | contig 14394 bp, 16 predicted proteins | sample SoiMethybrSBSTD2_FD_80114 | JGI IMG/M metagenome (GOLD analysis project Ga0075423, IMG submission 80114) | Bulk soil microbial communities from a Populus tree surrounding site in Tennessee, USA - Soil MetaG P. TD hybrid SBSTD2 | ecosystem: Environmental > Terrestrial > Soil > Tree plantation...
CGAGGAGACGCCGCTTGCTCATCACGGTGTGGCTGAGATTGAGCCGGGCGAACTCGATCTGCTGCGGGTGATAGACGCCGACGGCGTCGATGTACCAGTCGTAGAGCGGCCGATGGTCCTCGTACTCCAGCGTGCAGATGGAGTGCGTCACGCGCTCGATGGAGTCGGAGAGCCCGTGCGCCCAGTCGTACATTGGGTAGATGCACCAGGCGTTCTCGGTGCGGTGATGCGGCGCTCGGCGGATCCGGTACATGACGGGATCGCGCATGTTGAGGTTGGGCGAGGCCATGTCGATCTTCGCGCGCAGGGTCTTCGTCCCGTCCTCGAACGCACCCGCGCGCATGCGGCGGAAGAGGTCGAGGTTCTCCTCCACCGACCGCTCGCGATGCGGGCTGGGACGCCCGGGCTCGGTGAGCGTGCCGCGGTGCTCGCGCATCTCATCCGCGGTGAGATCGTCCACGTAGGCCTTGCCCTTGCGGATGAGGTCCTCGGCCCACTGGTAGAGCTGCTCGAAGTAGTCGGAGGCGTAGTAGAGGTGCTGCCCCCAGTCGAAGCCCAGCCAGTGGACGTCGGCCATGATCGACTCGACGTACTCCACGCTCTCCTTGGTGGGATTGGTGTCGTCGAAGCGGAGATGGCAGGTGCCCTGGTAGTCGCGCGCCAGGCCGAAGTTGAGGCAAATGCTCTTGGCGTGGCCGATGTGGAGATAGCCGTTCGGCTCGGGGGGAAAGCGCGTGATCACGCGCCCGCCGAAGCGGCCGGTGCGGTTGTCCTCGGCCACCATCTGCGAGATGAAGTGCTTGCCGGGCGCGGGGGCGGCGCTGTCGCTCACCGTGGGATCCTCACGTCGAATTCTAGCATTCCGGCCTCGGGGGGCCGGCCGATCGCGTCATGCGCGTCCCGGATGCGCGCGCACGGCCGCCTCGTTCACCTCGGTGCCCCAGCCCGGCCCGCGCGGGATGGTGAGGTAGCCGTCCTTGATCTCCGGCCTGATCGTCACCAGGTCGTGGTACCAGGGCACCACGTCGGGGTCGATCTCCATGATGCGGAGATTCGGTACCACCGCGCTCCAGTGGGCGTTCATCATGGTCGCGAGGTGACCGTAGAAGTTGTGCGGCGCCACGTTCACCTCGTAGGCCTCGGCCATCGCCGCGATCTTGAGCCCTTCGGCCACGCCGTTCCAGGGCGTGTCCACGATCGCCACGTCCACCGACTGGCTCTCGAAGAAGGGCCGGTAGTCGCGCCGCCCGAACAGGCACTCGCAGGACGCCACCGGGATCTTGGTGCGGCTTCGGACGTAGTGCAGCGCCCGCGCGTCCCGCGTGTCCATCTCGACCCAGAAGAGGTCGAACGGCTCCATGGCGCGCGCCATGGCGAGGAACCCCTCCGTCTTGTAGTTGAAGTTGAGGTCCACCAGGATGTCCATGTCGGGCCCGGTGCCCTCGCGAAACGCGGCGAGCTGATCACGGATGGCGCGCACGATATGGCGGTCGGCGTTGAGCTCGGGGAAGCCCGCGCCCCGCGCAAAGCCGGGCACGTGCCCGGTCGCGTGGTCGCCGCCGAGCAACAGCACATTGGTCTTCAGCGCGGTATAGCCCTTGGCCACCACTTCCTTGCCGACCTTCACGATGTCGTCGAGCGTGCGCACCGGCGGAAGCTGCATCTCCCTCGCGCGCTGACCAACGCGATACGTCGCGCAGTGGGACCAGTAGAGACGGATGCGCTCGCGCAGGGGCCCGCCGAGCAGTTCGTACACGGGGATGCCGAGGGCGCGCGCCTTGACGTCGAGCAGCGCGTTCTCGATGGCGCCGATGGCCTGCTGCACCACCCCGCCGGTGGCCTGGCGGCGCAGCGCGTACATGAGCGCCACCTGCGCCTCCCAGGCGCGCGCGTCCTTGCCGATGAGCGAGGGCGCAAGCTCGGCGATCATGCCGGTCACGCCGCCGGGGCCGCCGAAGTTCTCGTTGTACTCGCTCCAGCCGACGATGCCCGTGTCGGTGGTGAGCTTGACGAAGTCGAAGTCGCGCCAGCCCCCGTCGGCGTGGAGCGTCTCGATCGCCGCGATCTTCATGCCCGCGGCACGCCGCCGGGGATGAGGCGATAGAGCGGCTCGAGATGCCCCGGGTCCGGCTTCACGGTGGCGCCGTGAGAGCGGAACACCTCCACCACCGCCGCGTTGAGCGGGGCGGGGACGCCGAGGCGCTGGCCCTCGCGCGCCACGTAGCCGTTGAGATGCTCCACCTCGGTCCGCCGGCCGCGCATCACGTCCTGCAGCATGGACGGGCGCCCGCCGCGTCGGCTCGCCGCGTCCGCCGAAACCGCGGCCTCGACCTCGGCCAGGCCCTTGCCCGCCGCCGCATCCACGAAGCGCTGGGGAGCGATGCCCCAGATGGGCTCGACCTCGAAGCCGGCCGCGCGCCCCACCGCGATCGCCTCGGCCCCGAGGAACACGGACAGCCTCCGCGTCGCGGGGTCGAGCCGGACTTCCGCGGTGCCGAGTCCGGAGAGCCCCGACACCGGGTTCACCATGCAGTTGAGCGCGAGCTTGGACCAGCGCTCGCCCCAGAGATTGGGGGTGACCTCCGCGGGCGCGACGGCGGAGAGCATCTGGGCGAGGCGCTGGGCGCGCGGGGTGACCGTGCCGTCGTGCTCGCCGATCTTGAAGGCGGACTTGCCGGCGTCGGTACGGATGGCGTGGCCGGGCTCGTACATGCCCGCGCTGATCAGGATCACGCACCCGAGCGTCCGCTCGCGCCCTGCCACCGCGGCCACGCGGTGGTCATTGATCCCGTTCTGAAAATCCACCACGAGGCCGTCGCGCTTGAGATAGGCGATGCCCATGGCGGTGGCCCACTCGGTGTCATAGGACTTGACGGCGATGAAGACGGTGTCGAAGGGCTCCGCCACCTGCTGGAGCTCATGAATATGGAGCGCGCGCACCGGCACCACGTGATCACCGCAGGTGCCCGAGAGGCGCAGCCCCTTGGCGCGGATGGTCTCGACGTGCTCGGGCCACTGATCCACCAGCGTGACGTCCTCGCCCGCCTTCGCGAGCAGCCCGCCCACCACGCACCCGATCGCGCCGGCCCCGATGATCCCGATCCGCATGGAGTCTCCTTTCGTCGAGCCCGGCTAGGCTATCATGGCCGCACCCACCGGGAGGGGGCCGCCATGCTCAGCGCCGTCGAGTTCATCCAGCTCGGTCTCACTCGCCTGCACGCCTCGCTCGACAAGTCGCTCGCCGATCTCACGCCCGAGCAGCTCCATGCCGTCCCCGCGGGCCATCCCAAGGCCAACACCATCGCCTGGGGCCTCTGGCACTACGCACGCACGGAGGACAACGTGGTGCGGTATCTCCTCCAGGACCGGCGGCCGACCGTGTGGGGCGAGGGGGGCTATGCGGAGAGGCTGGGGCTGCCGCCGGTGGCGCAGGGGACGGGCATGTCCGTGGCGGAGGCGCAGGCGCTGCGGATCAAGGATCTGGTGTTGTTCAACGCGTACGTGGCCAAGGTATGGGCGAGCACGGACGAATTTCTGGCGCGGTCCGACCGTGACGCCGTCCTGGGCAAGCCCATCATGGTGAAGCCGCTGGGCGAGATGCCGGGGATCGTCGCGCTCGGCACGGTGTGCCTCACCCACGGCATGACGCATTTCGGGGAGATCGAGCTGGCGCGGACCCTGGTCGGCGCGGCCACGACGGCGGCGGGCGTCTAGCGTCGCTCAGCGCGCCACGCCAATAGCGGGGCCATTTCGCGCCCGCCTAGCCCCGCCGCGGCCGGGACAGCACGTGGAGGCCGACCGCGGCGGCGGTGGCCACGTTCAGCGAGTCCATCGCCGCCGCCATGGGAATGCGCACGCGGAGGTCCGCGGCGGTCAGCGCGTCGTCGCTGAGCCCGCGCCCCTCGGTGCCGACCATCAAGGCCACGCGCGCGGGCGGCGGCGGCGTGGTAATGTCCTGCGCCTCCGGGCGCGGCGTGAGGGCGATCAACGTGTAGCCGGCGTCGCGGAGCCGCTTGAGGTCGCGCGGCCAGTCGGGCAGGCGCGCGAAGGGCAGGGCAAGGGCGGCGCCGGCGGACACGCGGATGGCCTTCCGATAGAGCGGGTCCGCGGTGCCCGGTGAGAGCAGCACGGCGGCGGCGCCGAGGCCGAGCGCGTTGCGGAAGATGGCTCCCACGTTGCTCGCGTCGCCGAGATCCTCCAGCACGACGACGGTCGCGCCGCCCGCTTCCGTCAGCACCGCCTGCGCCGAAGGCTCGGCGCCGCGCTCGCCCACCGCGAGGCAGCCGTGGTGGAACTCGATTCCCACGATGGCCTTCACGATGTCCTGGCGCACGAGGTAGATCGGGACGCCGGCGGCCTCGAGGGGCGCGCGCAGCGCCCCCAGGGCGGGTGGTGTGAGCAGGGCCGAGCGGGCGCGATAGCGCCGCGCGGAGAGGAGGCGGCGCACCACCTCGCGCCCCTCGGCGATGAACGTGCCGTCGCGGAGCCGGCGCGCGGCATCGCGGATCTCGCGGTAGTCCGCGAGCCGCGGATCGTCGGGATGCTCGAGGGTCTCGATGCTGGCCATGGCGCCTGGACAATGTCTCCGGAGCCTCCTAGTATGCACACCTGATGACCGACGGCGAGGCCGCGCAGGCCGAGGTGGACGCCCTGTTCGCGCTGGTGACCGCCCGCTACGGCGCGCGTCTCGACGCGCAGCAGCTCGAGGGTCTCCACCGGGCGATCGAGGCCATCGTGGATCAGGCGCGTGCGGTGCGCGCGGTGCGCCTCGTCAATACCGACGAGCCCACGCCCGCCTTCCGCGCCCATCGCCGCGACGAGCCCGCGCGGTGACCCTCGACCCGGTCTTCATGCCGCTGCGCGAGCTGGCCGGGCACGTGCGTGCGCGGCGCGTCTCGCCGGTGGAGCTCGCGGAGACCTTCCTCGCGCGCCTGGAGAAGATCGGCCCGCGCTACAACGCGGTGGTCACGGTCACGCGCGAGCGCGCGCTCGCCGAGGCGCGACGCGCGGAGGAGGAGATCGTCGCGGGCCGCTATCGCGGGCCGCTCCACGGCATTCCCTACGGCGCCAAGGATCTGCTCGCCACGGGCGGCGGCGTCCCCACCACCTGGGGCGCGGGACCGTTTCGGGGTCAGCGGCTCGCCGAGGACGCGACGGTGATACGGCGCTTGAGCGCGGCGGGGGCCGTGCTCTGCGCCAAGCTCGCCATGATCGAGCTCGCGGGCGGCATGGGCTATCGGCAGCCCAACGCGTCGTTCACCGGCCCCGTCACCACCCCGTGGAGCCCGGAGGCGTGGTCCGGCGGGTCGTCGTCCGGCTCGGGCGCCGCGGTGTCGGCCGGCCTCGTGCCCTTCGCCATCGGGTCGGAGACCTGGGGCTCCATCCTCTCCCCGTCCGGCAACTGCGGGATCACGGGCCTGCGGCCGACCTACGGGCGGGTGAGCCGTCACGGCGCCATGGCTCTCTGCTGGACGCTCGACAAGCTGGGGCCCATGGCCCTCACCGCGGACGACTGCGGCCTGGTGCTGGAGGCCATCGCGGGCGTGGATCCCGCCGATCCCACCACGAGCCCGCGGCCCTATCGCTACGCGGCGGAGGACGGCCCGCGCCGCTTCCGCTTCGGCGTGCTGGCGGGCGCGCTCGACGGCGTCAGCGAGGATATGCTGGCGGCCTATCGCCGCTCGCTGGACGTGCTGCGCGAGCTCGGCACCGTGGAGGACACCGCGCTGCCCGACCTTCCATGGGAGGCCGCTATCCGGATCATTCTCCAGGCCGAGGCGGCGAGCGCTTTCGACGAGTTCATCGAGAGCGGCGGCGTCGCGGAGCTCACCGCGCCCGAGGATCACTTCATGCCGTACGCGCGCGACGCCGTGCTGGCCAAGGACTACGTGAAGGCCACGCGCGTGCGCGGCGTGATGGCGCGCGAGGCCGACCGGCTCTTCGAGCGCTTCGACGTGCTCGTGGCGCCCGGCCGGCTCACCGTGGCGACGCCGCTCGGCCAGGAGTTCCGCGGCGGCATGCGCGGCACCGCTCGCGACATCATGGGCGCGGTGGGCAACGGCGCGGGCCTGCCCGGCCTCATCGTGCCCAACGGCTTCGGCGAGCGCGGGCTGCCCACGAGCCTTCAGCTCATGGGCCGCGCGTGGGAGGAGAACACGCTCCTCGCCGTCGGCCGCGCCGTCCAGGCGCGCACGGACTGGCACACCAAGCATCCACCGGTGGAGCGCTAGCGTCCACCGCACCGCCAAAGGAGGCATCATGCTGGTCGTCGAGACGCCGCAGGACCTCAGCAAGCACGTGGGGGAGACGCTCGGCCCGTCGTCGTGGGTCACGGTGGACCAGACCATGATCGACAAGTTCGCCGAGGCCACCGGCGACCATCAGTGGATCCACGTGGACGTCGAGCGCGCCAAGCGCGAGCTGCCCGGCGGCAAGACCATCGCCCACGGTTACCTGACGCTTTCGCTGCTCCCGCGCATGATGCCCGAGCTTCTGAAGGTGACGAAGCGGTCGCGGGGCGTGAACTACGGGTCGAACAAGGTGCGCTTCGTGACGCCGGTGCCCGCGGGCGCCCGCGTGCGCCTGCGCTCCACGCTCAAGGCGGTCGAGCCCGTCGAAGGCAACGGCGTGCGCCTGACCTTCGAGTCCGTCATCGAAGTCGAGGGCAAGGACCGCCCCGCGATGGTCGCGGAGACGCTCGGTATCCAGTACGCCTAGCGCGTATCGTTCATCCCCAGCGCGCGCTCGATCGCGACCACGTCGGTCGGGCGCGCGAAGGGCTCCGGGGCGGGCTCGCCCGGCTGACGCGGGCGCCCGATGGCCTTGAAGAAGTTCTCGAGGCCGTGGGGCGCGACGATCCACATCATCACGAGGTCGTCGGGGCCCTCGTTGATGATCTCGTGCCTGACGTCCATGCCGAGGAAGCAGGCGGTGCCGGGCACGAGCGGGTGCGGCTGCCCGTCCACCATGACCCGGCCCTTGCCGCGGAAGCAGATCTGCAGCTCCACCTGGTCGCCGTGCGAGTGCTCGCGCACGCGGCCGCCGGGGGCGATCGACTGATAGCCCATGGACAGGCCCGCGTAGCGCGTCGTCTCAGGATAGAGCGCGGGGTCGGCGTGGCCGTTGGCGGGCACGGGCTGCCAGTAGGACGGGCCTTCACCCGGCTGCACCACCACCGCGTGGCCGCGATGGGGCTCGGCGGGGCTCATCGGCCGCCTCCCAGCACCGCGCGCGCGGCCTCCAGCGCCTGCTCGACCTGCGCCGCGCTCACGTCGAGATGCGTGACGGCGCGGATCGTCCGCCCGCTCATCGCACCCATCCGGATGCCGCGCCCGAGCAGCCGCTCCACCACGGTGGGGGCGTCGAGGGGCCCCGTGAGGTCGAAGAAGACGAGGTTGGTCTCCACGTCCCGGGGGTCGAGGCGCACGCCGGGCAGCGCGGCCAGCCCCTCGGCCAGCCGCTTGGCGTTGGCGTGATCCTCGGCCAGGCGCTTCACGTGATGCCGCAGGGCGTAGACGCCGCCGGCGGCAATGATGCCGGCCTGGCGCATCGCCCCACCCATCTGCTGCTTGAGCCGCCAGGCCTCGGCGATGAACTCGCGCGAGCCGGCGATGGCCGCGCCCACCGGCGCGCCCAGGCCTTTGGTGAAGTCGATCCACGCCGAGTCGAAGGGGGCGGCGAAGTCGCGCGCGGCCACGCCGCTCGCCACCACCGCGTTCATGAGCCGGGCGCCGTCCATGTGGGTGGCGAGACCGTGGCGCCTCGCCACCGCGGTGACGGCCTCGATCTCGCGGAGCGGCCACACGCTGCCGCCGCCGAGGTTGGCGGTCTGCTCGACCCACAGGAGCCGGCTGCGCGGGAAGTAGCGCACCCCCGGCGGCCGGATCGCCTCCTCGGCGGCGGCGGCCGTGTACTGCCCGCGGGGGCCGTCGATCGCGCGCACATTGGCGCCGGCCAGCGCCGCGGGCCCGCCGGACTCGTAGTGGATGGGATGCGCGGTGCGATGCGCGATCATCTCGTCGCCCGGGCGGCAGTGCACGCGGATGGCGATCTCGTTGCACATGGTGCCGGAGGGGAGGAACAGCGCGGCTTCCTTGCCCAGGAGCTCGGCCACCATCTCCTGGCAGAGGTTCACCGTCGGGTCCTCGAACTTCTGCTCGTCCCCCACCTCAGCGTCGCACATGAAGCGCCGCATATCCTGGGTGGGACGGGTCACGGTGTCGCTGAAGAGATCGACCTGAATCGGCGCGGTCATCGGATACCTCCCAGCAGATGATACGTCACGGTGTACAGTGGGCGCCATGCCTCCCCGCCAGGTCGCGAGTATTCCGCGCCGCGATCCCGTCGTCGCCGTGCTGGCCCTGGCCGGCCTCGCGGTGGCCGGCTACCTCGCCTGGCTCAAATGGAGCGGCGGCACGCCGCTGTTCTGTACCGCCGGCACCGGCTGTGACATCGTCCAGGCCAGCCGCTACGCGACCATCCTGGGCGTGCCCACCGCCCTCTGGGGCGCGCTCGCCTACGCGGTGATCCTGGTCCTGGCCCTCATAGGGTTCGACCGCGCGCGATGGCAGGCAGCGTTCGCGGTCGCGGCGGCCGGCCTCGGCTTCTCCGCGTACCTGACCTATCTCTCGCTGTTCGAGCTGGGCGCCGCGTGCGTCTGGTGCCTCGCCTCGACGGTGATCGTGGCCGCGCTCGTGATCTTGCTGGCGGTGCGGCGTTCCGCGCCGCGCGCATCCGCCGCCGGGCTCACGGTGCTCGGCCTGGTGTGCGCGGCGCTCGCCATCGTGGCCGGCGCCTTCGTGTTCGCGGGCGCGGCCGCGCCCGTCACGCCGTATCAGCAGGCGCTGGCCCAGCACCTCGCGAAGTCGGGCGCCACGTTCTACGGGGCGTTCTGGTGCCCGCACTGCCAGGAGCAGAAGGCGCTCTTCGGCGGCGCCGCGAGCGGCCTGCCGTACGTCGAGTGCGATCCCAAGGGGGCCGGCGCGCAGCCCGAGCGCTGCGAGCGGGCGGGGGTACGAGTGTTCCCGACCTGGGTGATCGGGCCGGAGCGCCGCGAGGGCGTGCAGTCCCTCGAGGAGCTCGCGCGCGTGTCGGGCTTCAAAGCCCCCTAGACGCGCTGCACTCCCGGGCGGCCGCTCTCGACCACGAAGCTCGCGAGCGTGCTGATGGCCGACCGGCGGTCCGCCACGTTGTCCAGCGCCCGCAGCTCGGTGAGCCACCGGTCCGCGGTGACCGTGCAGCGCACGTAGCCGCGCTGGCGGCTCTCGAAGAAGCGCACGTGGGGATTGTCCGGCAGCAAGCGCGCGAACGCCTCGTAAGGCACGCTCGCCGAGGTCATCGAGGTGCCCACGAACTCGCTGGCCACCACCGGCGCGCCCTCGCGCGCCTCCACCTGGAGATCGGTGACCCAGAACGAGTGGATGTCGCCGCCGATCACCACGGGATTCGGCACGCGCTGGTCCCGGAGATGCGCGAGCAGCCGCTGCCGCGCCCCCGCATAGCCGTCCCAGGCGTCGGTCCAGTACGCGTCGGCGCCGCTCCGGTCGCGCTGGCGCAGCGCAGCCATCAGCTGCTGCTGGGCGAGGATGGTCCAGTGGGCGCGCGCGCGGCTGAGCCCATCGAAGAGCCACGCTTCCTGCGTCGTGCCCAGCATGCTCTGCGCGGGGGCGAGATTGTCCGTGCACGTCGCCTCGACGAGCTGGCCGCCGCCGCGGCGGCCCTCCCCGCAGGGCTGCACCGAGCGGTACTGACGGTTGTCCAGGACGAAGAAGTCGGCCAGCCCGCCCCAGCCGAGCGAGCGGTAGAGATGCAGCGCGGGGCCGCGGGGCAGGGAAGCGCGGCGCAGCGGCATGTGCTCGTAGTAGGCCTGATAGGCGCCGGCGCGCCGCTGGAGGAAGGTCCGCGGGTCGCCGCGATACTCGCTGTGGTCGTCCGCGTAGTCGTTGGAGACCTCGTGATCGTCCCACGTCACCACCCACGGACAGGCCGCGTGGGCCGCGCGGAGGTCGGGATCGGTCTTGTAGAGGGCGTGCCGCAGCCGGTAGCCCTCGAGATCCTTCGCGTCGGGCTGATCGTGCCGGCGCACGGGCGGCATCCGTGATGAGGTCTCGTAGATGTAGTCGCCGAGATGGCAGATGAGATCGAGGTCGTCGCGCAGCATGTGGTGATAGCCCCCGTAGAGGCCGAACTCCCAGTGCTGGCACGAGGCGAACGCGAAGCGCAGCCGCTCGGGCGGCGCGCCCGGCGCGGGCGCCGTGCGCGTGCGGCCGACCGGCGAGGATTCCGCGCCCGCGTGGAAGCGGTACCAGTACCAGCGGCCGGGCTTGAGGCCGTCCACCTCGACGTGGACCGAGTGACCGAGATCGGGCGAGGCAACCGTGGAGCCCTTGCGCGCGACGCGCTGCATGCCCTCGTCTTCGGCCACCTCCCACTGCACGATCACCGGGGCCGCCGGCAGGCCGCCACCACGGAGCGGATCGGGCGCCAGCCGCGTCCAGAGCACCATCCCATCGGGCGCGGGATCCCCCGAGGTGACGCCCAGCTTGAACGGATGATCGGCGAAGCGCGGCCGCGCCTCCGCCCAGCCCGCTCGCGGCCGCGTGATCACGGCGGTGGCGGCAACGGCCGCGGCGCCCTTCAGGAATGCCCGGCGATCGGGCGACATCATGTCCGATCATAACGCGGCGCGGGTCATCAGGATGCGCAATCCCGATGGGTGTGATTGCGCCGGGCTCGCGCGCCGCCGTGACAGCACGGTCAGCCTGCCGTGATCCCGTCGTAGCGCGGCACCGCTCGCGGTAGAATCGTGCTATGTCACCTCGCCGCGCGGCGTCGCTCCTCGCCGGAATCCTACTGCTCGCGGGCTGCGCCGCATCGACGCTCCGCTACAAGCCCGAGGCGCCGGGCGTCGGCGCGCCGGTCTCCGCCGACTACACCGTGCTGATCGATCGCGTGCGGGTGGAGATCGATACGCGCGGCACGCGGCTCGAGGACATCCAAATCCTCAAGGCGGACGGCACCGCGATCCGCCCGCAGACCATCGAGTACCCGGGCTACTACAGTAACAGCGGAGTGGGAATCGGGATCGGGATGGGGGGCACATCGTACGGCAGTCGTGGCGGCGGCGTGGCGGTCGGCTCGGGTGTGGGCTTCGGGACGAGCTTCCCGGTTGGTGACCCGGTCACCGATGGGAACACGGTGGCCTACTTCCCGCTCGATCAGGTGGGGCCAGCGCCGTGGCGCGTCCGGGCCCAGCTCTCCGGCCTGGGGCCGGCCTTCTTCACGCTGGGAACCGATCCGAGCGCGACCAAGTAGTCGCGCCCGGACCGTTGTGCCTCAGTGTCCCGCGAGTACGAGCAGCGGAACCGTCGTCTTGCGCCGTAGCACTGTCGCCACGCCGCCGAACAGACGGCGGAGCCAGCCGCGTCGCGGCTCGGTGACCGCCACCAGATCGGCGCCAAAGGCCTCCGCCTCGTGGGCGATCTCCTCGGCGGGGTCGCCGAAGCGCACCACCGACTCGACGGGCACGCCGTCCAGCTGAGCCTCGGCGTCGCGCAGGTAGTCGAGGCGGCTAAAAGTAACGCGCTCGACCTCCTGGCTTTCATAGGCCACGACCCGCCCGTAGTCACCGAACTTCTGCTCAGGAATCCGCGCCACGTTGATGAGGCGCACGGAGCCCCCGCTGCTACGGGCGATGTCGGCGACGATGGGCAGGACGGCCTCGGCATGCTCGGTCCGGTCCAGGGGCACCAGGATTCGCTTTGCCATGATCTCGTCCTCCTTTCGTTTCATCTTTAGAGGGGGGCGGAGGCGGGGGCGATTCCGGGTGATTTGCCCGAATTTCCACCGGAATCCAACGAATCCCTTGCGGGGGGCCCCTCATCTGAACAGGTGGAGGTAGACCATCATGGGAGCCGTACTGGTAGGGTTGATCGTGGTCGCGATGGTGGCCCTGCCGCTCGTGCTTGCGGTCCGGTCGGACCGGCGGCGCGAGGCAGGCGATCAGGTGGCGGCGCGTGCGCGGTCCGCGGTTCGCCAGCGTCTGGGCGGGGAGGCGTATGTCACGGTGGACGTGACGGCGCCGAGCTTCGCGCAGAAGGGCCGGGTGGTGCTGACCGCCCCGGAAGGCTACGACTGGATGGTGGAGCGCGCCTGGACCGCAGTGGCGTCGGAGGTGCCCGCCGGATACGACCTCGTCGTGAGCCGTCCGGACGTGGCGCATCTACCCTCGCGGCCGCCCGCCGCGCCGCCGCTTCGTCACGCAGCCTGATCCATAGCGACGCGCGGGGCGGGCCGACGCTCGGGCCCGTCCCGCCGTGCTACCATCCGTCCCCGTGAATCGCGGGACGGATCTTCGCCTCATCGGGCTCTTCTCCGCGCTCACCGCCGTCAGCCAGTTCTACCGCGGGTCCCTCTGCGCCATCACCGCGTACGCGGGAGCGCGCGACGCACCGCCGCGTCCCGGGCCGGCGCACGCGCCGTGATACTCTCGCAGGGGCTTCGCACGGCCGGCCAGGCCGCGGTGAACGACGATCGCCATCGCCAGCGGGGAGGCGCCCGATGAAGTTCGGCATCTTTTACGAGCATCAGCTGCCGCGTCCGTGGACGGACGGCTCGGAGCTGCGTCTGTTCCAGGACGCCCTCGACCAGGTGGAGCTGGCCGATCGCCTCGGCATCGACCACGCCTGGGAGGTCGAGCACCACTTCCTCGAGGAATACTCGCACTCCTCCGCGCCCGAGGTGTTCCTTGCCGCCGCTTCGCAGCGGACGAAGCGCATTCGCCTCGGCCACGGCATCGTCCTGATGCCGCCGGGCTACAATCCGCCGGCCCGCGTCGCCGAGCGCATCGCCACGCTGGACCTCGTCTCCAACGGCCGCGTGGACTGGGGCACCGGCGAATCCGCCTCCCGCGCGGAGCTGGAAGGCTTCGGCGTCGATCCCAACGAGCGGCGGGCGATGTGGCGCGAAACGGTCGAGCAGGTCGCCAACATGATGGTGATGGATCCCTATCCGGGCTTTCAGGGGAAGTACTTCTCGATGCCGGCCCGCAACGTGGTGCCCAAGCCCGTGCAGAAGCCCCATCCGCCCATCTGGGTGGCGTGCTCCAACCGCAACACCATCCACCTCGCCGCCCAGCTCGGCATCGGCGCGCTGACCTTCGCGTTCATCGATCCCGCCGAGGCCCGCCAGTGGGTGGACGACTACTACGAGACCTTCAAGCGGGAGTGCGTGCCGATCGGCCACGCGGTGAACCCCAACATCGCCATGGTGACCTCGTTCTCCTGCCACGCGGACGAGGCCGAGGCGCGGCGTCGGGGCACCGACGGCTTCCGCTTCTTCCAGTTCGCCCTGGGGCATCACTACTCCTTCGGCACCCACAAACCGGGGCGCACCAACATCTGGAACAAGTACGTGGCGGTGCGCGACGCCATGGGCATGGAGCTGATGGGGGGCGGCACCGGCGGCATCGGCACCCCCGCGCAGCTCCGCGAGCATCTCGCGAGCTTCGAGGGCGCCGGGGTGGACCAGACGGTGTTCATCCAGCAGGGGGGCAAGAACCAGCACGCGCACATCTGCGAGGCGCTGGAGCTGTTCGCGCGCGACGTCATGCCGGAGTTCCGTGATCGCGAGGCCGCGCGCGCCGAGAAGAAAGCCCGCGAGCTCGCCCCCTACGTGGACGCCGCCTTCGAGCGGAAAGATCGCCTGAAGCCCCTCGCCGACGAGGACATTCCGACGTATCCCGCCTACGGGCTCACCATCGCCGAGGTCGATCTCTCGACGCTGCCCGAGGCCAATCGCCAGCGCGCGCTCGTTTTCCGGAAGATGCGCGAGATTATGGAGCGCTCATGAAAGCCGCACGGATCTACACGGGCGCCGACGGGCGCTCGCACTTCGAGGACCTCGACATCCCGCTCAAGCCGGGAAACTACGGCGCGCTGTCCGACCTCGTGCCCTCCGACGGCGTCATCTTCCGCGAGACGCCGGTGGGCGGCGCGCTCGACTTCCATGTGGCGCCGCGCCGGCAGTTCGTGATCACGCTGGCCGGCCTCGCCGAGGTGGAGTGCGGCGACGGGACCAAGCGGCGCTTCGGGCCCGGCGACATCATGCTCGCCGACGACACCACCGGCCAGGGCCACATCACCCGCGAGATCCAGGGGCCGCGGCGGAGCCTGTTCATCCCGCTGCCCGCGAGCTTCGACACGCGGCCCTGGAAGGCCTGAGCCGCGTGGAGCGCGTGCTCTTCGACCACATCGCCCTCGGTCTGCCCCGGATCGCGGACGCCGCGCCGTTCCTCTCCGGGGTGCTCGGCGGGATTCCCCACGCGGGCGCCCCCTCGGCAGTGTTCCGCTGGGGAGTGTGGCGCTACGAGGGCGTCGTCATGGTCGAGGCCCTCGA
>Ga0075423_10003531_pt1 | contig 14393 bp, 9 predicted proteins | sample SoiMethybrSBSTD2_FD_80114 | JGI IMG/M metagenome (GOLD analysis project Ga0075423, IMG submission 80114) | Bulk soil microbial communities from a Populus tree surrounding site in Tennessee, USA - Soil MetaG P. TD hybrid SBSTD2 | ecosystem: Environmental > Terrestrial > Soil > Tree plantation...
CAATCGGTGCGGCTGTCGGTTCGCGGCGCCTCGAGGGACATTCCCGTCGACCACATCGTCAGGATCGAACGGCCGGATACCGTCAAGAACGGCGCGCTCACGGGCCTGACCGTCGGTCTCGCCCTGGGCGTGGCAGGCACCGCCGCCGATCCCCAGGGCGGCGGCGTGCTCGTCTGGCGCACGCTTGGCAACGGGCTGGTCTGCGCCGGGATCGGCGCGCTGATCGATGCGGCCGTGGATGGCCGGAAGACGCTCTACGAACGGGGGACGCGCACCACTCAGGCGCGTCTCACGCCGGTCGTCGGCCGGGGCGTTCGCTCGCTGGCTTTCTCGCTCGAATGGTGAGTGGCCTCAGACCGGAGTGCCCAGAACCGGCACCAGCAGACCACGTCCGGCGAAGCCGGTCAGCGAATCGAGCCTGGCCAGGAACTCGCGGCGCAGGTGCGGCACGCCGCGCAGATGCCACAGCACCTCGCCGTTGGTCCAGGCCGCTTCCCGTGCCTTGCGCACCTTCCAGAGCGCGAGCACGCTGTCCAGATCGCCAAGCGCTCGATCGATGTCGCCGACCAGCCCGATCGCCAGCTCGTCACGCACCAACGCTTCGGTGCGTTCGAGAATCGAATTGACGTGGCCGAAGTCTGCGTACCGCGCGCCGTCCCTCGACGGATACTCGCCGGCGGGCTCCGCCATCCGGCCGAGCGCGATCGGCAGATCGTGGTTGATGTGGGCGTTCATTCCGGCGAGCGCGAACTGAATCCGCGCCAGCTTCCGATCGTGCCGGGCTCTCAGGAGCGGGCGCCAGGCACGGGCCGTCAGAATCGGCTCCCGCTCCGAGGTGACGATCGCCTCGAAGTAAAGCCTGGCGAACACCACGTCGAGCTGCTGGAGCGCGGGCCAATCCCGCCAGGCCGCGGCGTCCGACTGCTGCACCGCCTCGGTGACCGCGAGATAGAGGTAGTTGAACCACTTCACCCCGTCGTCATCTGACAGGGCGCCGTCGATCGCGCGCATGGTCGCGATGACGTCGTCGATCGAGCTCACATCGCCAATCAGATCTGCCAGCATCGCCGGGCCAACGAGATGAATGTCACGGGACCTGGGTCGGGCGCGGCAATCGGGATTCGGGAATCGCCAGGTACGAAGCAATCTCGCGAAGCTTGGTCTGGACGATCCGCACGTTCGCCGGACCCATCCGCAGAAGCTGTTTTTGCGCGGGCGGCAATGCCTCCAGACGCGGATCGGCATACGCGTAGCCGATGCCGGTCATCTTGAGCGGCACGTCGCCTTCCACCACCGGTACGTTCAGGAGCTCGACGATGGCCCGCTCGAGTATGGCGTCGAATGCGCCGGAACCGCCAAACAGCCGGTCCGCCTCGACGATGCGCGGTTTGACGGTTTCGTACAGCCGGACCGTGCCGCGTGCGTCGAGTCCTGCGACCGCCTGGGCGTAGCGATCGTAGCGGCGATAGCTGGCCGGGTCGATCAGGATCGTGCCCTTCGAGGTTCGCACGTGGAACGCCGGCACCGGCCCGATCGCTTTCAACTCGGCGACGGGCGTCTGGCCGTCGGCAATCTTGCCGGTTACCACGACGAAGTTGGTGATCAGCCGCTCGGTCGTCAGCCAGGCCGCGACGACGGGATGCGACGAGAGCTCGGCGACCAGTTGGCGAATCAATGGATCGGTTTGATCGAGAGGCGGGAGCTTGATGAGCTCTGCGGGGTCCTGCCGGACTTTCACCCCCTCCGCCGGCTGGGATTGAGCCTGCTGGACGGGTGCCGGCCGTTGCCGCCGTACATAGAGGTAGGCACCGCCGAGGCCCAGGATCAGGATGAGCAATATCGCGAGAATCGCGAGCGGAAGCCAGCTTCGACGTCCCGGATCATCCGGGTCGTTCGGGCCCGACTTCATCAGGTCCCTGTCGGCCAGCTCGTCAGTCAAAAGCGTCTTCGACATTTCCCCACTATCGCCAATCAGCCCAGCCGCGTGCAATGGCTGGCGGACGAAAGAGGACGGGGCGCGGGTTTCGCGGTCCCGGCCTACGCTCGGGGTAGGCTTGAAGAATGACGACGGTAGATCTCATCGTCCTGCACGAGCATCCCGAGTGGCAGAAGCCGCTGTTCGAGGCGCTGACCCGGCGTGGCGTTTCATTTGCCCCGTTCGATCTCACTCGCGCCGCGTTCAGCAACCTCGAGGAATTGCGCGCGCGCGTCTACTTCAACCAGGCCAGTCCGAGCGCGTATCTGCGCGGGCACACCCGGGCGGTGCCTCTGGCGCTCGCGTACATGCGATCGCTCGAGCTCCTCGGCGCGCGCGTGCTGAATGGCGCCGACGTCTTCGCGCTGGAGTTGAGCAAGAGCGCCCAGGCGACGCTGCTGCGGACGCTCGGCGTCGACTGCCCGCGATCGATCACCTTCAACGACGTCCAGGCGCTGCGAGCGTTCGCCGGCGAGATCCGGTGGCCGGCGCTGCTCAAGCCGGATCAGGGTGGAAGCGGGGCGCGCATTCAGGTCGTGGACTCGCTCGCGGAGGTCGAGAAACTCTTCACGCGCGACCCGTCGATCTGGCTGCCCGACAATCTCTTTCTCCTGCAGGAGTATCTGCCGCACGATCCCGAGCAGGGGATCGTGCGCATGGAGTTCCTCGGCGGCGAGCTGCTGTATGCGATGCGGGTGAAGACGCACGGCCGCTTCAACCTGTGCCCGTCGCCGGTCTGCAATCCCGACGAAGGCGACTCGGCGTGCGCCCTGCCGGACGAACCCGCCGTCGCCGCTCCGCCCGTCGAGTTCACGCCGTTTCCGGAGGTTCCTGCGGAGGCCGTCCGGGTCGCGAAACGGATCGTCGAAGCCGCCAGGCTGGATGTCGGCGGCATCGAGTATCTCGAAACGCCGGACGGCCGGCGTGTGTTCTACGACATCAACGCCAACTCGAACCTGCGGCCCTCGGTGGCGGCGGCGTTCGGCTTCGATCCATTCGAGCGCGTCGTCGACTACCTGATGACGCAGCTGGCGGGGGTCTACTGATCGACAGCCAGGATCTCGAATCCCCGTCCTTCCACGGTGATGGCCGCGGCGTATCCGGCCTCGCTTGAAAGCGCCCGGAGCGTCCAGCGCTCCATCTCCTTCGGCGCGGCTTCGCAGGAGAGAAGGAGCTGATCGCCTGCGGTCTCCGTGCTGACGTCGAACCCGGCCAGCGGGAAATAGAGCCCGTCGCCGTGCGCCTTAATGAAGGACTCCTTTCGCGTCCAGATCCGGAAGAACACCTCGAGCTTCATCTCGTCCGGCGCGGCTTCGAGCCGCTCGATCTCGGCCGGCGAGAACATCGCCGCGGCGACGCTGGACATATCAGGCATTGCCTTCATGCGCTCGATGTCGACGCCGACCTCGCGGCCGATCGTCACCGCGAGCAGCGCGCGATCCGCGGCGTGCGAGAGGTTGAAGCGCAGATCGACGGGAGCGTTCGCGAGCCGCGGCTTGCCGCGGAAGCCGAACGCGAACCGCAGATCGCGTGGAGGCATCCCGAGACAGCGGCCGAGCACGACCCGCACGGCCGTGTGCGCGGCGACGTAGCAGCGGCGATCCTTCTCGAAGACGAAGCGGTCGGCCGCTCGCTGTTCGCGCTCGTCGAGGTGAATCGCCGCCGGCGTCCGATCGAGTGGAATGCGGAAGACGACGACCGTGTCCGGGCCGGGCGTCATCGGGCTGGCGCGGGCACGGGTCGAGTGTCGCCTTCGCCGCCAGCCGCGTCGCGGCGAAGCTCGATCAACCCCTCCAGCGTGCGCTCCGGTCCCGGCGCTCCCTCGGGAGGCGTCCAGTCGAGCGGTGAGCCCGCGGCGATGAGCAGCCGCGCCACGCCGACGTGATCCGCGCCAGAGCGCTTCGCGCTGCTCCGTCCTTCCACCGCCCACACCAGCGGCGTCGCCGAGAACATCCCGTCGCGCGCGTTGACGTCGGCCCCGTGCTTCAGCAGCACGCGCACGGCCTCGACGTGGCCGCCCATCGCGGCGCGATGGAGTGGCGTGACGCTGTCCTTGTCCTTTGCCTCGGGATCGAAGCCACAGGCGAGCATGCTTTCCAGGACCGCGGCGTTGCCGCTCTCGGCCGGACGATGGAGCATCACGTGGTGCTCGGGACGAAGCGCGGATCGGACTTCAGGGTGAGCGGCCAGGACCGCGTCGGCCGCCGCACGATCGGCGCGCGCGCAGGCCGCGATGAAGCGCTCGAGCGGCGACAGCTCGTCAACCGCGCCGTGCGCGAGCAGCCAGGCCGCGATGTCCGGATTGCCGTGAAGCTGCGCGAGCGTATGCGGCGTGGCGCCGTCGGCGCGGCGGCGCGACACATCCGCGCCGTGGAGGACGAGCAGCTCCGCCATCGGCACGTCCCAGCGGCGCGCGGCCACGTGCAGCGGGGCCTCGTCCTCGCCGCCCCACGGAAGGTTCGGATCCGCACCGTGCTCGAGCAGCCAGCGCGGGCCTGCCGGCGTCTGGGTCCAGAGCATCATGTGGACGAGCGGCGGCACGCCGCCGGGAATGCCGTTCACGTTCAGGCCGAAGCGGTGCAGCAATTCGAGCGCCTCGAGATTGCCGCCGCCTCCGGCAATATGCGCGGTCACGCCGTCAGTGGGGTTCGCTCCAGCCTCGAGCAGCACCTCCGCGAGCGGGAGGTGACCGATCGCACACACTGTCGCCCACAGCGCCGTCCGCGGCAGCTCGGGGTGCCAGTTCCAGTGGTACTCGGCGTTGGGATTCGCGCCGAGCGCGCAGAGCCGGCGCGCAATGGCGACGAGTCCCTCCAGCCGGGCGGGCACGCTCTTGTGCAGGCACGTGTGGCAGGCATAGAGGAGCGGCTCCCATTCCTGCGGGCCACCTGGGCGCCCGACGAGGTCCGGCTGATGGGCGAGCCGTGTCTCCACCGCTGCGGCGTCGCCGAGCACGAGGGCGGTGTGCAACGTGGCCGAGGCGATGCGCGGATGAAGCGCCAGCAGTCGTTCTGCGCGCCCAACCGCACCGCCGGTGGCGCAGCGCACGAACTCCTCGACCGCCGCATCGAACGAGAGCGTGCGCGATTCGACCTCCTCGCGCAGCGCATTCCAGGACGGAAACCCGTGCTCCCGCGCGATCGCCGACTGCGCGTCGTGCAGCGCCAGATCCGACGCGTCGATCGCGTCGAGGGCCTGGCCCGCCAGAGCGGGCAGGATCGCGAATCGGCGGAGCGCGTCCGGGTCGCGCGCCTTCGCCGCGTCGAGGAGCGACTTCGCCTGCTTCTTCAGCTGTTCGAGGTTGGGACGGGGGGGCAGCTCGCGTGACGGCATACGACCTCCATGCTTCAGCCCTGTGGTTCGCAGACAGGCAGCACGGCGGTGCGGTAGCCGTTGGTCGAGCAGCTGTGACGGTGGGCTTGGCCCTTCGCGCGAACCCGCGGGCGCCCTTTGAGCGCGCACCTCACACTAGCCCCGGCGTTCGCCGCGTGTCAATGGCCCTCGGCCGGCGCGGGGATGTAGACTTTGGCACCTGACGCGGCCCACACGACGATCCAGACTCATCGAAGGACTCTCTCATGCCTCTCACGTCCCGTCTGTTCCGGGGCAACCGGGCACTCGAAGCGTGTGCGGTGGAACACTCGGCTCATATCACGCACGGCGCCGCTGGAGATCATGTGGGCAAGATCCAGTTCGCGCTCTTCACGCTGGACGGACTCCTGATCGAGCGGACCGAGCTGATGTTCCAGCGCTACGGCCGCTCGACCGCCGCGGCCGTGCTCGCGTACAAGAAGAAGCGCCAGATCATCAATCGGAGCTACCAGTCGGCGCCCGATGACATCGTCGGGAAGATGACCATCGCGTCGCTGGACAAGGAAATGCGGCTGCGGGAGCTGCTGCCGAAGCCACCCGGCGACTGCGTCTCGAGTCCCGCCGGTATCCCCACCCCGTTGAGCCTCCTGACCGCTCCTCCCGGGCAGTCTTCTCAGCGGCCGCTGTCTCTGGCCGGGTCGAGAGGCGCGAAGACATTGGCGCCCCGGCAACTGGGTGGATTCATCCGGGTCTTCTTCGCCATCACCCTGCGCGCGTCCATGGAAGACGGCTATCCCCTGTCGGCGAACATCGAACGCGCTCGCGACCTGCTGTTCGAACACGGCATCACGCTGATCGTCGAGATCAGGAATGGCTTCGCGGACACGCTTCCATTCAACGAGCGCATCATCTCGAGCCTGGGGAATCCCGTGGACAACGTCGATGAGCTCAGGAAAGCGAGCGAAGACGTCCGGCCCGGGCTGCCGGGCGTGTTCCGGGTCATCGTGTGTCAGATGGCCGGTGACAATGCCGGGGAGACTTTCCGGAACAGGCGCATAGGCGGAAGAGTCGTGGCGCCGTTCGCGCTGTTGAACTCGCAAATCGTCGACCGATCCCACGCGACACTCATCCACGAAATGATTCATGCCTCGAAGGACGGACCGGTTCCGCACGATCCGGAGCCGTTCAGCGTGTTCTTCGGGCACGGCAGGGAAAAGCCGGGAGGCGTGGACCGCACGGTCCTCAAGGCCGAGCACGCCGCGACGCTGGCCAGGCTGTCATCGAAGCTGTAGGCCCTTATCAAGATCGAGAGGACTCATGAGAGCCGCCACCTTTCTTCTCACCCTGCTGCTGTCGGCAGCCGCCTCCGCCGCAGAACTGAAGGCCGGCATCGCTCGAGTGGAGATCACGCCATCCACGTTCATGCCGATGTACGGCTACGCCAACCGGAAGTGCGGGCCGGCAAACGGCACGCATGATCCGCTGTTCGCGAAGGTGCTCGTCCTCGAAGTCGGCGACTCGCGGATGGCGCTCGTGACGACGGACCTCGGCAGTCTGGTGTCGGACAACCTCCGTCGCGACGTGGCGTCGAAGCTCAAGATTCCCGTGCTGCTGCTCTCCGCCTCGCATACGCATTCGGCGCCGGCATTCCTGCCGTTCGGCAGCGCGCCGGCATCGGACGATGTCTCCCGCGCGTACCTCGCCGAGCTCGAGCGCAAGATTCTCGGTGCCATCGAATCGGCGTCCCGCGCCATGTTTCCGGCGCGGCTCGGCGTGGGGAAGGGATCCCTGCAACTCGGCTACAACCGTCTGCTCCTGCGTGAGGATGGCCGCGCCCGCGCGGTGTTCGACAACCTCGATCGCGTGCCCTATGGCCCGGTGGATCCGGAGGTTCTGCTGCTTCGAGTCGACGACGCACAGGGCCGCGCGAAGGCGCTCCTCGTCCACTATGCCGTGCACGCGGTCGTGCTCGGGCCGACGAGCTGTAAGTACTCGGCCGACTATCCGGGTGTCCTGCAGTCGGCGGTGGAGCGGGAGCTGGAAGGCGCCCAGGTCATGTTCGTGCAGGGAGGCGCGGGCGACATCAATCCGCTGTTCCAGGGACGGTCGGGCAAAGAAGCGGATGACTTCGCCGTGATGGAGAAGATGGGGCAGTTGCTCGCCGCCGAGGTGATTCGCGCCAACAAGGCCGTCAAGCCCCTCGCACCTGTCGTCGACCCCATCACGGTGCGCAGCGAGGTCATCACGTTCAACGATCGGTGGGAGAAGGACAAGACGATGGAGGTGGGCATCACCACGATCCTCATCGGTCGTGAGATCGCGATTGCGACCGTGCCCGGAGAGCCGCTTCACAAGCTGCAGAAGATGTGGAAGGAACACGCCGACGTTCCCCATCCTCTTTTCTATGGGTATACGTTCAGCTCGGGCGGGACCTGGGCCGGCTACATCCCGGATCTGCGTTCAGCCGCCTATGGCGGGTATGGAGCGGACGCGACCACTCGCATCGAGGTCGGCGCCGGCGAGAGGATCATGCTGCGGCACCTCACCTTCCTCTACGACCTCCTCGGGATGTGGAAGGACAAGCCCGGGCGCCCGTAGCGGCCGATTCGATATTGACTTCACCACGTTCCGTAAAGTACAGAAGCGTGCAGGCCCTCGCTCGTCTCGTCTCACGCTATCTCGACGCTGGTCACCTGAGGTAGTTGTCAGCATCACTTCTCCCGTCTGCCCACGGAGGGAAACGATGTCACCCACCCGCCGCACGTCCGTTGCTCTGTTCCACAGCCTCGCGCTCGTCCTGCTGCTGAGCGGCCTGGCCTTCGCGCAATCGTTCACCGCCACCGTCCGCGGGACGGTCAAAGACCCCTCCGGCTCTGCAGTTCCTCACGCCTCGGTCACCGTCACGGACGCTGATCGCGGAACCAGCCAGACGACGGTGGCCGATGGTGAGGGACGATTCGTGATCCCGGCGCTGCCGCCGGGTCAGTACGTGATGACCGTCGAGGCCAGCGGCTTCAAGAAGTTCTCGAGCGGCACCTTCACGCTCGCCGTCCAGCAACAGGCAACGGTCGATGCCCGATTGGATGTGGGTGGCGTGAACGAGACGGTCGAGGTCAGCGCCTCGGCCGCGCGCGTGAACACGACCATCGCCAACCTCGGCCAGGTCATCGACAACCAGACCATCGTCTCGCTGCCGAACCTCGGGCGGAATCCGATGGCCTTCACCTACCTCACTCCGGGGGTCGTCGGATCGGGAGGGCGGCCCGGCGACTCCAACACCAACTTCGTCGCCAACGGCTCCCGCAACTCGACGTCCGACGTCCTGCTCGACGGCGTCACTGTCGTGACGGTCGAGCAGAACTCCGGCGTCACCGACCTGAAGTACTCGCCGGCGGTGGATGCGGTCCAGGAGTTCAAGGTGCAGACGAACTTCTTCTCCGCCGAGTTCGGCCAGACCGGCGGCGCCGTCGTGAACATGGTGACCAAATCGGGCACCAACAGGTTCGACGGCACGGCGTATTACTTCCTGCGCCACTCCGCGCTCAATGCCAACGACTGGTTCTCGAACCGGGCGGGGCGGACGCTTCCGTATTCCCGCCGCGATCAGGCCGGCGGGGTGCTGGGCGGCCCGCTGATCAGGAACAAGACCTTCTTCTTCGTGCTGTACGAATACACGGAGTCGAAGAGCCCGCTCACGTCCACCCGCACCGTGCCGACGCTGCTGCAACGCCAGGGAGACTTCTCGCAGACGAAGAACGCGTCAGGGCAGGTGATGACGATCTACAACCCGTTCGACACCTTCGTCAACGCGCAGGGGAACCTGGAACGCCGGCCGTTCGCGGGGAACGTGATTCCGTCGAGCATGATGGATCCGATCGCACTCAGGGGCCTGGCGTACTTCCCGCTGCCGAACATCGAGAGCACGTCGATCACCGGGACCAACAACTGGTTCGGGCAGGGCATCTCCCAGAACGTCAACCGCCAGATGAGCATCAAGATCGACCAGAACTTCTCGGAGCGGAGCCGCCTGAACGGCCGCTACAGTTATGGTCCGTACACGCAGAAACCTCCCAACCTGTTCGGCGATCTGGCCCCGGCGTTTCCACTCAACAACGGTCCGGTCACCGGCAGCGTGCATTCCCTGGTCACCGAGTTCACCAGGACGCAGAGTCCGACGGCGCTCTGGAGCGTGCGCTACGGTCTGACGTACGCCAACTACATCCGCGATCCGATCGAGAGCTTCGATCTCACCGCGCTCGGCCTCCCCGGATACATGAAGGACCAGGCCACCTTCGCCGTGTTTCCGAGGTTCGCGCCCGACGGGTACAGCCCGATCGGCACCGAGGGATATCTGAAGATGGATCGCCAGGAAGGCGTCCATCACGTCTCGGGCTCGTACACGAGGATCATCGGCGGACACAACCTCAAGGCCGGCGCCGAGACCCGCTGGAACTTCCTCGACTACGCGCAGCCCGGATATCCGTCCGGCCAGTTCACGTTCGGCAGAGGGATCACCTGCAGGGATCGGTTCTCGTGCGCGGGCAACGAGGGCAACGGCCTCGCCGCCATGCTTCTGGGCTGGCCGTCGAGCGGGGATTTCCATATCGACCCGAAGGTCTACACCCGGTCGGGCTACTGGGGCTTCTACGTGCACGACGACTGGCGGATCGTCCCGAAGCTGACGCTGAATCTCGGCCTGCGCTACGACTTCGACGTGCCGCGCTGGGAGACGCAGGATCGCCAGAGCTACTGGGACCTCGAAGCGCAATCGCCGATACAGGTGCCCGGTTACGACACGCACGGCGTCATCAGGTTCGTCGACAGCAACAAACGGTCGCCGTTCGACGCGGACATGAACAACCTGCAGCCGCGTCTCGGCATGGCGTACGCCCTCAACCAGAAGACGTCCATCCGCGCCGGCTACGGGTTGTTCTACACGCTCAGCCGCGCCACGGTCTTCGGCCACACCGGCGGCGGGTTCAACGTCAACTCCAGCCCGACGTTCACGCTCGACTCCAATGCGACGCGCTACGCGACGCTCGCGAATCCCTATCCGAACGGCATGCTGCTGCCGCCGGGTCGCGACCGGGGCGACCGCACCTTCCTCGGCCTCGGCGCGGGCACCATCCTGCCCAGCAACAACCGCAACCCTGAATACCATTCGTGGAACGTGTCCCTCCAGCGTGAGGTCGGATGGAATTCGGTGGTCGAGGCCAACTACACGGGCAGCCGCGGGACGCACCTGTTCCTCCCGATCACGACCCTGACGCCGCTGGATCCACAGTACTGGCCGATGGGACGCACCGCCTTGAATGCCGCGGTGCCGAATCCGTTCTATGGGCTCATCACCGACCCGCTCGCGACCGCGCTGAACGGGCCGACGGTCCAGCGCTTCCGGCTGTTGCGGCCCATGCCGCAGTTCAACGGCGCCAACGTCGCGACCTCGGAGCCTCCGATCGGCGACTCCTCGTACCACGCGCTCCAGATGAAGTGGGACAAGCGCTTCTCGCAGGGCTTCAGCGTCCTGGCTCACTACACCTGGGGGCGGATGATCGACAACGGCTCGCACAGCTCGGGGAACGTCAGCTGGCTCGGTGGCTCGACGAGCATCCAGAACATCTGGGATCTCGACGCCGAGCGGTCGCTTTCGGCGCATGACGTCACGCATCGCCTCGCCGTCGCGGGCGTCTGGCAGCTGCCCTTCGGGCGCGACCGCAGGTGGGGCTCGAACTGGAATCACGTTGCCGACATGGCCCTGGGCGGATGGAGCCTCAGCGGTGTGTTCTCCCGTCAGAGCGGCATGCCGCTCGCCGTCACCCAATCCGGTGGGTTGATCTGGGATGGCACGCAGCGTCCGAACCTGGTCGGCGACCCGCGTACGACTGGCCCCATCCAGGATCGGCTCGACAACTACTTCAACGCGGCCGCCTTCTCGCAGCCGGCGCCGGATGTCCCCGGGTCCGCCCCACGCACCCTCAGCTATCGCTCGCCGGCGATCGGCATCTTCGACGCGGTGCTGATGAAGAACATCGGCATTCGAGCGGGGCAGCGGCTCGAGGTCCGAATCGAGGCCCAGAACGTCCTCAACCACCCGATCTTCGGGGACCCCAATACGAGCTTCGGATCGACCTCCTTCGGCCAGATCACCGGGACGAAAGTGGGGGCGCGCCAGATGATGTTCGGGCTGAAGTACCACTTCTAAGCCCCGGGGAGGGTGTCAGGCAGTGAATCGTGAATTGTTCCACTCCGAGACGTTCACGATTCATCGCCTGACACCTCCGTGGCAGGTGTCCGGATTCGGGACGAGGCGTCCCAGAGCGCGTCAACCGGCAGGGGAGGACGCCGGAATTACGGCCGATCTGCGAAGGATTGTCGGCATGTAACTTGAGTCCGGCGAGGCCATGCGCGAGCTCGGTCACGACGTGCGGATGGCCTTCCGGACTTTCTGGAAAGCGCCGGTCTTCACCGTCGTCGCCATCCTGACGCTGACGCTCGCCATCGGCGCCAACACGGCGATCTTCAGCATTCTGAACGCGCTGGTGCTGCGCGACCTGCCGGTGCGCGAACCCTCCTCGCTGGTGTCGCTGGCGCGGGTCACGCCGGCGACGGCGGATGGGGCGTTTTCGCTCCCGATGTTCCGGGCGATCGCGGAGCGGCAACGGAGCCTGTCCGCGCTGATTGGCTGGACCTCGAACAGCGTCATCAATCTCGAAATCGACGACGTCCGGACCCGCGGCAATGTCTCCGCGGTCACGGGCAACTACTTCACCGAGCTCGGGATCCGGCCCGTCGCCGGGCGGCTGCTCACGGACGCGGACGTCAGCGTCGAGACACAGCAGTCCGCGCCGATCGCGGTCATCGGTCACGGGTTCTGGCAACGCCACTTCAATCGCGACCCAGCGGCTGTCGGGCGCATCGTTCGCGTCGAGGGCACACCGTTCACGATCGTTGGGGTCGCACCGGCGAGCTTCAAAGGGTTGGGGCTGACGCTCGAGATCGACGTCGCCGTGCCGCTCACGTTCGTACCAATCGTGCGCGATGTTCCGAGCGAAGCCTTCCTGAACGGCACCATCAATCCAATCAGCTTGACAGGCCGGTTGCGTCCCGGGGTCACGATCGATCAGGCGCGCGCCGAGCTGACGGCGTCGTGGCCGGCCATCCTGACGGCGGTCATGCCGCCCAATTACGCCGGCGCGCAGCGGGAGCGTTTTCTCGAGACGGCGATTCAGATCATGGATGGAGCCAGGGGCGTCGAGCCTGGTCTCCGCCGACGATTCACGCAGCCGCTCCTGGTCGTGATGGCGATTGCGCTGTTCGTGGTGCTGATCGCCTGCGTCAATATCGCCAGCCTCATGATGTCGCGGGCATCGTCACGCATGCACGAAATGGGGGTGCGTGTCGCACTCGGCGCGGGCCGCTGGCGGCTGATGCGTCAGGTGCTCGTCGAAGGGGTGATGCTGTCGCTGGCCGGCGCCCTGTGCGGCGTGTTCGTCGCGATGTGGGTCAGCGAGACGCTGGTGGCGCTCATTCTGGCCACGTCCACCGTGCCGCCGTCATTCGACGTTCATCCGGATCTCCGGGTCATGGCCTTCACGATCGCGCTGGCAACGCTCGTTGGCCTGCTGTTTTCCGTAATGCCGGCCTGGCGCGTGGGTCGAGTGTCGGCGGCCGCGGCCCTGCAGTCCAGCACGCGGACGGCGACCCGCAGCGGCCGCACCGGCCGCACCCTGGTCGCGGTGCAAGTGGGGCTGTCGCTCGTGCTGCTCATGAACGCCGGGCTGCTCGTGCGCAGCCTGCAGAAGATCCGCGGCGTCGATCCGGGCATCCGGACCGGCGACGTGTTCGTCGTGTATCCGGCCGCGCGGCCTGGCGGGTATCAGGGAGTCGATCACGACAGCTACTACCCGGCCGTGATCCAGCGCCTCGCAGGGATTGCCGGAGTGCGGGACGTCAGCGTATCGCTCTCCAAGCCGGCGGCTGGCGTCGGAGCCGTGCCGGAGCCGGTGTCCCGAGCTGCCGCGGCACCCGGTTCATCACCCGAGGTGCTGGCCGTCCGGTCAGCTGTGTCGCCGGGGTTCTTCAACACGCTGGGTCTGCCGGTGCTCAGCGGCCGCGATTTCGACTGGCGCGACCACTCGCGCGGCCGGCGCGTGGCGGTGATCAGCCGGAGCCTTGCCGATCGCCTGTTCGAAGGCCACGCTGCCGTCGGCCAGCGGATTCGGATTGGCGTCACGCCGGAAACCCGGGACCTCGAAGTCGTCGGGGTCGTTGCGGACGCCCGTCTCTACAACCTCAAAGACAGCAACGTGGCGGCAGCCTACGTGCCGGCGCTGCAGACGGCCGATCCCGCCGGAAAATGTTTCGTGGTCAAGGGGCAGGGCGTCTCGATGGCTGCGATACGGCAGGCCGTTGAATCGCTCGGTGTCGAGCTGATCAACTCGCCGGTCGAATCGCTCGACTTCATCGTCGGCCGCGCGCTCCTGCAGGAACGCGTGGTGGCATCATTCGCCGCGTTCTTCGGGGCGCTCGCGCTGCTGATGGCCGCCATCGGCCTCTACGGCCTCACCGCGTATCACGTGAACGAGCGCCGTCGTGAGATTGGCATCCGCATGGCGCTTGGCGCCGGCGGCCGGCGTGTGCTGGCCGGCGTCGTGCGGGACGCCGTCCAAATCACCGCTCTCGGCGTGCTCGCCGGCGGGGCCGCCGCGCTCGCGTCTGCCCAGCTCCTCCGCACTCTGTTGTTTGGCGTGACGACGTACGATGCCGTCACGATGATCGCGGCGCCGGCACTGCTGCTCATGACCACGATCGCCGCCTGTCTCCAGCCGGCGGCCCGCGCGGCGCGGGTCGATCCGCTCGTCGTCCTGCGCTCTGAGTAGCGTGGTCCGTTGAGGCGCCGCGCTTTCGAACTGCTTTCGCAGCGGTCCGTGGGCTGACGGCGTGCCGAAGCGTCCCAGCGTTTCGATGGCGTTGATCGCGACCTGCGCGTCCGGATCGTCGAGGTGCGCCAGCGCCGCGGCCTCCACCGCAGACGTCATGTGGAGCGCCGCAATGTCGCGCAAGACGGATCGGTAGCAGCCGGTCAGGGTGCGGGAGTCGAGTGCCC
>Ga0075423_10003533_pt1 | contig 14392 bp, 15 predicted proteins | sample SoiMethybrSBSTD2_FD_80114 | JGI IMG/M metagenome (GOLD analysis project Ga0075423, IMG submission 80114) | Bulk soil microbial communities from a Populus tree surrounding site in Tennessee, USA - Soil MetaG P. TD hybrid SBSTD2 | ecosystem: Environmental > Terrestrial > Soil > Tree plantation...
GATGGCGACGAGGAGAAGAGGAACTACGCCGACCTCGCTTACGTGGCAGGCACTACTTATTACGTCGACGACACCACTTCGGCAGCGCCCCATTTCGACGACGTCGTGTCCCGGCCTTCGATCATGGCCGTAGCCGCCAAGGCGGGCGTCGCGCCCCGCAGCCATTGATGCGCCGCGCTCGCCAGGCCGGCGCGAGCGCGCTGATGATCCTTCTGGTCATGGCGCTCATCCTCGTGGCGTTTTTCGCCGCATATACGCTGTCGCGTGTTTCCGGCGGCGGCGACGAGCGCGCGGACACGTCGAAGCGCCTGGCCGTCGCCGCCGCGGCACTGGATCGTTTCGCCGGCGCGAACGGCCGCCTGCCGTGCCCCGCCAACCCGACGCTCAGCGTCGGACTCTCGGACCCCGCCGGCGCCGTCAAGAAGTGCAACCACGCCGACGACGGCACCCTTCCCTGGGCGACGCTCGGGCTCAACAGCGACGCGGGGCTGGATGGCTGGGGCCGCAAGATCTCATATCGCGTCTACACCGGTGGCCCACCGGGACCCGCGGGCAAGGGCAGCCTCACCCAGGCGCGCGGGGTGGACATGGTGCAATGCGACATCACGGATCCGACGGCCGGCGACACGGACGCGGACGGGTTGTGCACGGAGAATGCGGACGTTTACCAGCGATCGACGAACCGCGATGGTTTTCTTGCGGGCAAGGGGCTCACGGTCAACGACTTCGGCACCGCCCACGCCGACGCGGCATACGTCCTCATCAGCCACGGAAGCACGGGGCTGGGCGCGTGGACCATCGCGGGCACCATGCTCGACATGCCGGCGGGCGACGAGCGCGACAATACCGGCGAGACGGGCCCGTTCACGATCAAGGCCTTCTCAGATCCGGATACTGCTTACAAGGCCGGGACGCACTTCGACGACCAGTTGGTCTACGTGACCATTCCCGACCTCGTGAAGCGCATCGGCCTCGAAGCACGCGAGTGGCCGGAGATCGGGCAGGTCGTGCTCTCCAAGGCGAACATCGAGAGCGCAACGGGCACGGCGGTCGACGCGACGACCGGCGATACTCACAGCAACAACATCAATTTCTCGAATGCCCACGTCCAGGTGTCGGGGTTTTCGGGAGGCAGCACGCCGACGAATATTTCTTATGATGCCAACGCGGGCGGGAGCGGCGGAACGGGCGGCATCGGCATTGCCGGCGGCTCGGCCATGATGTCCAGCGCCCTGGGCGAACGGCTGCGCGTCGAGTTCGATTCCTCGAAGCGCAAGTTCGCCATCGCGTTGGACAACTTCGGCACCACCGTTTCCGGCCCTACGACATATGTCGAGAAGGTGGAGCTGCAGTTCTACGACAGCGGTGGCACTCAGGTCGGATCGACGATCACGTTGTCCGGATGCCGTCCCGATGGCGGTCTGGCGACCTTCGCGGACATCGATCCTGGTGGCAGCTTCGTCTCGGTCGACATCGTGCCTGTGGCGGCGGTTGGCACTCCAAGTGGAAGCTCGGATTCGGCGGTGCTGGTTTCAGAGATCAATGGGTGCTCCAGTAGCTCCGCGACGTGCGCGACGCTGCTGCCGGCGAATAGCTGCCCATGAAAAGCGCCCGTGGATTCACCTTCATCGAAATGGTCCTGGTCATCGCGATCATCGGCATCATGGTCGCGATCGCGCTCCCGATGGTGCAAAGCTACATCGAGCGGGGACGCCGCGCGCAGGCGATCATGGACCTCCAGGAGATGTCCGACACGATCAAGAAGTCCGAAAAGACCACCGGGACGCTGCCCGACAGCCTTGCCGCGGTCAGCCTCGACACGCGCCGCGATCCCTGGGGCCGCGTCTACATGTACTTCAACCTGCGCACCGCGCACGGCAACGGCGTGGCGCGCAAGGACAAGAAGCTCGCCCCGCTCAATTCCGATTTCGACCTTTACAGCGTGGGTCCCGACGGGCTTACCCACGCCTCGCTGGGCAACAGCGCCAGCCGCGACGACATCGTGCGCGCTCGCGACGGCGGCTTCATCGGCACAGCCGAGGAATTCGATCCGTGATCGGGCGCGCTTTCCTCAAGAGCGGAGTGGCGCGCGGGCTGTTCGCGCTCTTCGTGCTCTGCGCGTTGGTTCCGTTGGCCGTTCTCGCCGCGCTTTCCCTCACGCAGGTCCGAGGGCTGCTCCTGAGCCAGGGCGAGCAGCGCCTCGCGGCCCAGGCGAAGACCTACGGCATGAGCATCTTCGAGCGCCTGTTGCTGGCGACGGATGTCGCCTATTCCGCGAGCCTGGCGCCGCGGGGCGCGGCGGCGCGCGACTCCATGGCGCCGCGGGTGTTCAGGAGCCTGGGCCTTGCTGCCGCAGGAAAGATCGCGCCGGTGATGGGGACCCCATCCATTCCGCCGGTCGATCCCGCGGTGATGGAACGGGTCGCAGGCGGCAGCCCTGCGCTGGTGGTGTCCCCGGAAGGCGGACTCACGTTGTTCGTGCCGAGCGACTCCCGGGGCTATGTGGTGGGAGAGCTGCGAGGCGACTACGTCTGGGGCCCCGCCGACGAACTGCCGGCTGCGACCGAGTTCTGCGTCGTGGAGGAAGCCGGCGGCAAGCCGCTGTTCTGCTCCTCCGCCGAGGCACGCGACGTACTGCGAGTCGGCCCGGCGCAATCGAACGCGCTTTTCTCGTGGAAGAGGGGCGAGGAGCCGATGCGTACCCGCGCGTGGTCGCAGTTCATGCGGGCGGCGCTCGGGACCGGCGACTGGATGGTGCTCGCGACCCAGACCGAGGCGCACCAACTGCGCGCGTTCGTCGAGTTCGAGCGTTCCTACGCGCTGGTCGTCGTGCTGGCGCTCCTCCTCGTGGCCTGGTTCACCGTGCGCAAGAGCCGCGACATCGTGGTGCCGGTGACCAAGCTCGCCGAGCGCGCGCGGGGAATCGCCAACAACGACTTCCAGTCGCGAGTCGAGGTGAAGCAAGGCGACGAGTTCGGGGAGCTCGCCTCGGCGTTCAACCACATGACGCGGCGGCTGGAGCGCCAGTTCGCGTCCCTCACAGCGCTTTCGGAAATCGACCGCCTGATCCTCGCCACGCAGGACACGACGCAGGTGGTGCGCACCGTGCTGCATGGCATCGACGAAGTCGTCCATGCCGACCAGGTCGCGCTCATGCTGATCGACCAGGACAACGGCGACCATACCCGGACGTACTACAGGCCCCTGGAGAACACCGGCTCGATGGCGATGGACCGTTCGCCGCTCCAGCCGGAGGAACGCCATGCGCTGCAACAGGATCCCGGACTGCGATGGATCGGGCTTGCGGGCGCGCCGCAAAGCCCCGCCTACCTCCAGGCGCTGCGCGCGCGCGGCATGGCGGGAGCCTGGGTGCAGCCGATCGTGTGGCGAGGAGCGGTGTGTGGCGCGGTCGTGCTCGGGTTCATCGAGGCGGAGCACGCGATCGACGCCGAGGACCGCCGCCACGTGGCGGAGATCGCGGACCGCGTCGCCGTGGCGGTCTCATCGGCCTGGCGCGACGAGAAGCTCTACCAGCAGGCGCATTTCGACACCCTTACGGGGTTGCCGAACCGGATGCTGTTCCAGGACCGCCTGGAGCGGGAGATCGCGCGCAGCCAGCGCGAGACCAACCAGTTCGCGCTCCTCTTCCTCGATCTCGACCACTTCAAGAACGTGAACGACAGCTTCGGTCACACGCTCGGCGATGAGGTGCTGCGCGAGGCCGGCCGCCGCATCCAGCGTTGCGTGCGCGAGACCGATACGGTTTCGCGCCTGGGCGGCGACGAGTTCACCGTGCTCCTCACGCGGTTGAACCACCCGCAGGAGGCATGGCTCATCGGCGAGTCGATCGTGTCCGCGCTGTCGGAAGAGTTTCGCCTGGGAGAGCAGCATTGCTTCCTCAGCGCGAGCGTGGGCATCGCGTCGTTTCCCGCCGACGGCGCGTCGGCCGAGCAGTTGCTGAAGAGCGCCGACACGGCGATGTACCGGGCGAAAGCGGGGGGACGCGGCCAGTCCGTGTTCTTCGAGGAGAAGATGAACGTGGAAGCGGTCGCGCGCATGACCCTCGACCGCGACCTGCGCGCCGCCATCGATCGCGGCGAGCTCACGCTGCATTACCAGCCGCAGATCGACTTGCGTTCCGGCGCGATCCGCGGCGCCGAGGCGCTGGTGCGCTGGCGGCATCCGGTCCACGGGTTGATTTCTCCACTGCGTTTCATCCCGCTCGCGGAGGAGTCGGGCTTCATCGAGCAGATCGGGCGATGGTCGATGCAGCAGGCGTGCTCGCAGGTGGCCGCGTGGCGCCGCGAGGGGCTCACCCTGGAAAGCGTGGCGGTGAATGTCTCCCCGCGCCAGTTCCGGCGCCGCGCGCTATTCGATCTCATCCGCAATTCCGTGCAGGAAGCCGGGTTGCCGGCCTCGTGCCTCGAGATCGAGATCACCGAGGGCATGTTGATGGACCAGGGAAGCGTGGTGGAGGGCATGCTGAGCGAGCTCGCGGCGGCGGGGCACCGCATCGCGCTCGACGACTTCGGCACGGGATTCTCGTCCATGTCGTACCTGAAGCGCCTGCCGGTGAGCAGCATCAAGATCGACCGCGCGTTCATCGACGGCATGCAGGCGGGCAACGATTCCGAAGCGATCGTGGCGGCGATGATCGCCATGTCGCACGCGCTCGGCAAATCCGTGGTCGCCGAGGGTGTGGAGACGCTGCAGCAGGAGGCGATCCTGCGCCGGCTCGACTGCGACGAGGTGCAGGGATTCCTGTACGCGCCCGCGCTCGCACCGGAGGAGTTCGCGAAGCTCCTTCGATCGCATGCGCGCTCGGCGTTACCAGCGTAATCGCGCGGAATTCTCGCTGTGATTTGCTTAACAGGGCGGCGATTCGGCCGCAGAGCATAATTCGCGCACCTCATGGAGACCAAACCCTCGCAGACCGCCCCGATGACCGCGATCGTCCGCGTCGCGATCATCGTCGTCACGCTCGCGCTGTTCCTCGGCTCGACGCTCAACGTGATGACGGGGCAGCGGGACCTCGCGGTCCTCTTCGCCCTCGCGACGCCATTGGGAATCTCCGCGTGGGGTTTCGCGCGCGGCGGCCACAACGAGGCCGCGCTGGTGCTGCTCTGCACGGTGCTCACCGTCGTCGCGACGCTGGTCCTGATCCTGAATCCGCGCGGCGTGCACGAGGTTGCCATCACCGCCTATGGCGGAATCATCCTGACCGGCGCGCTGCTGCTGTCGCGCCGCTCTTTCTGCCTCCTTCTCGCGTTGACCCTGATCGCCGCGTCGACCGCATTCTTCATCGACCTCTTCGGCCTGTCGGGCCGGCGCATCGGGATGGCCACGAGCTGGACGCAGTACGCGGAATTCCTGGTGATCACCGGCGTCTTCGCCGCGCTGGGCCGCTTCAGCGCCGAGAAGTTGATGGGGAGCCTCGGGGACGTGCATCGCGCGACCGTGGGCGACCCGGTGACGGGGCTCCTCAACCGGCCCGGATTTCTCGGGCAAGGGACGGGGCGCCTGAAGCTCGTCACTGACGGCAAGACGAGCGTCCTCGTGCTGGCCGACCTGGACAAGTTCCGCCGCGTCAACATGGTCATCGGCCACCGTGCGGGCGACGGCGTGCTGAAGGAAACGGCGCGGCGGCTCGCCGAGGTCGCGGCGGGACACCTCCTGGGACGCGTCGGCGACGACGAGTTCGCGGTGCTCGCCCACGGGCTGGCGAATGATGTCGAATGCGAAGCGTTCGCCCGCCGGATACACTCGGCGCTGCAATTCGAGTATTCGGGAGTGTCCGTGAGGAGCTCGGTGGGGTTCGCGCGATCGCCGCGCGATGCGAACGGGTTGGAGGCGCTGTTGCTGGCCGCCGAAGGATCGCTGCTGCAGGCCAAGGATCACGAGCACGACGCTGACCGCTTCGCGGCCCCCGCGGACCGGATCTAGACTTGGACGCGGCGCAACGCAAGTCCCGGCTGACGGGGGCGCTCCTCGTCGCGGCTGCCGCCATCGCCTTCTCGGGCAAGGGCGTCATCATCAAGCTCGCGTATCGCTACGGCGTGGATGCCGTGACGCTGCTCGCGCTGCGCATGCTCTTCAGCGCGCCGTTCTTCGTGCTGCTGGGATGGTGGGCGTCGCGTGCGCCGTCGATGGAGAAGCTCGGCGCGCGCGACCACGGTGCCCTCATCGCGCTCGGCCTCATCGGCTACTACCTGGCGAGCTACTTCGATTTCCTCGGCCTGCAGTACGTCACCGCGGCGCTCGAGCGCCTCCTGCTCTTCGTGCATCCCACGTTCGTCGTGCTCTTCTCGGCGCTCCTCTTCGGCCGGCGGATCACGGGCCGCGACGTGTTTGCGATCGTCGTCTCCTATCTCGGTATCGCGCTGGTGTTCGGCCATGAGCTGGGGACGCAGCCCGGCAACGTGGCGCTCGGCTCGTTCTGGGTGCTCCTCTCGGCGCTCTTCTACGCGGCGTACCTGATCGGCAGCGGGCGGATCGTCCATCGCGTCGGGACCCTGCGATTCGCGGCGTACGCGGGCCTCGTGTCGTCGATCGCGGTCGTCACGCACTTCCTGGTCACGCGCGAGGCGAGCCTCCTCACGAGCCAGGCGATGGCGGTCTATTGGCTCTCGCTCTTGATGGCCGTGGTCTCGACCGTGCTGCCGATCGTGCTCACCATGGAGGGAATCCGGCGCGTGGGAGCGAGCCACGCTTCGATCGTCGCTTCGATCGGTCCGCTATCCACCATCGGGTTGGGCGCCGTGTTCCTGGGCGAGCCGATCACGGGCTTCCAGATCGCCGGCGCGGCGCTCGTTCTCACCGGCGTGCTCGCCATCTCGCTCGCCAAGCCGAAGTAGGGCTCTGCAACTGTATAATTCGCGCAATTTTCAAGGGAGCCTCCAATGAAAAAGCCCATGCGCGTCGCAGTCACCGGCGCCGCCGGCCAGATCGGCTACAGCCTGCTGTTCCGCATCGCGAGCGGCGAGATGCTCGGCAAGGACCAGCCCGTCATCCTGCAGCTCCTCGAGATTCCTGACGACAAGGCGCAGAAGGCCCTGAAGGGCGTGATGATGGAGCTCGACGACTGCGCCTTCCCACTGCTGCAGTCGATGGTCCCGGCTTCCGATCCCAAGGTCGCTTTCAAGGATGTCGACGTCGCGCTGCTGGTGGGCGCGCGTCCCCGCGGCCCCGGCATGGAACGCAAGGATCTCCTCGAAGCCAACGGGGCCATCTTCGTCCCCCAGGGCAAGGCGCTGAACGAAGTGGCCTCGCGCGACGTGAAGGTGCTGGTGGTGGGCAACCCCGCGAACACCAACTGCCTCATCGCCATGAAGAATGCGCCGAGCCTCAAGCCCGAGCAGTTCACGGCGATGATGCGGCTCGACCACAACCGCGCTCTCACGCAAGTCGCGCAGAAGACCGGCAAGGCGGTGACGTCGGTGAAGAAGATGTCGATCTGGGGCAACCACTCCGCCACGCAGTATCCGGATCTCTTCCACGCCGAGGTGGACGGCAAGAACGCCGCCTCCGTCGTGAACGACCAGCAGTGGCTCGAATCGACCTTCATCCCGACGGTGCAGAAACGCGGCGCCGCGATCATCGAGGCGCGGGGATTGTCCTCGGCCGCTTCCGCGGCCAACGCGGCCATCGATCACGTGCGCGATTGGGTGCACGGCACGGCGTCCGGCGACTGGGTCTCCATGGGCGTTCCCTCGGACGGGAGCTACGGAATCCCGGAGGGCCTGATCTTCGGCTACCCGGTCACCACCTCGGGCGGCAAGTACCAGGTCGTGAAGGGGCTGCAGCACAACGACTTCGCCAAGGGCAAGATCGCCGCGACCCAGAAGGAGCTGAACGAGGAGCGCGCCGCGATCGAGCAGCTGCTGAAATAACCAAAACCGGGGTCAGACCACGGTTTCGGCCCCAACGTTCTTTCGCGGCCTGCCACTCACTCCTGCGGTTACGCTTCGCTTGAGTCTCTGCTTCATCTCGTCGAGATACACGGACCGCCCCAGTGCAAAGCCGCCATTGGCGCAGTCGCGGATCAAACGAAGTTCTCGCTCGGCGAGCGAGTCGTCGAACAAGTCCCCGTAGGCTTGCGTTCGCTGGCTATGGTTTTCACCCAACCGAAGATACAGGCGATGCGGCGTGACTAGGTCGTCGCGCAGGACGCCGGCATTGGCGCGGTAGCTTGACCACTCGTATTGCCCGGGATGCTCAACCATCCTCGCCCGCACGGGATTCATCTCGATATATCGCTGGCACGTGAATAGATAGCCCTCAGAATCGACCAGGCTGGAACGATAGCGACCTTCCCAAAGCGTTCCAGAACGCCGATGCTTTCGATTGAAGAATTGGACATATCGTTGTCCCAAGTTCTTCATCATGATCGAGACGCTATCTGGCTCGCGTCCTGTCACCAGCAGGTGGAAGTGATTACCCATCAGGACATAAGCGTGCAGAGAACAGCCATGCAGGCTACTTAGCTCGCGAAGCAGGCCCAGGAAGAGCGTGCGATCGCCGTCGTCCGTGTAGCAGATCGAGCGATTGACGCCGCGCTGGATTACGTGGAACGGGTGGCCTGCAACGAGGATTCGAAGATGTCTTGGCATGTCGAAGGGGCTCGAATGCCATAACGTGCGGCCGGCTGGTCGGTCGACCGATGGCCGAAAAACCGTGGTCTGACCCCGGTTTTTGTCTTTTGAAGTAGCGCGCTATCCGGCTATCGCGGTTTCGAGGCGATGTCGCGAACCTTGTTGGCCTTGGCGTCGGCCGCGGCCGCCACGCCTTTCGGCGTGAGGGAATAAGCGCCGGCCGTCTTCACCTGCAGCAGGCCCTCGGCCACCAGCTCCTCGAGCGCCGCGGCGAGCACGTCGCGATCGCCCGCCTGGAACATGTTCGACATGAGCTGCGCGTTGAAGTCGCGGATCGTGAGCGACCCGTGCGCCGGCGAGCTGATGGTGCCGAAGTACGTGAGGATGCCGCTTTTCAGGGATTCTTTGGTCGTCATCCGGCCACTTTACGCCAATCCGGCGCGTTTCAGTCGATCTCGGCCGCCAGCACGATTGCGGAAATCCACAGCCCCGCGCAGATGGCGATCCCGGTGAGCGCGGAGGAGGTGAGGGCGTGCGACCGGGTGAGGTCGATGAAGCCCTGTGCAAGCGAGGTGCCCGCCGGCGCGAAAACCATCGCGAGGACGCTTCCCAGCAGCGTCGAGCCCAGCACCAGCGCGGGCTTGAACCAGCCGGTCCGCGCCGTTCGCGGCAAGGGCAATGAAGCCATCACGCGCGCGGTGAATCCCTCGTCGTCCAGTTTCCGCGCGGCGTCTTCGCGCAGCAGGCGGTCCAGCGGGTCGTGTTCGCTCATCGGTCCTTCTCCTTCTTCGGGGCGAGCCGCGCACGCAACTTCGCCTTGGCGCGCAGCACGTGCGTCTTGACGGTTCCCAGCGGCATGCCGAGCGCGGCGGCCGCTTCCTCGTGGGACAGGTCGGCGTAGTAGCAGGCGGCGATGGCGGCGCGCTCGCCGTCGGAAAGCGTCGCCAGCGCACGCTCCAGGTCCACGTGCGCGGCGATGTCGGGCATCTCGTGCGCGGATGAATCGTCTCCCGCGGCGAGCACGTCGTCGTCCAGCTCGAGCGAGACCTCGCGGCGCTTGCGCGCCTCGCTTTGCCAGGCGTTGAACGCGATGCGGTAGATCCACGTCGAGAAGCGCGCCTCGAAGCGGAAGCTCTTCAAGTTGCGCCAAGCCAGGACGAAGGTTTCCTGCGCGAGGTCGTCGGCCAGCGCCGCGTCGCCGCGCGTGAGGCGCCGCAGCACCGTGCGCACGCGCGACTGGTGGCGCTCCACCAGAACGCCGAAAGCGCGACGGTCGTCGCGCTGCAGGACGGCGAGGATCAGTTCGGCGTCGGAAGGCGCGGCGGCGTCAGCCATGAACGCGGTCGCGCCGCTCAGCCTTTCCCGCGAACCTCGATCGCCCAGGCCACGATGAGCGCCAGGCCCATCAAGCCCGGGATGAGGCCGATCGACCAGCTCCCCTGCTGCTCGTTCATGAACACCGCCAGCCCGATGCCCAGGGCCACCAGCACCATCCCGCCTCGCAATCCCGAGTGCACCCGCCGCGGCGGATCGAGCAGCTGAGGCGGCACGGGCAGGCCCTTCTCCGCGAGCCGCGCGATCGTCTCGTGCATCATGCGCAGCCTGCGGTGCTCGTAGTACCGGATGACAGCGACCAGCAGCACCGGCAGGCCGAACGTCACCAGCATGCCGATGGTCGCGATCACCGCTTCCGTCGTATTCATTCAAATCGCCGAGGGCCAGCGCGGCCAGCAGTATCGGGGTTCCATGGCTGGGCGGACAATGCCGCCGGGTTGGGATGCCCCTTGGACGCGGCATCGCCAACCCCCGGATTCAGCACCGGAATCGTCCCCCGGCTAGGACGTGAGCTCCTCGGCCACGCTCTCCGTGATGACCGGCTCCTGGGGGGCGGGCAGCTCGCGGATCGTCATGAGCGGCGACAGCCACGCCAGCAGCGGCGCCAGCAGCAGCGCTCCGCCCCCGGCCAGCAGCATCGCGGTCCTCAAGCCCCAGTGGTCGCCGACCCATCCCCCGGCCAATCCCCCCAGGGGCGCGGTGGCGACCGTGAGGGAGATCATCGTCGCCGTTACCCGGCCCATCAGGCGATCGGGCGACACCGCCTGGCGAAGCGACAGGTAGTTGATGAAGAACACCATCGCGGCCAGGTCCAGCAGGAAAAGCCCCGCGCCGAAGATGGCGGAGGCGACCCAGAAGTTGCCCATCGAAGCGCCCATCACCAGCCACGCGATCCCGGTCCCGCCGACTCCCGCGAGCATGGTGGGCCCCATGCCGAAGCGCCGGTTGAGGGGTGCCGTGACCGCGGCCGCCGCGAGCGATCCCAGCCCCGCGACCATGAAGAGGGCGCCCACGTGGCCGGCGGAGAAATCCAGCTCCCGCGCCGCGAAGATCACCACGATGGCGATGAACGCATGGCGGAAGATCTGCCAGATGCCGATCGACCAGACCAGCGCCCGAAGCGTACGGTTGTGCCACACGACCGCGAGGCCCTCCACGATCTCGGAGCGGACGGTGCGCGGCGCGGCCTTCGGTGCATCCGTCTCGCGCGCGGGGATGCCGCGCAGCATCCACGCCGACACCAGGAAGGAAAACGCGTCGAGCAGGAGGGCGAAAGGCGCCGTGAGCCACTGGATGAGCACGCCCGCGATGCCCGGGCCCACGAGCTGCGCGGCGGAGTCCGCCACTCCGATCTTGGCGTTGGCCTCCACCAGGTTCTCGCGGCCCACGCGCTCGGTCATGAACACCTGGTAGGCGGGCCAGCCGATCACCGTGAACAGGCCCACCAGGAAGTTCGCCGCGTACAGGATCGCCATGCTCAGGGCGCCGAGCCACGCGCAGATCGGGATCATCGCGAGCGCGAGCGCCCGGCCCACGTCGCACGCGATGATCACGGGAAGCTTGCGAGTGCGGTCCACCAGCACGCCCGCGAAAAGGCCGAAGAGCGGGTAGGGGAGCGCCCCCAGCGCCGTCAGCACGCCCACCTCGAACGGAGAGGCGTTCAGCACCAGGGCGGCGGTGAGCGGCACCGCCAGGAAATTGATCTGCCCGCCGAAGTGGGTGATCGTGAGGGACCCCCACAACTTGGCGAAATCGCGATTCCGCCAGAGGCCCGTGAAGTACCGGGCGGGGTTCAGGCGTGAGAAGAGGCTTACCGCCTGATCCGGAGGGTTCATTCGAGCACCGGATTCTAGCAAAACGATCCGCTCCGGCCGCGGTCACAGCTATCCAACCGAGAAGGAGTCGCCATGAACGTCCGTGACGTGATGACCAGCAATCCCCGCACCGTATCCCCCGGCGATTCGATCCAGGTGGCCGCGCGCATCATGAAGGAGGAGGACGTGGGCGTCGTCCCCATCGTGGAGAACGGCCGGACGGTCGGCATCGTCACCGACCGCGACATCGTGATCCGCGCCGTGGCCGAGGGCGGGTCCGATCGCGCCGTGCGCGAGATCGCCACGACCGACCTGGTGTTCGTGAAGCCGGATTCCTCCACCCGGGAAGCGGAGAAGCTCATGAGCGATCGCCAGATCCGCCGCCTGCCGGTGGTCGAGAACGGGCGCCTCGTGGGCATCGTCTCCCTCGGGGACATCGCGGTGAAGGAAGGCAAGGACAGCCGCACCGGCGATACCCTCGAAAACATTTCGGAAGGGGTAAAAAAGCACTGAGGTTGTTTGTTACACTCCGGCCGAACCGACTCTCCAGCGAGATTCCATGTTCGGCCGGTTGCTCCCCAAGGAAGGTCGCTTCTTCGACCTGTTCAACGCCCACGCGGCCCAGGTCGTCCGCGCGGCCCACGAGCTGAAGGCGCTGACGGAGCACTACGAGGACCGCGAGCAGCACATGCGGCTCATCGACGACGCCGAGCACGCCGCCGACCGCATCACCGCGGAGACCATCCGCCTCCTGCACAAGACGTTCATCACGCCGCTGGACCGCGACCACATCCACCAGCTCGTGAACGCGATGGACGACATCTGCGATCTCATCCAGGACACGAGCGAGTCGCTGTCCCTCTACGACGTGAAGGCGATCACGCCCGACGCCGCGCGCCTGGCCGACATCAGCGTGAAATGCTGCGAGCGCGTGAAGGACGTGGTGGAGCTCCTCGGCCGGCAGGACCGCAAGTTCGAGGCGATCCTCAAGACCTGCGAGGAGATCGACCGCCTCGAGTCCGATGCCGACCGCGTGATGCGCTCCGCGGTCTCGAAGCTGTTCCGCGAGGAGAAAGACGTGCGCGAGGTGATGAAGATGCACGCGATCTACCAGCTCCTCGAATCGATCACGGACCGTTGCCTGGACGTGGCGAACCTGGCCGAAGGCATCTCGCTCGAAAACTCCTGACCACCGCGCGCGGGGCCACTGACCATGGAGATCAGCTTCGGCACGCTGGTGTTCCTGGTCGCGCTCGCCCTCGCGTTCGATTTCCTGAACGGCCTGCACGACGCGGCCAATTCGATCGCGACCGTGGTCTCCACGGGCGTGCTGCGCCCGCACCAGGCCGTGGCGCTCGCCGCCTTCTTCAATTTCGTGGCGCTCTTCGTTTTCCACCTCAAGGTGGCCGCCACGGTGGGCAAGGGCATCGTCGATCCGTCGATCGTCGACCACTACGTCGTGTTCGGGGCGCTGGTCGGGGCGAGCGCCTGGAACATCATCACCTGGTGGGCGGGCCTGCCGTCGTCGTCATCCCACGCCCTCATCGGCGGCCTCATCGGCGCCGGAGTGGCCAAGGCGGGATTTGCCTCGCTCATCGAAGCGGGGGTCCTGAAGACGGTGGTCTTCATCTTCGTCTCGCCGCTGATGGGCTTCCTCTTCGGCGCGATGCTGCTGGTGGCGGTCTCGTGGATCTTCCGCAGGGTGGCCCCGTCGCGGATCGACCGGTGGTTCCGGCGGCTGCAGCTCGTCTCGGCTTCGCTGTACTCGCTCGGGCACGGCGGCAACGACGCGCAGAAGACCATCGGCATCATCTGGGTGCTGCTCATCGCGGCGAACGTCCAGGGAGTGAAGGAAGCGCCGCCCCTGTGGGTGATCGTGTCGTGCTACGTCGCGATCGCGGCGGGCACGATGATCGGCGGCTGGCGCATCGTGAAGACCATGGGCCAGCGCATCACGAAGCTGAAGCCCGTGCACGGCTTCTGCGCCGAGACCGGCGGGGCGATAACGCTCTTCCTCGCCACCAACCTGGGCATTCCGGTGTCGACCACGCACACCATCACGGGCGCGATCGTGGGCGTGGGATCGACACGCAGCGTCTCCGCGGTGCGCTGGGGCGTGGCCGGGAACATCGTCTGGGCGTGGATCTTCACGATCCCGGCCTCCGCCTTCATGGCCGGCATCGCCTGGTGGGCGGGCCGCCAGTTCCTGTAGCCGCTGGATCCCCGACGACTCGGGGATGACACCGCTATCCCAGCTCTACCGCGGCGTCATTTCTTGTAGCTGACCTTCAGGTCGCCCACGCCGTCGACGTGGCCCTCGAGCTTGTCGCCCGCGACCACCGGGCCCACGCCCGCCGGCGTGCCCGAGAAGATCAGGTCGCCCGGTTGCAGCGTGATGAGGTTCGAGAGGTAGGCGATCTGCTCGGGCACGCTCCAGATCTGCTGCGAGAGGTCGCCCTGCTGCTTCACCTGGCCGTTCACCTTGAGCCAGATCGCGCCCTTGGCGGGGTGGCCGAGCGAACTCGCGGGCTTCAACGCCGTGACCGGCGCCGACTCGTCGAAGCTCTTGCCCATCTCCCAGGGCCGGCCCATCTTCTTCGCCTCTCCCTGGATGTCGCGGCGCGTCATGTCGAGCCCCACGCCGTAGCCACA
>Ga0075423_10003534_pt1 | contig 14390 bp, 12 predicted proteins | sample SoiMethybrSBSTD2_FD_80114 | JGI IMG/M metagenome (GOLD analysis project Ga0075423, IMG submission 80114) | Bulk soil microbial communities from a Populus tree surrounding site in Tennessee, USA - Soil MetaG P. TD hybrid SBSTD2 | ecosystem: Environmental > Terrestrial > Soil > Tree plantation...
CTCTCCTCGACAATCTTTCTGAGCAACTCGATGTAGACGAGGGTCTTGCCGCTACCGGTGATGCCGTGCAACAGGAAGAGGGATCCCGGATCGGCCGCTGCCATCCTATCGATCGCAGCCTGCTGCGCGGCGGTTGGTTGCAACCGGGTTGACGAGATTCCGCCCCGCGAGGAAAACGGATCGCGCTCGACTTCCTCTTCTTCGACGACAACCAGTCCACGCTTCTCCAATGACTTGAGAACCGACGGCGAAAAATCGAGCTGAGAGCTCAGATGCTCCGCAGTAGTGCGACCGCCGAGCGATTCGATGAGCTCGAATACTGCGCGCTGCTGTTTCGATCGCGCGAAAGTCTTGTCGCGCTCCATCAACGACGGGATCTCGGCGCCCAAGCGAATGACCCGCCGCGTTTTGCGCGATGGCTGAGGAGTCTCAGCGCCGGTGAGCGCCGCCGGCAGCACGGCGCGCAGCACGACGCCGAGCGGCACGACATAGTAGTCAGCCATCCATTTGCATAGCTCGAGCAATGACGCACCGATCGCCGGTTCGACATCGGGAGAATCGACAACCGCTTTTGGTTTTCGTTTCAGAGGACTCGCGTCACTCAAGCCAACGCAAATACCGACTTCCTTGTCGTTGCGGAGGGGTACGACCACCCGCGAGCCGATCCTTACCGGATTGGCGAGCCCATCTTCGACTGCGTATGTGAAAGTCTGGAAAAGGGGCAGTGGCAGCGCCACCTGCACGAACTGCGGTGATGCCGCTCGCTCACGCACTCTGGAATGCTGATGCGAGATCGACGGTTGGGGATGGTGTGGCGCCCAGTCCAGGTCCATCAGTCAATCTTACTCTGCCGCCCGCGATCGTGACGCCGCGGAACGGATCTGTTGACAGAAGCGCGGCGCCGTCGAAGTCGGAGTAATCGAGTAGTGGCGATATCTGGGCGATCGCGGAGATGCCCAGCGAGCTCTCGATCATGCAGCCCGCCATGACCTGCATGTCCAGCGCACGCGCGGCGTGCACCATCCGCAGCGCTTCGCGCAGACTGCCGCATTTGGCGAGCTTGATGTTGATCCCGTCGACCGCGCCATGGAGTTTCGCAACGTCGGTTGCAACCAGGCAGGACTCGTCGGCAAAAACCGGCAGCTTTGATCGTTCCCGCACGAAGCGCAGACCTTCGATGTCGTTCGCGGCAACCGGCTGCTCGATCATCTCGACACCCTGATCCGCCAGAAACCCGCTCATCTCTACGGCATGCTTCGCCGACCACGCCGCGTTGGCGTCCACACGAAGCCTCTTGCTCGGCGCGACACCGCGGACGATCCGAACGATCTCCATATCGCGATCGGTACCTAACTTGATCTTGAGAATCGGATAGTCTTTCGCCTCGCTGACGCGTCGCTCGAGCTCGTCGTTTTCAGCGATTGCAATGGTGAAGCTGGATTGCGGCGTCTTGTCGGCGTCGAGGCCCCAAAGCCGATGGACCGGAAGTCCGAGCTTCTTGCCGACCAGGTCGTGCAACGCCGAGCTGACCGCGCTTTTTGCCGAAGCATTTCCTCGTAGCACACGATTCAGATGTGCCTCGATACTCTCGATCGAAAATGGATCAGCGCGCTCCAGAATCGGCTTGAACTGCGCCAGTGCGGCAACTACTGTCGCCACCGACTCACCGTAGTAGCGGTTGGGAGCCGCTTCGCCGAATCCCTCGACGCCGTCATCGTCGATCAGCCGAACGATCACGTTGCGATGATGCGCATAACCACCGCGCGCGATCACGAAAGGATGCGTAGGGTTGAGCTCGATTGTCTGGTGCGAGAGCTTCATCCGGCCGCTACGGCTGGTGTCGAGCGTGCCGTGCGCGCCATTCTGAATTCATTGTGCGCGCCGATCGCGGATAGGAAGCTTATCAATGCGTCGGCAAGGGCGTTGCCGCGCTCGAACCGATTCGCCGGATTCTTTTCCAGACACTTCATCACGATTTGCGACATTTGCGCCGGAATGCGCGAATCGACGACGTCGGGCGCCACCGCCGTCTCCGTGACGTGCTTGTAACTGATCGAATAACTGTCAGCGCCGTCGAATGGCGGGAAGCCGAGTAAAGTCTCGTACATCACGACACCCAATCCGTAGAGATCGCTCCGCCCGTCGAGCAGTTTTCCGCGCGCCTGCTCCGGCGACATGTAGTGCGGTGTACCCATGACGTTGCCGCTCCCAGTCATGCGGCTACGAAAATGTCCGGTCGCAATCCCGAAGTCGGTGACGAGAGCATTTTCGTCTTCATCGAACAGGATGTTGTCAGGCTTGATGTCGCGATGGACAAGGCCACGGCGATGCGCATAGTCGAGCCCCGTCGCAACCTGTGCAGCAATCGCAGCAGTCGTCTCGGCAGTCAGCGACCGATGCCCGCCGATGCGATCGCTCAGTGTTCCACGCGCCATGAAGGGCATCACCAGATACACGTGATCGTCGACCATTCCGAAGTCGATGATCTTGCAGATGTGGGGGTGCATCAGCTGCGCAGCTGATTCAGCTTCGCGCCTGAATCGCTCGCGCATCTCTGATTCGCGGGCGAGATGCGGATGCAAGACCTTGATCACCACCGGCGAATCGAGTGCAACGTTGAGCGCGAAGTAAACACTCGCCATGCCGCCTTCGCCGACGCGGTGCATGATGGTGTAGCGGCCGCCGGTCACCTGGCGGAGCGCCGTTACCGAAGGATCAGGCGGTGATTGACGCCGATCTCCGCCTTCCGGCATACGGATGCCGCAGCGCACGCACCGTGACGCCTCTCCCCTGTTCCAGCTGCCGCAATCGGTACAGAACATCGATCAGCCTCCGAACTGCATGCGCACGAAATCGTACGGAGGCCACGGACCGGTGACACGGAAGTCGAGCGCGGATTGTCGCTCCGCTTCCTTGTTCACGGTGTCCTTGAATGACTGCCAACGCTGGGTGTCGACCAGGAACGATGCACGCGCGACGACGCCATCCTCATCATCGCCATCGGCCCTGGGAAGCGTGACGGTCGCCGACGCCTGACTTCTGAGATTTCTGAGGCTCTCGGCCGCGAGCGCCGCGAAGCTGCGGTCCGCTTCACCATCGTGCTCGCCAGGGCGAGTAGTGATACTGACGCGAGCGGCGGCGTGTCCCTCGATCACTGCCAATGCTTCGGTGAGGGTGAAATAGTGTAGCTCGAGCCAGCGCACTAGCGTGTTCTGTGACTGAAATACGGTCCCCGGAGGAGCGGGCAGCACGGTGGCGCTCTCGTAAGCCTGCTCGAGGACGTGCAGGTAGCGTTGGGTGTCTTCTTCGGAGAGCGCGGAGGCCGAGTAATGCGCCGGCTCGACGATAGCAGCGAGCGCACGATAGTGCACGAGCGACGTGCCCTCGACGAGGGACGTCGCCTGGCCAGACTCCACGGCCGCTACTCCGTAAAGACGGAGCGCGACTACAGAAGCTTGAGCCATTTGATGCCAGCGAGGATTGCGAGGCCGAGTGCCAGCTGGGACAGAACCAGGATCATGAAACCGTGCGGATGTGAGTGAAGCGGGATATGCTCGAAGTTCATCCCCCACATTCCGCTCACCACAACGAACGGAAGCGTGACGGTCGCGACCACGCTGAGCGCTTTGGTCGCCATACCTAGACGATTTGACACCTGCGTTAGATAGCTGTCGAGGGTACTGCTGAGCAGGTCGCGGAAGGTCTCCAGAGAATCGTAGATCCGGAGCACGTGATCGTAGATGTCGCGAAAGTAGATCTGGGTCTCTGTCGACAACAATGTGCTCGGCCGGTTGGTCAGGACGCTGAGGGCGTCCCTCTCCGGTGCGAGGTGGCGCCTCAAGTTCAGAACCAGCCGCTTTACCGAGAAAACGTCACGGAGAACCGCCTGGTCGAAGCTGGCAAAGATCTTCTCCTCGAGGCTGTCCATAAACTCGTCGATCTGATCGATGATCGGGAAATAGGCATCTACCGCTTGGTCGACGATGGTGTGCATCAGTTTTGCTGGACCGTGCCCAACCAATTCCGGCTTGCGCTGCAACAGATCGACGGTGGCCTGCACCGGGTTCGTTTCCCCGCCGTGCACGGTGACCAGATAGTTCTTGCCGAGGAAGAAGCTGATGTTGACGGTGTCGAGGTCGTAGGGATCGTCGGTGGTCTCGCAAAACGCGACGGTGCGTACGATCAGCAGCAGGTACTTGTCGTACTCCTCCAACTTGACGCGCGATTTTGGGTTCGTCGCCTCCTCGATCGCCAGCGGATGAAAATGAAACACCTCCGACAGGATGGACTCCTCGCTCGGATCGCGTAGGTCGAGATCGACCCAGAGGGTTCCCTCTCCGGACGCGAGGATACCGGAGATCTCGTCGCGCGACAGGTCGTAGCGGATACCGCTGCGATTGTCGTTGTAGGCCGTCCATAGCTCCGGCTCGCTGGATGGCCGAACCTGCTGCAGCGGCCTCAGTGCAACGCTCATGCGGTTGAAATTAGCGCTTAGGTTGCGAGAGCGCCCAGATGCGCGACAGCGGCCGCGCCGACACGATCGGGTGCGTAACCGCCCTCGAGGGCGCTCACCAATCGTCCGTCGCACCAGGCATCAGCGCGCTGCATCAACGATCTGGTGAGCCCGACAAAGTCGTCGATCTCCAGAGTGAAGCCGCCCAACGGATCGCCGGCGAGCGAGTCGAAACCAGCGGAGATCAAGATCAGATCGGGAACGAAGCCGGCGGTCGCAGCGTCGACGCCTCGCTCGAATGCATCGACGTATTCCCGGCGCTCTCGACCCGCCGGCATCGGGATGTTCCAGACGGTACGATGTGGGCCTCGATCTTCCGCCGCACCAGTTCCTGGATACCATGGCCATTGGTGCATCGAGACGAAGTGGATGTCGGGCTCATTCTCGACCAGCGCCTGAGTGCCGTTGCCATGGTGGACGTCCCAGTCGACGATGAGGATCCTTTGCAGACCGTGCTTCTTGCGCGCGTAGTGTGCGGCGAGCGCGACGTTCCCAAAGAGGCAGAATCCCATCGCTCGATTATAGACGGCGTGGTGTCCTGGAGGGCGCACGGCGGAGAAGCTCCGCGAATGGACGCCGGCGACGGAGAGATCGACGGCTGATAGCACACAACCAGCGCCCGCTGTTGCCGCCGCCCACGAACCGGCGCTCTCCACGGTGTCCGCATCCAGGCGGCCACCGCCCTGCTCCGCCAACACACGCACCGCACGCACGTGCGCGGGGTCGTGTACGAGCTCCAACTCTTCAACGGTTGCGTGCCGGCCCTCGACGTGCTCGACCCGGTGGAATAGCTCAGGATCCTCGCGCAGGGCGCGAGTGATGGCGCGCAAACGGCCGACGTGCTCGGGATGTCCCCAGCCGGTGTCGTGACGCCCGCAATCGCTGTGTGAGATGAACGCCGGACGCGGGACGCGGGAAGCGGGAGGGGGGCCGGCGGAAATCAGAACGCTGAACGCACTCGAGCGCGGCGGAGCGGCTATTCGACCGGGCGGCGCCGGCGGTCGGAGATGAGGAAGATCGAGCCGTTGCGCGCCTTGGTGGACGAGATCGACGCGTTCTCGTCGAGGATTTCCCAGCCGTGAAGCTTTACCACATAGTCCTCTTCGTTCGCCTGCGGATATAGCGTGCGCAGGGCGAGTTGCTTGAGGCTTTTTACTGATGCCGAAGGGTCGGCGTCGACGCGAATAGCATCCCACGCCTCCAGAACCTGCGCGCGTAAATGAAGAGGCTCGGCGGTGGCGCTACCGAGCCTTAGCGGCTCGCCCTGGGTGCGGAGCCCGCTCACGAAAGGCACCGACGTCGTCATACGCCGCCCGAGGTGTTGACGGCTTCGGGTACCGGCGCGAGAGTCGCCAGGAAGCGGGCAACCTGCTGATCGAACAGGTAAGTCGACCCGGTGACGCGAGTAGCGCCGTTAGCCGGGGACGCGGCAATCACGACTTCTTCTCCACCCTGACCGCGCAAGCTGACGTGAGTCGCCGATTCCTGCTCTGGAAATGCCGCGTAGATCCCGGTCTGTCGCGCAAAAAACTCCTTTGCGGATCGCAGTACTTCCGCCGGGCTCGATTTCGTGGTGGTTTCCTGCAAAACACGCTGACGTTGCGGCATTAATGACGTCTCACCCAGTTGAAGTCGATTGATTTGTGGAATCTAACGGCGCAGTACCGAGCAACAAGCTTCGCGCGGTATCGCGGTAAATATCTTGCAACTAAAGGACGCGAAACCTACAAGCGAAGGAAGACAAAATGCTCACGAGCAGATCGCTGCTGCGCGCGCTCGGACTTGCCGCCGCGCTCTTTGCCATTCCCACCCAAGTCACCGAGGCTCAAAGCGCAAGCAGACAGGCAGCGGTAGGACAGCTGCCACCGGCCACTTATCGCCCCGAGTTCGGAACGATGTGGACGTTCGACGCGCCGCCCTTCGACTATTGGCGTCGAACCTATGGCTGGGCGCCGGATCAGAAATGGCTCGACCATGTTCGTCTCGCCTCGGTGCGACTTCCTAATTGTTCAGCATCGTTCGTGTCGTCCCGCGGCCTGGTGATGACCAACCACCACTGCGGCCGCTCCTGCACGGCGAGCTCTTCGCCTCCCGATTCCAACTATGTGGTGACCGGTTTCTCGGCGGGAACGCTCGCCGACGAGAAGAAGTGCGCGGGGCTTTACGTCGATCAGCTGCAGTCGATCGAAAACGTGACGAGCCGAGTGCGCGCAGCGGTGACGGGGACGACTCCGGCCCAGCAAGATGCGCAAAGGACGGCGGTCATCCAGCAGATACAGACAGAATGTCAGCAGCAGACTCAACTCAATTGTCAGGTGGTCACGCTCTACCAGGGCGGTATGTATTCGTTGTATCGCTATCGTCGCTTCAACGACCTGCGCCTTGTGATGGCGCCTGAAGAGAGCATCGCGTTCTTCGGCGGTGATCCGGACAACTTTACGTATCCGCGGTACGATTTGGATTTGACGCTGCTCCGCGTCTACGAGAACGGCCAGCCCTACCAGCCGACGGATTATCTCAAGTGGAGTCCGGCGGGCGCCGGTGAGGGTGAGCTAGTCTTCGTTGTTGGCAATCCGGGCTCTACGGGTCGACTCAACACCGTCGCCCAGATGGAATACCTGCGTGACGTCGGCTATCCAGCGACCCTCGCGGCGTACAAGAGATTGCTGGCGATTTATCCGGTTCTCGAAAAGACCGACACATCAGCGGCACGCCGTTATCAAAACGACATCTTCGGAATCGCCAACTCTCAGAAAGCGGTGACGGGCTATCGTGCAGGCCTGCTGGACACCGCGAGCATGGCTACTAAACGGGCTTTCGAGCGCGAGCTGAGAGCGCGTGTTGCTGCGAATCCTCAGCTTCAGGCGCAGTACGGTGGCGCATGGGATGCGATCGCACGCGCGCAGACCGAGCTTGCGTCCTTCAGTCCACAGCTTCGCTATTACGGCTTTGGCGGAAACTCGCAGCTGCTGCAGCTGGCGGCAGGCCTCGTGCGCGTTGCAACCGAGGCCGGCAAACCCGACTCGGCGAGGCTGACGCAGTATCGCGGCGCTGGGCTCGAGAACATCAAGCGGCAGATTGTCGCGCCGAATCCAATCGACACCGCTTACGAGCGCATGGCGATCGCGGCGCAGCTCCGCGCCGCACAGGGTGAGCTGCCCGCGAGCGATCCGTTCCTGAGAATCGCGCTCAATGGTAAAACACCCGAGCAAGCCGCTGCCGATATGGTGCGCGGCACTCGCATCACCGATCCGGCAGTGCGTCAGCAGCTGGTAACCGGTGGGCTTCCTGCTATAACCGCGTCGACTGATCCTTTAATCGTCTATGCCCGGGCAGTCGATCCACTTGCGCGCACGCAGCTCGCGCGCGCGAATGCCTTGAACGCGATCATCGCTGCCAACAGCGAAAAGATCGGACAAGCGATGTTCGCGGCATACGGAACGAATCTCCCGCCGGACGCAACGTTCACGCTTCGCATCAGCGATGGAGTGGTGAAATCGTATCCGTCGAACGGAACCATTGCGCCCTACAAGACCACGTTCTACGGTCTCTACGAGCGCTCGGCCGCATTCGACAACAAGGATCCGTTCCAGCTGCCGAAGCGGTGGGTCGATCGCAAAGCAAATCTCGATATGTCGACGCCGTACGACTTCGTCTCCACGAACGACATCATCGGGGGCAATTCGGGCAGTCCGGTGATTAATAAGAACGCAGAGGTCGTGGGCCTCGTCTTCGACTCGAACATCGAAGGCGTGTCAAACCGCTTCATTTTCTCCACGGCGATAGGCCGTACTGTCAGCGTGCACTCTCGCGCGATTACTGAGGCGCTGCGCAAGATGTACGACGGATCACGGATCGCCGACGAGTTGCAGGGACGGTGAGTTTCGAGATCTTGCCGCGACGGCCGAGGGGAGGTGTCCGCCTTAGGCGGACACCTCCCCGCTCGCTTCGGGGCTTTCTAAGTCCGCGCTCCCGCGATGCGCGCGACGGCGCCGTGAATTAAGCGCACGCCGAAGTGCAGGGACTCGAGTGGGATTCGCTCGTCGTTTCCGTGCATTCGTTCCTCGTCACTCTGGGGCATCGGAAACGGCAGGATTCCATATGCTTGTACGCCCAATCTCCGTAGGCGCGCGCTGTCCGTGACGCCTGTGCTGAGATACGGTACCACCGCGATTTTTGGATCGAGTTCGTGAGCAGCTTCTGCGATCGCGTCGAACATCGCAGAGTTTGGGTCGGACGCAGGAGCTTCGATTCCTCGCTGCGTGATTTCGACGGTGACGCCGGGTTCAGTGACGACGGCGCGCAGGCGGCCAACGGCATCGTCGAGAGATTGGCCGGGCAACGTGCGCACGTTTAGCACTACGCAGGCGGAGTCAGGAATCACGTTGAATTGCTTTCCGCCTTCGATGACGGTCGGCGAGATTCCGTTACGGAGCACGGCGTTGAATACCGGAGTTTGCGACAGAACTTTGTCGGCGTCCGGCGCGCGCGCGGCGCTCGGGTCAACCAGATCGAGCATGGCGGTTCGCTCGACTTGATTAGGCCAGATGCCCGCAAGTCGCGCAAAGAACTGACGCGTGATGTCGGTCAGAACTAGCGGCTCGACATGCCTCGACAACTGAGCAATCGCGCGACCCAGGCGACCGATCGCGTTGTCGGGCAGCGGTACTGCGGCGTGACCAGCGCTTCCGTGCGCCGTCACCGTTACCACGTGTGAGATTTTTTCCGCGGCTTGAACCGCAAGGTAGCAGCGGCCTTGATCGATGATTCGCGTGCGGCCACCCTCATTTAGGGCGTACTCGGCGTCGAGGAGGTCTGGATGATTCTCCACGAGCCAGCCCATTCCGATCTCGCCGCCCGATTCCTCGTCGCAGGTCGCAACGAAAACGACATCACGCGACAGCTTCTGGCCGGTGCGAGCCAGGTCGCGCTTCAGCAGCAACATCGTCATCAGGTTGGCGGCAAGCATTCCCTTGTCGTCGATGGCGCCGCGACCGTAGAGGTAGCCGCCGTCGACATCACCAGCGAACGGATCGTGTGTCCAGCTGGCGCGCTGTACACCTACAACATCCATGTGCGCGAGTAAGATCAACGGCCGCTCGTTACCATCGCCCCTGATTCGTCCTATCAGCTGCGCGCGATTCTGCTGCGGGACGAGGATGGTTGTATCGATGCCTTCGTCCTTGAGCGCTGACTCGAGATAGAGCGCCAGTGCCAGCTCATTGCCGGGCGGATTGGTCGTGTCGAACCTGATGATTCTCTGCAGACGCTCGATTGTTTCTGCGCTGACGCGCTCGTGATCAGGCATCGAGCAATGCCTCGACCCTCCGAATCAGCGGATCGAACGAAAGGCTGTCGGCTCCGGCACGAGTCGCGATCTCCTCGGCGCTCTCACGCTGTCCCTGCGCGAATAGCTCGCGCACCATCCATGGGCCCGCACTCGGATTGCGCCACCAATCGTTGTCGAATTGCGCCGTCAACCCTTCGTTCAGAATCGACTGCAGCTGCCAGGCACGCAGATATCGCGCGGAATAATAACGCGGGTCCACGTCGACGAACGCATCAGCGGGGTCGTACTCGAAACCCGTCGCGTTGCTGAGCAGCGACACGTAAAGATCAGGGAGCTCAGACCAGGGCACTTCACCGCTGTACAGCGACCGCTCGTATAGAAACTTCGCGCAATACCGGCGCAGGTAGTGGAGCTCCTCGAATCCCGCCGTTCGCAGGAACTTCCCAACGCGTTGACCCTGCAATCCCGTGTAGCGCTGCAGCCACCCTCTGTCCTGCATGCGATGGTCGAACAACATCGCGTACGATTCGGTGACCGAGTTGTCACCCAGCCAGCGAAACTCGAACGCATAGTCGGGACTGGCGTAGCCGAAGTGGAGTGCGTGTCCGAGCTCGTGAAGAAAAGTGTTGTAATCGCTCTGGCCGCCGTGCGGACGCAGCACCAGATACACTTCCTGGGGGACACGCACCGGCGAGCAGAACGCGCGCGAACGTTTCCCTTCCCGATCGCCGACGTCGAATATGATGCGACCTTTGGCAGTTGGATCAATTCCCATCTCCGACACCTGTCGCCGAATCGCGCGGTCCATCTCGCCGGCCGGGAACGCGTCGTCATACTCAGACGCACGAAACAGCGCCAATGCGTCTGATCGTGTCGCCTCCGCCGCCGAGATACCGAGAGATTTGCGGAGAACCCGCGGCAAGGTGTCATCCCACATCGATTTCGTCTCGCTCAGGAACCGCTCGCATTCTTTCGCCAGCCCGGACAGCGAAATTCCGGTAACGATCTCGAACGATGCGTTATAGTCGCGCGCGACACCGATGGACTCGATGTAGTCCTTTTCGCGCTGCAGGCGTTCCAGGCGCAGCGGAGCGTGTTCCGCCTTCACGAGCTTAACGCGCGCCTTGTCCAGGCCGAGTCGCAGATTGCGATCGCGAGTGTTGCCTATCTCGATTGGCACCGCCTGGTACTGAATCACGCGCCCGTCGGGGGAGCGCACGAGCGCCGAGTTCTCCCACTCGATCTCGCGCTCGTCGAGCGCGGCAAGCGGCTTCGCGGCTTGCGACTCGATTTCCCACTCAAGCAGAAGGCGCGCAGATCTCCGTTCCTCGCTTCCCTGCGCCGCTGATTTGAAAGCGTCGAGAGTCAGCTCGAGAGCCTCGTGCCCGAGCACGCGATCGTACTGCTCGTAGATCGGGCGCAGCTCCGCCGACTTCTTGAGGCCGGCGAACGCGAGATAGCTCTCTCGGGAAATCGCTTCCATGAACGCCTGGCCTTCAGCTCGCAGGCGCTGAAGGTCGAGCGCGCTCACGACGGCGATGTCGACAGCTTGCGGGTCAAGTAATCCGTGAGCTGCCCGGCTTCAACCCGATCCTGCTGCAACGTGTCGCGGTCGCGTACAGTCACCGTCGCGTTTGTCAGCGACTCGCCGTCGATGGTGATTCCGAACGGAGTGCCGACTTCGTCCTGGCGACGATAGCGTCTGCCGATGGCGCCGCTGTCGTCGTAAAAAATTGGAAAGGTCTTCCGCAGATCGTCGGCGATTCGGGTAGCCATCTCCGGCATTCCGTCTTTCTTGACGAGCGGAAAAACACCGGCCTTGATTGGAGCCAGCGACGGATCGAGCCGCAGCACCGTGCGGCCCTCTGTCTCTCCCGGGACCGCCTCTTCGCGGTAACCGTTGACGAGCACCGCCAGCGTCGTTCGATCGGCGCCGACCGATGTCTCAACGACGTACGGCACAAAGCGTCGATTGTTCGGCTGATCGAAGTATTCGAGCTTCTTTCCAGAGAACTTCTGGTGCTGCGTTAGATCGAAGTCTCCACGATTGTGCACGCCTTCGATTTCCTGGAAGCCGAGGCTCCCGCCAAAATCGAATTGCACGTCGAACGCAGCGCGGGCGTAGTGTGCGAGCTCCTCTTTGCTGTGCTGGTGGAACTGCAGCCGGTCCTTGTCGAGCCCGAGGGCGAGATGCCACTCCATTCGCTGCTGTTTCCAGTACTCGAACCATTGCATGTCCGAGCCCGGCTCGACGAAGAACTGCATCTCCATCTGCTCGAACTCACGTGTGCGGAAAATGAAATTTCCGGGCGTGATCTCGTTGCGGAACGCTTTGCCGATCTGCGCGATTCCAAACGGGATCTTCTGTCGTGTCGATTGCTGGACGTTGAGGAAATTGACGTAAATCCCCTGCGCGGTCTCCGGCCGCAGGTAGACGACGGCTGCAGAATCCTCGACAGGACCCATGAAGGTCTTGAACATCAAATTGAACAGACGCGGCTCGCTGAGCGTTCCCTTCATCCCGCACGCCGGGCACTGCGCGTCGGGCGTCCCCGGAGTGCCCTTGATTCGCGGGTCGTCAGCGCGGAAACGTTTTTTGCAATTTCGGCAATCGATGAGCGGGTCGACGAAACCGCCGACGTGACCGCTCGCTTCCCAGACTTTCGGGTTCATCAGGATTGCGGCATCCAATCCTTCGATGTCGTTTCGCGCACGCACCATGGCGTGCCACCAGCGGTCCTTGAGATTTTTCTTGAGCTCGACGCCGAGTGGCCCGTAGTCCCACACCGAGCCGGTGCCACCGTAAATCTCTGAGGACTGGAAAATGAAACCGCGTCGTTTGGCCAACGACACGAGTTTGTCCATCACATCCGGGTGATTGGGCATGCGCGAAAAATAGCGGGAAGGGGGAAGAGGGAAGGGGGACGGGGATGGGGAGCGCACCGAGGCCCGGGGACCAACGGCATCGATCATCGCGGAGCAAGTGAGGAGCGAGGGTTAAACCGCGCTTTGTCTGCACTCCTCAATCAGTCAGCAATCATGGATGCACTTGGTCCTCAGGCCTCGGTCCCTTCCCCTTCCCTCTTCCCTACGTATCGAGCTCGGCGCTCAGACGCGGCTCCGCCGGCGCGCGCTGTCCCAGCAAGCGGGCCACGATTCGATCGCCGTGGTACCGTCCATTTTCTATGAACACTTTGTTGGCGTCGTATCCCGCGACGACAACGCCGGCGATGAACAATCCAGGAATCGTTGTCTCCAGTGTGTCCGAGTTGTGCGCTGGAATGCCCGTCTTCGGATCGATCTGCACGCCCGACTCGCGCAACAGATCCAGGCTGGGTGCAAATCCCGTCATGATGTACACGCGATCCGCTTTCAGACGCACCTCGCCATTGCGCGTCGTCAGCAAAACCGCGTCCGGGTAGATCTCCTTGACTCTGCTCTCCCAGCAAACCTGGATCTGCCCTTCCTTCACCCGGTTGGTGAAGTCCGGTAACACCCACGGTTTGATTTTCTTGTCGAAAGTCGGACCGAAGTGAACCAGCGTGACCCGCGCACCCGAGCGCCAGAGATCGAGCGCTGCCTCCGCGGCCGAATTTCCACCGCCAACTACCATCACGTCCTGCAGGAAAGCTTCGTGACCTTCGTGATAGATGTGAGTGACGTGCGGGAGGTTCTCTCCGGGAACTCCGATACGGTTTGGTGAGCCGAAATATCCGGTGGCCACGACGACAGCGCCCGCGCGCGTCATGACTTCCTCGCCGGCGGAAGTCACCGATACCACCGTGAAATCGTCGACCTTGCCGCGGATTGCGACAACTTTCTCGCGCTGCCGCAGCGGAATGCGAAAGTAGTTGACGACAGCGCGATAGTACGCGAGTGCATCGCGGCGCGTCGGTTTCTCGGTAGCAATGACGAACGGCAGCTCGCCAATCGTCAGCTTCTCCGCCGTCGAGAAGAATCGAGTGTAGGTCGGATATGAAGCGATTGTGCTGACGACCACTCCGCTTTCGATCACCAGCGGCTCGAGACCCGCGCGCTGCGCTGAAACCGCGGCGGCAAGACCGCACGGTCCAGCTCCGATAATCACTACGTCAGCATCGTTTGCCATCGGGTAGTCGAAAGACTCAGGCTACGCCGACGGGACCGGCAGGTAGCGCGCCTTCCACTCCGATAATCTGATCGCGGCGTGTTCCGACGCTGACGTAAGTAATCTGCGTTTCAACGAGCGACTGAATCCGGTCCAGATAACGGCGCGCTTCACGTGGCAGATCGGTGAGACTCCGCGCATCGGCGGTGCTCGTCTTCCAGCCTTCAAACCATTCGTAGCGCGGTCTCACCTGCTCGAGCAGGTCGAGGTCCCCGGGAAACTCCTCGTAGACTTCGCCGTTAGCCTCGTAGCCGGTGCACAAGCCGATGCGATCAAGTGTGTCGAGTACGTCCAGCTTGGTGACGGCGAGGTCCGTGAGTCCGTTGACGCGCGCCGCGTAGCGTACGACAACTCCGTCGAACCAGCCACAGCGCCGCGGCCTTCCAGTCGTCGCGCCAAACTCGTTCCCAAGGCGCCGAATCTCCGACGCCAGTGGCTCA
>Ga0075423_10003536_pt1 | contig 14387 bp, 9 predicted proteins | sample SoiMethybrSBSTD2_FD_80114 | JGI IMG/M metagenome (GOLD analysis project Ga0075423, IMG submission 80114) | Bulk soil microbial communities from a Populus tree surrounding site in Tennessee, USA - Soil MetaG P. TD hybrid SBSTD2 | ecosystem: Environmental > Terrestrial > Soil > Tree plantation...
GCGCGCAGCCGTCGTGCGTCCCGCCTGGTGAGTCGAAGGGGCGGCGACGAGCTCGCTCAATCCGGCTAGCGCGCCGTCGCGCCCGCGACCGCCCGCCAGCAAGATCCGCGCACCGGCCACAGCGACCGCCGCGAGGTCCGACCGTGGAGCCGCGAGGCTGCCGGCCGGGCGGACGCGGTGCGTCCGCGCGTCGACTGCGACGATCCGCGCCGTCGCGGTCCCGAGGGCGGCGCCGCGACCGCCGATGACGTAGAGGAGGTCCGCGACACCCGCGGCGGCGGCGTGGGTCGTCGCGGCCGGCAGCCGGGCGATCCGATCGACTCGGCCGGTCCCGGGCGAGTAGTCGAGAACCGCCCGCGACGCCGTTCCGTTCGGGAGGGAGCCCCCGGCGATGAGCACGTCACCGCCGGCGGCCCCGACCGCCGCGTACCTGACCGGTGTCGGCAAGCGTGCGACGACGTGCGCCGGCGAGCCGGGGCGCCACGCGACGATCGTGTTCAGCCAGTGTGCGCCGGTGTAACCGCCGACGACATAGGCGGTGCCGCGAACGTCTGCGGCTGCCTGATCGGAGCTCGGCGCAGGCAGCCGCCCGACGACCGACTCGTTGCCGCTCGCGTCGACGCGAACGATCGCGTCGCTCTGCGTGCCCTCGTTGGTGCCGCCTCCGAAGAGGTAGACCGCGCGGCCGAGCCGCACCGCCGCGGCGTCGTGCACGGCAGCCGGCAGCCGCCCGACCGCACGATCGCCGGTCGCGCTCACGATGCGGACGTCCGCCCGCGAGGTGTCCGCTGCCGTCAAGCCGCCGAGCAGCATCGTGCGACCGCCCGCCAGCGGTGCAGCGGCGGCGTCCTGCACCGCTGACTGGAGGTGGCCCGTCCTGCGCTCGACGAGCCGCACCGCTTTCCTGCGGGGCGGGACATGCCGCCCCGCCGCCGTGGACGCGATCGGCGGCGTGGTCGCGGACGGCTCTTGCGCCTCGACGACGCTGTGACCCACGGCTGCGACGCTCGCGCCGACGACGACGAGCGCGGCGAGCGCGAGGGGCCTACGCCGTCTCATCTCCGAGAGCCGTCTGTCGCCTTCGCGCTAGCCACCGTGAGGACAGCATGCGCGAAGCGCCGGGCTCGCTGCGAGGAGAGCGCGCCGGCCGGCAGCTCGACTACGAACGCGGTCGCGGCCGGGTCTCGGTGGTTCTCCCAACCGACAACGCTGCCCGGCTCGCGTGGGAGGCGGGCGAGCCCCAGGCCGGTGAGCCTGGCGAAGCGGCGCTCGATCGCGACCTGTCCGCCGGACTCGTCGACGACGTCCTCGTGCTGGTGGAACCAGACGCTGACGAGCGGGTCGATCCGAGCGATCAGGTGGGAGGCGGCGCGGCTCTCCGGCTCGGAGAGCGGCTTCGGGCCCGAGTAGAAGACGCCGCGAAGGCGCCGCCAGCCCCAGGGGAAGTTGCGGTTGAGGTCGACGCCGCGTGCGTTCCCGCGCGTCCGGGCGGCCACGCCGTCCGGATTGAGGACGGGGACGATCCAGAGATCGAGCTCGGAAGTCGGGGCGACGCGCGCGAGCACACTTGCGACGGCGATTCCCGCAGGCTCGTTTCCGTGGATGCAGCCCACGACGAGCGCGCGCTGCGTCGCGTCGAGATCGCCGGTCTCGACGGCGCGGATCGCGCGTCCGTCCACGGACGAGCCCAGATCGACGGTGCGATGCCCGAGCGGATCTGCCGGCGCGGCGAGGCCGCCCGCGGCGACGCAAAGCGCCAGCACCAGGCCGAGCGCGCCCGCCGCGCAGCCTCCTTGCAAGCGCATGCCGGCACGATCCTACTCGTGGGGAGTGTTGCGCTTGGGTTAAAGCGCAACACTCGGCGCGCCGCCCGCCGCTACCGTGATGGCGCCGTGATCGAGGCCCGAAACCTGACGAAGGACTACGGAAACAAGCGGGCCGTCGACGATCTCTCCTTCGAGGTCCGTCCCGGTGTGGTAACCGGCTTTCTCGGCCCGAACGGTTCCGGGAAGTCGACGACCATTCGCTTGATCCTCGGCCTCGACGCGCCGACCGGCGGCGACGTGACCGTCAACGGCAAGCATTACCGGGACCACCCTGCGCCGCTGCACGAAGTCGGCGCGCTGCTCGAAGCGCGTTCCGTGCACTCCGGGCGCTCGGCGTACAACCATCTCCTCTCGCTCGCGCAGACACATGGGATCCCGCGGCGGCGTGTCGACGAGCTGATCGACTTCGTCGGGCTGCACGATGTCGCGCGCAAGCGCGTCGGACAGTTCTCGCTCGGAATGGGCCAACGCCTGGGAATCGCAAGCGCATTGCTCGGCGACCCGTCGACGTTGATCCTCGACGAGCCGGTGAACGGCCTCGACCCCGAAGGGATCCACTGGATCCGCAACGTCTTGAAGAGCCTCGCGGAGGAGGGCAGAACCGTCTTCGTCTCGTCGCACCTGATGAGCGAGATGGCCCTCACTGCCGATCAGCTGATCGTCATCGGACGCGGACGTCTGATCGCAGACACGAGCGTCGACGAGTTCGTGCGCAGGGCGTCCGGAAAGCTCGTTCACGTCCGCTCCCCGCGCGCGGGCGAGCTGAGCGTCATCCTTGCGGCGCACGGCGTCACCATCAGGGAGGCCGATCAAAACGGACTGCTCGAGGTGAACGGCTTGACCGCTGCCGAGATCGGAGACGCGGCGAGCGAGCACGCGATCCCGGTCCATGAGTTGACGCCTCTGCAGGCGTCGCTCGAGGAGGCGTTCATGACGTTGACGCGCGACGAGATCGAGTTCAAGCCGCTCGTCGACGTTGCGGAGAAGGACGAGGTGGCAGCGTGAGCAGCGCCGCCGCACCGACGCCGATACCGCGGCTTCCCCACACCGGTCGCGTGACGCAATGGCGCGTTTTCAGGTCGGAGTGGACGAAGCTGCGCTCGGTTCGGTCCACCCGATGGTCGTTGCTTGCGGCCGTCGCCTCCACGATCGGAATCGCGGCGCTCGCCTGCGCGGTGGTGTCGCACCACTGGCCGCAGCTGAGCCCGCAGGACCGGCGCGACTTCCACCCGCTCGAGCCGAATCTCGCCGGCGTCCAGCTCGCGCAGCTCGCGCTCGGCGTGCTCGGCGTGCTCGTCATCACCGCCGAGTACTCGACCGGGATGATCCGAGCCTCGATGACCGCCGTTCCGCGACGGCTGCCGGTGCTGTGGGGCAAGGCCGTCGTCTACGGCCTGGTCACCCTCGCGCTGACGATTCCGTCCGTGCTGATCGCCTTCGTGATCGGCGAGTCGATCTTCTCCGGACGCCACATCGACGTCGGGCTCACCGATCCGCACGTGGCGCGGGCGGTGATCGGCGCAGCGCTCTACCTGACGGTCGTCGGCCTCTTCGGGCTCGGGCTCGGCGCGATCGTACGCAACACCGCCGGAGGCATCGCAACGTTCGCGGGGCTCATGTTCGTGCTGCCGCCGCTGATGAACGTGCTCCCGACGAGCTGGAACAACGCCGCTTCGCCCTATCTGCCGCTTCAGGCCGGCGAGGCCATCATGTCGACGACGCCCGGGAACCATCTGGCACCGTGGACCGGCCTCGGCTTGCTGTGCGGTTACACCGCGCTCGCGTTCGCACTGGCCGCGGTTCTACTCGTCCGCCGCGACACCTGAGCCCGGCTTCACCGCCCGGCCTAGGCGCCGCAGGCGCGACCCGAGCGCTCGGTCGAGAGACGGCGCTTCAGCAGCGCCGCGGTCTCGGTCGGCGTCGTTGTCTACGGTGCGCGACGTCTTCGCGGTCCACACGTCGACGTGCAATGCCTCTATCTCCTCGATCAGCAGGAGGATGGCCTTCCCCGTTGCGCGTAGCTCCTGGTTCTCAGCTCCGGCGAGGCCGTTTCCCCAGCGCCGCAGCTGATCCAGCTTGTCTTCGTCAAGGCGACTGGTCAGAAGTCTCTCCCCCCGGTTGAGACCGCGATCATATTCGGCGCCGGAGGACCCGACTGCCCGATCGCGAAGAAAAGAAGCTCCAATCGTGGGGGTCGGAACGATGGAAACGCCTGGCTGCAACAGTCTGTGGGACCTGCTCCGCGCCGATTCCGGCGAGGCCGAACGCGCGCGGCGGCGTCTCGGCGTCGGTCTCGCTCTCGCCGTCCTGCTCAGCGGCCTCCTCACTGCGGTCGGGCTCGCAATCGTCGTCCTCGGCATGTCCCTCTTCGTCCTCCTCCTCCTGGCGGCGATCGCCGCCGCTCGCGCACTCAGCCGCAACTGCAGCCGGCTGCAGCAGTCCGCACACGGCTTCGTGACGTCGCTCATTCGGACGTCCGCGCGCCAGAGTCGTAACTTCGCGGCGCTGCTGCGTACACGTGGTTCGAGCCTCGTGCGCACCTCCGTCGCCAGCACGTCGCACCTCCTCACCGCCGTCGAGGGCTGGATCGCGCGAAGCCTTGAGCAGAGCCGGCGCGCGCGAGCGTCTCTGCAGGTGAGACAGATCGATGTTCAGCGCGAGGCTCTCCGCCTGAATTCGGCTGGAACCAAACAACGGCGCAGCGGTTCGCCTGCAGCGGCGATCGAGCTGCACACCCGCGCCCTGGAGCTCCTGCGTGGGACGCACGACCTCCGTGCCGTCGCGCTGACTCAGAACAACCTCGCGCTCGCCCTGAGCCATGTCGGCGACGATCGAGCTGCGACAGCACTCTTCGAGGAGGCCGCCGCGACCGCGCGTCAGCTAGGCGACCGTGAGCACGAAGGACGGATCATGGCGAACCTCGCACTCGCGCACCGTCGGCATGGGCGTTTGGAGCAATACGAAGACAGTCTTCGGATCGCTCTGACGAAGCTTCGTCGCGACTCGACCGCGTACAAGCGCGTCGAGGCGGAGCTCAGCGGCGGGACGTGACGCTCGTGCGCGCGTCGCCGGAACACGGTTTTCAGGTCTAGGCCATTCGGACGGCGTTGTTGGGCCGTACGGCCCATTGACCTTTTCCCCCGCAACACGCATCCTTGCGTGGAAGCGCCTTTCTGCGTGCGGCCATTTCGCAGTCAGGTGCGTGTGCTGGGAGAGCAGATTGCTGGGAGGTTGGGGAGCTTGAGCTATTCCCTACGGGGGGAGCGAGACCGCGCTGCAAAGGCGCGCCGGAACCGCACGCGCTTTGCGCGTGCGGTTTGTCTCTTCGTTCTCCTGGTCTTTTGGATGGTCCCGGCCGCGACTGAGGCCGCCGGCACGGCCGACGAAGTTCACTACACGTTCACCGGCCCGACGTCCGTGTCATTCGACTGGCGAGGCACGGCCACCGACATTCGGTACGGCCTGACCACGAGCTACAGCGATACGGTCACGGCGCATGCGCCGACGCCGGCACCCTTCTCCTCGGCGGGGCCGTATCAGCAAGCCGATCTCACCGGCCTGAGCCCCGGCACCACCTACCACTACTCGATCGGCGGCGGCGCCGACTTCACGTTCGCGACCGCGCCGACGGGGAACTTCCGCTTCGACGTCATCGCCGACGTCGGGAGCTCGAAGGACTTCGCAAACGTTGCCGCCACGCAGAGTCAAATCGCCGGCGATAGCCCCGCCTTCGTGCTCATGGACGGCGACCTCACGTATGCGAACCCACTCGGGCAGGCGTCGGTCGATCAGCACTTCAACGACGTCATGGCCTGGAGCCAGCAGGCGGCCTACATGCCGGCGTGGGGCAACCACGAGTGGGAGAACCCGAGCTTCGACGACCTGCGCAACTACAAGGGCCGCATCCAGCTGCCCAACGCGCAGACGTCGTCGACCGCGCCGAGCCAGGGCTGCTGCGGCGACGACTGGGGCTGGTTCGACGCCGGCGGAGTCCGCTTCATCTCGTATCCCGAGCCGTACACCAGCAATACGTGGACGCAGTGGCAGACGGCTGCGGGTCCGATCTTCGCGGCCGCGCAGGCCGACCCCTCGATCCATTTCATCGTCACGTACGGCCACCGCCCTGCGTACTCGACCGGCATCCACCCGGGGGAGACGGGGCTCGCCGGAGTCCTGAACGGATTCGGCGACACGTACTCGAAGTACCTCCTGAATTTGAACGGCCACTCGCACGACTACGAGCGGTTCGAGCCGATCCACGGCGTGACACACATCACGGCTGCCGGCGGTGGTTCGAGCCTCGAGACTCCGTGGTCGGGTGTGGACTCCCGGACCGTGTTCCGCGCCATGCACCTCGAGCACGTTCGCGTCGACGTGTCGGCTACGGGCATGCGAGTCGAAGCAGTGTGCGGGCCGCCGACGAGCCGGGACGACATCACTTGCGTGCAGGGGTCCGTTCTCGATTCGTACACCATTGGCGTCAACCCGCCGCCACCGCCGCCCGTATCGCCGATCCTCTATGTCGCCAAGGGGAACGCCAGCTGTACTGACGCCGGCACGGGGACGGCCACGCAACCGTTCTGCTCGATCAAGCCGGCGGCCTCGAGGGTCGTCGGCGGGCAGACGGTGCTCGTCAGCTCGGGCACCTACAACGAAGGTGTCACGCTCTCGAGCTCCGGCACCGCTAACGCACCGATCACCTTCGCTGCAGCGCCGGGGGCGAACCCGATCGTCAACGGCGGCAACGGAGCCTCCTCGAACGGGTTCTACGTGAGCGGGAAGTCATACGTCACGATCCAGGGCTTCACCGTCACGGGAACGGGCGGCGACGGGATCGTCGTCAAGAACTCGACCAACATCGCTGTCCGGAGCAACCACGTTCTCAACTGCGGCCAGGCGGCGTCAGGGAAGACCGCCAAGGGGATCCGCCTGGACGGCGCCACCAACTCGATCGTCGCCTCGAACACGGTCGACCACAACACGGACTACGGCATCTATCTGGTCAACGCGAGCAACAACAACCAGGTCATCTCGAACATCAGCTTCCAGAACGCGCGCGTGATCGACCGCGCCGGCTCGGGAATTCGCGTCTACGGCTCGACGAACAACACGGTCGCCGACAACGTCTCGCACGACAACGAGGACTCCGGCATCGAGTTCTTCGGTGCAGCGAACAACAACCTCGTTCTCGACAACGTGGTTTACGGTAACGGCGACCACGGCATCGACGACAACGCGTCGACGGGACAGCGACTGATCGGAAACACGGCGTACAAGAACGTGACGGCCGGGCTGAATCTCGAGGGCGGGTCGACCGGAGGGACGATCGCCAACAACATCAGCGTCGACAACGGCATCGCGAGCCCGCGCACGCGCAGCGACATACGTGTGGACTCCGCCTCGGTCTCCGGGACGACGATGGACTACAACGTCGTCTACCTCAGCACGCCGGACGTGATGTACATCTGGAACTCGGTCAACTACACCTCGCTTGCCGCGCTCAAGTCGGCCACGAGTCAGGAGGCACGCGGGGTTCAAGGGAACCCGCGCTTCCGCAACGCCGCCGCCGGCGACTTCCACGTCACCGCCGGGTCCCCGGCGATCGATTCGGCGAACTCAGCCGCTAGCGGGCAGGGCAGCACCGACGCGGACGGGACCGAGCGCGAGGACGATCCTGCGACGCCCAACACAGGCGCGGGGCCACGGGCGTTCGACGATCGCGGAGCCTATGAGTTCGAGGGCGTCGCGCTCGACCACATCGTGATCAGCCCTGCGACGGCGTCGATCGCGGCCGGCGCCTCGCAGACGTACACGGTCCAGGCTTTCGACACGGCCGGCAGCTCGTACGATGCGACTGCATCGACGACGTTCGCGATCGCCCCGGACGGCTCGTGCAACGGCAACGTCTGCACCGCTACCAAGACGGGGCCGCATTCCGTCACCGCGAACGACCAGGGCGTCATGAGCGCTGCCTCGCTCAGCGTCGCGGCCGGACCACTCGACCACCTCGTTCTCAGCCCGAGCTCGGCGACGATCTCTGCCGGCTCGGCGCAGGCGTATACCGCCGACGGGCGTGACCAGTACGACAACTCGCTCGGGGACGTGACCTCGACGACGACGTTCTCGATCGCTCCGAACGGATCGTGCACCGGCGCGTCGTGCACGGCCTCGACCGCCGGGGCCCACACCGTCACCGGAACGAAGACCGGCAAGACCGGCAGTGCGTCCCTCCAGGTCTCCGCGGGGACGATCGATCACATCGTCATCAGCCCGGCGACCGCGACGATTCCCGCCGGCGGCTCGCAGGGCTACACGGCGCAGGCTTTCGACGCGGCCGGAAACCCGACGGCGGACGTGACCGCGTTCACGACGTTCTCGATTTCCCCGAACGGAAGCTGCCTCGGCGCGACGTGCACAGCCACGACTGCCGGCGTGCACGCCGTGACGGGCAACGACAGCGGCAAGACGAGCACGGCGACGCTGACGGTGAACGCCGGGCCGCTCGATCACCTCGCGCTCACCCCGGCGTCGGCATCGATCGCCGCCGGCGCCTCCCAGGCCTATTCAGCAGACGGACGCGACTCGTACGACAACTCACTCGGCGACGTGACCGCGTCGACGACGTTCTCGATCGGGCCGAACGGATCCTGCACAGGCGCGTCGTGCACTGCGACTGCGCCCGGCGCTCACACCGTGAGTGCGACGAGCAGCGGCAAGACCGGCACCGCCTCGCTCACGGTCACAGCCGGAGCGCTCGATCACCTGGTCGTATCGCCGTCCACCGCGACGATCACCGCAGGCGGGTCGCAGACGTACACGGCCGAGGGCTTCGACGGCTCGAACAACTCGCTCGGCGACGTGACCGCGTCCACGACGTTCTCGATCGGCCCGGACGGGTCGTGCACCGGCGCGGCGTGTACCGCGTCCGTCGCTGGAGCCCACACGGTGACCGGCACGAAGAGCGGGAAGAGCGGCACCGCCTCGTTGCAGGTGAACCCGGCCGTCGTCCATCACATCGTGATCAGCCCCGCAACCGCGACCGTTGCTGCGGGCAGCGCGCGGACGTACACCGCGGAGGGCTTCGACGCGGCGAACAACTCGCTCGGCGACGTGACCGCGTTCACGACCTTCTCGATCTCCCCGGACGGCGGCTGCATCGGCGCCTCGTGCACGGCGAACGCGGCAGGACCGCACACGATCACCGGGAACGACAACGGGAAGATCGATTCGGCCGCGCTGAGCGTGACTGCGGGGGCTCTCGATCATCTCGCGCTGTCACCGGCTTCGGCGAGTGTCACGGCCGGCGGCAGCCAGGCTTACACCGCCGAGGGTCGCGACTCGTACGACAACTCGCTCGGCGACGTGACCGGGACGACGACCTTCTCGATCGGGCCTGACGGCTCGTGCACAGGGGCGAGCTGCACCGCCTCGACGGCTGGAGCGCACACCGTGACCGGAACGAACGGCGGCAAGACAGGAACCGCCTCGCTGCAGGTGAACGCGCTTGTGGTCGACCACATCGTCCTCAGCCCGGCGAGCGCCACGATCGGCGCCGGCGGCTCGCAGGCCTACACCGCGGAGGCATTCGACGCCGCGAACAATTCGCTCGGGGACGTCACCTCGAGCACGACGTTCACGATCGCTCCGGACGGCTCGTGCACCGGCGCGAGTTGCACCGCCACGACCGTCGGCAGCCACACGGTCACGGGGAACAACGCCGGCAAGACGAGCACGGCCTCCCTGGCCGTGACGGCCGGCGCGCTCGACCACCTCGTCCTCTCGCCCGCGTCCGGGTCGATCAACGCCGGCGGCTCGCAGGCGTACACGGCCGAGGGCCGCGACTCCCACGACAACTCGCTGGGCGACGTGACGACAACGACGACCTTCTCGATCGCACCCGACGGCTCGTGCACCGGCGCGAGTTGCACCGCCTCGACGGCCGGCGCGCACACCGTGACCGCGACGAACGCCGGCAAGACGGGAACGTCGTCGCTCCAGGTCACCGCGAGCGCGACCCTCGACCACATCGTGATCAGCCCTTCCAGCGCGACGATCTCCGCCGGCGGCACGCGGACGTATACGGCACAGGGCTTCGACGCCGCGAACAACTCGCTCGGCGACGTCACGTCGAATACGACCTTCTCGATCACTCCGAACGGTTCCTGCACAGGGGACACCTGCACCGCGACAGCGGCGGGCGCGCACACGGTGACGGGCACCGATGCCGGCAAGACGAGCACTTCCTCGCTGACGGTGAACGCGGGCCCGCTCGACCACCTGGCCCTGTCGCCCGCGTCGAGCACGATCGCGTCGAACGGCTCGCAGGCCTACACCGCGCAGGGCCGCGACTCCTACGACAACAATCTCGGCGACCTGACCGGTTCGACGACGTTCACGATCGCGCCGAACGGCTCCTGCACGAGTGCGACGTGTACCGCCTCGACTTCGGGTGCCCATACCGTCACCGGCACGAGCGGGGGCAAGACGGGCACCGCGTCGCTGCAGGTCGGAGCCGGGGCTCTCGATCACATCGTGATCAGCCCGGCGACTGCGTCGATCAGTGCGGGCGGGTCGCAGGCCTACACGGCACAAGGCTTCGACGGCTCGAACAACTCCCTCGGCGACGTCACGGCCTTCACGACCTTCTCGATTGCGCCTGAAGGCCTGTGCACCGGCGCCGTCTGCACCGCCAACGCCGGCGGCGCCCACACGGTCACCGGAAACGACGGCGGGAAGACGAGCACGGCCTCGCTCGCCGTCAGCTACGTCAAGAACCCAGGGTTCGAGACCGATCTCTCGGGCTGGAACACGTCGGGCTCCGGCACGGGCGTGACGCTGACCCGCGTGACGGGCGGCCACAGCGGCTCGTGGGCGGCTCTGCTGACCAACGGCAGCACCTCGGCCACGACGTGCGCGATCAACGACTCGCCCGACTGGGTGAAGCCGACCGTTGCGGGCACGTACACGGGTAGGGTCTGGGCGCGGGCGGACACCGTGGGCAAGCCGCTCAAGCTCCGGTTCCGCGAGTACTCGATCAGCTCCGGCACGCTACTCGGAACGACGACGAACCAGATCACCCTGTCGACGTCGTGGCAACAGGTGAGCGTGAGCTACACGGTCACGACGCCGGGCTCGAGCTCCCTCGACTTCAACGCGTACCTGTCGAGCGCGGATGCTCCGCCCGGGACGTGCTTCTACGCGGACGATGTGTCCGTCACCGTGCCGTAGACGTCGAGCTTCGCGCTTCGGGGCGCGCCTCGGCTAGTACCACCGTCCCCTGACGAAGCCGCCAAAGGCGATGAGCCCGATCAGAACGATGATGAGCCCCAACCAGAGGCTCCAGATGAGCGCGACGATGATCCCGATGATGACGAGGATCCCGCCCAGGCTGATTCCGCCGATCCCTCCACGCCGACCGCGATCAACTGCCACAACGTCCCCTTTCGCCGGTGCCGCAGGCCAGGCAGGTTGTTACCCGGCCGGCCCTTCGCAAACGCGCCCGTTCGACCGCCGGTAGGGTCGACGGACATGGCGCAGGCAATCGCCGTCCTGCGAAACGGCGTTGCGATCGCCGATCCGCTCGGCGTCGCGCTCGGCTTCCTCGACGCCTACTCGCAGTACGAGGCGATCGAGGCCTCCCCGATGTCGTTCGCCGAGCCCGACCTCAGGCTCGCGAACCGCGGGGGAGCTCGGATCTCGGCGGCGCAGATCGCGGCGATCCTCGAACGACGCCGCGCCATCGAGCGAGCGCTCCGCAGCATCGCTCCCGACAGCTCACTCGCCGGGCCTGTGAGCGCGGTGCCGTGGCTGCAGCTGGGACGGCTGTTCGAAACCTTCGCGGACATCCGAGGCGTCGGCATTTCCAAGATGACGAAGGCGCTGTATCCAAAGCGCCCGGCGCTGATCCCCATGCTCGACAGCGTCGTCCAGGCGTATCTGGAGGAAGACGACCTAGAGCCCCGTGCTCCATTCGGCGAGCGCGCGCTCGGGCTCGTTCGGGCCTACAAGCGCGATCTCGACCGCAACCGAGCGGCGCTGCGAACGGTCCGGCGCGACCTCGCGCGACGCGGTCACGGGCTCAGCGAGGTGCGAATCCTCGACCTGCTGATCTGGTCGATCGAGGCCGAGGCCTGAACCGAAGCGGCGGAGTCACGACGCACGTCAGCCGGTCCGCACGGTGTGGCGCCCGAATGCGTTGAGGGCCGTGACGACTCCATCGCCGTCGCGCACGAAGAACCCCGTGCTGCCACGATACGGCGGCGTCGTGCAGATGATGCGCTGGCCGTCGCCCGCACAAAAGAGAAACGGTATCGGCGGCTCCTGCTCCGGATCGATCTCCAGTTCCGCCAGCACTTCGGGACGGTCGACGACCTCGAGTGTGATGCCCTCCCCGTTGGGCGCGACGGTGACGACGTTCGCGACCGTCTCATACCGGCCGACGAAGGGGCCGACCTCCTCGGCCGAGCGCGAAACGGTGGCGGGCTCGGGAATGGGAGAGCCCAGGAGTGTCTCCCAGGCCCAGCGCATGACTCGCTCGTTGAAGGCCGATCCGACCGGCGCGCAGTTCGTACACGAGACCAGCGCGAAGCTCCTTTCGGGAACGGTCTTGAACAGCGACAGCTGACCCGGCATCGCGCCGCCGTGGCCTACTACCCGGAGGCCCCCGACGTCGTCCAAGAGCCACGAAAGGCCGACGGCATCGCCCGACGACCAGCCGGGAGCATGCGCCGTCGGCTCACGCATGCGGAGGGCGACCTCGGTCGCAAGGACGGATGGCTCGCCCTCGAGGTGGAAGCGCGCCCACGTGATCAGGTCGCGCGTCGTCGTCGCGAGCCCCCCTTCAGGATTCGCGCCGCGCGGTATGCCGAGGGGGAGCACGGTCGTGCCGCCGTCCTGAAGCCGCTGATGGCCGACGGCGAACCGCCGCGTCATCATCTGCCGAGAGAGGAACACGGTGTTCTCCAGACCGAGCGGGTCGAGCAGCAGCGTGCGAACCGCGACCTCGTAGGGCTTCCCGGTGACTGTCTCGACGAGCCGTCCTGCGATTGCGAACGCCGCGTTGTTGTACGAGACGGCCTCACCGGGCCGCACGAGCTGGCGCAGCCCGGCCATCGCAGCGACGTAACGCTCGAGCGCGTCGTCGCCTTCGCCCGTGTTCTTGAAGAAGTCGCCGTCCCAGCCCGCCGTGTGGTTCAGCAGCTGCAAGACCGTCACGCTGCTCGCGGCCTTCTCGTCCTCCACGCGGAAGCCGGGCAGGTACGTACGGACCGGCGCGGCGAGGTCGACCAGGCCCTGCTCGACGAGCTGCATGACCGCAGTGGCCGTGAACGTCTTCGTGGTCGAACCGCAGAGAAAGAGCGTCCGCTCGTCCACCGGCAGCGGGTTGTCGATGCTCGTCACGCCGTGGAACGCATGCTCTTCCCGCCCCTCGTAGAGCAATCCGACCGCCACGCCCGGGATCTGCAGCTCCTCCGCGAGCGTCGAGACAACGTCACGCAGGGCCTGCACGAGCCGACCCTACAGCGTGAACCTCGGCTCCCTCTGAAGAGCGGCGGCGAAAGCATTGGATCCCACCATCCGGGACTGCCGGCGAGTTGTTCGCACCGTTGACCGAGCTCCACTCTGGTGGGCAGGGGCTCAGCGCACGAGGATCGCTCGGCTCGGCGCGCCGTCGGAGCCTTCGAGACGGAGCGGGAGACAGACCAGCTGGTACGCCCCAGGGTCGGCCGCGCGGAGGTCGAGACCTTCGAGGGCCACGACACCGGCGCCGAGGAGCTCTCGGTGGGCCTCGGCGTCGCCGATCGAGAGGTAGTCGATCCCGATGAGGCGTACGCCTCGCGCGATCAGGTAGCGCGCGCCGGAGCCGGTCAGCCGGATGAAGTCCGGCGTGAACTCGGGCAGGTCCCAGAGCGTGGAGTTCCTCGTCTTCAGCAGAACGCGCTCCGAGTCGTCAAATCGCAGCGACTCGAGGGCAGCCTCGTCCAGGTTCGTCTCGACCGACGTCGCATCGACCACCTCGGCGGGGCCGACGAAGGCCTCGAGCGGCAGGGCCTCAGTCCCGGCGGCCCCGTCGATGAAGTGCAGAGCACCGTCGACGTGCGTGCCGTTGTGCACGCCCAGCTCGAGCTTGCTGACGTTCGCCTGCGCGCCGTCGGCAATCGACTCGTGACGCTCGAGCCTGAAGCCGGGGTTGCCGGGATAGACGTGCATGCCGGCTCGAATCGGAACCGAGATGTCGAGGATGACGCGCGCGACAGACTCCTTTCGGCAGACGCCGCTCATCCTCTCAGCCGGCGCTCGTTTTCGTGCCTTGCGCCACCAGCCCGGCAACCGGCTCGCCGGCCTCCAGACGGAGCTCCGCACAGACGATCTCCGGATGGAGACTGGCCTCGGCCAGTACGGCCCGAACGTACTCGGGCACGTGCCGGTAACGCCCGCTCGTCCCGAGTGAGTACCCGGCGTCGTTCTGGCCGTCGGGCAATTCCTCGACAGTGAAGATGACCCGCCCACCCGGACGCAGGGCTCTTTCGGAGGCCGCGGCGACGGGGTCGAGCGGCCCGA
>Ga0075423_10003539_pt1 | contig 14384 bp, 13 predicted proteins | sample SoiMethybrSBSTD2_FD_80114 | JGI IMG/M metagenome (GOLD analysis project Ga0075423, IMG submission 80114) | Bulk soil microbial communities from a Populus tree surrounding site in Tennessee, USA - Soil MetaG P. TD hybrid SBSTD2 | ecosystem: Environmental > Terrestrial > Soil > Tree plantation...
CGTGACCGCGGAGACGCGCGAGCGTGAGGCGCGCGAGCTGTTCCTCGTCAGCCGCGCGCTCGCGACGCGCTCGTCGACGACGGCCGTCCTGTCGGAGATCGCCGAGGTCGTGCGCCGCGAGGCCGGCCTCCGCGCCGTGTGGTTCGCGCTTGGGCCGGACGAGGCGAGCGAGCGGATCGTGGCGACGGCAGGCGAGGGGAGCCCCGCAATCTCGGCCGGCAGCCTCCAGTGGCAGCTGCGGCGCATGCCCGGCGACCAGCCGGCGGTCTGGGTCCGGATCCACCACCCGTCGGCGGGGCGTTCCCGCGAGGCCACCGACCGCGGCGAGATCGAGACCTACCGGGTCCGGATCGAGGCCGGCGGGCGTTCGCTCGGGACCATCTGGGCGGCGCGTGACCGGCGCCGCGGGGTTCCCGATCGCTCCGCGACGCGACTGCTCGCGGCCGCCGCGGACCAGGTCGGCCAGGCCCTCGCCCAGGACCAGCTCGCCGCCGAGGCGGGCGCGGCCGAGGTTGCCCGGCAGAGCGACGCCCTCAAGAGCGCGCTCCTGCAGTCCGTCTCGCATGACCTGCGCACGCCGCTGGCCACGATCAGGACCGCAGCCGGCACCCTGCGACCCGATAGCGACCTGGACATCGAGGGACGCCTCGCCAGCGCGGCGGCGATCGAGCGCGAGGTCGAGCGCCTGGACCGGCTCGTCGCGAACCTGCTCGATCTCGGGCGAATCGAGGCCGGCGAGCTCCGCGCCGACCTCGACGTCTTCGAGCTCGACGATCTCGCCGGCCGCACCGTCGACCGGCTCGAGCCGCGCCTTGCCGGCCACGACGTGCGCGTCGACGTCGGGCCGCTGCCCGTCCTTGTCGACCCCGTCTTCCTCGACGAGGCGCTGACCAATGTCCTCGACAACGCGCTCAAGTTCACGGGCCCCGACTCGACCATCGGCATCGGGGCGCAGGCGCTCGATTCCGACTGGGTTCGACTCGTCGTCGAGGACGACGGCCCCGGCGTCGGCGACGGTGCCTTCGACGCCCTGTTCGAGCGGTTCCATCGCCGGCCCGCCGCCGACGGTCGCCTCCGACCCGGGACGGGGATCGGGTTGGCGGTGGTGCGCGGCCTCGTCGAGGCGATGGGCGGCCGCGTGCACGCGCGGGCGAGCTCGCTCGGTGGGCTCGCCGTCGAGATGGACCTGCCTCACGCGCATCTGCCCGCCGAGCTGGCGACCAGTCGATGACGAGCGCCGGTGCGACCGTCCTGGTCGTGGAGGACGACGACGAGGTCCGTGGGGTCCTTGTCCGTGAGCTCGGGTCGCGCGGCTACCGGGTGCAGGACGCTGCGGATGGGCGAGAGGCCCTGGAGCGCTGGGAGGCCGGTCGGCCCGATGTGGTGCTGCTGGACCTCGGGCTCCCGGACATGGACGGCCTCGAGGTCATCCGCCGCATCCGGCGCGACGCGATGACCCCGATCGTGATCCTGTCGGCCCGATTCGCGGAGCGCGAGAAGGTCGAGGCCCTCGAGCGCGGCGCGGACGACTTCGTGACCAAGCCGTTCGGCCTCGACGAGCTCCATGCCCGATTGCGCGTCGCGCTGCGTCGCGCCGCGGGGCCGTCGGGGGACCTCGACGGCCGCGTCGTCGTCGGCCCGCTGTCATTCGATGCCCAACGCCACGAGGTGCGCGTCGACGACCAGCTGGTCGACCTCACGCCGCGCGAGTTCGAGATCCTGCGGGTCCTCCTCGGCGAGCAGGGCCGCATCGTCACCAAGGGCAAGCTGCTGCGCGCCGTCTGGGGCCAGGCCTACCAGGGCGAGGACAGCTACGTGTACGTCCACGTGAGCCAGCTTCGGCACAAGCTCGCGGAGGCCGACCCGAGCGGCGCGCTGCGCGACCTGATCGTCACGGAGCCGGGCATCGGCTACCGCGTCCGCGAACCGGAATCGACCGCGCTGAAGGCCGGCCGAACGGAAACCTGAGGGAAACCTAAGCCCTCGGCCGGCCCTTCGAGCCGCGTGCCTCTTGGAGGCGCGGAGCAGGCTCGGGACGTGGACATCAAACCGGGTCGGACCGGCGGCGCAGCCAGCGAGCGGCGGCGCCGCCCCGCCGGCCTCCGCGGTCGAATGCCCGGCGATCGGCGGGTTCGCGTCGAGCGGCCGCATTCCCCGTACTTCCGCTACGCCGATGAAGGCCAGCTCGTCGCGAGGGAGGCCGCCTCCGCGCCGCGCACCCGAACGGGTCGCCTGTTCGCGCGGGCCCGGTCCATCCTCATCGGCCGGCCACTGTCGATCCACGAGGAGATCTCGGAGCGCCTGTCCAAGACCAAGGCGCTGGCGATCTTCAGCTCGGATGCGATCTCGTCGTCCGCCTACGCAACCGAGGAGATCGTCCGCGTCCTCGTGCTCGCCGGGGCCGGTGCGCTGTTCCTGAGCCTGCCGATCGCATTCGCGATCGCGTTCCTCCTCGCCGTCGTCTCCACGAGCTACCGGCAGATCGGGACGGCATATCCCTCGGGTGGCGGCACATACGCGGTCGCCCGGGCCAACCTGCCGATGATCACCGCGTTGATCGCCGCGGGCGCCCTGCTCGTCGACTACGTGATGACGGTCGCGGTGTCGACGGCTTCGGCCGTGGAGCAGGTCATCTCGGCGGTGCCGGCCATCGAGGCCGAACGAGTCCTCCTCGGGGTCGTGGCGATCATGCTGATCACGGTCGGCAACCTTCGCGGCCTGCGCGAGTCGGGCAACATCTTCGCGATCCCGACCTATCTGTTCGTCGGTTCTTCGCTGCTCATGATCGGGATCGGCGTCTACCGGATCGTGGTTCTCGGGGAAAGCTCCCCGCTGCCAACCCCGCTGCCGGGCGCACCGGACCCGCTGCAACCCCTCGGCGTCCTCCTGGTCCTGCGCGCGTTCTCGTCGGGGTCGGTGGCGCTTACCGGCACGGAGGCGATCACGAACGGGGTGCCGGCGTTCAAGCGGCCGGAGGCGAAGAACGCGGCGACGACCCTGACCGCGATGGCGCTGCTCCTCGGGGTCCTGTTCGTGGGCATCACGTTCATTGCCGATCGGTTCGGCGTCGTCGCCATCGACGAGCCGACCACACGCACGGTCATCAGCCAGGTGGCGGGCCGGATCTTCGGCGACGGGAGCATCGCCTTCTATGCGTTCCAGGCGTTCACGGCGCTGATCCTGTTCCTCGCCGCGAACACCTCGTTCAATGCGTTCCCGCGACTGGCCGCGATCCTGGCGAACGACGGCTACATGCCGCGAACGTTCAGCTTCCGCGGCGATCGGCTTGCCTTCACCTCGGGCATCGTGATCCTCAGCGCAGTCGCAATCGCCCTCCTGGTCCTGTTCGGCGGCAATACCACCGCGCTGATCCCGCTGTACTCGGTCGGCGTGTTCATCTCGTTCACGATCAGTCAGTCGGGCATGGTCAAGCACTGGCTCGCGGAGCGTCGGCCCGGCTGGCGCTGGCGGCTCGCGCTCAACGGGCTCGGCGCCGTGCTCACCGGCCTGGTCACCGTGGTCGTGCTCGTGGCCAAGGCACCGACGTCGCTGCTGGTCGCGGTCGTGATCCCGCTGCTCGTCGGCATGATGCTGTTCATCAACCGCCACTACCGGGCGTCCGCCGAGTCGCTCGCGGTCAAGGCCGAAGGGGTCCTGCCGGCGCCGCATCGCCGGGAGCGCGCGATCGTGCCGGTCCCCGGAATCGACCGGGCGGTCGTCCAGGCCATGAACGTGGCCCGCTCCATGGCGGACGAGGTCCGTGCGGTGATCGTCAGCGAGTCGCCCGCCGCCGCGCTGGCCCTGCGCGACGAGTGGGATGCGCGCGTGCCGGAGGTCCCGCTCGACATCGTCGAGTCGCCGTACCTCGCGCTCGCCGAGCCGATGGTCGCCTACCTCGACTCGCTGGATGAGGGCGTCGCGGACGGGGACGCCCCGATCACGTTCTTGATCCTGCCCACGTTCGTGGCCCGCCACTGGTGGGAGCGGCCGCTGTACAACCAGTCGACGCGGAAGCTGCGCGCCGCGCTCATCGGGCGGCCACACACGGTCGTCGTCGACGTGCCCTACCTGTCCGGAACGCGTGCCGCGGGCAAGCGAGCCCAGGGCAACTGGGAGGCAGCCGCGACCGCATAGCGGTCTGCCAACACATGGCCAACCCCGATTCACCCGCGCCAACGGGGCGCTCGACGGCTCCGCAGCTCACGTCGCCCCGCGCCTCCAAGCCGCCGCAGCGGGGGCGGCGCCCGGGCGACCGTCGCGTCCGCGTCCGACGCGCCCATGAACCGTACTTCCACTACGCCGCGGACAACTCTCTGATCGCGCGACCCGCGGCCTCCGCCGCGCGCACGCCCCTGGGTCGATCGCTGGCGCGGGTTCGCTCAGTCCTGTTCGGGCGACCGTTGTCGACGCACGAAGAGATCGGCGAACGGCTGAATGTCGCGACCGGGTTGTCGATCTTCGCGTCGGACAACATCTCGTCCTCGGCGTATGCGACCGAGGAGATCATGCGGGTCCTCGCGCTCGCGGGAGCCGGGGCACTCGCGCTGACGATGCCGATCACCGTCGGCATCGTCATCGTCCTCGCGATCGTCGTCACGAGCTACCGGCAGACGATCGCCGCCTATCCGAACGGCGGCGGCTCGTACATCGTCGCCAGCGACAACCTCGGGACGCTCGCCGGACTGACGGCCGCGGCCGCGCTCCTCACCGACTACGTGCTCACGGTGTCCGTGTCGGTCGCGGCCGGGGTCGCGGCGCTCACCTCGATCGTGCCCGAGCTGTTCGAGGCGAGAGTCGTGATCGGCGTCGTGATCGTGGCCGTCATCGCCCTGGTCAACCTGCGCGGCGTGCGCGAGAGCGGCCTCGTGTTCAGCGTGCCGACGTACGTGTACCTGGTGTCGATCGGCGGCCTGCTGGCGATCGGCATCTTCCGCCTGGTCACGAACACGCTGCCGACGTACCAGGTGCCGGCCGGCTGGGCCGTCACGGCTGCCGAGCCGCTCGGACTGCTGCTCATCCTGCGGGCCTTCGCGTCCGGTTCGGTTGCGCTGACCGGTGTCGAGGCCGTGTCCAACGGCGTCCCCGCGTTCAAGCCGCCAGAGGCGCGGAACGCCCAGCGTGTCGTCGTGCTCATGGGCACGGCCTTCGGCCTGATCTTCATCGGCATGAGCCTGCTCACCAGCCGGCTCGGCATCCTGCCCGACCCGACGGAGGAGCAGACGGTGATCAGCCAGCTGGGCGGGCTGCTCGTCGGGTCCGGGACCCCGTTCCACTACCTGATCCAGGTCTCGACCGCGGTCCTCCTCGTGCTGGCCGCGAACACGGCGTTCGCCGATTTCCCGCGACTGTCCAGCATCCTGGCCCGGGACGGCTTCCTGCCGCGTGCGTTCCAGTTCCGCGGGGACCGTCTGGCGTTCAGCGGCGGCATCGTCGTGCTGGCCGTCATCGCGGCGCTGCTGCTCCTGCTCTTCGGTGGCAGCGTCACCGCCCTCATTCCGCTGTACACGGTCGGCGTCTTCGTCGCGTTCACGCTGAGCCAGGCCGGGATGGTCCGGCATTGGCGGCGCTTGCGGACGGAGATCCGCGGCTGGGGCCGCAAGGCGGTGGTCAACGGCATCGGCGCGATCACGACCGGCGTGGTCGCGATCGAGGTCGCGGTCTCGAAGTTCGCGCTCGGGGCGTGGGTCGTGCTGCTGCTCATCCCGGCGCTCATCGGGATGATGCTGTTCGTCCATCGCCAGTACGCGTCGATGGGCCGCCAGCTCGCGGTTCGCGAGGACGGCCCGCTGCCGGAGCCGCATCGCGAGGAGCGGGTGGTCATTCCCGTGCCGGGCATCAACCGTGCCGTGGTCCAGGCGGTCAACGTCGGCCGTTCGATCGCCGCGGACGTGGAGGCCGTGCTCGTCTCCGACGATCGCGCCGAGGCGGACCGGATCCGGCGGCGCTGGGAGAAGCAGCTGCCGGGCGTTCCGCTCGTCGTGGTCGAATCGCCATATCGGGCACTTATCGGCCCGGTCCAGGCATACCTCGACGTCCTCGATCGATCCTGGCCTGCCGACCGGCCCGCCCCGGTCACCTTTGTGGTCATCCCCGAGTTCGTGGCCCGGAGCTGGTGGGAGCGGATCCTGTACAACCAGTCCGCTCGGCGGCTCCGCAAGGCGATGCTCGGCCGGCCGCACACGGTCGTCGTCGACGTGCCCTATCGACGCGAGGACGCCCCCTCGGCCTGACGCCCCCTCGGGCGCCTGTTCGGCGCCGCGATCCTTGTTGCAACGCGTTGCGATAGCGGCGATCATGCGGGCGTGCTTGCACTCCCACCCGAGCTCACGCCGCTCGTTGCGGCCGCCGAGGACGCGGGGGCGATCGGGCTGATCGCGACGGCGTTGGCCCTGGGGTTCCGGCACGGCTTCGACTGGGACCATCTCGCGGCGATCACGGACGTGACCTCGACCACGACCACGGCGGAAGCCGCCGAATCGGACCACGAGGCCGTCCACGAGCGCGCGGTCGCGACCGAGCACGCCCACGCGCACGGCGGCCCGGACGAGCTGGCGATCCACGAGACCCGGCCCGATGGCTCGAGCCATCCCCATCCCCAGGAGGCGCCGCGGTTCCTGAGCGAGCAGCGCCGGGCGCTGCTCCTCGGCTCGATGTACGCGCTGGGCCATGCGTTCGTCGTTGCGCTCCTGGGCACGCTCGCGCTGCTGTTCGGCGCCGTGCTTCCGCCCTGGGTCGACGCCGTCATGGGCCCGGTCGTCGGGGCCACGCTCCTGTTCCTCGGCATCTGGGTCTTCGTCTCGCTGTACCAGTACGCCCGCCACGGGCACGAGTTCCGGCTGCGGAGCCGGTGGATGCTGGTGTTCGACGCGGCGCGCCACGGCTGGCGCCGGTTCCAGGCGCGGCTCCACGGCCACGAGCACGTCGACGCGATGGAGATGTCGTCGTACGGCGTCAGGACCGCCTTCGGGGTCGGCATGATCCACGGCATCGGGGCCGAGACCGGCACCCAGGTGCTGCTGATCGCGGCCATCGGCGGCGCATCGTCACAGGGCCTGGGCATCCCGATGATGGTCGCGTTCATCGTCGGGCTGCTCATCTCGAACTCGATCGTCGTCGCGGTGACCGCGACGGGCTTCATCGCCAGCCGCTTCCGCGAGCGGATCTACGTGGCGATCGGCGTCGTCGCCGGGACCTTCAGCCTGGTGATCGGCGCGATCTTCCTGCTCGGCCTCGAGACGCGGCTGCCGTCGATCGAGGCGTGGCTGTTCGGAGGCGGCTCGTGAGCCGGGCCACTGCACCGACCTCCGGGGCCGCGCGCTGGGCCGAGGTCCCGCGCCAGCTCCGGGCGCGCGGCCTGCGCTGGACGCCACAGCGGCGCGTCCTGCTCGACGTGCTCGCGCGCATGGACGGCCACGTCACCGGCGCCGAGATCGTGGACGGCTGTCGGGCCATCGATCCCGCGACGACTCCCTCGACCGTCTATCGCACCCTCGATGTGCTCGAGGAGCTCGGCGTCGTCAGCCACAGCCATGGGCGCGAGGGCCGCCAGGAGTTCCACGTGAACCATGCCGCGGATCACGGCCATCTCGTGTGCTCGAGCTGCGGGCGCAGCTGGGAGCTGAACAGGACCGAGGTGACGCCACTCGTCGAGCGCCTGCAGCGGCGGCGCGGCTTCGCCGTCGACGTCGAACACCTGACGATCGAGGGGCGCTGCGCCGACTGTCGCGGCTGATCGTCCGGGTGCCGACGAGGGCATCCCTCGCATGCGATCCTCTGCGGATGCACGAGCCCCCGCAGCGGATCCACGACCTCTCGCCCGCCAGGCCGTGAAGCAAGGCCCGCCGCCAAGACCGCTCCGCGGCCGCAAGCTCGGTGACCGAAGGGTCCGCATCGAGCGTCCGCACGCGGCCTACTTCCGATATAACCCCGAGGGCACGCTGGTCGCCAAGGAGGCGGCCTCGGCGCCCAGAACGCCGGCCGGACGGGCCTTCAAGCGATTCCGCGGCGTCCTGTTCGGGCGGCCACTGTCGATTCACGAGGAGATCACCGAGCGCCTGTCCAAGGCCAAGGCGCTGGCGATCTTCAGCTCGGACGCGATCTCGTCATCGGCCTACGCCACCGAGGAGATCCTGCGCGTCCTGGTGCTGGCAGGCGCGAGCGCGCTCATCCTGAGCCTGCCCATCGCGATCGCGATCTCGCTCCTCCTGGCCGTCGTCTCGATCAGCTACCGCCAGGAGATCTACGCCTATCCCTCGGGTGGTGGCGACTACGCGGTCGCCCGGGCCAACCTGCCCAAAATCTTCGCCCTCATCGTCGCCGGGGCGCTCCTCGTCGACTACACGATGACCGTCGCCGTCTCGACGTCCTCGGCGGTCGAGCAGGTGATCTCGGCGGTGCCCGACCTCGAAGCCCTGCGTGTCGAGATCGCGGTCGTGGCGATCGTGCTGATCATGATCGGGAACCTCAGGGGACTGCGCGAGTCAGGCAACATCTTCGCGATCCCCACGTACCTGTTCGCTGGGTCGACGCTGCTGATGGTGGCGATCGGGCTGTTCCGGGTGATCGTGCTCGGCGAGCACACACCGCCGCCGGAGCCGCTGCCGGGCCAGCCGGAGACGCTCCAGGTCGTCGGCCTGCTGCTCATCATCCGGGCCTTCGCCTCGGGCTCCGTGGCGCTGACCGGCACCGAGGCGATCGCCAACGGCGTCCCCGCGTTCAAGCCGCCGGAGCCGCGCAACGCGGCGACGACCCTGACCGTGATGGCGATCCTGCTGGGCGTGCTCTTCGTCGGCATCACGTTCGTGGCGGATTCGTTCGGGGTCGTCGCGATCGACCAGCCGGCGACGAAGACGGTCATCAGCCAGGTCGCCGCGACGATCTACGGCGACAACACTTTCTTCTTCTACGCCTACCAGACGTTCACCGCGCTGATCCTCTTCCTGGCGGCGAACACGTCGTTCAACGCCTTTCCCCGGTTGGCCGCGATCCTGGCGACCGACGGCTTCATGCCCCGCCAGTTCAGCTTCCGCGGCGATCGGCTGGCCTTCACCTCGGGCATCGTCATCCTGAGCATCGCGGCGAGCGTCCTGATCGTCGTCTTCGGCGGAATCACCACCGCGCTCATCCCGCTCTACGCCGTGGGCGTGTTCATCGCGTTCACGATCGGCCAATCCGGCATGGTGCTGCACTGGCGACGCGAGCGGCCCAACGGCTGGGTGCGGCGACTCGCGATCAATGCCTTCGGCGCGGTGCTCACCGGCTCGGTGTTCGTGGTCGTGCTCGTGGCCAAAGCGCCGACGTCGCTGCTGGTCGCGGTCATCATCCCGCTGCTCGTCGGGATGATGCTGTTCATCCGCCGCCAGTACTCCGCCTCGAGCACCGAGCTCGCGGTGAAGCCCAACATCCGCATCCCCGGGCCGCATCGCGAGGAGCGGGTGATCGTCCCGGTGCCGGGCATCAACCGGGCCGTCGTGCAGGCGATCAACGTCGGCCGGTCGATCGACCCGAATGTCACGGCCGTGCTCATCTCCGACGAGCCGGAGGAGGCAGCCGCCGTCCGCGAACGCTGGGAGCGGCAGCTGCCGGACGTCCCGCTGGTCATCGTCGAGTCGCCGTATCGCGCGCTCGTCGCCCCGCTGATCTCGTACCTCGATGTCCAGGATCGGGCGTGGCCGGTCGAGAAGGACGCGCCCATCACGTTCGTGGTCATCCCGGAGTACGTGGCGCGGAGCTGGTGGGAGCGGGTCCTGTACAACCAGTCGGCGAAGCGGCTGCGGGCCGCGCTCCTGGGGCGTCCGCACACGGTCGTGGTGAACGTGCCGTATCGCCGGGAGAGCGACGACCGGCCCGATGGCCCGTCCGGGGATGACGCCGCCGCCGCGGGCCCGCCTTCGGCATGAGCCGGCCGGACCCGGCCGATCCATCCGACCCGACCGAGCCGTCGCGCTTCCCGCAGGGCCTGGTCGTGCTGCTCGTGGCGAGCACGCTGGTGCGGCTGGCCGGGCTGTTCAGCCCCGGCCACTGGGGCGACATCACCGCGTTCATGCAGTGGGCCGAGGGCACGGCTCGCTGGGGCCTCGGCGGCTACTACGCGCACGCGGGGGAGTCCAACTACCCGCCGATGCTGTATCTCCTGTGGCCGCTCGGCGTCGCCTTCGACGGCGGCGAGCTCGCGTTCGCCATCCGCCTCCTGTCGGTCCCGTTCGACCTCGCGCTCGGGTGGCTGCTGTACGACCTGGTGGGGCGCGCGACCGGGCGCGAACGCGACGGCCTTCTGGCCGCGGCGTTCTACCTGCTCAACCCGGCGGTCGTGCTCGTCGGGCCGATGTGGGGCCAGGTCGACGGCATGGGCGCGCTGCCCATGGTGGCCGCGATCGTCGCGGTGGCTCGCGGCCGGCCGTTCCTGGCCGGCGCCCTCGCCGTCGTGGCCGGCCTGGTCAAGCCCCAGTTCGGGATCGCCGCGTTCACGCTCCTCGGCCTCGGCCTGTTCTGGTTGCGGACGGGGGTGGACCGGCGACGGCTCGTGCTGCTTGCGGTCGGTGCAATCGTGGCGTTCGTCGTGATCCTCGCGCCGCTCGGGCTCGGGCCAGTCAGCTATGTCGGGCTCATGCGCGACACGTTTGGCCGCTACCCATTCATCTCCCAGTTCGGGTTCAACCCGTGGGGCATGGTCTTCGGCTTCAGCGATCGCGACGACCAGTGGTTCACCCTCGGGACCGCGCTCGCGGTCGCCGGGATCGGCGCCAGCCTGTGGCTGCTCCGACGGCGCCGGGACCTGGTGGGCCTGCTGGCGGTCAGCGTGCTCGTGGGCCTCGCGATCTACTACCTGCCGACACGGGTCCACGAGCGCTACCTGTTCGGCGCGGTGGCCTTCCTCGCGCCGCTGGCCGTCCTCGAGCAGCGGCTGCGGTGGCCCTTCGTGGCGCTGAGCCTCGCGTTCTTCGGAAGCCTGGTGTACGTCCTCGTGACCTCGCCCTACCGGATCCTCCCGACGCCCCAGCTCGCGAACTTCCCCGACTGGGCGATCAGCGCCATGTGCCTCGTCGTGACCGCCGCCGGGGCGTGGACCGCGTGGCGCGTCATCGGCCTGTTCCGGGCCGGCGCCGAGCGGCCGCAGGCGGACCGGCGGCCTTCCGGGTAGGGTGGCTGCGACACCGATCGACTGGAGGGCTTCCCGATGACCACCGACTCCAAGGCGGCGATGGCCTACGACGACGCCCTCGAGCAGGCCCAGAAGGCGGCGAGCGGCTCGATCGACGGCTTCGTCGAGCGCATGGCGGAGCGGGTCGGTGCGAAGGCGAGCGTCCGCGCCGTGTTCGGTGATCCGATCGAACGAGATGGCATCACGGTCATCCCGGTGGCCCGTGTCCGGTGGGGATTCGGCGGCGGCGCGGGTCGCGGTCCGATCGCCCAGGACCTCACGTCCGACGAGGGCAACTCCGGTTTCGGGACCGGCGGCGGCGGCGGCGCGACGGCAGATCCGATCGGCTACATCGAGATCGGGCCGGACGGGGCGACCTTTCGGCCGATCGTCTCGCCGATGCCGAGCCCGGGCTTCGTCCTCGCCGCGGGCGCATCGGCCGCGCTCCTGCTGCGCGGGGTCGCGAGGCTCCTGCGCCGCTAGCCCGTCGCCGCCTGGCGGGGGATCCGGATCCAGCTCGCGCCGCTGACGTCGACGAGGGTCGCCTCCGGCGTCTGGACGATCCGCAGCACGACCTCGGCACACGCCGGGCAGCGCACGACGACACCCGGGCCGCGCATGTACACGCGCATCGTCCCGACCATGCTCACCGTGCGACACGTCGCGCATTGACTCGGGCTGGCGGTCACGTCGGCGCCGAACACGGCCGCGAGCATGCCGCCGACCGCGTTGGCATCAACGGTGAGGTCCACAGCGGGGTCGTCCCGCATGAGCGCGATTCGCTCCTCCATCGTCCGCTCCTCGTTCAGGTGCCCGTCGGACCGAAGCGCTCGGTCCGGACCCGGTCGGGGGGCAGGCCCAGCCGCACCAGGCCGTTGGCGACAACTTCGACCAGGGCCGTCGGCCCGCAGGCATAGGCGCGCGCCTCCGCGCCAAGCGGCTCGAGCGCCTCGGCCAGCATCGCCTCGTCGATCCGCCGGCTGTAGCCCGTCCAGCCGGGCGGCTGGCCACGGGTCAGCGTGTGGAGGACCTCGAACCCGTTCCTGGCCGAAGCCAGCCCGTCGAGCTCGTCGCGGTAGATGATCTCGTCGAACGTCCGCGAGCTGAACAGGAGGCGGGTCGGGACGCTGGGCGCCGAGCGAGCGCGGTGGCGGACCATCGCCATCAGCGGCACGACCCCGGAGCCGCCGGCGACGAGGAGCAGCGGCCCGCCGAGCGCGGCCTCCCAGACGAAGTAGCCACCGATCGGGCCGCGCACCTCGAGCCGGTCGCCGGGGACGACGACCTCGTGCAGGAACGGCGAGATCTCGCCGCCCTCGATCCGCTCGACGGTGATATCGACCTCGCCGGGGCGTTCCGGTTCCGACGCGATCGAGTACGAGCGCTCGACGCTGTAGCCGTCCTCCGCCGTCAGCCGCAGGTCGAGATGCTGACCCGGTCGATGGCCGGACCAGCCCGGCAGCCCGAGCGTGAACGTTCGAACCGTCGGCGTCTCGTCGTGGATCGAGCCGACCGTCGCCAGCTGCCAGCCGATCGCCATCAACGTGCCGGCAAGCGGGAGCGCCTAGTCACCGGAATATCGCTCTTCGAGCCATTGGTCGCCGCGGATGTGGTAGCCCAGCGACTCCCAGAAGCCCGGCTCGTCGTGGTCCTGGATGCGCAGCCCGCGGAGCCACTTCGCGCTCTTCCAGAAATAGCGCGCAGGCACGACCAGCCGCGCGGGCCCGCCGTGCTCGGGCGCCAGCGGCTGCCCGTCGTACTCGTAGGCGACGAAGGCCTGGTTGTTCAGCAGGTCGCCGAGCGGCAGGTTGGTCGTGTAGCCGCCGTCCGACCAGGCGATCGCGAAGGCAGCCTTCGGGTCCAGCTCCACGCCTTCGAGGAGCGTGTCGATGCTCACGCCCTTCCAGCGCATGTCCAGGTGCGTCCACTTGGTGACGCAGCTGATGTCGACCACCCATTCCCGCGCCGGCAGCGCGAGGAACTCCGCCCACGACCACTGCACCGGCTCGCGCACGAGCCCCTCGATCCGCAGCGACCAGCGATCCAGCGGCGTGCGTGGCGTCGGCCCGGCGGAGAGCACCGGAAAGTCGCTGGTCAGGTACTGGCCGGGCGGCGTCCTGCGCCGCCGCTCGTCACCGGACAGACCGGTCCCACCGGGGTCGTCGCGCCGGCCCACGAAGCCGCGTGTCACGAAGCGTTCGGTCACGGGACCACCTCGGTGCCGATTGTGGCAGCCCGAACAGCTCGAGTGCGTTTCGGCGCGCCTCGCAAGCCATCCGAAAGGGTCCCGCAACTCGAGGGGACAGTCCGTAACCGGTCAGTGGCCCGATCGGTGGGAGGCTGGAGCTCGGACAAGGAGGTTCACGTATGGCCACGCTTCGAGAACGCGATCGCGACAAGCTCCGCAAGAGCCAGTTCGCGTACGTCGACCGCAAGGGCGAGGAGCACCTGCCGATCAACGACGACGCGCACATCCGCAACGCCATGGCCCGCTGGAACCAGACCGAGTTCCAGAGCGCCACGGCCAAGGAACGGGCACGCCAGAAGATCGTCGGCGCGGCCCGACGTCATGGCATCGAGGTGAGCCGGGATTCGCAGGTCGCGAAGCCGTCCCGCTCGCGTCGAAAGTCCTGACGATGTCGATCAGGCGCGACGCCGTTCGTGGTGCGGTCGCCGGCGCCGCCGCGACGTGGCTGATGGATCGCCTGACCACGGGCATGCTCCAGCTCCAGGCGCCCGCGGTCACGGCCCGTGAGGAGGCAGCCCAGCGGAACGGCAAGAGCTCCGTTGCCAACCTCGTCGATCGGTTCGAGGCCGAGACCGGGCTCACCGTGCCGGCGAAGCGGCGGCCGATGATCGAGAACGCCGTGCACTACCTCCTCGGGATCGTGCCCGGCGCGATCTACGGGGTGGTGCGCCGGCGGCTCCCGTTCGCGCGGACCGCGAATGGCCTGGGCTTCGGCATGGCGATCTTCGCCGTCAATGACGAGTACGCGAACACGGCGCTGCGGCTGTCGGGCCCGCCGAGCGCCTACCCGCTGCAGACCCACTTCCGCGGCCTGACCGGGCACGCGGTCCTCGGCATGGCGACCGAGACGGGGATCGTGCTGCTCGGCGGTTGACCGCCGAGGTCTTCGAGGAACGGAGCCCTGCCGGCACGACGGCAGGGCTCCGCGATTCCCGGGACGACGGGCGGATCACAGGACCCGTCCGAGCCACCATCCTCTGATACGAATCGACCGCC
>Ga0075423_10003544_pt1 | contig 14375 bp, 10 predicted proteins | sample SoiMethybrSBSTD2_FD_80114 | JGI IMG/M metagenome (GOLD analysis project Ga0075423, IMG submission 80114) | Bulk soil microbial communities from a Populus tree surrounding site in Tennessee, USA - Soil MetaG P. TD hybrid SBSTD2 | ecosystem: Environmental > Terrestrial > Soil > Tree plantation...
GAGCCCGGTCGAGTCGACGAAGCTGATGGCGCCCATGTCGATGACCACGCGGGGCGGCCCGATCTTGACCACCTCCGCGATCGCGTCCTTTAATGCGGGCGCCCCCGCAACGTCCAGCCGGCCGGTCGGCGCGACGACAGTCACCCCGTTGTCGACCTGGCGCAACTCCACCTCTAGGGCCATGGCCGGAAGAGCATACGGTGGCGGAACCCCCGTTTAGCCACTCTAGACTGCATCCCCGTGACGGCCGTGGAACCCAACCAGAAAGTGCTGGTCGTGGACGACGACGAGCCCCTGGCAAGGGTCATGGCGCGGACCCTGCGCAGCCGCGGTTTCGAGTGCGACGTGGAGCTGACCGGGGCCGAAGCGAGAGCGCTGCTGCAAAAGAAGGACTACGCGGTCGCGCTGCTCGACGTGAAGCTGCCGGACGAGTCCGGCTATACGCTACTCGAAGAGCTGCGTCTGACGCGGCCCGACACCGCCGTGGTGATGGTGTCCGGCGTCGACGACGCCGAACTCGGCAAAGCGGCTCTCGAGCATGGCGCGTACGCCTATCACGTCAAGCCCGTCGGGGCGACGCAGCTCTATCTGCTCGTCGTCAACAACCTGCAGCGCCGGAACCGCGACCTCGACCATCGCGCGAGCGTCAACCGGCTGGAGGGCATGGTGCAGGAACGCACGCAGCAGATGCGCCGGGCCGCCGAGCTGCAGACAGGCTTGCTGCCGGTCTCGCCGTTTCGCGGCCAGGGTTTCGAGATCGCGGCGCACTTCACCGCGGCCCGTGAGATAAGCGGAGACTTCTACGACTGGTACCCCGCGCGCAGCGGACGCATGGTGCTCTCGGTCGGCGACGTCATGGGAAAGGGCTTGCAGGCGTCGCTGATGATGGCGACCGCCCGGGCGGCTTTGCGTGGTGTCGCGGATGTCCAACCCCTGGACGCAGCGCTGTCGCAGGCCGCGGCGGTCATGTCGGCCGCGCTGGAGGTGAACCACGCCTACGTGACGGCGTTTCACTGCACGTTCGACCCCCACTCGGGTGCGGTCGAGTACGTGGACGCCGGCCACGGGCATGTGCGCGTGCTGCGCGGCTCGAAGTCGCAGGAGCTCCTCGCCGAGCGCAGCGCCCCGATCGGCATCTTCCCCGAGGGCAAGTTCGCCACCGGCGCGCTGACGCTTGCGCAGGGCGACGCGCTGGTCGTCTTCTCCGACGGACTGCTCGACCTCCGGCCTGACCTCGCGACCAAGGACGTGATGCTTCCGGCGGAGGTGCGAAAGGCGACTTCCGCGGAGGAGATGGTCGAGCTCCTGTCGAGGGGGGCCGGGGAAAGGCAGCTGACGGACGACGTGACGGTGGTGGCCCTGCGCCGGGCGTAGGCGCTCCGGCTCTTCGGGCCACCTCCCCACAAATGGGAGGAGTTGGAGACTTAACGACTTCCTATTAGTTGCCTTTCTTAAGGCGGCTGAACCCGAAAAGGCCCTGTCTACACTGTGCCTCCTGCGCACCTTCCATCCCGTCAGGGGGGGCGAGGGACCTGGGGTACTGGCGAGGAGTGGACCGGCGTCGCCGTCATTCACCCGGGTCCTCGTCCGCCGGGCCATGCCCTTTGCGGCGCTCGCCGCCATTCTCTCGGTCCAGGCGCTGGCTCGCGCCGACGCCGTGGTCGCATTCCCCTTCTACCTCGCGGTCGTTTTGCTCGTCGCCATCCAGTACGAGCGGGCCGAGTCCTTCTCCGTGGCAGCGGTCGCGGCGGTCGCGGTGGTCATTCCGCCGCTGGCCGGCAGGGCCGGCTCAGCCGAGCTGCTGGCGGCGATCCTTCTCGCCGTCGTGCTGCTCGCCGTCTCTCTTGGCGTGGGTGAGCTCGTTCGGCGGTCGCGAACCACGGCCACGGCCGTGGAGGAGCACGTCAACGAGCTGGTTGCGTCAGAGCGCCGGATGCGCGCGCTTGTGGAGGCGGCGCAGGTCGGCCTCGGGCTGGCGGAGGTCGATGGGCGGCTGACTCAGGTCAGCGACCGCCTCGTCGCGCTTACCGGCCGTCCGCGCGAAAACCTCCTCGGGATGGCGCTCTCCGACCTCGCGCGCAAAGAGGACAGGAATGTGATCGAGGAGGGTCTCGCACTGCTCGAGTCCGGTGACGTCAGCCGGTGGGATGCCGAGATAGAGCAGGTGCGGCCCGACGGAACCCGAGCGCCCGTGAAGCTCTTCCTGGCGCGCCTGCCCAGCACCGTGACCGGCGAGCCGGTGCTCTTCGTCGAGGAGACCGACCTGACCGCGCACAGGCGCGTCGACTCTTTGCGCGAGTGCATAGCGGCCATCCGCCAGGTGATCGTCAACTCTTCGGGCATCGACACCGCGATGCCCGCCGTCCTCGGTGCGCTGTGCAACAACCTGGGTTGGCGGGCGGGCCAGCACTGGGCGCTCGACGCGGACCACTCGTCGATGCGCGTCCGGCACTCGTGGAACGCCGCGGGGCCGCTGCTCGACGGCTTCCTGCATGCCGGTCGTGGCGCGACCGTCAAGGAAGGCGCCGGCCTTGTCGGTCGCGTGTGGAGGTCCGGCGTGGTCGCCGGCGAGCTGGACCTGAGCGCGTCGCCCGACCACCAGCTGCAGACCTCGGCGCGATTTGCCGGGCTTCACTCGGCAGTCGCTTTTCCCGTCGTCGAGGCGGGCGAGGTGATCGGCGTGGTCGAGCTCGTCTCCGACGCGACCCGCACGCCGGACGACGACGAGGTGACCATGCTCGCGACGGCCGGGGTGGAGATCGGCCAGTTCGTCCGTCGCTCCGGCGTTGCGCAGGCGTTGCGCCGGAGCGAAGCCGACCATCGCGCCATCTTCGAGCGCTCGCCCATCGGGATTGCGAGGATCGCGGCCGAGGGCGAGCTCCTGGAGGCCAACGCGGCGCTGCTCAAGATGCTTGGGCATGACGAAGAGACGATGCGCACCAGTGCGTGGCCGGACCTGCTTCGTGCCTTCGACCAGGCCGCCTCGCGACAGCACACCGCGCCGCTGCTCGCCGGCATCACGGACGGCAGCTACGTCCAGGTCCGCGCCGCCACGGGCGCAGGCAACTGGCTCTGGCTGCAGATGACGGCGACCTCGATCCCCGACCCCAGCGGGTCTCCGGAGCACGTCCTGGTGATGGTCGAGGACGTGACGACCGTGCGCGAGACTTCGGACCGCCTCACCGAGGCCCTCGACGCGCAGCGGCAGGCGAACGTCAACCTCGAGAAGCTCGACAAGACGAAGAGCGAGTTCCTGAGCATCGTGAGCCACGAGTTCCGGACCGCACTCACCGGCATCCAGGGCTTCAGCGAGCTGATTCGCGACGGCGGGCTGGAAGCTGACGAGCTCCGCGCCTACGGCGGCTACATCTTCAACGACGCCGACCGCATCAGCAGGCTCATCACCGACATGCTGGACCTCGACCGCATGGAGTCGGGCCGGATGTCGATGCGGGCGGCCGACGTCGACATCAACGACGTGTTGATGGAGGCGATCTCGCGCGCGGCGCCCTATGCGACCTCGGTCGAGTTCAAGTCCGACCTCGACCCCCGGCTGCCGATAGTGACCGGGGACCGCGACCGGCTGATCCAGGTCGTCAGCAACATCGTCAACAACGCCGTCAAGTACTCGCCGGAAGGCGGGACGGTGACGATCGCCAGCCGGGTCGACGGCCGCCTGGCGCTGATCAGCATCACCGACACCGGCATCGGCATCCCCCAGGAGGAGATCGCCCACGTGTTCGAGCGGTTCCGCCGGGTGCGCAGCGGTGCGGCCCAGTCGATCCCCGGGACTGGCCTCGGCCTCACGATCGTTAAGCAGATCGTGGAGATGCACGGAGGCAAGATCTGGGTCGAGAGCGCGGTCGCTCACGGCTCGTCGTTCCACTTCACGATCCCGCTTGCCCCGGAGAGCGCCAACGCGCTGCAGCAGCTCCACCATGGGTGAGGCGAATGGTGCGGGGCAGCCGGCTCTCACCGTCCTGGTCGCGGACGACAACGAGGTCGCGCAACGGCTGTGCAAGCGTGTGCTGGAGAAGGCGGGTTACGCCGTGCTGATCGCCGCCGACGGTCTGCAGGCGGTGGACATCGCGCTCCATCAGCGCCCGGCGATGATCCTGATGGACGTTGCGATGCCGGGCATCGACGGGCTCGAAGCGATGCGCCGCATCAAGGCCGAGGTGCCGACGATGCCGATCGTGATCGCCAGCGCCCACTCGATGGCCAGCGACCGGGAGCGGTTCCTCGCCGCCGGGGCGGACAACGTGCTCAGCAAGCCATTCCGGCTCGCTGATCTCATTGCGATGGTGCAGTCGCTGGCGGTGAAGGCGTGAGAGACCTCACCGGCACCAGGCTTGCGCAGTACGAGATCGTTGAGCGCCTGGGCGGCGGCGGGATGGCCGTCGTCTACCGCGCGATCCAGCAGCCGCTGGGACGCGAGGTCGCGCTGAAGGCACTGTCGTCGGAGCTGTTCCAGGACGAGGGCTTCGTCAAGCGGTTCGAGACCGAGGCCAAGACGCTGGCCAAGCTCGACCACCCGAACATCCTGCCGATCTACGACTTCGAGGTCATCGACGGTAACGCGTTCCTCACGATGCCGCTGATCCGCGGCGGCACGCTGCGCGACATCTTGAACCGCGGCCCGATGGAGCCGCTGACGGCGTGGCGCTACCTCCGCGAGATCGGCGACGGCCTGCAGCACGCCCACGACGCCGGCATCGTGCACCGCGACCTCAAGCCGACGAACGTGCTGGTCCACACCGACGGCCGCGCCATGCTCGCCGACTTCGGCCTGGCGCGTGGCGCGGGGCAGCCGACGCACCTGACCACCATCGGCCTGGCCATCGGGACGCCCGGCTACATGGCGCCCGAGCAGGTGATGGGTCACGACGTCGACAAGCGCGCCGACATCTACGCGATGGGTGTGCTGACCTTCGAGATGCTCACCGGCAAGCTGCCGTACTCGGGCTCCAACCGGATGGAGGTCGCCTACGCGACCGTCAACTCTCCGATCCCGTCCGCGGTGAAGCTGAACGCCAACCTGCCCGACGAGCTCGACACGCTCCTGGCGAAGGTGCTCGCCAAGGATCCGGCGCAACGCCCGCAGTCGGTGCGCGAGCTGCTTGCGCAGATGGCCCGTCTGCCGCAGCGTCGCGGGACCGGGGCCGCCTCTTCGACCTCCACGCCAGTGGCCTCGGCGGCCGAGAGCGGTGGCGTGGCGGTGCTGCCGCGGCCGGCGACAGCCGCGTCAAACGGTCCTGACACGACGTCGATGCGCGTGATTGCAGCGCCGGCACCGCCTCCGCCTGCGTTCCACGGCTCTCCGCCACCAACGCCAACTGCCGCTGGCGCGTCGACCATCCGCACGCTCGAGCTCATGGGCGTTCGCCCTGCGCGCGCGCGCGGCCGCTTCATCCTGAACTCGCACTTCTCCAACTACGTGCACATCGCGCGCGCGGTCGCCGGCGATCGGTGGCCCGAGGTCGCGTACGCGGCGGGCCTGGTCCAGTACATCGAGCAAGACGCACCGAGCGACGACCAGCTCTCGTCGCCGGTCGAGGCGTTGAGTCGCCTGAACGAGGCCTTCGAGACCATCTACGGGCCCGAGGCGGAGGACATGATCCGTGCGTGGGGCCGCCGGGCGACGGAGCGGTGGCTGGCCGAGGGCAGGCACGGGCTCGGCGGCACGCGCCGCTTCGTGCCAGGCAGGCAGCGCAAGCTCGCCAACGTCGTCAAGAACTTCACCGAGGCGATGGACAACGTGCGCGGCGAGCACACCCATGCGTGGCTGCAGGTGGACGAGCACCAGTTCTGGCTCGTCAACTTCTCGAACATGTTCGCGCTCGGCCGCATCAAGACGGTGAAGTCCTGCTACGTGTGGACCTCGCAGATCGAGACGATCCTCCGCTGGGCCGGGCTGGCAAACGACTGGTACGTGGAAGAGGTCGAGTGCGGGTCGGTCACCGGGACGTTCGACTGCGCGTTTGCGATTCGCGCCGCGGAGACGAACTAAAGAAAGGCCTGCGACCGGTCAGGTAAGCGTGTACTGCTGGATCGCGTACACGTCGTAAACGTTCACCGAACCCGTCGCCGCGACCCACACCGCCACCTGGTACACACCGGGAGCGAGGCCGGTCGTGCTCCAGGAAAAGCTGCTGTTTAGGCTGAACGGCTGTGCGATCTTCCACAGACCCCCCGCACCTGCGACCAGGAACTGGTAGCGGGGCTGGGAGCAGGCGCTCGACGAGGCGGCGAACGTCACCGACGTGCCGGCCGTCTGGCTAGAGCTTGGGCTCGCGTCGATGGTCGCGCTGCCGCACGTTGGGACGATGATCTGGAAGGCTTTCATGGCGTACGACTCCCACGCCCCCGTCGAACCGGACCGCCGCGTCCACACCACCACCTGGTAGGTGCCGGGAGCGAAGCCGGCCGTGTTCCAGGTCCACGAGGCGACGGATCCCCATGACCGGGCGACGACCCAGCTCGTGGCCCGCGGCGCGAGGAGGAGGAACTCATACGTCGGGTGGGAGCATCCCGACGCCGCGGCCGTGAACGTCACGGAAACGCCTGCGTTCTGGGGCGGGGTCGTATCGGCGCCGAGCGTGACCGAGTTACACGTCATCGCCGGGCCGAGCGTGAAGCTCGTGACCGCGTAGGTCTCGTACTTCGTCGGCGTGGCGGCGCTGCCTTCCCACACAGAAACCTGGTAGGGGCCTGGTCTGTAGCCCGCCGTGCTCCACGCCCAGGTCCGAGAAGGACCGTAGTTCTGGACCACGCGCCACTTCGCGCCCGGTGCGAGAAGCCAGAACTTGTACTGCTTCGTGCATCCGGCCTGCTGGGCCGTGAACGTGATCCGCGTGCCGGCCGGCTGAGGCTGCGGGACGTCGGTCGTGACCGCGCTCACGGCACACGCAGTGGCGCCGAGCTTGTAGGTCATCACGAACGAGGCGTCGAACTTGCTCGACGTGCCCGCCTGTCTGGCCCAGACGGCAACCTGGTAGACACCCGCCGGGTAGGACGTCGAGTCGAAGGTCCACGTGGCGGTCGCGCTGTAAGGCTGAACCGATGCAAAGCCTGGTCCCCCCGGCCGAAGAAGCAAGAACTGGTATTCAGGGGACGAGCAACGCGTCGAGGACGCGGAGAAGGTCACAACAGCTCCGATCGGCTGAGGTGGAGCGACGCTCGGTGTCAGCGACGTGGCCTGACAAGACGCCGCGGTCAGCAGGAAGCCGGTGAAGCCGTACGTGTCAGGGTCGTTGGCCGATCCCTGCTGCCGCGCCCAGACCGCGATCTGATAGTTGCCCGCGGCCATTCCCGATGTGTTCCATGTCCAGCTCGAGCCGCCGTACCAACGCAGGATCTTCCATTCGCCGCCGGGCGTCCTGATCCCGAACCTGTACTCGGGGTTCGGGCAGCCGCTCGAAGTTGCGTGCACCGCGATGGGGGTCCCGACCGCCTGTGGTGAAGGCGTGGTCGCCGTGACGATGGCGGCATCGCAGTGCCGGCCGGGCACCGCCACCGTTGAGGTCATGCTGTCGGACCCTTCCCGGTTGGTCGCGGTGACCGTGAACGAATAGTGCGTGCCGTCGACAAGGCCGGGAATCCAGAGCGAGGTCTGGTTGCCGGGCACCGTCACGTCAAGGCCGCCCGCGCCGGTCAGGGTGTACGAGGTGATCGGGTCGTGGCAGCTCTGCGCCGGCTTCCACCGGAGCATCACACCTCCCTCCATGCTCTCCGCGATCGGGGCCGGGCCCATGTGCGGCGGGCTCGGCAGCGCCGCCGCGTACTGGCGCGCCAGGTTGAGGTACCCGCTCCAATGCCAGTAGGGACCGGGGTCGGTGTGGTGGGAGGAGCCGCCGTAGAGCCCGGGATGGTTGGGATCGGGCACCTCGCTGTGACCGATGACGTGCGCCCGGTCGAGCGGCACGCCCCAGCGAGAGCAGATCGAAGCCGCCAACTTCGCGCTGGCGGTGTACTCGGCCTGCGTGTAGTAGTTGCAGCACGCGTAGCCCTCGTGCTCGATGCCTATCGCGCGGGTGTTGTAGTCCCAGTTTCCGGCGTGCCAGGCGATGTCTTTCTCCGCGACCATCTGGTAGACCGCGCCACCTCTCGAGATCACGTAGTGCGCGGAGCCCGCGCGGTTCGGGTCCTGGAACAACTTGATCGCGGCTGCCGCGGATCCTTCGATGTCGTGGATCACGATCATGTTGACCTGGTACCTGCTCGGTCGATCCGAAACCGTGTAGTTGTTGGCATTCGCCGCGACCCAGGTCGCGCGCGGATAGTCGACGCTGACCAGCGCGGCCATCGGGCTCGCGTTCGCGGGCAGCAGCGACGCGGCGACAAAGACTGTCGCAAGGACCACGGATAGGCCGAGACGGTGCACGCTCACCCCCTTTCCGGGACGCCATTCTGCGTTGGCCAGGCCCAAATCGATCCCGCTTAGCCACGAAATCCGCACTGTGTGCTCATCCCGCGCGGAATTGATAGGTTTGGGGTGAGGTTGGTCCCGCGGCTGAGCTGACGACGCGGCGTGAGTTCTGGAACCGCATCGATCGCGGTGATGCGCGCTTCGTCTTCGTCGCCGTGATGAAGTCGTGGCGGTGGATCGCCGACCACGTCGGGGAAGAGGGCGTCGACATCGCCGGCGACTGGTTTCTCGATCTGTGCCGCTTCGCGACCGCGGACGCCGCCGTCGAGGCCCGCCTGTCGCACACCGTGTTTGCCGCGTACTGGCCCGCGATCGTGAATCAGGGCCAGGTCGACGATGTCATGCGCCGCTGGGTCCCGATGGAGGTCAAGACTCCGACCGCGAAGATGCCGATCGATGCGGCGTGGTTCATGTTCGAGGTCTCGCCCAGCGAGGAGGCGCGTGCCCTCTTCGATCGGATCTCGGCCGCGATCGACGCGGCGATGGTGAGCGTGCCCGAGAGCGATCGGCATGAGCCGCTGGCTCGGGGCTGGGATGGGCAGGTAGGATAAATCTCAGTTCGGGAGCGCCAAAAACTGCGTAACACGCGTTCCCTGTACGGCAGTAAGATGGGTTCAACGCCCTGATTCGCCCTCCCTCCTTTCTGAAGGTCCTCTACCCCCCGGTGGAGGGCCTTCCCATGAGTGCCACTACATTTCTCGCAGATGGCCCGCTTCGCAATCGACCTGACCGCTTGCTGGCGGCCGCAGCGGGTGGGCATGCTGACCGTTGCCGTCGAGCTCGCTCGCGCACTCATCTCCGACCGGCAGGGCGACGAGTACGTCCTCCTGTGCAGCCGTGGAAGGCCGCCGTCGCTGGAAGATCCAGCCGTCGACGCCGTCTTCGCACCCTACCGGCATGAGCTGGTTCTCAAGTCGAGCTGGCTCCCGACGGTGGAGGCGGAGCTCGAGGCGGACGCGATCCTCTATCCGTACTGGCCCAGCCCGCCCTTCCGCCGGCCCGGCGCGCCGCCGGCGGCGATCTTCGTCCATGACCTGGCGTTTCGGATTCGGCCTGCGGAAGTGCCGTGGCAGCAGCGCCTCTATCTCGGCACGGTCATGCCTCGCGCGCTGCGCGACGCGCACGCAGTTCTCGTGCCGTCGACGACCACAAAAGACGACCTGCTTCGCATCTACGCGACGACCGGTCTCGACAAGAAGGTCGAGGTGGTCAACGAGGGATTGTCCGCGCCCGCGATTGCAGGACGCTTGCCCGAACGCGTCGAGCCAGGGTTCATCCTGGCCGTCGGCACGATCGAGCCGCGCAAGAACTATCCACGCCTTCTTGCGGCGTACCGAGAGCTGCGCGGCCGTGGCGCGGTGCCGTTCATCATCAACGGCCGTCCCGGCGTGCCGCAGCTTGTGATCGCCGGCCGCCCCGGATGGGCCTACGGCGACACTCTCCAGCGAATCGCCGCTGAGCCCGGAGTGCGCTACCTCGGCCACGTGGACGAGCCGACGCTGGCGGCGCTCTACGACTCGGCCTCTGTGCTTGCGCTGCCCAGCCTCTACGAAGGCTTCGGCCTTCCGTTGCTCGAGGCGATGGCGCACGGTCTTCCCGCGGTGATCGGCTCCTCCGGCGCGCTGCCGGAGTTGGCGGGAGACGCCGCCCTCTCCGTCAACGCCGAAGACTCTGCCGCGATCGCGGCGGGCCTCGAGAAGCTGCTAGCGGATGAGGCGCTTCGCAAAAAGCTTGGCGAAGAGGGCCGGCGCCGCGCGGCCGCCTTCACCTGGGAGCGCGCGGCCGCGCAGACACGCGAGGTGCTGCGGCGCATCTCGCGGGCATCGGAGTCGAAGGCCGCCTGATGCCCGAGGGACTTCGCTGGGGAATGCTCGGCGCAGCACACATCGCTCAGCGCGCGCTCCTGAGCGCGTTCGCAGCGTCTCGCAACGGCAGGCTCGTGGCGGTCGCGAGCCGCGACGTCGACAAAGCGCGCGCGCTGCTGGTCGAGCATCCGGACGTTCGAGCCGTCGAGGGTTACGACGCGCTCCTGGCGGATCCGACGATCGACGCCGTCTACAACCCGCTCCCGAACAGCCTGCACAAGGAATGGTCGATCCGCTCACTGGAGGCCGGCAAGCACGTCCTGTGTGAGAAGCCGATCGCGCTCAACGCGGGCGAGGCGGAAGAGATGGCCGCGGCCGCAACCGCGTCGAAGCGGCATCTGATGGAGGCGTTCATGTTTCGCTTCCATCCCGCGATGCGCGAATTCGTGTCAACCGCTCGCGACGCGATCCACGTGTCGTCGCGGTTCGGCTTCACGGCCCACGATGAGGCGGACATAAGGCTGCAGGCGCTCCTCGGTGGCGGTGCGTTGCTCGACGTCGGCTGCTACACCGTCAGCGTTTCGCGCTGGATCCTGGGCGAGCCGGTGGACGTGGTCGCCGCGGCTCACCTCCGCGACAGCCTGGACCTCACGACGAACGCGCTGTTGACCTTCTCAGGCAATCGAACAGCCACGGTGTGGTCGAGCGTCGAGTCAGCCCGGATCGAGGAGGTCACCGTGATCACGCCCACAGACGTGTTGCGCCGGGCGCCGGTGTTCAGCGCGCGAGAAGGTCACGATCCATATCAGCTGATGGTCGAGTCGTTCGGAGACAGCGTGCTGCAGGGCGGGCCGGATGCGATCCCGATGTCGGAGTCGATCGCGAACATGCGGGTCCTCGACGCGATCCGCGAGTCGTCTAGGTCTCGATCAGCTCTTTGAACCGCGCGTCCGCGTGCAGCTCGCCAAAGTCCTTGTCCTCCGGCGCGAGCTTCTTGATGTCGGGGCGCATCGGGATCGCCTCCCTGAGGAGCTCGATCGCGTCGTCAAGGCGCCCTTGCTGCGCCCGGACGGTGGCGAGGTTGTAAAGCACCGTGCCCATGACAAGCGGAGGCGCGTGCGCCGCCCTCATGTCGGGAACCGCGTCTTCAAACAGCTGCCGCGCGGGGTCGGTGACGCCGTTCTCCACCAGGTATTCGTACATGTGGACCCGCGCGTGGGTGTAGCTGTTGCGCAGCACCGCTTCGGTCGTGTTCTTGGAGACGCCCCATTCGACGGGCTGCTCGCCCACCTTCTCGTAGAGATCGATCAGCTCGCCAAGCAGGTGATCCGCGCGTGAGGCGGCATCCGCCAGCGGAGTGCCGATTCCGCGTACGAGCTCGGCGTCGTTGAACTCATCGGTGTTGGGCGGCTGCCGCTCGTAGTCCTTGCCCTCGCTCATGTTCGCGAGCACGTTTCGCATTCGCTCGCGCCACATGCCGATGTGGAAGAACAAAAGGGCCGCGGGCCAGCCCACGGGCGCCTTCTCGTTGGAGCGGACGCGCTCGACGAATGCCTGCTCGGCTTTGCGCTGCGCCTCGAGCGCGAGGCGGACATCGGTCTTCTCAGGCAGGGTCGATCTGCACGCTCTGCGTGCCCTTGAAAGTGATCGGACCGTTGAATGCGGGCGAAGCGCTCGGCGAGGCGGCGTCAATGGTCACCGTCGCGTCCGCCGTGCCCGTCGAGTGCGTCTTGACCAGGCGCCGCGCCGAGGTGTCGATCCACGACGTCATGTCGGTGGTCACGGTCCCGGTCACCGTCAGGCTCTTCAACCGCGTGGGGGCGGCGCCGGCCGCCGGCAGCGAGGGGATCGCCTGTGTGGACGAATCGAGCACCAGGTCGAGGATGCTCGTGATCTTCGACTCGACGACCGCGGTCTTGACCCCGCCGGCATCTTCGTCGCGAAGGTACTTGTTCTGGGTCGTGACGTGGACGGAGCCGCTTCCATGCGGGTTCTTGGCGTCGAAGTCCTTCGTCCACGTGTCGCCAATTCGCACCTCGCCGTCGGGGAGGATCGCGCTCAGGAGCCCGCTGCCGGTGCCTGTGAAGTCGGGCATCGCGCCCGTCGCGGCCGCCTCGCCGTTGACGGTGAGGATGCGTCCGTCCGGGGCGATCCTCAGCTCGACAGTCTCGGACTTCGCGGCGTGCGAACCGTCGGTGCTGAATGAGGTGGACTTCACTGTGATGTCGGTCAGGTCGAGAGTCACGTCCGCGACTCCGCTCGAGTCGACGGACTTCACAGTGACCTTGTCATTCGCGGTGAGGTCGAGCTTGAACGGGACTGAGAAGCCTTGCGAGCCGATCACGAGGTCCAGATTCACGTGGAGCTTGTAGGAATAGGTGTCGCCCGCCTTGAATGCGAGAGCGATTGCCTGTGGGCGGACGCCAAACGACCCGCACGCGACCACGAGAGCCAGGGCAAGGACCACCAGCCGTCGCACGAGGCCAGCTTAGGACTACGCGACCGTTTTCGGCCTTTCCACCTCGGCTTTCACAGGTTCGGGGGTGGCGGCCGCGAGCGCGGCCACCGGCACGATCTGGCGGAAGCGCTGGGAGGCGCGCTGCCAGTCCGCCAGTATCTCGCCCGCGATGGCGCTGCAGGTGCGGTGGTAGTGCTCCTCGACCAGCGCGCGTAGCTCATCGATGTCTTCCGCGGGCACTTCGCGCGCGACGACGCTGTCGGTGTTGAGCTGCCGCCACTCGACCGCGTAAGCAATCCCACCGGTCATGCCGGCGCCGGCGTTCCAGCCGACCGGACCGAGCGCGACCGCGACGCCGCCCGTCATGTACTCGCAGAAATGATCGCCGGCGCCCTCGACGACCGCGACCGCTCCCGAGTTGCGCACGCAGAAGCGCTCGCCCACCCGGCCCGCGATGAAGAGCTTGCCGCCCGTCGCGCCGTACGCGATCGTGTTGCCCGCGAGCACGCCTTCTGATGCGCCGTCGATGGCGAACGGCTTGATCGTGATCACACCGCCGCCCATGCCCTTGGCCACGTAGTCCTGGGCCTGGCCTTCGAGCGTCAGTTCGACGCCGTCCTCCAGGAACGCGCCGAAGCTCTGGCCCGCGCTTCCGCGGTAGTGGCGCGTGTCGCCGGGCGCGAGCGAGGCGCCCACTGTGCGGCGCGAGTTGTCGATCTGGCCGCTGGGAGGCGTCTCCGCCGGCGACTCTCCGTTGCGCTCGAGTACGCGCTTGCGTGGAAGCGATTCGTCGGTCGCCGCGGTGACAAACCGCAAGTCGACCCTGGTGTCCGCCACCTGCTCGAGCAGCTCGACGCGGCCGACCACCTCGTCGATCGACCGAGCGCCCAGCATCGCCAGGTGCTCGCGGGCCTCCTCTGCGATCAGCATGAGGTAGTTGATGACGTGCTCCGGGCGGCCTTCGAACTTGTCGCGCAGGTCCTCGCGCTGCGTCGCGATCCCGGTCGGGCACGTGTTGAGGTGGCACTGCCGCGCCATGTCGCATCCAAGCGCGACGAGCACCCCGGTGCCGAACCCGAACTCTTCAGCGCCGAGCAACGCCGCGATGACGATGTCGCGGCCGCTCCGCAGCCCGCCGTCGGTGCGCAGCGTCACGCGGTCGCGCAGGCGGTTGGAGACCAGGACCTGCTGTGTCTCGGCAAGCCCAAGCTCCCACGGTGAGCCGGCGTTCTTGATCGAGGAGAGCGGCGACGCACCGGTGCCTCCGTCGTGCCCCGAGATGAGGATGTAGTCGGCGTGTGCTTTGGCGACGCCGGCCGCGACGGTGCCGACGCCTGCCTCTGAGACGAGCTTGACGCCGACTCGCGCTCGCGGGTTGACCGCCTTCAGGTCGTGGATGAGCTGCGCGATGTCCTCGATGGAGTAGATGTCGTGGTGCGGCGGCGGCGATATGAGCTGCATGCCTGGCTGCGCGTGGCGCAGTCGCGCGATGAGGCTGGTGACTTTGATCCCGGGCAGCTGGCCGCCCTCACCTGGCTTGGAGCCCTGGGCGATCTTGATCTCCAGCTCCTCGGCTCGCTTCAGGTAGCGAGGCGTGACGCCGAACCGCGCCGAGGCGACCTGCTTGACCTTGTTGTCGCGCCGGAGGCCGTCCCCGTCGTCGTACGTGTCCGGGTCCTCGCCC
>Ga0075423_10003545_pt1 | contig 14374 bp, 13 predicted proteins | sample SoiMethybrSBSTD2_FD_80114 | JGI IMG/M metagenome (GOLD analysis project Ga0075423, IMG submission 80114) | Bulk soil microbial communities from a Populus tree surrounding site in Tennessee, USA - Soil MetaG P. TD hybrid SBSTD2 | ecosystem: Environmental > Terrestrial > Soil > Tree plantation...
ACGGCTCGACCTCCCAGCCCGTCGTCCCGACGGTCATGTCCAGCACGCCCCTCAACGTCGCCACCGACGTCCCCGTCAACGGGAACGCCACCGCCACCTTCAGCGAGGCGATGGATTCCGCCACGTTGACCGTGTCCTCGTTCACGGTGACGGCCGGCAATCCGCCGGTCGAGGTCGCGGGCACCGTGATTTACGCCAACTCGAAGGCGACCTTCTGGCCGTCCGTCCATCTCGCGGACAATACGACGTATACCGCCACGATCACGACCGGAGCGACGAGCGCTCCCGGCGTCGCCCTGGCGGCGAACTATGTCTGGAGCTTCACCACCGGCATCACCGTGGAGCCCGGGCTCGCCGTGAATCTCGGGACGGCCGGCACCTTCGCGATCCTCGCCAAGAGCGGGATCTCCACCGTGCCCGCTTCCGCCATCACGGGAAACATCGGAGTCAGCCCCGCGGCGGCCACCTTCATCACGGGTTTCTCCCTGACCGCGGATGCCTCGAACGTCTTCGCGACCTCCCCGCAGGTCACCGGGAATGTGTACGCGGCTGATTACGCGCCGCCCACCCCGACCAACATGACAACGTCCGTCGGCGACATGCAGCTCGCTTTCACGGACGCCGCGGGCCGCGCTCCTGATTTCACCGAAGTGGGCGCCGGGGACATCGGCGGGATGACCCTCACCGCGGGCGTCTACAAGTGGGGCACCGGTCTCCTGATCCCGACCGACCTCACCTTGAGCGGCAGCGATACGGACGTCTGGATTTTCCAGATCGCCCAGGATCTCACCGTCAGCAACACCGTGAACATCACCCTGTCCGGCGGCGCGCTGGCCAAGAACATCTTCTGGCAGGTCGCCGGTTTCGTGGATGTCGGCACGACGGCGCATGTGGAAGGAATCTTCATGTGCCAGACCTCGATCACGCTGCAGACGGGCGCGTCGATCAACGGCCGGCTGCTGTCGCAGACGGCGGTCGTCCTCGACCAGAACGCGGTCGTCGAGCCGGCTCCTTAATCAACCAGGAAATCAAGGAAGCGCCATGGCGGGCACCCGGGAGACGGCCATCAAGGGCTTTGTTGTCGCCCTGAAGAAGTACTTCCTATGGCCGATGGAGTGGCACGAGGCTTCGGCCCGGCACTCCACCTCCCTGGCGCCGTCCCCCCTGGGTCGGGGGAAACGATGGAACGCCTCGAAGCGGAAGCGGTCTCCAAGGTAGGCCGATCCGCACGGGGGACCCTGACGGGAGGAACCCGCGATGACTGGAATGATCGAGAACAAGGGCGCGCCGCCGGGGCCGTCCGAACTCAAGTGCGTCCACTGCGGGATCGTCGAGCAGATCCGCGCCGATTGGCAGCGTTGCTGGATGTGCTACGTGCGCTGCGAGACCCGGAATTTCCACACGTATCCCACCGTCTGTTTCGACTGCTGTAAAAAACTCCATTGACTCCGCGCGGCGGCGGGCTTCCCGACGGATTTTCGCGGACCCACCTCAGGCGAGATCGAAGAGCAGGAGCTCCGAAGGTTCCAGCGCGGTGATCGAAACGGCGAGCTCATCCAGGTACGCGACTCCATCTCCCGCGATCAGCACCTGATCGAGGAGCTGGATCCGGCCCCGGACAACCTGCAGCCACGCGTGGCGTCCCGCCTTGAGCGCATGAATCAGGTGGCAACCCCGGTCGGGCAGGGAAGAGTACACGCGGACATCCTGGCGGATCTGGAACGTACCTTCCTGGGCTTCGGGAGAAGCCACGAGCCGGAAAACCCCTTTCCGATCCCCCGCGGAAATCCGCATCTGGCCTGAATCGGGCGGAAGACCCTGGGTGTCGGATCGGAGCCTGCTTTCGAATACGTGCGCGGAGTCCAGCTGGGACCCGTTGAAGAGCCTCTGGCGGATGCCGCTTCCCGCGCTCATGTACTTGAACTCGCCGGATCGGATGACCCCCGCGTGGCCCCTGTCGTCCTCGTGGAGGAGGAGGCCGTCCCGCACGTACGTGAGGACCTCCAGGTTCTGGTGGGATTGAGAGGGGACTCCGACGCCGGGCGCCAGGCGGCCTTCATCCAGTCCCTCGAGCGCCCGGAATCCGTTTCGAAAGGGGTCCTTTCGAACCTCGGGGTCGAAGGTCATCCAGGTGTCATGTCCCTCGCGCTCGATGTGGCGGCGACTCGACCCCTCTCGCAAAGTGAGCATGGCGGCTCGCCCGGTCCTTCCGTACTGCAGAATCGCAGATGCCTCCGGCGCTACAGAGAGAGCAAAAATCCGGCCACCCTACATGCGCCAAGCGATGCGGATTTGGAGTATCCGGGATCGACGCCACGATCATCCTGATCTCCTGCGGATCATACTGATCAGGTGCCGGAGTCCGGCGTGATAGGATGAAGGCATCAGAAGGGAGTGCCCTGATGCGCGCCGACGATCTGAATCTCAAGGAACTGCTGGAATTCGACCCCGCTGGGGGAATCGTCCGGTTCGCGGGCCGGAGGGCCGTGATCCTGGACGCGGTCGCCCACGGCCTCCTGCGGAAGGAGTTGATCGACACCTTCGGGGTCAACGTCGCGCGCAGCATCCTGACCCGCTTCGGATACGTCCACGGGAAGCGCATGGCCGACGCGATGCGTTCCGAATTCAAGTGGGATAGCGACGAGGAGTGGCGCCTCGCCGGGCCTAAAATCTACTGCCTCCAAGGCCTGGTGGAGCCCGCCCTCGAAGCCGCGGGGATGCCGCTCGGCAAGGGAGCCACGTGGAAGGCGTCGTACGAAGCGGAACAGCATCTCCTCCACCTGGGCCGCGCCGACTACTCCGTGTGCTGGACCCTTTGCGGCCTGGCGAGCGGATACCTCAGCTCCTCCATGGAGAAGGAGGTCTACGCCATCGAGGACCGCTGCCTGGGACGCGGGGACCCGGCCTGCCACGTCCTCGCCCGCACCCGGGAAGAGTGGGGGAGGGAAATCGACGATCACCTGCCCTTCTTCGAGAACAAGGGGCTCGACGCCTCCCTGAAGCACGTGGCCGAGGAGCTCAAGCGGACCGAACGCCTGCTGCAGGATCGATCGCGCCGGCTGGCCCAGGTCGCCGGACTCGAAGAGGATCCTTCGGGGATCATGGCGCGCAGCGAAACCATGCAGCGGGTGGTCGAGCAAGCGAAGCGCATGGCCGGCGTGGAATCCACGGTCATGATTTCGGGGGAGAGCGGCGCCGGGAAGGAGCGGATCGCGCGGCTGCTGCACGATTTGTCGACGCGCTCGGGAGGCCCCTTCATCGCCTTGAACTGCGGGGCGGTTCCCGAATCGCTGTTCGAGAGCGAGCTCTTCGGGCACGTCCGGGGCGCCTTCACGGGCGCCGCGCAGGACCGGCCCGGCCTGTTCGAAGCGGCCAACGGGGGGACGCTCTTCCTGGATGAAGTGGGGGACATTCCCGGGTCGATGCAGGTGAAACTCCTTCGCGCCTTCCAGCAGCGCGAGATCCGGCGGGTGGGCGAGAACCGCTCCCGTCCCATCAACGTGCGTATCGTGACCTCCACCAACCGCGATCTCGCCGTGGAAGTGGCGGCCAAGCGGTTCCGGAAGGATCTCTACTACCGCCTGAACGTGGTCGAGCTCGCGGTGCCGCCCCTGCGGGAGCGCCGGGAGGACATCCTCCCGCTGGCCCGGATGTTCCTGGCCGAATCGGCCCTGCGGATGAAGCGGCACGTGGAGACCCTGTCGCCGGCGGCCGCGGACCAGCTTCTGAATTACGAGTGGCCGGGGAACGTGCGGGAGCTCGAGAACGCGATGGAACGGGCCGCCGCGCTGGCGCAGAAGAGCCGGGTGGAGCTGGACGAACTGCCACCCGAGATCCGCAACGCGGTCCCGACCAAGGCCGCGGGCGGGCCCCTGCGTTCGCTGAAGGAGATCGAAAAGAATCACATCCTGGCCGCGCTGGACTCCAACGGGGGCAACCGGGCCAAGACGGCGCAGGCGCTGGAGATCGGGATCGCCACCCTGCATCGCAAGCTGAGATCGTTCGCGAAGGCCTGATCCGCGGACCCCGCGCGCCTCTTCGATTCGCCGCGCGCGCTCACGCCTCGACGAGCACTTTGAATCCCCCGTACGCCATGCGCTTGGGGTCGAAGGGCATCTTCTTCGGCATTTTCGCGAGCAGCGGATCCTTCATCACCCGGGCGTTGACCGCGTCGCGGTGGGCGCGCGACTTGAAGATGATGAACGAGAACGCCACCGTCTCGCCCGGCTTCAGCTTGGAGAGACGCGTAAAGGGCATCCCGAACGGCACCTTGAGGTCGTCGCCGAGGCATTCGAAGTACTCCAGCGCCCCGTGCTTCTTCCACAGCCGCGCCCCCACGTTCGCGAGGCGGCGGTAGGCGGCCAGGTTCTTCCTCGGAATGGGCAGGACAAAACCGTCGACGTATCGCATGGGAACCTCCTTGTCAGGGTTTCGATTTCGTGCACGCGTCGGCGCGACCGAGGAGCAGCGTCCGCTCCCGGCCGTTCCGGGTGAGCGAGGCCGCGCGCTGGAATTCCGCCCGGGCCTCGTCGAGCCGCCCCAGCTTGAAGAGGAAATCGCCGCGCACGCTCGGGAGCAGGTGATAGGACTTCAGCGACCGCTCGGAGGTGAGCGCGTCGACGAGCTCGAGACCCGCCGCGGGTCCCGACGCCATCGAGACGGCGACGGCGCGGTTGAGCTCCACGATGGGGGAGGGCGTCCGCTCGGCCAGCGACTCGTAGAGCGCCGCGATGCGCTTCCAGTCCGTCTCCCCCGGGGTGCGCGCCCGCGCGTGGCAGGCGGCGATCGCGGCCTGCAGCGCGTACGGGCCGTTCGCGCCGCCGAGCTCCTCCGCGCGCCGGAGCGCCGCGAGCCCCCGGCGGATGAGCAGCTGGTCCCAACGCCCGCGATTCTGATCCAGCAGGAGGACGGGCTCCCCTCCGGGGCCGACCCTCGCGCCGGCGCGCGACGCCTGGATCTCCATCAGCGCCGCGAGTCCGTGAACTTCCGGCTCGTCCGGAGCCAGCTCCGCCAGGATGCGGCCGAGCCGGAGCGCCTCCTCGCAGAGGGAGGGTCGCATCCAGTGGTCGCCGGCGGTCGCCGAATAGCCCTCGTTGAAGACGAGGTAGAGAACTTCGAGCACCGACGCCAGTCGTCCGGCGAGCTCCCTCCCGCGCGGGACTTCGAAAGGGACGCGCGCGTCGGCGAGCGTCTTCTTGGCCCGCACGATGCGCTGGGCGATGGTGGGCTCCGGGACGAGATACGCGCGCGCGATCTCGTCGGTCGTCAGCCCGCCGAGCAGGCGCAGCGTGAGCGCCACGCGCGCCTCGGTGGCGAGCACCGGGTGGCAGGACATGAACATGAGGCGCAGCACGTCGTCCCCGATGTCGTCTTCCTCCGCCGTCTCCGTTCCGCGCCGGGTCCGGGCTCCGCGCCGGAGTTCCTCGTGCTTCCGGTCGGTCATCTTTTTCCGGCGCCGGAGGTCGATCGCGCGGTTCTTCGCCGCGGCCATGAGCCAGGCGCCGGGGTTGTCCGGAAGGCCCTCCCGCGGCCACTGTTCGAGGGCGGCGACGAGCGCGTCCTGCGCGAGGTCTTCGGCATGGCCGATGTCGCGCACCAGGCGCATGAGCCCGGCGATGACCCGGGCGGACTCCATCCTCCAGATGGCGTCGATCGAGCGGTTGAATTCGGTGGCCGTCACGGCCCCCGATCACACCATCGCCGCCCGCCGCGCGCAAGGGCGGATCGCCGGGCTTTACTTTTTCTTCGCGCCGATCCCGATTTTCTGGAAGCGCCCGATGACGCCGTTGTCGGGAATGATCTCCTCGAGTTCGTACAGCTGGCGCACCTCGATCTCGGCCTCCCTCCCGTCCACCGAGGGGTTGGGGAAGCGGCGGCTCCATTCGACCGCCTCCTCCCGCGACTTCGCCTGGATCAGCGTGTAGCCGGCGACGAGCTCCTTGGCCTCGGCGAAGGGGCCGTCGACCAGCGTCCGCCTGGCGCCCGAGTACTGGACCCGCCAGCCCCTAGCGCTGGGGTGGAGCCCCGAGCCGTCGAGGAGGGCGCCCGCCTTCGCGAGCTCCTCGTGGTACGCCGCCATCTCGGAGGCGAGCCGGTTCGTCGGCTTCGCGCCCCGCTCGGTCTCCTTCGAGCCCTTGACGATGATCATGAATCTCACGGGAGTTCCTCCTAGCGCACGCCGTCGCGCATCTTCTGCTCCACCTGGCGCCAGCCGTCGGGCTTCTCGGCCGGGCTGACCGGGAAGTCCTCGATCTCGAAGACCTGGCGGAGCTCGCAGTCGCTCACGGAGTCGAGCCGCCCCGGGGCGTCGACGATGACGAACCGCTTCGTCCAGTCGACCGCTTCCTGCTTCGACTTCGCCTGGAGGATCGCGTAGCCGGCGATCAGCTCCTTCGATTCCGCGAAGGGACCGTCGATCACCGTCCGCTTGGATCCGGAGTACCGGACGCGCGCGCCTTTGGAGGTCGGCAGGAGGCCTTCGCCCGCGAGGATGATCCCGGACTTCACGCCCTCTTCGAAGAAGGCGCCCATCGCCGCCAGGAGCTTCTCGTTCGGCATGACGCCCGCCTCGGTGTCCTTGTCGCCCTTGAGAAGGGCCATGAACCGGACCGTGCCGGGCTTGCGGGCGGGCGGCGCCGCGCGCATCTGTTCTTCCTTCTCGCGCCAGCCGTCGGGCTTCTCGGCGGGATCGACGGGGAAGTCCTCGAGTTCGAAGAGCGGGCGGATTTCGACTTCGCCCTCCTGGAAGGGGACGCGCTTCGCCCAGTCGACCGCCTCTTCCAGGGACTTGGCCCGGATCAGCCAGAAACCGGCGACGAGCTCCTTCGTCTCGGCGAAGGGGCCGTCGGTCAGCGTGACCTGGCCCGCGGCGTACCGGACGCGCACGCCCTTGGAGCTCGCCTGGAGCCCTTCGGCGGCGAGCAGCGCGCCCGCCTGGACCAGCTTCTCGTTGAACCGGCCCATTTCCGACAGGATCTTCTCGTCGGGCAGGACGCCCGCTTCGGAATCCTTGTTCGCCTTCACGACCATCAAGAATCGCATGGCCTTCCTCCTTCTCGTTTCGGGGCGGGCTTCCGGCCGCGTCGGCCCGATCTCGGCCCGCTTCCAACAGCTACGTCGAACGGGAATTCGCGGAATCGACACGCCGGCGTAACGTCCTTACTTTTTCCTGTTCTTGGAGGACTCCGCGCGGATGCGCTCCTCCTGGGCCCGGAGCGCGGGCGTGTACTCCTCGCCGAAATCCTCCGCCTCGAAGACCTGGCGGATCTCCACCTCGGTCTTGTCGAAGGGGGCGCGCTTGAGCCACTCGATCGCCTCCGCCTTCGACTTCACCTTCCAGAGCCAGAAGCCGGCGACCAGCTCCTTCGACTCGGCGAAGGGCCCGTCGATCACGGTCCGCTTCTTGCCGTCGAACCGGACGCGCGCGCCCTTGGAGCTCGCCTGGAGTCCTTCGCCGGCGAGCATGACGCCCGCCTTGACGAGCTCCTCGTTGTACTTGCCCATGTCGGCGAGCAGCTTCTGGTCGGGCAACACCCCGGCTTCGGAGTTCTTGTCCGCCTTGACCAGCACCATGAATCGCATCGTCGTTCTCCTTTCGGGTCCGTTGATTTCCGTCTCCACCTGAAACGTCGAACGAAGATGCGCGAAATCGACATGCGATACGATTGTTTTTTGGAGGAGCGGGGCCGGGACAGACACTGTCCGCGGCAGGGGAGAATCGGGCGCCGGGTCGGGCGCTATTCCTTCCCGCGGCCGAAGAGCTTGCCGAGGAGGGCCTTGGTCAATCCGCCCGAGGCGCCGGGCTTGGTCTCCTCCATGCCGTCGGTGCGGGGCGATTTCTTGGCGATGACGATCGGCTTGAGGCCGGCCATCGCCAGCTTGTGGGCGAACGACCCGGGCTCGGTGATGAGCGGCGTCTCCTTGGCCACGGGGACCGGCGCGGGCTCGGGTTCGGGTTCCGGCGCCAGGGCGGACACGTTGGCGAAAGCCACTTCGACGGATTGAGGCTCCGGCTCGGGTTCCGGGGCGGGAGTGACGTACACGGGTTCAGGTTTGGGTTCGGGCTCGGGAGCGGCCTCGACGGGAGTTTCGATCACCGGGGTCGGCTCGGGCTCCGGCTGAGGTTCCGGCGCCGCGATCACGGGCTCGGGTTCGGCAGCGGGCTCTGCCGCAGGCGCTTCGCTTGACGGCAGGGCGGGTGCCGGGGCGGCCTCGATCGGCGCCGCGACGACGGGAGAGGATCCGATCCAAGGGGCGGGCGGCGGCAGGGCGATGATCTCGTTCGCGAGGGCCGCGTAGTCGATCGCGCCGTTCGATTCGGGCGCGTAGGCGAAGATCGTCTGGCCGTGGCCGGGAGCCTCCGCGAGGCGGACGCTGACCCGGATGCGTGTCTTCATGACGCGGCCGGGGAAATGGCGCTCCAGCTCGGCGAGGACGTCGCGCGTCAGGGCGCGGCGCGGGTTGACCTGGCAGGGGATGACCGCGGAGACCTGCAGGGCGGGGTTGAGCTGGACCCGGATGCGGTCGATCGTGTTCATGAGCAGGGCCAGTCCGTGCAGGGCGTAGAACTCGCACTGGACGGGGATGAAGACTTCCCGCACCCACGCCAGGCTGTTGACGTTCAGGAACCCCAGCTGGGGGGGCGAGTCGACGATCGCGAAGTCGAAATCGTCCGGCCCGATCTCCTCCATCGCCCGTTTCAGGATGAAATGGGGATCGGGGCGGGAGGCGAGCTCGGCCTCGCCGCCGGCCAGGTCGATGGTCGACGGGATGATCCAGAGGTTCTCGCCGGCGGGGCGGATGACCTGGCGGGCGCGGTGGGCGCCCGAGAGCAGGGTGTAGACCGAGGCGTTGAGCTGGCGGGGCTGGAGCCCCATGGCGAGCGTGGCGTGGGCCTGGGGATCGAGGTCGATCAGGAGCACCCGCTTGCCGAGGCGGGCGAGGCCCGCGCTCAGGTTGACGGCCGTGGTGCTCTTGCCGACGCCCCCCTTCTGGTTGACGAGCGCGATGGTGAACATCGTTTCCCCCTCTTCTGTCCTGGCGCCCCCCATGGGCGCCGGGGGAAAGTGTAACACATGATTCGTAAGTTATGAAATGGGACCCGAAAAAGACCTGCCGTCCCGCTGGGGATTCCCCTCCAACCCGGCGTGGCTTGCCAGTTCAGCGTTCTGGCCGGGAGCAGAAGGGGCGCACATCTTGGCATTTCAACTCGGCTTCCCATTTCAGCATTCCTGCTGGGACCGGCGCACAGGAAGTCTATTGGGGCCTCTTGGTAGCAAGCAGAAGGGGTGCGCATCTTGCAATTTCAGATTGGCTTCCCATTTCAGCATTCCTGCTGGGATCTGGGAGCTGGAAGCTGGAAACTTGGAAAGACCGGCCTGGGAATCGAACCCAGCAGCAGCGTTGCAGGCTGCCCGACGGATTTGCAGTCCGCGGGGGACGCCAGTCCCCTTTACCGGCCGCGCTATCGGGGGGAGGGCTCGGGGAGTGAGTTGGGTTTCAAGATGCCGGATCCCAGATCCCAGCCGGGGCGCGAGCTCCGAGAGTCAATGCGGAACATGACCCGGATGGGATTCGGGAATCCGACAGGAAGCTCGAAACTTCGGAAAGCTGGGATCTGGAATCTGGGGAGCTGGAAGCTAACCCAAACGCCAAAGCCCCTCCGCTCGGACTCCGCCGGAGCCTCGGGAGGGGGTTCAGCCGAAAGGACGGAGGAGGCGGAAGACGCGCATCAGGGACATCACGAGATTCATCTTATGAATCGGGCCGCGGCCCGCGCCAGATACAATACGCCGCCGGCGACGCCCTTGTTCCGCGCCGCCGACCCTCGAACCCCCGGAGCCGAATCATGAAAATGCTCGTCGCGGCCGTCGCCCTGATGCTCTTCGTCCAGGATCCGCCGCCACCGGCCCCCAAGGAGCCCCCCTTCAAGCCGCTCTGCGAGGTCGTGAAGCACCTCGACCGCGGCATCGAGACGTTCTTCGCGGGGAAGCCGCTCGGCGAGTGCTTCAAGCCGTGGGAGTCGGGCGAGGCGGGCGAGATCCGCGTCAGCGCCCTGCGCGAGGAACTCAAGAAGAAAGGCGTCACCGGCGCCCGCGCCTTCGCCACGGAACTCGACCTCGAATTCGTCTCGGAAGGTAAGGCGGTCTACCTCGTGAAAGCGCTCGTCCACGTGACGGCCACCGAGACGGTCCTGCTCGGCCTGAAAGGTCGCAAGAACGAGACCCCCGCGACCGGCCTTCCGCTCGGGAAGTGCCCGAAAGAGTCGGCGCCGTTCGGAGAGGCCGCGGCCACGCTCCTCAGCCTGCTCAAGGCGAACAAGGCCGACGAGCTCCCCTTCGCGGACGGCGACAAGGTCTCCAAGCTGGCGCCGGACAAATTCCAGGAGCCGGTGGTGCATGCCCTGACGAAATCGAGGGGCGACGCCGCCAAGGTGTGCTCCACCCTGGCGGAGTTGAAGTACGACGAGGTCCGGGTCCAGCTCGACGAGCAGTACTTCACCGCGCTGGGCGCCGACGGCGCGATGAAGGACGGGTTCATCAACACGAAGTTGACGCTGAAGGAGACGGGAGAAGTCCAGGTGCGCGTCACCAAGTACGAGACCCATTGACGGTCGGTGGGCAACGTCTTCGATGACCGCCCGAAGCCCACGGGCCTCCGCTACCGCATCAACTCCGCCTCCCTCGATTTCGTCGGGAAGCCGAAAGAGTAATACCGCCCATTTCCATCGAACCTGGAGCTCGGAACTTCGGGAGCCGGGCTCTGAATCTGGACACGTGTCCCCGAGTCCAAATTGCATTCCAGTCCCTTCTCCGGGCGTGCTAAAATCTCCCTGTCCCAAATTGAAACCATGAAGATTCCCCCGGCGGACCCCGCATGACGGTCATTCCCCTTCTCTGGCTGACCATCCTGCTGCAGGTGACGGCCGGGCTCCTCGCCTTCAATCTCCGCTTCATCCGCCGACAGCGCTGGGCTTGGATGCTCATCGGTGTCGGCCTCGTCCTCATGTCCTTCCGCCAGGCGCGGCTCTTCGCGGACTACATGTCGGGCTCGCTCGAGGTTCCCCCGGATCCGGCGACCGAGCTCGTCGCGCTCGCCATCTCGATGATCATGATCACCGGCATGGTCCTCATGCACCAGATCGCGCGCTCCGAGGGGCGCCTGATGGCCCTCGTCGAGAAGCAGATCGCCGACCTGCGCGCGGAAGTCGCCGAGCGCCAGCGCGTCGGACAGGCGCTCCGCCGCCAGGAGGAGCAGACGCGGTCGATCATCGACACGGCGTACGACGCCTTCGTGAGGATCGACGGCGCGGGGCTCATCACCGAGTGGAATCGCCAGGCCGAGATCGTCTTCGGCTGGTCGCGTGCCGAGGCGGTCGGCAAGCCGATGAGCGAGCTCATCATCCCGCTCCAGGACCGGGAAGCGCACCGCCTTGGTTTCCAGCGCTTCCTGCTGACGGGCGCGGGGCCGCTCATGAACAAGCGCGTCGAATTGACCGCGCTCCACCGGCAGGGGACCGGCTTTCCGGTCGAGCTGACCGTCTGGCCGATCCGCGACGGCGAGACGTGGGCGTTCAACGCCTTCATCCGGGACATCACCGCGACCCGGCGGGCGGAGAAGGAGCTCGCGCGCCGCGCCGAGGAGATCGCGCGCTCCAGCGTCGACCTCGACCAGTTCGCCCGCGTCGCCTCGCACGATCTCCAGGAGCCGCTGCGATCGATCTCGAGCTACGTCCAGCTCCTCCACCAGCGCTACGGGGGGAAGCTCGACCGCGACGCCGAGGAGTTCATCCGCTTCGCCTCCGAGGGCGCGGCGAGGATGCAGCGGATCATCGAGGACCTCCTCGCGTACACCTAGGCCGACCGGAACGCGAAGACGCCGGAGCCGACCGACCTCAATCTCGCCGCCAAGGAGGCGCTCGGCCATCTCCGGAGCGCCGTGGCCTCGAGCGGCGCCGCCGTCGAGGTCGAGGACCTGCCGACCGTCCGGGCGGACGGCGCCCAGATCGCGTCGCTCTTCCAGCACCTGCTCGACAACGCGATCAAGTTTCGCGGCTCGCGGACGCCGCACGTCCGCATCTGGGCGGAGCGCCGGGGGGACGACTGGCAGTTCAACGTGAAGGACAACGGCATCGGCTTCGACGGCGCGTTCGCGGAGAAGATCTTCGCGATCTTCCAGCGCCTTCACGGGCGCGCGGAATTCCCGGGCACGGGGATCGGGCTCGCCATCTGCAAGAAGATCGTGGCGCGCCACCGCGGGCGGATCTGGGCGGAGTCGCGCCCGAACGAGGGATCGACGTTCATGTTCACCCTGCCCGCGAAGGGCGAGACGACGGTGACGACCCACTACTTCGCGGACGAAGGCCAGGGATAGCTCAAGGGGCCTTCCACACCGTCGTCCCCTTCGCGTCGGCCAAGCGCGCCGAAGGCTTGCTCCCCTCCACTTCGAAGCGGGGCGTCTGGTCCTTCTCGACGAAGGAAAGTCTCGCGGCGCCCGTCGCGTCGAGCTCCAGCCGGGCGCGCGTCACGACCTCGGCGTCCTTGAAGAGCAGGATCGGCAGGTTGTCGCGGTCGAGGACGAGGAGCGCCCGCGGCCTCCCGTCGGCGTCGCGCATGTCGAATTCGGGCGCGCCATCCTTCGAGACCCCGAGAACGGCCCGCGTACGTCCCGCGGCGTCGACGAGCTCGAACCGCGAGGCCTTCACCGTGGGCGGCGCCTTGGGATCCTGCGATCCGATCCGCGCCGCGGCGATTCCGCCGAGGGACGCCAGGAAGATCCAAACGACGGGTGCGACGCGCATGGGGCCTCCGGGAAAGTGCCCGATTGTACGACGACTCGGAGCCAAAAGTTGCGCTTGCGGACCGGCCGCGGCCGGGATTAATTTCGGGCATGGCCGGCATCGATTTCGTCATCCTCGGACTCTACGGCGCGGCCATGATCGCGCTGGCGGTCTGGACGAGCCGGGGGCAGTCTTCCCGTGAGGACTACTACCTCGCGGGTCGGTCGATCCCCGCGTGGCAGATCACCGCCTCGATTCTCGCCACGCAGATCAGCGCCGTCAGCCTGGTGGGCGGCCCCGCCTTCGTCGCCGCGAAGCCGGGCGGCGGCCTCATCTGGCTCCAGTACGAGCTCGCGATTCCGCTCGCGATGATCGCGATCTCCGCCATCTTCCTCCCTGTCTACCACGCGGCCGGCATCACCACGATCTACGAATACCTGGAGCGGCGGTTCGGCCCCGTGGCGCGCACCTCGCTCAGCGTCGCGTTCATGCTGACCCGCGCGCTGGCCACGGGCGTCATCATCTACACCAGCTCGCTCGTCGTGGCCGTCCCGCTCGGCTGGAACCTCTGGATCACCGTCGCCCTCGTGAGCGGCGTGTCGCTCGCGTACACCGTCGTCGGCGGGATCAAGGCGGACATCCTGACCGACATCGTCCAGCTGGTCATCCTGTGGATCGCCACGATCGTCTGCCTCTTCTTCGCCGGCGGGTTCTCGCTCGAGGGGGTCGACCCCCAGCGGATGAGGATCTTCCATTTCCGGGAGACCGGGCTCGGCGACGGCGGCCACTATTCGTTCCTGCCGATGGTCGTCGGCGGCTTCTTCCTGTACGTCTCCTACTACGCCTGCGACCAGAGCCAGGCCCAGCGGCTCCTCACGGCGCCCGACGTCGCGACCGCGCGTCGCGCCGTGCTCTGGAACGGCCTGCTCCGGTTCCCCCTCTCGCTCACCTACTGCGGCCTCGGCGTCGTCCTCGCCGGATTCCTCGCGCGCACCCCGGCCTTCGCGGCGAAGCTGCGCGACCCGAACGATCTCGTGCCGCTCTTCCTCCTCGAGCATGTCCCGCCGGGGATCCGGGGCCTCTTCATCGCCGGCGTCCTCGCGGCCGCGATGTCGAGCCTCGACAGCGCCTTCAACTCGCTGAGCGCCGCGACGATGGAGGACGTGCTCCGCCGGTACACGCGGCGGTTCCGGGAGATGGAGGAACGGGCCGCCATGCGCTGGGGCCGGATCCTCACGTTTCTCTGGGGCGCCGTCGCGACGGGATTCGCCTTCCTGACGCCGCGGCTCGGCGACACGGTGATCGAGGCCATCAACCAGGTCGGGTCGCTGACCTACGGTCCCATCCTCGGCATGTTCACCTTGGGCATGCTGACGCGGCGCGCGACCGAGTGGGGCGTCGTGGCGGGGCTCGTCGCGGGAATCGCGGTGAACGTGGCGCTTTGGCTGGGCGCGGGAAGCTCGGTCTCCTGGCTCTGGTGGAACGTCGCGGGGTTCGCCGCCTGCGTTGTCGTGGGCGGGTCCTGGCGCCCCGGGTCGCCGCGCGAGGCTCCCGCGGGTTCGACGTCGGAACTCTGGCGCGTCGCCCGGCCGCTCG
>Ga0075423_10003547_pt1 | contig 14370 bp, 9 predicted proteins | sample SoiMethybrSBSTD2_FD_80114 | JGI IMG/M metagenome (GOLD analysis project Ga0075423, IMG submission 80114) | Bulk soil microbial communities from a Populus tree surrounding site in Tennessee, USA - Soil MetaG P. TD hybrid SBSTD2 | ecosystem: Environmental > Terrestrial > Soil > Tree plantation...
AGAAGGGAGAAGGGAGAAGTAAAAAGGCAATTCTCCCTTCTGCCTTTTCCCTTTCTCCCTTGACACGCGTCAGTCCCCGAAAATCCCTCTGAACGCGATATCCAGCTCTGGATATCTGAAGTGATAGCCGAGCGCCTGCGCGTGCGCCGGCAGCACACGCTGGCCGGTCAGCACCGAGTTGGCGAACTCGCCCAGCACGATCTTCAACGCGAAGCCGGGAGCGGGCAGGAGAGCGGGCCGTTTCAGCGCCCGGCCCAGCATTCGGGCGAACTCCCGGTTCGTGACCGGATGCGGAGCCGTCAGGTTGAAGAGGCCTTCGGCCTCAGGCGTCTGCACGATCCAGCGGACGATCTCGATCCAGTCCAGCCGGTGAATCCATGACAGGTACTGGCGGCCCGATCCCATCGGACCGCCTGCGAAGAGCCGGAACGGCAGGATCATCCGGGCCAGGGCGCCGCCGGATTTCTCGAGGACGACGCCGGTGCGGATGATCGCGAGCCGGGTCCCCTCTCGCGCGCCTTTGCGCGCTTCCGCTTCCCAGTCCTCGCAGAGGTGCGCGAGAAAGTCGCCGCCAGCGGGCGAGCTCTCGGTCTTCGGCTCGTCGCTCGACGGGCCATAGAAGCCGACGGCGCTTCCGCTGATGAACAGGCGCGGCGCGACCGGCGCCTCGGCGATCGCCGTCGCAAGGCTGCGCGTGGCGAGGAGCCGGCTGTCGCGCAGCTCCGCCTTGCGCTGCGGGCTCCAGCGCTTGTCGCCTATCGAGGCGCCGGCGAGATTGATCACGGCGTCCGCGCCGGAGATGGCGGCCGCCCAGGGCCCGCTCCGGCCGTCCGGTTTCCAGCCGACGCGGCTGATGCCCGGCACGCCGGTGCCCGGCTCGTGCCGCGACTCGCCCGCCGCGAGCCCGCGCGTGAGAAGCCGGACGTCGTGCCCGTCCTCGGCGTACATCTCGGCGAGCGGGCTTCCAAGGAAGCCGGTGCCGCCTGCGATCACGATGCGCATGCTTGACCTTCGCTTCTCTGACCGCCGAACCCGCCTTCGCGCTTCGCGCTACGGCGGGCAGGCTCAGTTGAGCCTCGATATTGGACGGTCCTGGCTCCCGCGAAGTTTGCACTATAATCACGATCTGCCTCATTTTCAGTAACTTGCGGAGCGTGTGGATGCGTCGTATCGCGGGAGCCGTGCTGAGCGTCCTGCTCGCGGGAGGCCCGGCGGCACAGGAACGAACGTTCCCGGTTCCCGCCAACGTCACCACCGACGGCGTACCGCCGATCCCGATGGCGCTGGTGCAGGCGGTCGCGCCCTACGCGCAGTTCCGTCAGGCCGCGCTCCGCGCCTGGCATCCGACCGAGCGCGAGATCATCGTCACCACCTCCTTCGCCGCGGTGCCGCAGCTGCACCGCGTCCGGATGCCCGGCGGGGCGCGCACCCAGATCACCTTTTTCACCGACGGCGTGTCGGTGCGACCCGGAGCGGCGTTCCTGCCGACTGGCCAGGCGTTCGTCTTCCAGAAGGACACCGCCGGCGGCGGCGAGGCCGAGCAGCTGTTCCGCTACGACCTGGCGCGCGGATCGGCGGTGCTGCTGACCGACGGCAAGTCGCGCAACGGGGGCCCGGCCGTCTCCCGGACCGGCCAGATCGCCTTCGACTCCACCGAGCGGGATGGCAAGAACCGCGACCTCTACGTCATGAACCCGTCGAACCCCGCGAGCCGGCGGCTCGTCATGCAGGCGGAGGGCGCCTGGTCGGCCATCGACTGGAGCCCGGACGAAAAGACGATCCTGGCGCTGCAATCGATCTCGACTTCCGAGACCTCCCTGTGGACCGTCCGCGTGGACACGGGCGAGAAGACGCTGATCACGCCCAGGGAGGCTGACCCGGTGAGGTGGGCGGTCTCGACGACCCCGGGACCGAGAGATCGAGGAGCGGCGGCGGCGTTTGCGCCCGACGGCCGGACGATCTACGCGCTGAGCACTCGCGGCGGCGAAGGGGGTCGCGTGTGGAAGTTCGACGGCACACGCTGGAGCGCGGTCACGCCACCGGAACAGCCGGTCGAAACGTTCGCGCTCAAGCCGGACGGCAAGACGCTGGCGGTGGTGTTCGATGCCGGCTCGGTCTCGCGCCTTCAGCTGATGGACGCCGCCGGCCGGCCCCTGCGGACGCCGGCCGTGCCGCCCGGCGTCATCTCGGATCTGCAGTGGCATCCCCTGCGCAACGAGGTCGGGTTCACGCTCGCCGGCGCGCGCGCGTTCAACGACGTGTATTCCCTCGATGTCGCCCGGGCCCGGGTCGAACGCTGGACGTTCAGCGAGATGGGCGGGGCGAACCCGGAGACGCTGCCAGACGCGGAGATCGTGAAGTGGAAAAGCTTCGACGGCCTCGAGATCTCCGGTGTGCTCTACCGTCCGCCCGCGAGCTTCACCGGCAGGCGGCCGGTGATCATCAACGTGCACGGCGGCCCCGTCGAGCGCGAGCGGCCGCGGGCCATCGGCCGCAGCAACTACTTCCGCAACGAGCTCGGCATCGCGATCATCTATCCCAACATCCGGGGCTCGGCCGGGTTCGGCCGGTCGTTCGAAGAGCTCGACAACGGGACGGCTCGCGAGAACGCGGTCAAGGACATCGGCGCGCTGCTCGACTGGATTGCGGCGCAGCCCGGGCTGGACAAGGATCGCGTGATGATCGCGGGCCCCAGCTACGGAGGCTTCGTCGCGCTCGCCGCGGCGATCGCCTACGGCGACCGTCTGCGCGGCGTCAACCCGGCGTTCGCGATCACCGACTTTCCGTCATTTCTCGAGACGACCGAAATGTCGCGTCAGGCCAACCGGAACGCGGAGTACGGCGATCCTTCCATTCCGGACATGCGCGCGTTCCTGACGAGGATCTCCCCGCTCACCAATGCGGCGCGACTCAGGATTCCCGTGTTCATCGCCGCTGGTGCGAAGGACACCCGCGTGCCGATCGGCCAGGCCGAGGCGCTGGTCAAGGCGCTGAAGGCCAGCGGCACCCCGGTGTGGTACGTGCGGTTCGAGGACGCCGGCCACCAGCAGCTGACGGTCCCGACCAATGACTTCAGCATCTACACCTGGGTCATGTTCGTGCAGAAGTACATCCTCAACTGACGAGGTCAGATCATGAAGGCCACGCGTCCAGCCGTCGCGCTCGCCGTGATCCTCCTGGGTGTCACGGCTTCGGCACAGCAGCCCTCGTCTTCGTCACAGGTGCGGGAGGCCGACCGGATGCTGTCGGCCGGCGACATCGCCGGCGCGACGGCGGCGCTCCGGAAGATCGTGGCGTCTGCGCCGGCGTCCTTCGACGCGCGTCTGCTGCTCGGACGCGCCCTGGACCTCGACGCCAAGCACACCGAGGCCCGGGTGCAGCTCGAAGAGGCGATCCGGCTCGCGGCCGACGATCAGCGCACGACCGCGCTGACCGCGCTCGGCATCTCGTACGCCTTCGAATCGAAGCCAGACGAGGCGGCGCGCTACTATCAGCGCGCGTTCGACGCCGACGTGCAGGCGGACGATCGCGCGACGGCCGCGGGCCGCGCCAACGCGCTCGGGCGGATCTATCTCGAATCGGGCAACGCGAGGAAGGCCGAGGAGTGGTACCGGACCGGATACGAGATGTCGAAGAAGATCCCCGGCCTGCCGGCGCAGCAGGCGGCGCTCTGGGAGATGCGGTGGCACAACGCGATGGGCCGCATCGCGGCGCGCCGCGGCCAGACCAAAGCCGCGCAGGAACATGCGGCCGCCGTCAAAGCGCTGCTCGATCGGGGCGGTAACGAGGGCCAGGCGATCTTCTACCCGTACCTCCTCGGATACATTGCCTTCTTCGCGAAGGACTACCGCCGTGCCGCCGACGAGCTGGCAAAGGGGGATCAAGCGGATCCGTTCGTGCTCGGGCTGCTCGGTCAGGCGTATCAGAAACTGGGCGATCGCGCGAAGGCCGAAGGGTACTTCCGCCAGGTGATGGCCACGAGCGACCACACCATCAATTCGGCGTTCGCCCGTCCGCTGGCGCGCGCGTTTCTGCGCTGAGCCACTCGTAGATCTCGTCGAGCACGGCGGCGAGCTCGGTCCGCGTCTCCTTGAGCCGCGCCCGGCTGTGGTGCCTGGCGTGCCGCAGCAGCATCCAGGATCGAACCGTGTCGAGCACCGCGGTCTCGCGTTCGATCGCGAAGAGCCCGGCGATCGCCGCGAGCGGCATCAGGACGGCGACGGCAAGCGCGGGAATCGCGCCGAACGCCGCTGCGATCGCGCCGGCAATCAGCAGCAGCCACACCGCGTAGACGGCGGCGCCCACGAAGACCTTCGCGGTCGCCGCGACGTCGCGTTCCTGGGTCGCCCGCCGCGCCAGCTATCCGGTGACGTGATAGGGCGCCCAGAACACCACGAACCCGGCAACAGCGACCGGCAGCAGGAGCAGGGCGATCGCCCCTTCACGCGCGGCAAACGCCAGCGCCGCGCGTGACGACGTATCCCAGTCGAGATGGCGATCGCGCAGCCCGAAGCGCCGCAGGCGCTGATCGTACCGACGCAGCCGCAGCGCGGTCTCCTCGAAGCGGGCCGGATCCGCCGTGCGCAGCCGCTCGATCCCGAGCGCAATGGCGCGGCGGCGCTCGACCCGGTCTTCGGGACCACCCGGGCGTCCGCGAGCCGCCGAATAGAGCTGCTCCACGCGCGACACCATCGCGGCGTCGCCGGCGGGGTCGGCCTCCACCAGCAACCGCCGCATCTGCGCGGCGATCCGATCGGTCGCGAGCCGGACCGCGGCCGGCTCGTCCCCGGCGTCACGCGCCAGATCGGCGACCGTGAAGGGCTGCCCGTAGAGCACGGTCACGCGCGATCGAAACGCGGTCTTGCGGTCGAAGTTCAGGCCCACGGCGACGAGCGTCACCTGGATGCCGTTGCGCTCGGCGCCGATCGCCATCCTCGCGGCGCCGGTGCGGAGCGGGACCAGCCGGCCGGTCGAATGGCTGATGCCCTCGGGAAACAGACACACCGCATCGCCCGCAGCCAGCGCGCTCTCGACCGCGGCGAAGGTCTCGACGTTTCGCGACGCGTCGACGCCCTGGTCGAGACGGCGGTACACGGGAATCGCCGCCGCTCCCCTGAGGATGGGCGCGAAGGCGCCGGTGAACAGCGTCGACTTCGCGAGGAACCTGGTGTCGCGTCCGGCGGTGGCCCAGATCACGGCGGGATCGAGAAGCGCGTTCGGATGATTCGGCAGGATCAGGACCGGTCCGGCTGCGGGCACGCTGCCGGCGCGGTCCACCCGGTAGAAGACCGCGGTGATGGCGCGGGCGAGCCAGCCGATGAGGGGCAGCGCGGCTCCCGCCACCATGTCAGGACGTAGGACGCAGCTCCGCCTCGGCGGCGCGCGCGGCCTGGCGTCCGCGTGCGACGTCGACGAAGACGAGAACGGCCCCTCCAATGATGAAGAACGCCGCAACGGCCAGGATCGCCGACCGTCCCGAGCCGCTCCGCTCGATCACGAACGCGAAGATCGCCGGGCCCAGCACGCCGGCATAGCGCTCGAAGACGCTGAAGAAGGCGAAGAACTCCGACGACTTGTGCCGCGGAATCATGCTGGCGAAGAGCGAGCGGCTGAGCGCCTGCGTGCCGCCCTGGACCAGGCCGACCAGCACCGCGAGCGCGAAGAAGTGCGCCGCCGTGGTCATGAAGTATCCAAGGATCGTGATCAGCACGTAGACGGCCAGCCCCACGAACACCGCCGTGCGGGCGCCGATGCGCGTGGCCGCCATGCCGAACAGGAACGCCGCTGGGACGCCGATGAACTGCGTCAGGAGCAGCGCCCCGATCATCGCACTCTCGGGCAGGCCGATCCCCGTGCCGTAGATCGTCGCCATCCGGATCATGGTCTGGATGCCGTCGTTGTAGAGGAGGAACGCCAGCAGAAAGACGAAAGCGTCGCGATACCGCCGCAGCTCCCTGAACGTCTCGATCAGACGCCGCGTGCCGCCGGCCAGCGCACTGGTGCCCGGCCCCTCGTCCGGCTCCCTGCGGGTCTGCGGCTCCGGCACGCTGCGGAAGAGCGGGATCGAGAAGAGCACCCACCAGACCGCAACGCTCGCCAGCGACAACCGCGTCGCGATGCCGGCATCGGCCAGCCCGAAGAGGGAGGGCTTCTGGATCATCAGGAGGTTGATCGCCAGGAGGGTGCCGCCACCGAGATATCCGATCGCGTAACCGGCCGAGGACACGCGATCGAGGTCGGCCTCGCCGACGAGATGCGGGAGCAGCGATTCGTAGAACACGATGCTGCCAGCCACGCCAACGTTGCCGATCACGAACAGCGCCAGCGCGAAAGCCCAGTCGCCGCGCTGGATCCAGAACATCGCCGCCGTCGCCGTCGCCCCGATGGCAAGGAAGATGCCGAGCAGCCGCTTCTTGATCGCGGTGTAGTCCGCGATCGCGCCGAGGATCGGCGCGACGATCGCGACGATCAGAATCGCCAGCGTCGTCGCCCAGGCGAAGCGGCTCATCGCGACGGCTTCGGGCTGCCCTGCCGCGGCGACCTTCTGGTAATAGATCGGAAAGACTGCGGCGATGATGGTCGTCTGGAAGGCCGAGTTGGCCCAGTCGTACATCGCCCAGGCGCGGAGATCCCGCCGGCCCAGGCCGAGGCGATCCAGCAGCCGCATCAGAACGTCCTCCGCGCCACCCACTCGCGCAGCAGCGAGTCGACGACGAGATAGCGATCGCCCTCGCGGCTGAGGATGTCCTCGCGCACGAGCGCGGCCAGGGACGCCTGCACCGTGGAGGCGCCGCTCAGCCGATAGCGTGAGCGGGTGTCGGCCGAGAGCAGCTCGCGCCCCTCCTGGAGCACAGCGGCGCGCAGCGCCGCCCGCTGGGCCAGCGTGAGGCGCTGCCAGGTCGCCTCGAACAGCGATTCATGCTCGCCGAGCAGGCGCGTCAGCGTCGCGTGCAGGTCCTCGAGGCCGACGCTCCGCCGGCCGTCCGCCCGCGCATCGTCCCAGAGCTCGTGCGCGAGGCGCTGCACGTCGTACGGCAGGTTGCCGGCGAGCTCGACGATCGCGATCCCGAGGCCGGGCGCGCTCTTGATCCCGGTGCTCTTGAACTTCGCTTCGATGAAGGCGGCAAACCGGTCGGCGGGGATGCGGGCGAGCCGCATCACGGGCCCGGCCTTGTAAAACGGACGGCTGCGCCCCAGCATCCGCTCCATGAGCGCGGGCTCCGAGCCCGAGAACACGTAGCCGACGCTGCGCTGGACCTGCACCGCGGCACGGAGCGCGTGCTCGACGCCGCCGCCGTTGAACGCACCGATCGCCTGGAACTCATCGAGCGCGATCGCCAGCTTCCTGCCGCGCGCGTCGGCGATCCGTCCGGGCAGCGCGAACACTTCCTGGGCGAGCCGCGACACCTCGCGATCGGTGCGGGCCGACGGGAACGAGACCGAGAGTCCGGCCCGGCCGCCCGGCGAGGTTTCGATTCGCAGTTCGGGCCTGACCGGCGCGAGCGCCTCCCGCAGCCACGACATCGCCCGGCCGGTCTGACGCTCGACCCCCGACAGGGCGCGGGCGTAGCCCTCGAGGAAGCCGACGTACGAGCTGTAGCTGCTCACCGTGACGTCGACGACGAGGGCGCCGCCGCGCCCCGCCGCCCGCAGCGCCTGCTGGACGAGCGAGGACTTGCCGTAGCGCCGCGGCGAGATCAGGAAGACCTTCTGCCCGGCGAGCAGGTCCCGGGTCAGCCGATCGAGCTCGTCCTCGCGGTCGACGAACGACGCCGGGGGCACGATTTCGCCGTAGACGAAGGGATTGGTCATGCGTCTCCGTTACGGTGGACGCCGTAACAGTTACGGAGCCTAGCGTAACGGCGGAACCGGCGCAATCGCGGCGGTCGCGCTCGCCGGCAGGACCCAGGTCGCGTTCGCCGACCAGACCGCGGTCTCCTGCGGCAGCCAGCCGGGCAGGCTCTGCCACCCGGAGCCGCCCGGCAGCCGAGACGAGGTCACGGCGATGCGAAGCCCGGTCAGCACCTGCGGATCGAACCGGGGTCTGACCCCGGTCTGACCCCGGTCTGACCCAGGTGCGACCCCGGTCTGACCCCGGTCTGGCCCCGATCCGACCCCGGGGAACGTGGCGTCCCAGGCGATGCCTTCGGGGGGCATGGAGACGAACGTGGCGGTCCAGTGGCCGAGCCTCGTCACGCCAGGCAGGCTGCTCCGGGCCGGGGCGACGCCGGCCGGCAGCATGAAGGTGACCATGAGTCCGGGCTCGCGCGGCACCACCGAGACGCTCAGTTGATAGCCGCCCGCCACGGGGGCGATCGCGAACGCGCTGACACCAGCTGGAGCTGGACCGAGCGTCGGACCGGCGGTCCTGAAGACGAACGGAAAGCTGTAGCGTCCCCACGGGATGCTGGCCTCGATGGCCTCTCCTCCCGTGGGTGTCCAGGCGCCGGGGGCGTTTGGACCGAGATCCAGGCCGGGCTCGACCGAGGCCACTTCCCAGGTCGCTGTCGTGGCGTCGCCGTCCTGCAGCGCGCGCACGTACCGCCGGAGCGGCTGCTCACTCGTATACGCGGGCGCCATGTACGCCGCGCCAAGCGCGACCGCGACGAGCAGCAGAATCAGCGCGGTCACCATCCACGGCCGCCGCAGCGGCCTCTCGGACGCGACCACGGCGATGAGCGGCGGCATCACCATGATCCCCGCCGCGCTGAGGACTGCCGCATACACGAATGCCGGCGTGACGATCGGCAGCCGGCCCATGATCGCGACGATGAACCGCAGCAGGTCGTGCGCCTCGCGCAGCCACAGGGTCGCGGTCACCGCCAGAACGACGAGGGAGGCGAGGCGGACGAGGGCATCGTTGTGACTGGGCACGATCGCGAGCAGCACGCCCGCCGCGGCCAGCGGCAGCACCCACAGATAGGCCGCCGAGGGAGCGAACCAGAGTGCGCCGGCGGTCAGGGCGATCCACGCGGGCAGTGTCACGCTCCACGCGAGCGCCGGGTGGCGGGCCGGATGCGCCCGCGCCGGCAGCCAGCGTCCGGCTCGCGTCATCGCCCACCCCACGGCGACGCCGGTTGCGATCAACAGCAGGAAGAGCCTCCCCGGCCGCGCGTACCACGGATGGTAGACCTCGCGCGCGACTCGCAGCAGCCAGGTCGCCGCAGCCATGCTGATGCCCACCAGCAGCGCGCCGAGCCAGGCCCAGAACAGGGTCAGGAGCCAGCGGAGCACGCCGTTCGACCGCACCGACGCGCTGGAGACGCGGACCCAGGCGAAGACGCCGGCAATCAGCGCGATCGCCGAGAGTGCGACATGCACAACCGGCCCGTAGCTGAGCGCGGTGGTGGCGCCGATGTCGAAGAAGATCGGCTCGGTCGTCGTGCGTGCCGTGATGTCGCTGGTCTGCAGCGCCGAGACGATGGCGACGACGTTCTCGCCGGTGCTGCGGATGGTCTCGCGTGAGAGCCGCTCGGGGGTGTCTCTGGCCGTGTGGTACGCGTAACTGTCGCCGATGGCGGCGAAGTTCAACCCCGGCACGTCGCGGGTCTTCAGGATCGAGAAGTCGGTGTCGTTGGGCAGCCGCCGGTAGACTTCGATCGCATACGACCCGCCGCGCGGGTGCGGCGCCCGCCGCGCCCATGGCGAGACCAGCCACGCGTTCGCCGGTCCGGTCTCGAACAGGACCGACGTGCCTGACGATCCGATCGATTCCAGGTTGACGTACGCGCGCAGCCGGTTCATCACGTCGCGATCGGTGACGAGTCCCGCCGCGCCCATCAGGCCGCTCTCTTCGCCGTCGGTGACGAGCGCCAGCAGCGTCCACTGGCGCCGCGCGTTCGTGGCCAGCACCCGGGCCGCCTCCAGCGTGACCGCGACGCCGAGCGCGTCATCGGTCGCGCCCGGGGCGTCGGGCGACGAGTCGTAATGCGACACGAGTCCGATCGCGTCGGGCTTCTCGCCGGCCAGGACCCCGATGATGTTGGCGACGCGGGCGGTCCGTCCCAGCTCGTGGCGGCGCGCGTCCATCTCCTGCACCCGCACCTCGAAGCCGATCTGCTTCAGCTGATCGACAACGTAGTCACGGGCGCGAAGATTGGCAGGGGAGCCGACCGGCCGGCTGCCGATCGTTCCGGCGAGCATGCTGACATGGGCGCTGGCGTTGGTGTCGTTGAAGAGGACGGGCTCGCGGGAGCAGGCACACGCGGTCAGCGCTGCCACGACAACAAAGATTCGCGGAAAGCTGATGAGCACCCGCTAATGGTATGCGGAGGCTCGACACATCAAGCACGGCAGTGTGACGCAGCTCATCTACGAGTGACTATCCAGTCTGGTACGAGCCTTCTCCGATCGGAGACGCCTGCAGCTCGATTGAGATGCGTGCGCACAGGAATCACGGCGGCATGGCAGTTGCCACAGCAACTGCGCCATGCTGCGAATCCGCACACCGATCACCGCTGCCATCCTCTTATTGCTCGCCGCGCCCGGCCGGGCGCAGACGCCGACGTTCTCACGAGCGGACTATCCGACCGCCGACGCGCCGCGCGGCATCACCGCGGCCGACTTCAATCGCGACGGCGCGATGGATCTCGCGCTCGTCAACACCGGCCGCAAGTCGGTTGTCGTCCTGATGAACGAGACGACGCAGGGACGCGGATTCGTCCAACGCTACGAGATCGTGCTCGGCGGCGGGCCGTTCGAGGTCGTCGCGGCTGATATCAACCGAGATGCGGTGGTCGATCTGATCGTCGCGAACGCCGATCTCAACACCATCGATATCGTGACGGGCCGTCAGGCCGGCGGATTCGATGCTCCCGAGCATCTGGCCGCCGCGGGCTACCCCCGCGGCGTCGCCGTGACGGATCTGGATTGGGACGGGGCGCCCGACATCATCTACTCGCAGTTTTATTCGGACAGCGTGCAGATTCTCCATGGCGATGGGGCCGGGAACTTCACCGCCCGCGTTCCGGCGATCCCGACCGGCCCGCGGCCGCAGGGCATCGTGATTGGCGAGTTCAGCGGCTGCTGCCGTCCGGACATCGCCGTCGCGAACACGACGGCGCGATACATCACCATCCTGCGCCAGAACGACACGACGACATTCCAGCGGGTCGACGTAGTCAGTTCGGCCGGACTCAACGTGCTCGCCGCGGGAGACTTTGACAAGAACGGGCGGATGGACATCGCCGGTGTCTCCACAGCCTCGAACAACCTCGTCCTCTTCCGCGACACAGGTTCAGGGATGGCGATGTACGGCACGTTCGCCACGGGAGCGTCGCCGCGCGGTGTCGAGGCAGTAGATCTCAACGGTGACGGCCGCCTGGATCTCGTGGTCGCGAATCGCGGCGCGAGCAATCTCAGCGTCTACCTCGCGCGTGCGGACAACGCCGGATGGTTCGTAGCCCCGTTGACGGTCCCCGCTGGTTCCGGCGCCAGGGACGTCGTAGCCGCCGACTTCAACCTCGACGGACATCAGGACCTCGCAACGGCCAACGAATCTGCCGACTCGGCGAGTGTGCTGACCAATGCCGTCTCACCGTCGGCTGGACCGTTCTGGGAAGCGCGAGCGCTTCCGCGGTCAGACTTCTACACACCCTTCGTTGACGTCGCGGATTTCAATGGGAACGCGGCTGTCGACGTGCTGCGAGCCGACGGAGTGCTGCTGGACGGCGAGACCCTGGTGCCGCTGACGAGCGGCCGCACGGCCCAGCGCAGCATCAACGCCGGTGTCGCCAGCGATTTCAACGCAGACGGCCGCCGCGACGTGGTCCTGCTCACGACGTATTACGAGGGTTCATACCCGTACCCGACGGTGGCGGACCTGTTCTACGGCGATGGGGCTGGCCGCTTCCAGTTCGCCGGGAGCTTCGGGTCGATGACTTACGTGTTCGACGCCAAGGCCGCCGACGTGAACAGGGATGGCCGCTCGGATCTGGTTGTTGGCACCGCCAATTTCAACGCGCCCGGCGGGCGCATCGAGGTTCTCCTTGCGAGTGACGCTGGCCTGAGCCAGCAGCCCGCCGTGAGCCTTCCGTCGCAGCCGCAGGCGATCGACGTGGGAGACCTGGACCGCAATGGCACCACTGATCTGGCGATCGCCTACAGCTACGACGGCAACGGAGTGCAGCTGTACTCCGGTGACGGTGCCGGCGGGTTTTCGGTGGGTCAGTTCCTCGCCTCGCCCGGCGTCCGCTCGAGCGTTGTGCTGGCCGACCTCAACCGCGACGGCATCCTCGATGTGGTAAGCGGCGGAGAGGACGCAGTGATCGTGTGGCTCGGCTCGGCCGGCGGGATCTTCACGTCACGTCAGAGTTCTGCGGCCTACAGCTACCGCTTCGCGCTCGCGGATCTGACCGCCGACGGGAATCTCGACATCATCACGATGGACAGCGAGCTGCTCCGCGGCAAGGGCGACGGCACGTTCGAGCCACCGGTGCCGGTCAATATCTGGTTCGACGACGCGGTGCCGGTGGACTACGACCGCGACGGCCGGATGGATATCGTCCTGGTGAATTACTGGCACACGCTGGTGTTGTTCTCCCGTGCGGCGCGCGGACCGAACCTCGCGCCGGTCGCGGTCGCTGGTCCAGACTACACGCGCGGCTATGCCAACCAGTTCGACGACGAGTGCGACGGCGGTCGCGGCCCGTCGTTCGACCCGAATCTCGATGCGCTCACCTTCGAATGGCTCGATCAGAACGGGCGGATCGTCTCCACGGAGGAGACGATGTGCCCCGGTATCCTGAACCCCGGGACGTATACCTTCACCCTCGTTGTCCGCGATGGCCATGGCGGTGAATCTTCGGACAGCCGGACGATAACGATCACCCCGTTCAAGGAGATGGTTTCGATCGTCACCAACGGAGATCGGCATGGCAGCTGGCAGTGGATTGCCGATAACACCGCGGCGGGGGGCTCGCGCTTCTGGCACCCGGACGCGGGCGCCGGCAAATTGAACACGGCGTTGGCCAGCCCCACCAACTACTTCGACGTCTGGGTCCTGGCCGATCCCACGCAGACCTACAAGCTGTGGGTGCGGCTGAAGGCCCAGAATGATTCGTGGGCGAACGACTCGGTCTTCTTGCAGTTCGACGGCGGCGCGCTCACCGGCGGCCAGACGCGCTATGCCACGGGCACGACCGACGCGCTGGCCATCAATCTCGAGGAATGTTCCGGATGCGGAGTGTCGGGCTGGGGCTGGCGTGACGAGCGGTGGGGCAGCACATTGAACGGCGCTCCCGCGCTGCTGCGGTTCCCGGAAGGCGGCTGGCGTCGGCTCCGCGTGCAGACACGGGAAGACGGCGTCTCGATCGATCAGATCGTCCTGTCGTCCGAGCGCTATCTGACTGCGCCGCCCGGACCGGCCAAGAGGGACACGACGATTCTCCAGGGCAACCCCTGGTAGATCGTCAGCGGCGCTCGGGCAGCGTCAGGCGTCCCGTATAGAGCGCCATGCCGACGACCGCATCGACGCCGATGCGGTCGAGTGCGTCGACCTCCTCCATGGTGGTGATGCCGCCGGCGGCGATGACCTCGCGGGTCGTCGCCGCGCGCACGGCACGGATCGCGGGCATGTCGGTTCCCTGCAGCAGGCCCTCGCGGTCGACGTGGGTATAGAGAAAACCGCCGAAAAAGGGCTCGAGGCGCTGAACGGCTTCGACCGCGGTCAGCGGCAGCGCCGTCCGCCACGCATCGATCACGACGTGGCCGCCCTTGCTGTCGACGGCAGCGATCAGCCGATCGCGCCCGATTTCCTTCTCGAGCGTCTCCGCGAAGTCCACGTCGATCGTTCCCCTCTTGAATAGAGCAGAACCGACGATTGCGTGTGTCGCGCCGCCCGCGATCACCGCACGCGCCCGATCCACCGACCGGATGCCGCCGCCAACGCGGCAGGGCAACGCGGCGCAGATCCTGGCGACCAGCTCGTTGTTCTCGCCCTGCGCCTTCGCGGCGTCGAGATCGATCAGCTGCACCTTGGGCCAGCCGGTGAACCGGTCGATCCACTCGTCGATGGCGTGGCTCTCGAGCGCGAGCCGTTCGCCCTGAACGAGCTGGACGATGCGGCCGCCCATGAGGTCGATGGAAGGGATCAGCATAAGGTTCAAAGGTTCAGGGGTTCAGAACTTCAGCCGGGTTGGCACGCCACTGCCGGCGAGGAACTGTTTGAGCTCCGAAACGGCGTGCTCGGAATAGTGAAAGACGCTGGCGGCCAGCGCGGCATCCGCCCGCCCTCCCGTGAACACGTCGAGGAAGTGCTGGAACGTGCCGGCGCCGCCGGAGGCGATGACGGGAATCGAGACAGCCTGAGAGACGGCGGCGGTCAGCTCGCAGTCGAAGCCCTCGCGCGTCCCGTCACGGTCGATTGACGTC
>Ga0075423_10003548_pt1 | contig 14369 bp, 12 predicted proteins | sample SoiMethybrSBSTD2_FD_80114 | JGI IMG/M metagenome (GOLD analysis project Ga0075423, IMG submission 80114) | Bulk soil microbial communities from a Populus tree surrounding site in Tennessee, USA - Soil MetaG P. TD hybrid SBSTD2 | ecosystem: Environmental > Terrestrial > Soil > Tree plantation...
GCTGGATCGCGCAGCAGCATGTCGGTCTGGAAGCGCATGTGTGGGTCGAGCCGCACCGCGTCGCCGGCGCGGAACGAGCCGTCATCCCAGCGGATGGCCCCGCTGTCATCTTGGAGGGCTGCGTTCGTGCCGTTCTGAGCAGAGGCAGGTGCCGCGATTGACACCGTGACGATCAGCGCAAAAACCAGTCTGTGGATCAGGCGGGGGACGGCGAAGCCGTCGCCGTGCGGTGTGCTTGCGCAGCCGCCGATACTAGAAGTTAGACCCGGAATCGCCATGTGCAGCCTAAGGTCATATCGGCGCGCCGCCCGTTCGTCATGAACCCATCTCGTTCCCGAGATCATGGCGATCCTGTAGCGCTGCTACACAGGCGATCACGCCTCTGCACGATGATTGTGTGCGCCGCGATCACGGCCTCGTGCGGCGCCGACAGGCTGCTGCCCGGTACCGGACCAGGCCCCCTCACTCAAACCACGGTGCTGCTCGCTGGGGGCGATATCGGCACGTGTGGATCGGTCGGCGCGGCTCGCACTGGCGAGATGCTCGACGGTCTCGAGGGGACGATTCTCGCCGTCGGCGATCTCGCGTATCCGCACGGCACGGCGGACGACTTCATCAATTGCTATGACCCGGTGTGGGGGCGGCACAAGGGGCGAACGCGACCAGCGCCTGGCAATCACGAGTACGAAACCGCCGCCGCACAGCCGTACTTCGACTACTTCGGTGCCTCAGCAGGTCCTGCAGGCCTTGGCTACTACAGTTTCAAAGCCGGCGACTGGCTGGTGTTGTCCCTCAACAGCAACATTCCCGTTGGCAACGCGACAGCGCAGGTGCAGTGGATTCGATCGGAGCTGACCGCCAACACCGCACACTGCACGCTCGCGTACTTTCACCACCCGCTGTATAGCTCGGGACCGAATGGCGACAACGCGCGACTCGCGGGTCTGTGGCAGCTGCTGTACGACATGGGCGTTGATGTGATCGTCAACGGCCACGAACACCTCTACGAACGCTACGGTCCGATGTCGCCCGATGGTCAGCGCAACGACATCAAAGGCGTCCGTCAGTTCATCGTCGGCACCGGCGGGGCCGGCCTGTATTCGATCTCGCGTCTGCACCCGGTGAGCGAAGTGCAGGTGATCGCTCACGGTCTACTGAAGCTCACGCTCAGTTCACAGGGGTATCAGTGGGAGTTTCTCACGGTGAACGGCGCGCGTGGGGACTTCGGTCAGGACGTCTGCCATTGATCGTGGGTCCGCGCAGGCTCAAGCCTGGGCTCTACGATCGACCATCTATCAGCGTAGAGCGCGGCGTCAGCCGCCGCGTTGATTCAGAACCAGGAAAAGACGCCGTAGAGCAGTAGCACGGCGGCCAGCATCAACGCCATCGCACGCAGACCGATATACAGACGGCGCACGGCGAGATGCTTGGCGTGGTTCTTCCGCGCGAGGCTGTGGATCTGGACGGCGAGCTCGGCGTTGAGCTGCGACACGCGAACTTTCTGCCACGCCGACCAGTGCTCGGTCGCCGTGCGCTTGATGATCTCTTCAAAATGGCGCACGCCGATCGGGTGATCTGCGCGTTCGAGCGACCAGTCGCCGATCTCGGGCTTGAACCATCCGGGATGCAGCGCCTCGATGGCCTGCAGGATGAAATACAGCAACAGGACGGCATAGCCAGAGAGCAGCGTCGCCATCGTGAAGCGTTCGTTGCCGGTGAGCCCGGAGATCGCATCGGTCTTGGTCAGGAACACCAACGGTAATGCGTTCAGCGCGCCCATGACGATCAGCGCGAAGCGGGCTTCACGGTTGCCGATGTCGACCAGATCGTAGGCCTCTTCGAGCGAGTCGACGAGCGCGCGATAACGCTCCCAGCTGTCGAGCGGCCGTGTCGAATCGTGCAGACGCTTCAGGTCCTTCTTCCGGATCTTGAAGGCGTCGGTGGCAAACTCGCCGTCGAGCGTCGGAGTTGATGCCGGTGCGGCCGCGGGACGCGACGATGGATCGGAACTCACCTCTCCGTTATCGGCCCTGCGAAAGCTCGACTGCAATCGCCGGCAATCAGCGAAAGTGCAATTGTGTGTTGCGGGTCAGGCGAGCCCAAAAAACTTGATCGCGTTCTCCTTGAGGATGAGCGGGCGCACCTCGTCTCGAATCGCGATCTTCTCGAAGTCGGCGAGCCAGCGATCAGGGGTCAGCAGCGGGTAATCCGAGCCGAACATCACTTTGTTCTTCAACAGGGTGTTCGCGTACTGGACCAGCGTCGGTGAGAAGTACTTCGGCGACCACCCCGACAGATCGATGAAGACTTGCGGCTTGTGCAGACACACCGAGATCGCTTCATCCTGCCACGGGAACGAGGGGTGGGCCATCACGATCGGCATGTCGGGGAAGTCGACGGCCACATCGTCGATGTAGATCGGATTGCCGTACTTCTGGCGGATGCCGCCGCCGCCGCGCATGCCGGTGCCGATCCCGCTATGGCCGGTGTGGAAGATGACCGGCAGCTTCTTCTCCGCGAACACTTCGTACAGCGGATAGGCGATGCGATCGTTGGCGAAGAACTCCTGGATCGGCGGGTGCAGCTTCAGCCCGCGCACTGCGCCGGCATCGACCAGTCGGCGCGCTTCGCGAACGGCATCGGCACCGCGTGTCGGGTTGATGCTGGCAAACGGGATGGCGACGTCGGCGTTGGCGTGCGCAAACGCGACCACTTCGTCGTTCGAGAGACGAGGCGTGCCCGTGAGCGTCTCATCGACGGTGAAGATGATGCACGCCATTTTGCGCGATCGGTAGTAGTCGGCCAGCGAAGCGGCGTCGCGCGCGGCGCCGCCCTTGAAGTACTCGGCGGCCTTCTTGTCCGCTTCGGTCGCTTCGCCCGTGTGTTCGAGGTGTACGTGGACGTCGAAGGCCGTCAGGCTTGCCACGTCGATTTTTGATGTCGTCATCAATGCTTCCACGATCACGCCGGGTCCAAAGGACCCGGCCTACACTGTCTCTAACTGCTAAGCGGCAGTGTAGGCCGGGTCTTTAGACCCGGCGTGATCTAGCCACGAGAATGGCCGCCCCCGGAGATTCCGAGTACAGCTCGTCCACCAATGCTGCCCGATGCTGCAGCACGGACTTCTGATTGATCGATCCCTTGTCGGTGATCTCCCGCGCTTCCATCGACGGCGGCTCATCGAGGAGCACGGCGCGCGCGACGAACGTCGAGCTGCCGGTGCTCTCAGTCGCCAACGTATCGAGCGCTGATTGGAACGCGGCTCTGACCACCGGATTCGCGAGTACTGCGGCGGGTGGTGTGTCCTCGGCGAGCGACCCGGCCGCGCGGCACTTCACGAGATTCGGGAAAATCAGTGCGGCCGCGTAATCGCGATCGGGGGCCGCAATGACAACATCCTGCACCAGCCCCGCCGCTTGCGCGATGATGCGCGCCCGAAGCGGACCGACGCTGACCCACGTGCCGGTCGACAACTTGAAGTCTTCGGCGAGCCGGCCATCGAAGATGATGCCGCTCCGCGGATTCGACGGCTCGACGAACCGCATCGCATCGCCGGTGCAATAGTAGCCATCCTCGTCGAACGCTGCGCGCGTCAGCGCCTCTTCGCGCCAATAGCCAGGCGTCACGTTGGGCCCGCGCACGCGCGCTTCGAGCTTCGATCCGGTCGGCACGAGCTTCAGCTCCATGCCGGCCGCCGGCAGTCCGACCATGCCGGCGAACGCCCCGCGCGCATCGGTGCTGATCGCAAACGGAGCGGTCTCGGTGCAGCCGAAGCCGGTCATGATCAGAATCTCTTCACCGCAGACGTCGAGGGCCACATCACGCAGCTCGTCCCAGAACTTCTGCCCGAGTCCGGCGGCGGCGTAGAACAGCAGCTTCAACTTGCTGAAGAACGTCTGCCGGAGCACCGCATCGTTCTGCAGGTGCGGCATCAGCATTTCGTAGAGCCTCGGCACCGCGAAGTGTGCGGTGCAGGCAACGTCGCGCAAGTTGCGGAGCGTGGTGGGGAAGAGCGCCGGCGTTGGTTTGCCTTCGTCGATGTAGAAGGTGCCGCCGTTGATGAGAATCAACCCGAAGTTGTGGTTGCCGCCGGCGGTGTGATTCCACGGCGACCAGTCGCAGATGATCGGTGGTTCGTCGCCGAGAAACGGCATCGCCATGCGCATCATGATCTGATTCGAGCAGAGCATGCGCTGGGTATTGATCACGCCCTTGGGTCGCCCTGTCGATCCGGACGTGAACAGCACTTTGGCGATCGTGTCGCCGGTGACGCGGCGATTCGCTTCATCCACGGCGCTCGTGACCGGCGTCGCCTCGAGGTCGGCGAGCGACGTCGACGTCAACGTGCGCGGCGGAGTAGAGGTGACCAGTTCGACGCCGGGCGGCAGCACCTCGCTGAGCGCGCGCTCGAACGCGGCGCCGTCGGCCGCGAAGACCAGCGACGGCTGCATGCGCTCGAAGACGAGCCGAAGGGCAGCGTAGTCGCGCGCCTGAAGTGAGTATGCGGGCGCGATCGGCGCGTAGATCACGCCAACGTACATCGCCGCCAGCGCAAGCAGGCCATGATCGATGCCGTTGCCTGAGAGGATCAGCATCGGACGTTCTTGCGACAGCCCGCGATCGAGTAGCGCTTGCGCCAGATGTCGGACGCGTGTGCGCGCATCAGCGTAGGTGACCGTGCGCCACGAGTTCGAAAGGTGAGGGCCGCCTTCAGGCGGCCCAGCAACGGCTCGCTGTGCGAGATAGATCCGATCGGGCGCGCGTCGTGCCCACTCGTCCAGGGCATCGGTCAGACGTGTCGGATACGGCGCGAGCTCCAGCGGAGAACGCATGTGAACGGTGCCATCGGGATCGGTGCGAACGATGGCATCGCTGGTCCAGATGCGAACCGGTCGAATGCGACGGCTGCTCGCGGCGGATGCGCTCATCTCAGGCTCGTGGCGTGGCGAGTTGCGCGGCGCTGCGGTCGAGATCCTGGAACGTGCGCCCCTCGCGCGCAAGCCGCTCGAGTAGCGGCGCCGGTCGCCATCGATCGCCGAGCTCGCGATGGAATGCAGCGACACGCTCATACACGTTCTTCAGCCCGACGCGATCCGCGTAGAACATCGGCCCACCCCGCCAGGCAGGGAAGCCGTACCCCGACAGGTAGATCACATCGATGTCGGCAGCTCGCAGTGCGTAGCCCTCGTCGAGTACGCGCGCGCCTTCGTTGATGAGCGCGTAGATGGTTCGCTCGATGATCTCCTGTGCCGTGAAGGGGCGTCGTGTGATGCCGGCTTGCGCGGTCAATCGTTCAATCAGCGACTGCGCTTCCGGATCGGGCGTCGGTTTGCGGTCGTCGCTGTACTTGTACCAACCCTTCCCGGCCTTCTGTCCGAACCGCCCCATCTCACAGAGTGCATCCGAGACGATCGGCTTTCGCTCGCCAGGTCCGCTGAACTGGTTGAGCTCCTTGCGCACGCGCCAGGCCACGTCGAGGCCGGCCATATCATCGACGGCGAAGATACCCATCGCCATGCCGAAGTCGGTGAGCGCGCGATCGACCTGCTCGGGTGTAGCGCCGTCCTCGACCAGGAACTGCGCCTCGTACATGTAGGGGAACATCATCCGGTTGCCGACGAAGCCGGGACAGTTGCCGACGACGACGCCGACCTTGCCGAGACGCTTGGCCACGGCCATGGCGGTGGCGATCGTCTCCGACGAGGTCGCAGCGCCGCGGACGATCTCAACGAGGCGCATCACGTTGGCGGGGCTGAAGAAGTGAAGGCCCAACACCGTCGCGGGACGCCGCGCCGCGGCGGCGATCTCGTCGATGTTCAGCGTCGAGGTATTGGTGGCGACGACGCAGTCCGCCTTGGCGACGCCGTTGAGCGCAGCCGCAATCTCTTTCTTCAGCGCCAAGTTCTCGAAGACCGCCTCGATGATGAGGTCGACGCTGCCGAAGCCGTCGTATCCGATCTGCGGCTGGATACGGGCGAGCCGCTCTTGGACCATCTCGGGCGTGAACCGGCCGCGAGCGACCGACACGTCGTAGTTCTTCTTGATCGTGCCCATCCCCGCGTCGAGTGCCGGTTGCGCTGCATCGGTCAGTCGGACGTTGATGCCGGCGTTGGCACAGGCCATCGCGATGCCGCCGCCCATCGTGCCGGCGCCGACGATGCCCACGGACTTCACGGTTGCGACCGGCGTGTCCTTGGTGACCCCCGGTACGCGCGAGGCGCCGCGCTCAGCGAAAAACGCGTAAATCAATGCCTTGGCCTGGTCCGAACGGACGCACCTGAAGAAGACCTCGCGCTCTTTCTGACAGCCCTCGTCGAAGGGCAGCGTGGCAGCTGCCTCGAGCGCGTCGACGACCGCAACCGGAGCTTCGAGGTTGCGCCGTGTCTTGCGGGCCAGGTCGCGACCGGCCTGCAACATGGCCGGCAGTTGATCGCGAGGTGGCAGCTTGTCGGTCCGCTCGCGCGTCCTGGGCAATGATGCCGCGCCAATATGTTCACGAGCGAACGCCAGTGCACCCGTTGCAAGATCGCCGTCGATGATGCCGTCGATGAGCCCGGCGGCCAACGCCTCGCGCGCCCTGATCGGCTTTCCCGACACGCACATCTCGATCGCCTTTTCCATGCCGACGAGTCGCGGCAGGCGCTGCGTGCCTTCGGCGCCGGGGATGATACCCAGATTGACCTCGGGTTGTCCCATTTGCGCATCGGCCGTAGCGACGCGGTAGTGCCCGGCCATTGCCAGCTCGAGGCCGCCGCCGAGCGCCGTGCCGTGCATCGCCATGACGAAGGGCTTTGGCAGATCCTCGAGGCGCTTCAGGATGTCGTGCATCTGCGGCAGCCCGGTCTCGCTGCCCCATGCCAGCTGCTCGAGGCCTTTGATGTCGGCCCCGGCGACGAACGTCCGACCTGCGCCGATCAACACAGCGGCGCGTATCGACGGATTCCGAGCCACTTCATCGATCGCCGCTGACAAACCCTCGACAACATCGGTGCCGAGCGCGTTGACGGGTGGATTGTCGATGGTGATGAGCGCGACCTGGTCGTGCGTCGCAACGGAGACGGCTGGGTTGTGGGCCACGAACCGATCATATAAGTGGAAAAGTGGAAAAGTGGAAAAAGTGGAAAAAGTTGAAAAAGTGGAAAAGTAGATTGGGTCAAATCTTCCCCTTTTCCACGTTCTCCGGTAGCTTTAGATATGCCCCGCATCGTGCTCCTGGGCGCTCTGATCGCGGCCGCCAGTGTGGCCGTCGTCGCGCAACGCCGCGATGTGTTCATCACCTCCAGGGACGATGCCGCCATCCAGTATTCGAAGGGCGAAACATCTGACGCCGGTACGGCGCTCAATCGGCGACTCGAAGACGGTTCGGCGTCGTTGGCGTTCGACGAATCGACGGGTTATCTGCGGTCGATCCTGAAGACGTTGAATGTGCCGGTCGAGTCGCAGATGCTGGTCTTTTCGCAAACCAGTTTTCAGGCGCCGCTGATCAACATGCACAACCCGCGTGCGGTCTACTTCAGTGACACCGCTGCAGTCGGGTGGGTTCGCGGTGGAGAGGTGCTCGAAGTCGCGACACAGGACCCGAAGCAGGGCGTTCTGTTCTATTCACTCGAGCAGAAGCGTTCGCAGGCGCCGCGCTTGAAGCGCAACGAGGAGTGCCTCGCCTGCCATCTCTCGTGGGAGACCTTGGGTGTGCCGGGACTGCTCGTGCAGAGCGTGTATCCGCTGCCCGACGAGAAGTCGTACGCGAATGGCTTTACCACGGTCCATGGCAGCCCGCTCGAACAGCGCTGGGGCGGGTGGTTCGTGACTGGCGATCACGGCGGTGCCAAACACATGGGCAACGTCCCCGTGATGCCCGCGGACAAAGGCAAATCGAAAATCGCAAACCCCACCAAGGTCCTGGCATCGGTCGAAGGGCAATTCGATCTTGCCGGTTATCCTACGGCGTATAGCGATGTGGTGCCCCAACTGGTGATCGCCCATCAGGCCAACATGACCAACCTGATCACCCGAACGGGCTGGGAAGCACGGCTCGCCGACGATCGGGCGAGCGCCGACGCGGCCTCGCGTGTCACGGAAGCGGCGCGCGATCTCGTCGATTACATGCTGTTCGTCGACGAAGCGCCGCTGGTCGGACCGGTGAAAGGCGGGGCGGGATACGAAGCGGTCTTCGCGGGACCGGGACCGAAGGATGGGAAGGGACGTTCGCTGCGCGATCTCGATCTCCGTCGTCGACTGTTACGCTATCCCTGCAGCTACATGATCTACACGCCGGCCTTCGACGGGATGCCAGCGCGCGCAAAGGACGCCGTCTATGCGCGCCTGTGGGAGGTGCTCTCCGGCCACGAAAAAGCGCCTCGCTACAAGACCCTCACCCTCGCCGATCGTCAGGCCATCGTCGAGATCCTGCGTGAGACCAAGCCGGGCCTGCCTACATACTTTCAACCGGTGACTTCCTGACAGGAGTGGCCGACTCACAGATGCGCGTCTTCAGTCTCATTGCGCTCGCTCTCGGTGCAGTGCTCGTGGTGGTGTCGGCGCAGACGGTCGCGTCGCCGCATGCCTGGTTGGCGCCCTTGCGTGACGATTCGAGCCGCCTGATCAAAGCGGCGACCGAAGATGACTTCGCTTGGCGCCGCCTCGCGGAGCTCACCGACACGCACGGCGCGCGGCTTTCCGGATCGGAGAATCTCGGGCGTGCCATCGACTGGGCCGTGCGGACGATGAAGGGCGATGGGCTCGAGAACGTTCGCACCGAGCGCGTCATGGTGCCGCGATGGGTTCGCGGCCGAGAGACGGCGGAGATCATCGACCCGCCGCGAAGCACGGTAACGATCGTCGGACTTGGCGGCAGCGTCGGCACGTCACCGGCGGGTCTCGAAGCGGAAGTGCTGGTGGTGTCGAGCTTCGATGATCTACGAGGCAAAGCGGTCGACGCGCGCGGCCGTATCGTCCTCTTCAACGTGCCGTTCTCCGGGTACTCCGAGACCGTCACGTATCGAACCGACGGCGCGCGCGCTGCGGCTCAGCACGGAGCTGTTGCCGTGCTCGTGCGCTCGATTGGTCCGATTGGTCTGCGAACGACCCATACCGGCAGCGTGCAGTACACGCCTGGTCAGACGCCTATTCCCGCGGCAGCCGTCTCCGCAGAAGACGCCAATCGCATCGCGAGGCTCAGTGCACGCGGCCGCTTCGTTCGCATGCGTCTTTCGATGGAAGCGCGCATGGAGCCCGACGTGGAATCGGCCAACGTGATCGGCGAGATCCGCGGTCGCGAGAAGCCTGAGGAGATCGTGCTCGTCGGCGGACACCTCGATTCGTGGGACGTCGGCGCCGGCGCGTCCGATGATGGCGTTGGCTGCATCGCGACATGGGAAGCGCTGCGGTTGATGAAGAGGCTCGGACTCAGACCACGACGGACTATTCGAGTCGTGTTGTGGACGAACGAAGAGAACGGGCTGCGCGGCGCGGCTGCATATGCGGAGCAGCACGCAGCCGAGGCGGCCAATCACGTTCTAGCACTCGAGGCCGATTCGGGCGTGTTCACGCCTGCCGTGCTCGGCTTCTCCGGAAGTGCGGCCGCGCGCGCGATGATTTCGCAGGTGGTCTCGCTGCTTGCGCCGCTGGAGTTTCCTGAAGTGACGTCAGGCGGTGGGGGAGCCGACATCGGCCCCATCGCGCAGGCAGGCAACGTGCCGACAATGGCCTATCTCGGCGACGCGGCGCGGTACTTCGTTATTCACCATTCGGCCGCTGACACCGTCGAACGCATCACTCCCGAAGAAGTCTCGCGCGCAGCGGCAGCGATCGCAGTAGTTTCTTACGCTGTCGCGGAGATGCCCGAGCGCTTGCCGCGTTAGCGGATTTCTGTAATCGACGCGTGCAGGATGCGCGACTGGCGCGGGGCGTGTTGCCACTGCACGAGGATCGGGCTTTGATAAGTACCCTCGACGATGCCTGAGGCGCTGTCGACGTTGACCGAGATCAGCAGGCTGACCGAGCGACCGGTGCGGAAGAAGCGTGCGGCCGGCACCGCGAGCGTCCGCGCCATGAGCTTTTCCAGCATCGAGCCGCGCAGTCCCAATGTGTCGAGACTCTTGTTGAGTACGCGCACGAAGTCGTACTTGGCGTAGCCCAAGGTCTTTGCCGGTACGGCGAACGGATTCGCGAGTGCGTGACGCGATTTCTCGGCGACGAAGCGCAGTGGGTTGCGAATCACTTCGTGCAGGTCGTGACGCATCAGCAGCGTTTCGTACTCGTTGATCGTCAGCGCCGAATGGCGTTCAGCCGGATCCAGCGACAGCCGCAGCCGGCCCTTCTGCACCCCGGTGTGGTTCACGAACTCCGCGAGCTGTTCGTAGATGCCGAGCCGCGGATCTTTCAGATTCACCGAGTCGATCGGGTGCTCGGATACCGGCACTTCGATGCGCGTCGAGCCGACGAGGCGCTCACGTGTGAACGCGATCAGGCGCGTGAGGCGGCGTCGTGGACGGCCGCCGTTCATGCCGTCGAGGTCGACGAAGCACACCGGTTCGCCGGGCCGATTGGGATGCGTGACGCAGGTGCGCAGCCCGCTGGCGATGAACGCCAGGTGGGAGTCGGCGTTGCGCGGCTCGATGGCGCGCTGCGTCGAATCCAGATCGCGGCGGCGCTCGAGCCGGTCGTGTTGATACCCGGCGCCCTCAGGGAAGATCGTGCGAAACGCGTCGACGTAGGTCGGAATGCGTTGCGCCTGCAGCCGCGCTGCCAGGCTCCGATCGAGAAAGCCGGCGGTCGTGTGGCACGACCAATACAAGCACTGGGGAAACGCCCCAATGGCCTTGTGTTCCTCTGCAAAATGAGAGCGGAGATTGACGACGTCGAAACGCGCCTTGGGGGCTAGCTCGAGGGTCAGATCGAGCGGTTTGGCCGGCATCAAAGGTCGAAAGACGTTAGTACTTTAGCACAACCAGGCACATCAGCAGGGCCGCGCCGTTGAGCGATCTGCGCGATCCGACATACGATGACGCGACACCGCGCGACGCTGCGCGCGGCAAGGAGGCGGCTGGAATGCGTGGGAACGCTCAGGTCATTGCTCAACTCAATCTCGCCCTCAAAGAGGAGCTGACGGCGATCAACCAGTACTTTCTGCACGCCGAGATGTGTCACAACTGGGGCTATCACCTGCTCGGTGACTACATCAAGAAGCAGTCGATCGACGAGATGAAGCATGCCGAGGAGCTGATCGAGCGTCTTCTGTTTCTCGACGCCACGCCGTCGATGGAGTACATGGAGTTGAGCGTTGGCCAGAACGTCAAGAGCCAGCTCGAAGCCGACCTCAACCTCGAAGTCAATGCGGTCGGGATGTATAACAAGGCGGTCCAGATCGCGCGCGATGCCGGCGACGATGCTTCACGCGAGCTGTTCTCGAAGCTGCTGAAAGACGAGGAAGAGCACGTCGACTGGCTCGAGGCGCAGCTGCATCAGATCAAGGAAATGGGCTACGAGCGGTATCTCTCGAACATGACGGAAGGGCCGAAAGACTAATCGTCAACGTCCTTCTGATGCTCGGCGTTGCGGAAAGCGAGGCTGCGCGCCGGGAGCTGCCACGCGGTGCGGATCGTTTTGGCGAGCTCGGGGTCGGCTGCGGAGATCGCGTCGGCCAACGCTGAGATCTTCTGATCGATCCGTTTGAATCGCGCCTCGTAGCGCTCGAGCTCGTTCTTGTGCTGCATGTCGCGTCGCAGCAGGCCCACCTTCTCGATCACCTCGGCGATGAGCGCGGCGATCTCAGGATCCATAGTCGATCTCCATCAGCCGCACACCAGGCTGCACGAGCTCGCCCTGCCGGCACGTCACTGCGGTCACGCGGCCTGCACGCGGCGCCTTGATGGGCAGCTCCATCTTCATCGCCTCCAAGGTCACGAGGACCTCGTCCCGCGCGACGTTTTGTCCCGGGCTCGCGTGGATGCTGACGACGGTTGCCGGCATCGGTGCCATCAGCGCCGTGTCATCGTCGGTCGTTGCGCGACGGGCAGCGCCTTCAGCCGCTGGCACTACGAACACGCGTCCGTCGAGAAAGACCCAGGTATCGCGCGCGGCGACGGCATACGCCAGCCGATGCGCGCCACGATCGTTCAGCTGATAACGACCGCTGCCTAGCGGAACGACTTCGGGGCGATCATCATCAGCGCGATTAGACACGCACGCCCCGCAGAGAGCTCCAGGGATCGAGGTCGGGCCGCGTTGCGCTCTGTCGCGTCGCAGCGAAGCCGCCGGTTGATTGTGCGACCGCCGCGATCGCCAGCACCTCGGAGGGAGGTGGCATCGAGAGACGGGCAGCGAGTGCGGCGGCTTCGTTGTCGAGGAATCGCGTGTCGATCGCGCCCGCGATGAAGCGCGGGTGCTCGAGCAGCTCCACCAGCATCGGGATGTTCGTTCTGATGCCGAGAACCGGGAAGTTGCGCAGCGCTTCGAGCGCGCGTCGCCTCGCGGCGTCGCGCGTCTCGCCCCAGGCAATCAGCTTGGCCAGAAGCGGATCGTAGTGGACTCCCACGTCCGCGCCTTCCCTGACGCCGGAATCGACGCGCACGCCCGGCATCGACGGCTCTCGATAGAGGAGCAGCGGGCCGGCTTGCGGCAGATGCGAGATCGGATCCTCGGCGTAGATGCGTGCCTCGATCGCGTGGCCGCGCTGCCTGAGATCGCTTTGCGTCCAGCGCAGCGGCTCGCCGGCGGCAATGCAGATCTGCGCTCGCACGAGGTCGACGCCGACGACCTGCTCGGTCACCGGGTGCTCGACCTGCAGCCGGGTGTTCATCTCGAGAAAGTAGAAGGGGGCCGAATCGCCACTGCCATCGAGCAGGAACTCGATGGTGCCGGCGTTGCGATAGCCCGTGGCGCGCGCCACCGCCACCGCCGCCGCACCCATGCGCTCGCGCAGCGCTGGCGTGAGCGCCGTCGAAGGCGTCTCTTCGATGACCTTCTGGTGGCGGCGTTGAATCGAGCATTCACGCTCGAACACGTGCACGACGTGGCCGTGGTGATCGGCGAGGACCTGGAATTCCACATGGCGCGGCGCTTCAATCAACCGCTCGACGTAGAGCGTGCCATCTCCGAAGGCGGCAAGCGCTTCGCGCCGGGCTTGCGCGATCGCGCTCGAGAGCTGCGCGCCATCACGAACTTCCTTCATGCCGATCCCGCCGCCGCCCTCCGACGGCTTGATGAGAACGGGAAGGCCGATTGTCGTGGCCGCAGCGGCGATCGATGCGTCCGACTGATCGGCCGGCGTCTCACCGGGTACCACCGGTACGCCGGCCTCTTTCGCCAGCCGTCGTGCCACGATCTTCGAACCCATACCCGCGATCACATCGGCGGGCGGACCAATGAACGTGAGGCCAGCGCGGTCGCACGCCGACGCAAGATCCTGGTTCTCGGAAAGGAATCCGTAGCCGGGGTGCACCGCTTGCGCACCGCTCTCGCGCGCAGCCTCGACGATCGCGTCAATCGAGAGATAGCTCTCGCTCGCCGCCGGCGGCCCAATTCGCACCGCCCGATCGGCAAGCGTCGTGTGCAGCGATGTCCGATCGGCATCCGAGTAGACGGCGACCGATTCGATCCCCATCTCGCGACACGCGCGAATGACGCGAACCGCGATCTCGCCTCGATTTGCGATCAGGATGCGCGTGAACATGTGTCGCTCATGGAAGCGGAGGAGACGGAGGAACGGAGGATTACTCACACGAAGGAAACGGAGGGAACGGAGATTCTCTTGTCAACGTGCCTGGTCGCCACGGTCGAAGCCAAGTGAAAAGAGATCTCCGTTACCCCCGTTCCCTCCGTGTGATTTTTTTTCTCCGTTCCCTCCGTCTCCTTCGTGCCCCCCACAGCTTACATTCGGAACACCCCGAATTGGGCCGGTGGAATCGGCGCGTTGTAGGCCGCAGAGATCGCTAACGCGAGCGCCGCACGCGTGTTCGCGGGATCGAGAATGCCGTCGTCCCACAGGCGTGCGGTGGAGTAGTAAGGCGAGCCTTCGCTTTCGTACTTCGTGAGGATCGGATCGCGGATCGCGCGCTCTTCGTCAGCGCCGAGCGTTTTGCCGTCACGGGCAAGCTGATCGCGCTTCACGGTGGTCAGGACGCCTGCGGCCTGCTCGCCACCCATCACCGAAATGCGCGCGTTGGGCCACATCCAGAGAAACCGCGGGTCGTAGGCGCGGCCGCACATGCCGTAGTTGCCGGCGCCAAACGATCCGCCGATCACCACGGTGAACTTCGGCACCACCGAGTTGGCAACCGCGTGCACCATCTTGGCGCCGTCCTTGGCGATGCCGCCGCGTTCGTACTGCCGGCCCACCATGAAGCCGGTGATGTTCTGCAGGAAGATCA
>Ga0075423_10003549_pt1 | contig 14369 bp, 11 predicted proteins | sample SoiMethybrSBSTD2_FD_80114 | JGI IMG/M metagenome (GOLD analysis project Ga0075423, IMG submission 80114) | Bulk soil microbial communities from a Populus tree surrounding site in Tennessee, USA - Soil MetaG P. TD hybrid SBSTD2 | ecosystem: Environmental > Terrestrial > Soil > Tree plantation...
GCTATCCTTGATGTCGGATTTGGCGGAGAACATCTGATGCACTCCGGAGCGATGGGCCGTCCACTCGAAGTTGATCATGCGTGCGGCCCAATAGGCCGCGGTGTAACCCTTGATGTTGTAATCCCTGTCGGCAACGAAGTTGGACCAGGAGGCTGGCCCAAGGCAGGTATTTTGCACCGGCTGCGGCTGGATCGGCGAATGGTAGAACGCAGTGCCTCCCCCTTCAAAGAAAGAGCCGATATTGTCGGCCAGCCACAGCAGTCCCCAAATCGTAGTCATCGGCCCCGTGAGCTGCCAGGAAACATGGCTCTCGGTCACCATGATGGGCACGCTCCTTGGGACTCCAGCTCTCCAGAGTTCGCCGAGGATATGCTGCATCAGGTAAGGCTCGCGGTACAGATCCTTCCAGGCAATCTCGCACGGCTCGAAGGGATAGTGCTCTAGCGAGACGAACGAAAGGTCTCTGAGCCGGCCGTGGTCTTTCAAGTAGTCGACGAAACGCCCCATCCAGGAGGTACGGCGCTTGACGTCTGGCCAGACCTTAATGTCTTCGTTGATCCCCTCGAACACCGGGCCGCCCAGCCTGGCTGCCGGATCCACGTTGTGGATAGCAGCGGCCCACTGAAGGTAGAGGGCGCCGTAGTCCTCCGGCAGCATGTTCTTGCCGTCCGGTTCCTCGCCCATTTCGATCCAGCCTAGCGAATATCCGCGCTTCCTGATGTAGGCGATCTGGTTAGCTGCATCTTCTGGTGTCCCGTATAATAATGTCACCGGAAGCATGGCAGGCAAGTTGTTGGTGAGGCCGCTGGTGTAGAGGATATCGAAGCCGGTGTGCTGATAATTCCCGGTGTCATTCACATCGCCTTCGGAGTGCCAGGGATCAATGGAAGAGGTGGTATAACTGATCTTGCTTGTGTCTAGGGCGACCGTGAACCCGCCACCAGCATCGACTGTACCGGCTTGAATCTCTTTGATGGCATAGCCCACGCAGTTCCGCAAATCATCTGACCCATGCTCATCGCAGGTATTGGAAGATTCCGTCATCCAGACGCGCAGGTAGCGGCACGTAACTGGCGAGTCTGTGAGCTTCAGAATCGATGTGCCACCTTGGCCGTTCTCAATCTTGCCCAGCGGAAACAGGCTCCACTGGCCGGAAGGTTTTCGTTCGAGCGGCCCCTCTCCTACCCAGTAGTCCACTTGAAAGGTCTTGGCGTAAGGGCTCGCCCAAACGATCTGGATGCCGCTGATTGGTGCGGGGGTTCCCAAATCCATTACGACCCACTGCGGGTGAAGCGCATCACTTTCGCCGGTGAACCTGCTGGTCAAATATGGGTTGCTTTTCCAGTAGCTTGCGACGTGGCCTGACATCGTACTCGACGCGCCACCTCCACCTCGCGAGAAACCTCGGTGAGGCAGGGAATAAGCGAGGATGTTTTTGATCGGCTCACCACGCTCGGCGCTGCTTGTCCAGTAACCGCTCCTCTTGGCCGGGTCGCTCCAGACACCCTTAGAATTCCAATGCCAGGCCGCCATCCGAAGCTCAGTATTGTTGCGGTAGGCGATTGGTCCGTAACCGGCCGAGAGCGCTTCTTGAATAATAAGTGGCGTGAAAACTTTGTGGATCCCGGCTTTGGACAGGACATCGATTGAACTGCCGATGCTGAGATCTGGGTCGAAGGAGTTAATCACCTTGCCCGGAGTGGCGTCGACACGGATAGTGCCCACGTTCTGGGAAAAACCAGGCAGTACGAAGATCGAGGTAACAGCAATGCCGGAGAATAGGGCCTGAAAGAAGATGCGGATCTTCATCCTCATATGGATATCAGGGCCCTGAGCGCCGCGGCAACGCAGACTCACCTGTTGCAAAGCAAACCACCCAACAGCACTACAGGGCCAACGATTCAATCCGTGCTTGGCCAGGGATAAACATAACGGCAAGCTCTGCACCGATCGTCCCGCCCGCCTCGATCACTGGCGCAGTCCCTGCAGCGATCGCACTTTCGAGGCCACTGCCTGGAATACTGCTGAAGGGCTCGATGGCCATGACGTAAGAGCTCCCATACCACGGATACCCGAATGACCCGCGCAGTTCTTGCCAAAACCACAGGTATGGAAATAACTTTTGCGGCCACACGAGCGCCACGCTGAAGTCATACTTGCGGCTCGTCAAGGCGTACCAGCCAGCCTTGAGATCTCTCAGATATCCGAACTCACAATGGCGCTCCGTCATTGGAGGAACTTGGCTGAGGTCGATCACGCCAGACTTTCCAGGGACTTTTGGCCACTCAGCCACCGTTCCGGCAGGAATTTGAGATGAACCTGAGATTTCGACATCGTGAGCCTGGAAGGTTGCTCCTGGGAGTTGGACAAAGCAGTCACCGTCCAGAAAGGGCGCTCCATAGGCGGGATGGTGCCCCCACATGAAGTGCATCTCCTCTTCCGCTCGATTAGACATCTGTTCGCGGATACGAACAACCGCTTTACCAGGTTCAATCGTGAGTCTGCGTCTAATTCGAAATGGACTGCGGTAGGTCGTGACTGTTAATTCCACGTTGGCCGAGTCGGCAGTCTGCTCCAGCCTAGATTCCCAAGGGAGAATGGACACCTCGCCGTGGAAGTTAAGATGACAGTTCTTGTAAACGCAGGCATCTCCTCCGTTGGGAAAAATCTCCTGCCAGCCTCCGGAATAGTATTCCATCCAGGCTTCCTCAGAGGTGCCGTGCATCAAGACGCCGCTTCCGGGGCGCTTCAGTCCCCACGGAGCTTTCCAGAGCACATCCATTGCTCGCAGTTTGTAAAGCAGGCTGTAAACGTCTGCCCCTTTTTCAGGCAGAAGGGTCATAGCCATCAAGTCGTTTTCGAGCGTGATTGCGGGAATGCCACGTTCCAGCATGTGTTCCCGAACGAGGCAAAAGGGTTTGCTCATGAAGTCTCCTCGCGGACTTGCACTACTAGGGTGTCGTCTGTTGCAAGGGGCTACGGACGCGACTGGCAGGTATCAATGGGAAGGTTCGGCCTCTCAGAAGGCTGCTTCACTTGTTGGTTGCCGCAGCGTTGTGTTCCAGGATCCTTTTCACTTCCGTGAACCCGCTATCTCCCGGCTTCAGCTTGAGCGCTTGATCGATATACTTGAGGGCCTCGTCATACTTGCCTTGGTGGCCATAGGCGAGCGCGAGTCCGTAAAAAGCCTCCGGATTCGTGGGATCTCCTTCGACCGCCTCATTTAAGGAAGCCACAGCCTTCAGAAATTGCTTCTGCTCCAGAAATTCCCTGCCTTCGCCGAAACTGACCCAAGCGAGAATCTGCTTTTCCAGAGTCTTGAATTGTTCGGGATCCATTGCTGCAGCCTTCTGGGCGGCCTCTCTGGCTTTGTCGCGATTCTTCAATCCTGCCTGAGCGCGTGCGACGTTTGACCAAGTGACAGCGTTATTTGGGGACATCGCCACGAGCTTTTGGTAGTTATCCAAGGCAACCTGAAAATTCCCTTTTTCAAAGGCCGCGTTGCCTTCGGACTCGATCTTCTTGAAGGCATCCATAGCAGGCAGAATCAGGGTTACTTCGGAGTCCTGGTCAGAAATTTGGATTGGATCGGACTTGACCGCGAGGTGGTCTTTCGACTGGGCCAGAAGCTCATAGGTTCCCGGAGCCACTTTGAGCTCGGCTTCGCCCTTTTTGTTCCCCTTCGCCGCCTGTTCTTCACGCGATTGAGTATTGACCAGTTTACACTCCACATTGCCCACCGCCTTCTTGTCTTGATCTACAAACCGGGCGCGAAGTTTACCGGCAAACGCCAGCCAGGGAATGAAAATCAGTACCGCTACCGTGACGATTCGGGTTTTCATAGCCAACCTCCAGATAAGGATTTATAGGAAAGTCTGAACAAATTAGCAACCGGAAAAATTGGGTTCGCATAGAATAAGATTACGGTCCGAGCGGGAGTAGTCGGCTCTCAGGATTCCGCCTGCACATGTAGCATTGCCTGTCCCTTTCTGGGAAAAGAAGCGTCTGGTCCTTACGCAGTGTAGGCCACGACCTTATTGTAAGTTGTTTAATGCTTTGTGTAGTCTCCCGGCCTGCTGTTCCGCGCTCGGCGGGTGACGGTTGACTTACGGTTGGAGAATGCTTATTTTGGGTTCCGGATAACATGGACGTTGGAGCGCATTTAATTGTTGCAGGACTGGTACAAGGCGTAGGCTTTCGTTACTTCGTGCAGCGCCATGCGACCCGTTTAGGGCTCAGCGGTCGCTGCCGAAATCTCTATGACGGTCGTGTCGAAATCGAGGTGGAGGGCGACCGTTCCCTGGTTGAGGATCTGATTCAGCAGGTGAAGGTGGGTCCACGCGCTGCTCACGTAACCGACACGAAAGTCACCTGGAGTGCTTATCAGAAGCGGTTTTCAGGGTTTGAGATCCGATGACTGCGATCCGCTTTGGCTTCGGCTATGACATCCACCGTCTGGGCTCCGGACGAAAGCTGGTTCTCGGAGGAGTTGCCATTCCAGCGGACGTAGGGTTACAGGGGCATTCCGATGCAGACGTCTTACTTCATGCAATTTGCGATGCCTTGCTCGGTGCCGCAGCGCTAGGAGATATCGGAAAGCACTTTCCGGACACTGATGGGAAGTTCAAAGACGTCTCCAGCTTAACTTTTCTCGACAGGGTCCGTGTACTGCTGGAGCAAAATCGCTTTCGAGTGAACAACGTGGACTCAACGGTTGTTCTCGAGCGTCCCAAAATCGCTGCCTTCATTCCTGAGATGCAAAGAAACATCGCTGGCATTCTTGGCATCCAAAATAACCAGGTCTCTGTCAAGGCGACCACGAACGAAGGGTTGGGCGCCCTGGGTGGCAGAGAGGGCTGCGCTGCTTTCGCTGTGGCTTCCATTCAGGGGTTCGAGATTGGGCAAGAAGGGTAGCAGGCAAACCCGTAATTAAAGTCCCCCCTCTCCGCACCTTCGGCCCGCCGCTCCTTAAAGGTAGAGGGGGAGGGATTTGTCACCATATTTTGCAATCCTCAAAAAATTTGGACTGTCATAGGAACCCAGGAGACGATACAACACTCACGCGCATGCCTTTACCCTTCCACCATCTCTTTTCCGTGGTCCTGGCGCTGGTCTTCATGCTCTTTCTTTCGAATTCCACAATCGCTGCCACCGACACATACGAAAAAGCCATTCATCAAGCGATGACGACGCTATACGGCTTGGACTATGACCACGCCGCTGTAGAGCTCGAACACGCAATTGCCGTGCAGCCGCAGAACCCCCGCGGCTATCTCTACCTGTCGAGCTGCTATTGGATGCAAATCCTCTATTTGCAGAACAAATTTCTCTCCACTCTCTTTGCTATGCCTCCCGATCCGTACGGGACTCCTCCCAATGACTCCAGTCAACCCAAGCTGCGCGAGCAATTCGAAGATGCGATTCGACGGATGAAGGAGAAGTCGGAAGCGATGATTCAGGCTCAGCCCAAGAACGCCGAAGGCTATTTCTGGCTGGGGATGGCCGAAGGTAGTGAAGCGGTATTTACCATTGTGGTCGACAAGAAATTATTTGGCGCAAAGGCCCATGGCGACAAGTCTTTCGATCTGATGGAGCAGGCTGCCAAGCTCGATCCGAATTTTAAGGACCCTTTCTTTTCGATGGGGATGCATATGCACCTGCTGGGCACGCGTGGTTTCCTGACTCGAGTGCTGCTCAAGATGATGGGCTATAGAGTTTCCAAGGAGGAAGGGCGTCGTTTTGTAAGACTCGCAAGCGAGGAAGGGCGCTACGTCAAGGATGATGCCCGTCTCGGATTGATCCTCTGTTATGTTCGTGAAGGCAACTGGAAGGAAGCGGTCAGCACAATGCAAGTCGTCTTTAAGAAATTTCCGCAGAACTCCTTGCTGGGGGTGGCCATGGGGCGGCTTCAAGCCGGTATCGCAGACAACTCAGGTGCAGCCAGCACGTTCCGCCAAATCCTCCAACGAATCGAACAACAGCAGCCGGGTTATCAAGTGGTCTCCAGAGGCGAAATTCAGTTGCGCCTCACTCTCGTGCTGTTGGCGGGCGGACAAAAACAACAGGCCCTTGTCGAAGCGGAAAAAGCGGTTAAGGATCCTGCCGCCTCGCTAGTGGTTCGGGCCGCTGCCAACCTCACGTTAGGCCAGACACGAGACCTTCTTCAAAACCGAAAGGGAGCCATCGCGGCTTACCAGACTGTGCTTGCCTTAGAGCCCATCACTCCCAGCCATGAGAAGGCCCGCCAGTATCTCGAGCATCCCTACGACGGCAAGGTACCGGCGGGATAGTCCAACTAAAATGGATCCAGGCGTTGCAGGTTGTCTCATAAGCAGATCACAACAGTAGCAAGAGAGGCTGCGTGAAATCGTCGTTTCCGGGATTCCCACCTGAGGCCTTGCGCTTTCTGCGCCAGTTGAAGCGTCATAACAATCGTGCTTGGTTCCTGGAACACAAAGAAACCTACGAGCAGCATGTCAAAACTCCCATGATCGGGCTTGTGGCAGCCCTGGGAAGGGAACTGTTGAGCCATGCTCCAGAGATGACAGTCGAGCCGTCTCGCGCCATTTATCGCATCTACCGCGACATACGATTCAGTCCGGACAAGCGGCCGTACAAGACCCACACAGCGGCAATATTTGCTCCGCGGGGAGTGCCCAAGCATTCAGGCGCGGGTCTTTATTTTCACATATCTCCCGAGGAAGTTCTGATTGCCGGAGGAGTTTATATGCCAGGTAGCAACGAACTGCTTGCCATCCGCAGCCACATTGCCGGTCGTCACAAACAGCTGCGAGCCATCCTGGCTGAGAAAGCCTTTCGCAAGCTTTTTGGTGAACTCGAAGGCGAGCGGCTAACCCGGCCTCCCAAGGGCTTTAGAAATGACCATCCCGCCATTGACCTTCTGCGTTACAGGCAGTTCCTCGTCAGCGCGACTTATCCGCCTGAGCTCGCCGAAAGCCGAGAATTGTTCTCGGAAATCAATCGGCATTTCCAAGCGATGTTACCCCTGGTCCGATTCCTAAACTTACCACTAAAACCGGATTCACTGGTCCAGCCTCGACTGCCTTGAGGCGGACTTCGTGGACCCTCGATGCGCAGCTGCGTCCTGGTTGTGAATCAAAAAACCGCCTGACCCCCTCAATCAGGTATAATTCTTTCAGCCTCATGTGACTTTGAGCTAACCATCACATCCCCGCGATTCAATCGAGGAACAGCGATTCCTAAACTCACGTCGCACCGTGTGCGAAGGAAGGACCGAACATCATGAAGAGACTGCTGGAAATCCTCAGCTTTGGAGTTTTATCAATTGGATTATTGCTCAGCTTTTCGACTTGCCTGTCAGGGCAAGGTGTAGCGACCACGCCCAAAACAATCGTCGATATTGCTTATCAGAGATTCGTGCTGCCAAATGGATTGACACTGATTGTCCACGAAGATCATAAAGCGCCCATTGTGGCGGTAAACGTATGGTATCACGTTGGCTCAAAGAACGAGAAGCCTGGGAAGAGCGGCTTTGCTCATCTCTTTGAGCACCTCATGTTCAACGGCAGCGAGCACTTCAACGATGACTACTTTCAAACGATGGAGAGAATTGGAGCCACAGATCTCAATGGCACAACCAGTGAGGATCGCACCAACTATTTTCAGAACGTTCCGAAATCAGCACTGGATGTCGTGTTATGGATGGAGTCAGACCGGATGGGCCATTTGTTGGGCGCTATCACCAAGGACAAATTGGATGAGCAGAGAGGGGTGGTGCAGAACGAAAAGAGGCAAGGCGAGAACGAACCCTATGGTCTGGTGAACGAATTGGTGACGAAAAGCACCTACCCGGCTGGTCATCCGTATTCCTGGACTATCATTGGTTCAATGGAGGACCTCAATGCAGCTTCATTGGACGATGTAAAAGAGTGGTTTAAGACTTATTACGGAGCTGCCAATGCGGTCATCGTGATTGCCGGAGACATTGATGCTCAGACTGCCCGCCAGAAGGTGGAAAAGTATTTCGGAGAAATTCCCTCGGGACCTCCGGTAGCAAGGCAACAGGCTTGGGTAGCCAAAAGAATGGGGACTCAAAGACAACAGATGGAAGACAGGGTGCCTCAAGCGCGAATCTACAAGGTCTGGAATGTCCCCCAGACAGGAACCAGTGAGGCCGACTATTTGGAGCTCTTCGGTGAGGTCCTCGGATCGGGAAAGAATTCGCGGCTCTACGAACGTTTGGTTTACAGAGATCAGATCGCCAGCACCGTCTCTGCTTCTCTTGAAACTCGAGAGATCGGCAGCCAGTTTTACATTGAAGCCACTGCCCGACCGGGAGTTGCTCTCTCCAAGGTCGAAGAGGCAATTGATGGAGAGCTAGTTCGGTTGCTTGCTGAGGGGCCTTCGCAAAAGGAACTGCAGCGTATAAAGACTCAATACTTGGCTCGGTTCGTCCGCGGCGTTGAACGCATCGGTGGATTTGGAGGCAAGTCAGACATTCTGGCCATGAACGAGGTTCTTGTGGGAAGTGCAGACCACTATAAGGTCGCTCTCAAACGGGTTGAGGAGGCGACAGCCGAGAACTTGAAAGCGAGCGCCCAGGAATGGCTGACTGATGGAGTCTACGTTTTAGAAGTTCATCCATTCCCGGAGTTCAAGACAGCCTCAAGTAGTGTCGACCGTTCCAAGGTGCCCGCTCCGGGGCCGTCTCCGGATGTTATATTTCCGGAGTTTCAACGCTCGACTTTGTCAAACGGTCTGAAGATCATCTTAGCCGAGCGGCACTCGGTACCAGTAGTAAACTTCAATCTTTTGATTGATGCCGGATACGCTGCCGACCAGTTTGCAACTCCGGGGACAGCCAGGCTGGCCATGGCCATGCTTGATGAAGGGACGGCGCGCCGAACATCGCTGCAAATCAGCGAAGAGTTGGCGCTGCTTGGAGCAACTCTTGCGACTGGTTCGAACCTCGACGTTTCAAATGTTTCACTCTCTTCTCTCAAAGAGAATCTGGATGCCAGCCTGGACATCTTTGCGGACGTTGTCCTGAACCCGTCGTTCCCTGAAGCTGATTTCAAACGTCTTCAGAAGTTGCAGCAAGATGGAATTCAGAACGAAAAGTCGGACCCCTTCCAGATGGCTTTGCGCGTGTTTCCTCAGATTTTGTATGGGAGCAACCACGCCTACGGGAACTCTTTCACAGGTTCGGGGACGGAAAGTTCAGTGTCCAAGCTCACTCGAGAGAATATTGAGAAGTTTCATAAGACCTGGTTCAAGTCCAACAATGCGAGCATTGTGATCGTTGGCGATACGACTTTGGCTGAGATAAAGCCTAAGCTGGAACGGCGCTTCGGAGAATGGAAACCGGGAGAGCTTCTGTCCAAGAACGTGAGCAAGGTTGCGCATCAACCTCGTTCTCTCGTTTACCTGATGGACCGCCCGGGATCAATTCAATCCATTTTGATGGCCGCAGAAGTAGCTCCCCCCAAGTCCGATCCCGATGAAATCGCGATTGATAGCATGAACAGTATCTTAGGAGAAAGCTTTACGTCCCGGATCAACATGAATCTTCGCGAGGACAAACACTGGTCCTACGGAGCGGTTTCTATCCTGGTGGACGCTCGCGGCCAGCGTCCCTTTCTGGCGCTTTCATCGGTGCAAGCCGACAAGACTAAGGAGTCCATCGTCGAGATCAATAAAGAGCTGCGCGACATTTTAGAAAGACGCCCTATTACGGATGCCGAAGCAGCCAAGGTAATGACCAACAGGATTCTTCGATTGCCGGGTTCATGGGAGACGATTGATGCCGTTGCCGGGTCCATTGCAGAGATCGTTCGCTACGGGCTGCCTGATGACTACTTCCGCACCTATCCAAACAAACTTCGCGCCTTGCAGGTGTCCCAACTCTCTGCGGCCGCACACAAAGTGATTCACCCAGACCAGCTTGTCTGGCTGGTCGTCGGCGATCGCTCCAAAATCGAAGCGGGCATCCGAGAGCTGGAACTGGGCGAAATTCGATTGATCGACGCGGACGGAAACACAATCCAATGACAGATAATCGGCGGGCAGGTGATCTCTTGAACTCCTCAGCTCTATGGACTCGAGCCGCTTTGCTCCTTTCATTTGCGGTTCTCCTCCTTTGGTCCTATCACAATCTGGCGTCTGGCCGGCTGGAAGGGCGCATCGTAGATGACAAAACCGGACTTCCTCTTGCTGCCACAGTCTCGATAACAGACCATCAGGGAAAGGCCGTCGAAATTGAGGGGAAGCACGCTCACGTGGAATACCTGGCAAAACGGCGTTGCTACGTCGACGGAGCTTTCTCCTTGGGCGGTCTATCAGATGCTTTTGAAATTGAAATCCGGCGCGGCCTTGAGACGATTCCAGTAAAGTCCAGCATCGATGTTGCTCACACTCACCCGGAGGCGATGACTTTCCGATTGAAACGCTGGATTGACATGAAAAGGGAAGGTTACCTGAGCGGTGACACTCACGTCCACCTTCTCTCGACCTCTGAATCTCATTTGCAAATGAGGGCCGAAGACCTAAATGTACTCAATCTTCTGGTCAGTGACTTTACTCACGATGCCGACAAGTTCACCGGGAAGTTAGATGCTGTTTCGACTCCAGATCATGCCGTGTACGTTGGCCAGGAGGCCAGAGATTGGCAGCAAGGGCATATCGTACTGATGCGGCTCAGGCAGATTGTGCAACCGTTTGAACCCTTTGGGGGTACCTTTGAAGGGCGCAGCGAGGCTAACGTCGTGTTGGCGCGTGCCCTGCGGGAAACACGACGTCAAGGCGGCGTTAGCAGCTGGGCTCATTTTTGCAACCTGCCGGGAGCCGAATCGCCCATCGACATCGCGTTGGGGCTTGTAGATGCGATTGACCTGATTACTTATGATGATCCGACCCAGCTTCCCAGTCACTGGGGACCCTGGAAGAATTCGGGAATGTCTCAGGCTGAATTCACCGTCATGCGCAGCATGGACCTCTATTACCAGTACTTGAACGCCGGATTTCGTATCCCCATCGCAGCGGGCACTGACAAAATGGGAGAGAATATTCCGGTCGGCAGCAATCGGCTCTATGCCCGGTTTGCAAGTGAGCCCACTTATGATGGATGGTTGGCAGCTCTGAAAGCCGGGAATGGATTCGTAACCAACGGTCCCATGGTGAGATTCAGCGTGGATGGTCACGCCAGCGGTGAGGTGATTGAATTCACTGGAAAACGCACGGTCAGAGTGCACGCTGCGGCTCAATCTATTCTCCCATTCGGAAGCCTTGAGATTGTGGTTAACGGAGAGGCTGCTGCCATGAAGACAGTTCCTGCCTCGGATTCTCGTTCCGCAGACGGAATATTTTCAGTCGGAATCGATACATCGTTGGAGCTGGACCGAAGCAGCTGGCTGGCCGCCCGCGTAGCCGAAGACCCGGACAGTAAGCAGCGGATCCTCCCGCGGGGACTCACCGTATTTGCTCACTCTAATCCCGTATACTTTCTTCGCAACGGCGCTAAAGTGCGCGAACTGCCTTCAATCCAGTACCTGCAGAAGTATGTGAAGGGAACAGAGCACTGGCTCAACACGATGGCTCGTTTTGCGACCATGGGAGAGAAGGAAGAAGCTTTGCGCCTGGCCGACACTGCCCGTCGAATTTACGCGGGGTTGTAGCCCCAGGTTCTTCGCCGTACCTTTTTCGCTATCAATTCTGATTCCCCCGGGGTTTGCTGAAGCATGAATGTGGTTTCATCGATGCCCAAGCCTCTCCGCACCGCTCTGTGGCTCGTCTTGATTAAGCTTGGAAAAGCGAAACCTATTCCAAGCCCAGCTTCCGTGCTGCCAAGTGCGTTCCAGCCACCCGGGCCTGGATCTTGGCGAAAGCTGTTTCTCGCGCCGTGGAAGTGTCATCCCCGAACGGGGAAAACCCGCAGTCGTCGGTTGTCCCCAGCTGGTTCAAGGAAATGTATTCCGCCGCCTCAAGAATTCGATCTCTAATCTCTTCTGGAGTTTCAATTCTTGGGCTGATTGGATCGGTAACTCCGACAAAGACTGTCTGATCGGGCTTGAGATGATTCTTGATAACCGCTAGAACTTTGCGCCGATTTCTTTCGCTCGCCAGCTGGATGTAGAAGTTGCCGGCTTTGAGTTCAAAAAGGTCCGGCAGGAGCTGAGCGTAGTCGACGTCGGCGCTGTGCGTTGAGTCTTTGTCTCCTCCGGGACAAGTGTGGATGCCGATCTGCTTTCTCTCCTGGGCCGAAAAGCGATCCAGCACCTGATTATTCAAAGCCACGAAGTTCTTCAAAAGCTGCCTTGATGGATCCAGCTTCACGGAAAGCCTTCCTTCGGTGAAATCGATCTGGACGTTATGAGCCCCTTTTTCCAGACATCGCCGGATGTCGGTTTCATTTTCATGGAGGAGATCCTGGAGAAAGGTTTCCCTCGAGTAACCTTCGACACCGCTGACAGGATAGAGGAGGCTCAACGCCGAGGCCGAGATGACAGCCTGTTTGACTGGCAGGTGAGCATGTCTTTGAGCTTCCGCAAGGTACCCATCAGCGTACCTCTTGTACCGAAAGGGCCCCGACACCAACTTGGGCAGTTGCCGAGTATGGCCATCAGCAAAGCGGATTGTAACGCCGTCCGGGGCGAGATTCGTAAGGCCGTGGATGGGGTAGGTAGCGAAACTCGGTTTGGTCTGCTCGCCATCCGTGATCACGGGTGATCCAGTGGCCTCAAAGAGTCGAATGGTTTCGCGGACCGCAGACTCGTAAAGTGAATCCAGCTCTTGCCGGCTCATGCGACCCGAGTCAATTGCCTGGATTCCCTCAATAAGAGCTTGGGGTCTGGGGATACTACCGATTGGTTCTGTGAGGATTGGCATTTGAATGAACCTCTGTCGTTCAAATTGACTCTATACAGTTATGTTACCTCTTGAGCTCCAAGGGTCAGTGGGGCGGTTACTTCGGAGTGGAGAGCTAGTTCACATCACATCTCTGGCATCCAGCGGTCGATTTAGAAAGGAAGTGATTACTTCTGCGACATTGCCCATGGCAAGTTCTAGGTTCCGGTCATAGTCGGCCGAGGCATTATGATTGGCTACATCCGTGATGCCACGAATTTCTGCAAAAGGGACGCCGGTAAAAGCGCAAGCCCTGGCTCCCCCCGCCCCTTCCCAAGCGACCGCCAGCGCGCCTGTGCGTTGTTGTAGAAATCTTCTTCTTTCCGTGTCGACCACGTCCTCATCGCCACTGGCAACGAGGCCAAAATGGACCTTGAATGATAGAGGCCACAAAACCGCTGTTTGAAGAATAGCAGTTGTGGACTTAGCCACCTGAAATGTCGGAAGCGGGCACTGGTTGAACTTGTTACGGTAATCGTGTTCCACAATTCCTGTTGCTATTACGACATCGCCAATACTGACGCTATCAACCAATGCCCCGGCACCGCCAGCGCCAATGACCAGGCTCCAGCCGGCACCAGTCTCTAAGAGATGTTGTGTTTGAACTGCGAACTGGGCTTTTCCTGTCCCGCCGAGCGCCACTGTGACATTCAGTTCAACCAACTGCGCAACTCGCAGTTTTCCAGCCTTGGAACTTGCAATCTCAATTCCGAAACGCGTGCAACTCCGCAAGAAGAAATCAAACTCTTGTTTCGTCGGAGTGAGGATAAGCGTTTTCACGGTCGCTTAGACTGAGTTTGCAGCACGCTCGCTTTCGGACTAGGACCAGCAGGAACCATAGAACCGACAGCCTTCGCTTCGAATGCTCCCAGAAGGTTTATAGGAGGATGATTAAGTTGCATTTGCTAGGTCGACCGATTACTAAAACTCGAACGTCTTTTCGATCGGATAAAAATCCCTTCTCAATCCAAGCATTCGCTGGATCGTCCTGATCTGGGTTGCATGGCTCACGTCGTGGATTGCCATGATGGAAAAGAAATGAGCTGCAGATTCTCCATGACATCGAGTAGAAATTGGCAAGGAGAGCGTCTCTTCAGAACAGCTTTGCAGGCACTCCATCAAGTGTGCCTGGGCTGTTAGGAGGAATTCGACCGTTTGATTGAAGTCCCCCAGGCAAGACCTGACGGGATGGTCCCACTTGCCGAAGCCCTGGCGGCAATACTCTATTTTCCAAAAAGCAACATGGAACACGATCTCTTCGATGGTCCAGATACGATCATTAAGTCGCTTGACCGCAGTCTCTGCCGCCAGTCCTTGGATGGAAATCATCAGGGACATCTCGGAGTCTTCTGAGAATGCCAGCTTTGTCTGATGAATGAGCAAATCTTTGACGCCCATGAATCCTGAATTCCTTATCCTTCCGAGTTGGGATCTGGTGATTGTTCCAGTGTCTCGCTGGTGACTCCTTAATTATAGCGGAGATGACA